>Ga0310695_10004395_pt1 | contig 26076 bp, 23 predicted proteins | sample RumenRJG_04DNA_FD_203882 | JGI IMG/M metagenome (GOLD analysis project Ga0310695, IMG submission 203882) | Bovine rumen microbial communities from Lethbridge, Alberta, Canada - RJG_04 (v2) (version 2) | ecosystem: Host-associated > Mammals > Digestive system > Stomach > Rumen | place: Canada... | reverse complement strand
ACAGCGATAAATCGCGCACGTGCGAATAGGGCAAAAAAGAAGCAAGGCCTTGATTTACAAGGGCTGCGCTGTGGTGGTGACAGTTGGACTCGAACCAACGACCCCATCGATGTGAACGATGTGCTCTGACACGTCCGTAAGGTGTCCATATTGCCATGATGAATCAGTCGTGCTTCAGAAACGTTGAAATATAAGGACTTTCAGATCTTCCGGAAAGTCTTCAGAAGGCAGCCTATCCAGATGCACACCCCCATGCACACCCCTCTGCACACGGGTGTGCATCGCTTTTGCACACGGGTGTGCAGGGTGTGCATACTTGCTCACAGTCCTTCCTCCTCGTCCCAAGCTTCCAGCTCATCTTCTTCCTCGTCAAACTCTTCATAATCCTCTTTGCTGTCTGCAAAACGTGCACCGCAGGAAGGACAAACAGAGCGCTTTCCTCGGAATCTTTTTCCACAGACCGAGCATTCACTCTCATCATCTGAAATGACATGCGGATGATCAATCCGGACGGGCTGTCCCTTTGAACTGGTAGACTTACTGCCTTTTCCCTTGCTGCCGGATAACGCTGCAAGGATGATCACACCGATCACGATCCATAAGACTGTTGGCATCCATTACTCCTCTCTGCAGCGAAATCAAATCTCGTCCAGCTTCCAGTAGTGCCTCTTCCCGCCGCAGTTGCATCCGACATAGACGTTCTTCTTCCCCTTCCCGGCGGTTAGGGAGGTTCCATCTTCCGGACATGTTCTACCATTCTTGTTTCCGAAATAGAGATAATCATCTACCATCTTGGGCTCAATCCAGACAAACGTTTTGCATTTTGAATCACTACAGACCAGAAAGAACTTCCCAGACTTTCCTTTTTTCAGAGCCAGCGGTTTCCCGCATTCCTCGCATCTGAGTTCTCCACGCACATAAGCTCCGAAGGTGTCGTAAGTCCCCTGGTCGTTTTTCTGGTCATCCATATCAATTGTGCTGCTCATTTCCAGAAAGCTATAAAGCGATTTCGCACAGTGTTTTCCTTCAAAGCGTATGACAGGCCTGCACCATACCTGCAGCGTTTTCCCTTCTGCAATAAAGCAGGCACCGGATGCAGGCTGGCCAAACCAGGATATTTCTCTGTCTATCAATGTGACTGGATTTGCAATAAACTCATTTTCAATTGCCATGGACCGCAGTTCCGCTGGCAGATCTTGTTTGTGCTCAGCCCGTATGATCACTGTCTTGCCTGATTGACTTAACCTTTGCAATATGTCAGCAAGCTTCCGGTTCATCACTGAATCTGTTGCGATACGGCCCGGAATATCAATCCGCACTTCATTTTTTGCTTTGCTCAGATCATCCAGAAATCTTTCATCCAGCGAATGATCTGAAGATGCAAGTATTACTTTCCGATCCATTTCCTTCAGGACTTGTACGCTACGCAGGGACTGTATGGAGAGCAAATCCATCAACTGCCGAAACAGTAGCATACCGGACAGCTTCTTGTTCTCCATGTACTCCACATTAACAAGAGAGACCATTTTCCCTTTTGCCCGGGTCATGGCTACATTAAACAGCCGGTTGGCATAATTGTTTTGTTCGGAGCTGAGCAGCATTCCCGGATATGGCATCCGGTAACAATCTACCGCATCATAGACGATCATGTCCTTTTCAGAACCCTGAAATTGATGAACTGTCGCACATGTGATTTTATGCTGCAGTGTTCCTCTGTCCGCCAGATCTCTGGCCATCGCGTGCAAAAGTCGGGATTGGGCATTATAAGGTGTGATGATTCCAACCTCATGACCTTCAGCGGCACGGGCAGCAATCCCCATAGACAACAAAGCAGAAAGCACGTTGATCCTTGATTGATCTTTTGTTTTTGTACAGACCGACATCATCCCACTCAGATCAGCCAGAGCCAGACAATTACCTGATACTGGCAAAGCTTCTACGATATCAGCCCGTTTCTTTTTCATTCCGGGTGCAGATTCCAGTAAATCGCGATACATCCGTTTTGAAACAAAGGAAGCGATATCCGGATGCATACGGTGCTGTACATTCAGCATACAGAGCCATTCATGTCCATAACCGCTTTCCACGGCATTCACAATCCCACAGTACTGGAAAATATCCGCGTTAAGATCACCGGCTTTGTCGCTCTGTACAATCGGCGGGAGCTGTGCAAAGTCCCCGATGCAGATAAAATGTTTCTTTGCCAAGGATGCCGCAAACACAATCTGGGGAATCGTCGCCATACTTGCTTCATCAAAGATCACTGAATCAAAAGCGGAGTCATACAGTGTTTTATCTGCGATAGCTTTGGAAACAGTGGTAGCAACAAAGTGAGCCTTCTGAACGGCCTGTTTTTCTTCTTGCTTCAGCTGATCCCGGATTGCATTCAGTTCTTTTCCAGCCTGCATATACCGGAACGAACTCTTCATCAAATGCTTTCGTTCTTCAATCAGCGCTTTCCGTTTTTCTTCCAGTTCGGGATGTTGCATCAGACAGAGATTATATGAACTCAAAAACTCGTGTTCCAGAACTTCCTTTTTTCGGGGATAGCCATATCGTACAAGCCTTCCGGGCTGCTGATCCTTATCTTTGCCGAGCACTCGTAACGCTGCCTCATCAACGGACACGTTGCTATGAGAAAGCATAAGCACACGCTCCCCGGATGCAATATTCTCCAGCACCATGTTGGCAAGCGTCTCCGTCTTTCCGGTTCCGGGTGGTCCCCAGATAAACAGTATCGGTTTCTCCTTACTCATTTTCAGCGCAAGCTCTTGTCCTTTTCGGACAGATCCGGAGAAATCCACCCTTCGGCGTCCTTCCAGAATCAGAGACTTCACGATCTCGGAAGGATTTGAACGGAAAGCCTCGATCCGTTCGACCAGATCATATATAAGACGCCACGGTTCGGATGTGAATTCAATCTCTGGGACTGTATTACCGATGAAGCTTGAGACTGCGGCTATCAAACTGAAATCCTCGCAACTCACCAGCGTGGCAGCAAAGGACTGATCACCCTTCCAAAGGGTAATCCCGATATTGTCCGGCAAATTCAATTCTGTATCTGACTCAAAAGAATAGATGTGTTTATCTCCGGAAACGGCAATATGCTCGCCATCAGACAAGCGAAATCGCCTGCCTCCTGTGGCTCTCAGATATCTGGCTTCTGTTTCCAGGTTTGCCTTCTGCGCATCAAAAAACGAGGATACAGTAGCGTAGGACTGCACCTTCATTTCTTTGTTTTTGCCAGATTCTTTTCTTCTTTCGGCAGCCCTGTTCAGCGATCTTTCCCAGGCTTCCTTCTTTTTGATTTCAGCCTCTGCTTTTTCCTTCATCTCGTGTTCTGCCAGATGAACTTTTGCTTCTGCTCGCGCAGAGGGATCCTGTAAAACCAGAAAGCTTTCAAAGCACTTCGGAGCAACAAACTCCTTTACCGAGCCGTCAAAAAAGCGCACGCCAACTCTGTTCCCTTCATCTTGGGAAATGATCTCCCCAGATCCAAACACTGCGTGCTTTACTTTCTTGCCGACGTAATTCATCTCAGTCCCTCACTCTTCCAGATATCTGACTGGTTTCCCGGCAGCCTGTGCATATTCAATCTCAGACCGGGTGCTGGAGCCGATATAGCCGTTTACGTTTATGACGTAGATTTCGTCAGCCATATCAATTTTGCGCTTGTGCATATCATCCAGCATCTCCTTCGTACCTTCCGTCCATACCTCATCGTCCCCAGAGTGCCCGAACAGACCGACGCTGATGACAATGTTTCCTTCCAGCGTCAATCGCTTCTGGGTTTCCATGAACGCATCCTTGAATCGGGTACTGCCACAGAGGGTGATTACCTTATATTTTCCGACCATACTAAACTCCGCTATCTGTGCTCGGTTTTTTACATCATCCGCAATAGATCATCAAGGCCCATCAGCTGAATCATATGCTTTTCTTCGTTAGCAAATCTGGATGCTCCCCGGGTAAAACGAGATGTTGTAACGATTATTGCTTTATTTACTCGATCATGACTTCGAACTGCAGATGCTGCTCGAACAATGCCCACCCCAACAGGATCTGAAGGATCATAGTGTTTGCATTCTATGTACAAGCAGATAGGAATGCCATCTACATTCCGTTTAGCAATTACGTCTTTTCCACCGTCGTTCACAGCAGGTGTCAATTCAACGCTATATCCGTTGCGGCGAAAGACTTCAGCGACAAGTTCTTCAAATTGCCTTGGAGTAATCCTATAGGCGATTTCACGATTCTGCTTTATTTGATCGATTAAACTGGCAACATCATCAGCTATCCAGTTTTCATACTCTTCCGGGATATCAAAATCATAATAATCAATCTCAATAGCAGGGGCTTTTTCAACCGTGCATCCTGATGATTCATGATCTTGGTAATCTATAGCCCCTACAGGATACTCGTATCCGATGATCTTAAAAAACAAATCGTTTCCGCACTGCATACAATTGCCTTCAAAAGCAAAATCGTGCTGAACTCGTACTCCCATATTGAACGAGCCAATACTATAAGGATCATCTTCCAGCATATCTTTAGGAATCCTGATGCTGGTTCCGCACCGGTTGCACTTGATGATTGGATCATCACTTAACAACATTCTGACTCCCTCTGCATTCAAATCATATTAATGACGATTATTATTCCGGATCTTCTTCCAATGATTTCAGCGTTCTTCCATCTGTTGTTTTCCAGCTGGTCAATCCATTTGCGCTTTTGCCGATCACAAACATAGCTGCATATGATGGGCTGGTAAACAACAAGTCTTCCTGAAGGACATGATCTGCATCAAGCAGAGCTTTCTGTCTGCGTTCCTTAATGACAGCAGGAACCGTATCGTCATCGATCGGCGAAATACGACTTCCTTGCAAAACAACAAACCCCTCTGACGTCTGAGCACCATTTGCTTCGACTTTTCCAACGTTTTTGATCGTTCTTTCCAGATGAAGTTCAATAGTGTCGTTGTCTGTCTCATCAGCTGTTGTCTGTGATGAACTGGCAATGGGCTTGTTTACAGGTTCAAACAGCTTGTGGCCAAGTGTGCCCATTATCACTTTGGCATAGTCGATGAATTCTTCCATTTCGCTTTCCTTCTCCTCGGTAATGTTTCCGGGAGTAGGGTCATTGCCGTTCTTCACATCGTACCGTTTCGCTTTTAGAGCCATATTGCAGAAACGATTTTCAAGGTAGCTGATCTCCGTTGGCCCAAGCGAATTATTGGACGTTGTGAATACAATTGCTTCTGTCCAATAATCTTTTTCTGGATTCCGCTTGTGTTCCTGGAGACGGTTCAAAATACCTTCTCCGTTTTTTCGAGCGCCTGCTTGCCCAATATATACAATGCCTTTACCCGTCTCATCAGATGCTCCGAAAAGGAAATAGACACCACTTTGCTTCAGATCTTCACGATCCTTGCATTTATCGAGTTCAGTCCGGGGAATTTTAAAGGCAACACCTGTCCAGTTGGCTAGCGTACACTTTATGCGCCCAGCTGCATCTCCGTCCATCAGAAAAAGTTGGATGTTCTTTCCATGCGTCGCCATTGTCAATCCTCCTCGTTCGTTAGTGCATAACCTTTTGCAGCAGGCTGGTGTAGCTGTCTACCACGTCATAGACTACGTTTTCGCCGCTGATAGCCTTAAAGTGTTCTCTGGCGCAGTGAATCTTCGCATCCTCCACCATGCGCAGCTGCATGGAGGACATGGATCCTTTTGTCTCGGCAACAAAATAGATGTGTTTCACCGTACCTTCGTAGAATGCGATAGCCCAGTCAGGGTTGTAATGGCCAACAGGAGTTGAAATATAGAAGCCATCAGGCAGTTTCACATAAACCGCCACATCCTGATTGGTATCCAGATCAGTCACGAAGTCGCGTTCATTAGTGGAGTCATAGACCACATGATCATACAGTCCTTTATTGACTTTCTTGGCGTTGACATCAAGCTTGCCCTTGATGGTCGGCTCTGTGAAGATATCCGTGCCATAGTGATCCTCCATCACGTTATAGGTGATGTGCTCGATGATCGCAGTGGCTTTTTCATCATTGATCAGCTGCGCAGCCCTGATGATGAATTCCTCCGGATTATCCTTGAATTGGTCAAAGGTTGCAGACTGAATACCGGTTAGGATCTGAATCATTGCTTTCCTGGTCAACCCCGTCTCCTCAACCAGTTTGCCAACAAGATCATACTTCACGCCTTTGTTAGCGGAGATTCTGCGCCCAGTATCATAAATGCCGGATTCTTCTTTCATAAATGCAGTACCGCTGGTTAGCGCCTCTTTAGACTTGATCTCGCTCATGCTGCCTGTTTCCACCTTGAAGTAAATCTTGGAAACGTGCAGTTTAGCATCCAGAGCGGCGATGGCCTTTCGCACCAGTTCATCCGTATCAAAATCCACCACATAAACGGATTTTGCATTGATCCGGCTCCACAATGCCTTGAACTCTTTACTGTTCAGCTTTTCCTGATCTACCTGCAGTTCCACGTTGTTGCTGCGAGCATTCTCAGGTTTCATAACCTCCGCAGAATATACAGAATCAATAATCCGGATCACACTATCTGCACTTTCTTGTACTTCTTCCGGAAGCTGAATATTCCCGTTTGCTTTGTCCTCATAATACTTGTCGGTCAGGACACCCTTTCGATCAACATAACGGTTGATGGTCATTTCGTACATAATGCTCTGGGCCATATCCATATCAATTACGCTCTCGTTGCCCCTTGCATCCTGAATAACTTTTCCGACAAACAGATCCACGGTCACAGCACGTGGACGATCGGCCACAGCCTCCGCCAATTCGGTCTGCAAGCCTTTGGCAAAGCTGTCGTAGCTTTCGCTGGCGATAACCGTCAGCACGTTAATATTATGTACGTCGTTGCCCAGTACATTTGCATCCATTCGTTCGCCATCTTGATTGACACACAGGCGCAGACCACGGCCCACTTCTTGACGTTTCCGGACATCGCTACTGCTTTGTTTCAGTGTGCAGATCTGGAATACATTTGGATTATCCCAGCCTTCACGCAGGGCGGAGTGTGAGAAGATAAAACGTACTGGGGAACGCTTAGGATCACGATCCAGCAGCAGTTCCTTGTTCTTCATGATCAAATCGTAAGCGTCAATATCATCGGACGTCTTTTCTTTCTTATCCGCTACCTTACTGTTGGTCATGTGCCCTTTTTTGTCGATGGAGAAATACCCGGCGTGCGTCCTTTCGGCGGGAATCGAATCCAGATAACGGATATATTCCGTATCTCCGATGGAAAGCTGCAAGTTCCCGATAACGTCCTTATATTCTTCCTCGAATATGTCAGCAAAGATACCATTATAAGGCTGCCCTGCGGCATCGTAGCACTTGTAATGATCCACTTCATCGATAAAGAACAGGCTCAGCACCTTGATGCCCTTGTGGAACAGCTGGCGCTCACGTTCAATGTGAGAAATGATTGTCTCCCGGATCTGCAGGCGGCGCAGCTGCTCCTCGCTCACCTTACCAATCACATCTCCGGCATAAATCTTGATGCCGTTCAGGAACTCTACGGAATCGTCCCGACCGTCGATAGACTTTACCACAAAGCCAACTTTATACTCATCCAACTGACCTGAATTGTCGTACAGGTTGAAGCCGATGCCAACCGTCTTAGTAACCTTCCGGATTCCGGTGGCTCCCTTGAAGTCAAACTGGATGGTGGCTGTCGGTGCAGCCTTGGACAGGTTGATGTTCTGCAGATACACATAGCCCTCGGTAGCTGTGGAGCCACTCTCGGTGATACCTTTCACGGCGATCTTCTTCACCAGCCGCTTGTTATAGGCTTCCATGGCGTCCAGCCGATAGACCATGTTGTAGATGCTATCGGATTTGTGGGTTGCGGAATACCGCAGGGTAATCAGCGGGCAGAACTGCTTCAGGTTTTCCTTGGTCTGTTTGCCCTCGACGGACTGCGGCTCGTCGATGATCACGATGGGATTGGTTTTGGCAATGATGTCAATGGGCCGACGAGAGCGGAACTCGTCCAGCTTCATATAAATGCGTCGTGCATCTTTGCCCTTGGCATTAAACGCCTGACTGTTGATGATCATGACGTTGATGGAACTGTCCGAGGCAAAACGGTCAATCTCTGTTAGCTGGGTGGAGTTATAGATGAAGAAGCGGATCTTCTTCCCGTATTCTTCAGCAAAGTGCTCCTGTGTCATCTGAAAGGATTTATAAACGCCTTCACGAATCGCGATACTGGGCACCACAATGATGAACTTCGACCAACCGTACTGCTTGTTGAGCTCGTACATGGTCTTGATATAGGTGTAGGTCTTGCCGACACCCGTTTCCATCTCCACGGTCAAATTAAACCGGCCCTCCAGCTTTGGAGATGGAGCGATCTGATTTCCGCGCTGAATCTTCTGCAGGTGCTCCAAGATCAACCCATCGGAAAGCTCCGGAACGATACGGGCGTTTGACCATCCAGTGAAGTCTTCTTCTTCCGTCCAAGACACCTGACCCTGGCCTTTATCCATCATATAAGAGGGCGTCAGAAAGGGCTGCCCTGCGAAGACATCCACTACTGCTTTCGCCGCATCGGCCTGAAATTTTTGATGCTTAAATTGCAGCTTCATCCTTTTTTATCCCTCCATTTCTTAATTGCTCGAATGATTTCTTCTTCATGCCTGGCTTTGAATATTGTTCGGAAAGCACCAAGAGAATAAATGATCTCCTGAGAGAAAATACTCTTCGGGATATCTTTTAATATTACTTTAATGTCACGTGAATGATAAAGCTCGCTCGGTTCATTCTCATCAAATGCATAATCCCCTGTAATTTTTGAGAGACAATACGTATGGCTGCCTTTTGAAGGAATTAAAACCCAGTCATCCTTTTTCGCATCAACTGTAAATGAATATAATTGTCCAGCCCAATTGGATACAGAAGTACGGTGAACATCACCCTTCTCATTTTCCACAAGACTTCTGAATTCAGGTCGACAAGAAAAGCATGACAAATCCTTTTTAAAGCCGGTCCAAGGTAAAAATACTTTTGACTCCGTGAGAAATTTGTCATAGTAAACCGAATTTTGCCCTGCTCTCATTACCCACATCATATGGTTTCACCTCCTGTTAAATCACCTTCACTCTTGTATCCGGTGCAAGGAGCTTGAAGATTTCGCCAACATTTATCTTTGCAGGACTATCAGCGAAACTACTGTCGCGGAAGACGGCTCGGAGCGGTTGACGCCGAGCAATCGCCTTGACGACTGAATCTGGCACGTTCTCATCAAAGCAGGCGATCAGGTCGCCATCATTGTAAGTGTGTATAGTATAGCCTTCAATTTGCTCTGAAGTGTATGGTAATGACAAAGGTAGACCCCATTCCAGTAGACATCCAAATAGCAAATCAAGAGAGGTACGGTCTTCCTTGATATTTGATGCCATATCAATTAGATTTGCTTGAGTGAACTCGTCCGCAGAATAATAAACATCTTTCATATTGGTATCATCAAGCCTAAGAACTCTGAAACCTGTATCAATAGGAGCAGTTGTTTGTTTCTCCTTGCAGATAGCTTTGCCTGCTCGAATAATCCTTTCTTTTCCAATATCGCATATAGTACGATACCCAGCCTCATAGGCAGGACTCTGTGCATCAATCTTTTCAGGGAGTTGAACAAGAACAAATCGTCTCTTTCCACCATCACAAGCATTAAGGTGCATAACCGCATGAGCAGTTGTTGCTGATCCAGAGAAGAAATCCATAATTAAATCATTCTCGTCGCAAATAAAATTTATCAGGTATTCCAAAAGATCCACTGGCTTTGGATAGTCAAAGACTTTTATGCCATCAAATAAAGCGGTTAATAGCTTTCCTGCTTGTTCTGTTGTATCCACATTTACATCTTTGTTTATAAAGTTTGGCGGAACTTCTGGATCATAATCCAGTTTTTCGTATGACGGTGAAAATGAAGTGGTTCTAATTGCAATTTTGGTTCCTCGAGCAATTTCTGCCATTAAATTCTCTTGGCCCCATTTGAAACGGGCTTGTAAACGAAAAGCAGTGATGAAGACTCCATCTTTTACAGTGACATCATCAAGTAGGTTTATCTCATAATTTGATGTTCCATAACTGCCAGCTTTATAGATGCCGTCAGCAAGACCTGACTCCACAACATTCGCAGGAAAATTTAATACAGCAAACTTGTTTGTTTGGTTTAGAAGGCCATTGCTGCTAGGACTTGTTTTCTTTAATCCTCTATACTTTAGATTGTTTTTCTTTTTCTCATAACAAAGTATATATTCTACATTCTTTTTGATTTTCTTCGATAAGTTTGGGGGAGTTGCGCTTTTAAACCAATTCCACTGACCCACGAAATTTGAAGCCCCAAATACTTCGTCGCAGATTTTCTTCAGGTTCTCGACCTCATTATCATCAATAGAGATGAATATCGCACCATCATCAGCAAGAAGATTCCTGGCCAAAATTAGTCTCGAGAGAATCATTGAACACCAATCTGAGTGGAAACGTGGATTACCATTATTGTTTTCCGCGAACAGTTTGTTTCCTGACTCATCATACAACCCGATTTCTTCTTCATATTCATCCTTCTCCACAGTAAATCTATCAGGGTAAACAAAGCTATCGCTTCCTGTATTGTAAGGAGGGTCAATATAAATCAGTTTCACTTTTCCCAAATAGCTCTCCTGCATTAATTTCAGCACATCAAGATTATCACCCTCAATATACAGGTTTTCTGTTGTATCCCAATTGACACTTTCTTCAGGAATTGGTCGCAGCGTCATCCTAACTGGTTTATTAGCTTCGACAATAGCAGCCTTTTTGCCTACCCAGGTGAATTCATAGACCTCATCCCCGTCTATCACATCGCTTGACAGCATCTGCCTGAGCAGATCGAAATTGACGACTTTTTTTAATTTGCCATCGTCGCCCTTTGCTTCTGTCACACAGTTGGGGAACAACGTTGCTATTTTATCCATATTCGTCTCAATGCCATCCAGGGATTCCATACGCATCTTTTCCATAGTTGGTCTCCTTATTGATCAGATTTTTGAAGTGCGTCCCGTAATGTTATATGCTTTTCAACATGCCATGATAGTAATCCATTCGCGCTATAGCCAGTTACAAAAGCCGCGGCAGCAGATGGGGTTTTAAAGGAAATATCTTTATTTACTATTCCTTTGTCATCTACAGCTTTATTCCGCAACTCTTTTACCTTCTGTGCACCCGGAAATGGCGCGATCGTTTCTGAGACTATACTTCCTTTTTTAACAATTAATTCACCTGTTTTTTGATCGTACTCACCAACAGCATTTGTTCTATGTTTTCGACCCTTGTAAAAAACTTTCAACTTAAGTCACCCTCCTTAGATTCCATTCTTGCAATTCACGTTTTAACTCTTTCAGTTCATTGTTTAACTGTATCTGTATATTCAGCTGCTTTTCCTTTCGAATTTTCGCTTGCAGCGCAGTAATTTGCTTCTCCAACGCCGCCTTCTTCTCGCTCCGGTCGACAGCCTCCTTCAAGGTTTCCGTCTGTTCGCTTTCGAGAGTGTCCCCGGCAATCTGCCGAACAAAGTTCTCATAAACTGCATCAATGGACAATCCTTCCATGTGCAGTGGGAGCTCCTGGGCGGTCATCCATTCGGTGTGGTAGTACCGATTGACCTTGAAGGCTGCGTTCCCGGAACCGCTGGATTCTTTATAGCCGATCCACGCCTGTGTCTTCCCGTCATACTCCAATAAGAAGAGGATGTGGTATGGCACTTCTCGGTCAATCTGCTTCAGAACACCTTCGTCCAGCATGCCACCGTTGAGCCGGATGGTGAAAACTTCCAGTTCTGTCACATACTCGCCAGCGGCTAGGTTGACAGTAGTGGCGGCGATTTTGTTCTTCCAATAGATCACCCTGATCTGATCTACAAAGCTCTTCTTCAGCGCCGGGGTGATCTGCAGATTCTCGTAAAACTTCTGCTTTGGGATGCGCTTGTTAAACTCTGTAGACCTTGGTAGTTCTAACATCTCATCCCTCCTTTATAACCAGGAAGCATACCAGCTCAAAATCATCCAGTCCGGAGACTGCCGACATCAGGGCGGAGGTGCCGCCGCTCTTAAACAGGCTATCAATGTCGCTCTCTTCCTTCACATCAATGATGGAATTTATCGCTTCTGAGAGCAACTCAGACATCTCTGCCATATTCCTGCCATCGTCAGTCTCCTCATTGAAGCGCTGGTACACTTCCTTGATTGGCTCCGACTGGCCCCGACACAGCAAACGCATATCATCCAGCAGTTTCTTCGGGTTCAGGTAGTCGCAGACGATTTCCCCATCCACGCTGATGTACACCATGTAGAACGGATGAATCCTATTCATGCTGTCAATGTTGACACCGTTGTTCCTGTTTTTCAGTACGAAGATAACGCCTTCAGGAAGCTCATCCGTAGCAGGAACTACGGCATGCATTCCGAAGGGCTTGGTATCCAGATCTTTGTGTGTTTTTACGTAATCCAGCAGATCCAACCTGAACTCATTCAGCCCCAGATCCATGATAGAGATGCCTGTGGTCATCTCCTCAATATCCACCACTTCATCCTGCAGCTTCTTCAGCTGGGCTTTCCGATATTCCAGGTCGCCCTTTTCCTCTGGGTTAATCAGATCATCATCGCCTGTGGATGTCATGACGGAAATCTTCATTCTGGTCTCAACCCGGTCTTTCAGATTAATATACTCGTCCAGATCCATATCCGGCCAGAAATTCACCAGCTGAATCTGCGCGTTCCTGCTGCCAATACGATCGATACGACCAAAACGCTGGATGATGCGCACCGGATTCCAATGGATATCGTAGTTCACCAGATAATCGCAGTCCTGAAGGTTTTGGCCTTCAGAAATACAGTCGGTTGCGATCAGGACATCAATTTCTGAATTGCTGCCCGGCATCAGCACATCCCTGTTCTTGGATATCGGAGAGAAACAGGTTAGCAAGTTGTTCAACGTTCCCTTCAGCCCTTTAATGGTACTTCTACCATCAGCACTGCCCGTAATAATAGCAGTATTCAGGCTGAACTTCTGTTGGATGAAAGGTGCGATGTTGTCGTACAGGTATTCCGCTGTATCAGAGAATGCGGAGAAGATGATAACTTTCTTGTTCCCTGGATTAATTGGGTTTTCAATTTTCTGCGCTATTAGGTTTAGCAGCGTCTGAAGCTTTGTATCATATTGCGGTGTAATATCCTGCACCATAGAAACCAGAAGCGCCAGTTCATCCGCATCACGCTGCAGAACCGTACGCCAGCTCTTATAGTCCATGTCTTCGAGACTGATCTTGGACTTCTTTCCAACGGTAAAGAAGTCAGTATTCTGATCTTCCATATCGAAGTCCACCGTATCACCACTGGCTTCAAAAACGTCCAGTTCACTTTTCCCGGAACGCTCATACTCGTCAATAGCGTGGATGGTGTTCACGATCAGGCTACGGATGCGGCCCAAGGTCAGGTAGAAAGAATACACAGAGCTTTCCAGCCGCTTGAGCAAATTGACACTCATCAGGCGACGGATACCTTCTTCACGACCGCTCCGGGTCAGATTACTTTCTGTACCTCTATCAAAATCGGTATACTTGGAAAGCTTGCTGGGGAATATATATGCTGAAGGAGTGTAAATCTCCAGCGTGAGCAGAGATAACTCCTCATAAATTTCGTTGTAGTTTATTGCGTTTGCGAGGTTGGTTAGGCTCGGACGAAGGGAAACAGGTTTTCTGCGCTCTGGGAATTTACCGATCTCTTCTGTGTTGTAGTATTTTTCGATATGCTTCCTAGACCGGGCAATCGTAACGCTGTCTAGCAGTTCAAAGAAATCGAAATCCAGTGTTTTCAGCAGATTGTCTGTTGTCCGCTGAGCAGGATTCAGTTTACTCCAAGCATTGAAAGCCCGCTGTGCCTGACGGAAGATTTCATCAATGGTTTTACTGGTGTTGAGCTGCCTGTCAATAAGCTCAGTATTACCTTCATAAGCTAAAGCCAGCTGATTCCGCAGATCATAAAAGCGGTTGTTGACGGGAGTGGCGGAGAGCATCAGCACTTTCGTCTTCACGCCTGCCCGGATGACTTTCTTCATCAGGGTCTCGTAGCGGTTATCGCCCTGCCCCTTATGCACGCCAACGCCACCAGAGCCGTTGCGGAAATTATGAGATTCGTCGATTACCACCAGATCGTAATTTCCCCAGTTCAGCCGGTCTAAATCCAATCCGTTGGAAGTTCCGCTTGATCGGGAAAGATCGGTATGGAACAGAACATCATAGTTCAGGCGATCTGATGCAATTGGATTGTTGACATAATTGTCTTTGTAAGTATTCCAGTTTTCAGACAGGCGTTTGGGACACAGTACCAGCACGGATTTATTCCGGTTTTCGTAGTATTTAACAACTGCCAGCGCCGTGAAGGTTTTACCAAGGCCAACACTGTCCGCCAGAATGCAGCCATTGTACTTCTCCAGCTTATTGATGATTGCCAGCACAGCATCACGCTGGAAATCATAGAGCATGCTCCAGATTTTGCTTTGTTTGAAACCCGTTGCCTCATTGGGTAGGACGTCTTCAGAGATATCCTCCAGGAATTCGCTGAACACATTGTACAGGGTGATAAAATAGATCAGTTCCGGCGAGTTTTCATTGAAGGCCGTGGTAATGTTCTCAATGATAGCGTCCGTTACGTCCTGCAGCTTTTCGCGGTCGTTCCAAACAGCATCGAAGAGGTTCATGTATGTAGCAGTGACCGGCGCGTCATCCATACGGTTGACCATGTTATACACATTATTGCCGCGCTCGCACCCCAGATCTACAGTTGTAAATCCAGTAATGGGCATATAGACAGCCTGACCAGCATTGCCGGAAACCGTCATAAAGGCACCCATATTATCTCCGGAAATATTGGATCTGAACTTGGCTTTCCGGCGAATCCAGTCTGCACATTCTTTGGCAATCGACTTCTGGGTCATTTCATTACGAAGTTTGACTTCAAATTCTGTTCCGTAAAGGCTCTGCTCACGGTTCAAGCGTGGAATATAAAACTCCCGGCGCTGTTTAGTTTCCTTCTCCTTGATGAAGGTTGGAGACGTGAAGATAAACCGGAACTCTTCCACGTTCTCCAACTGCTTCTTCAGCTCCCGATAGGCATACATGGAGAAGTAAGCCGCCGCGATGGAGACTTTATCGCCACGGTGCATGGTTTCCGTCAGGTCATCCCGGAGGATGGTGTTGACGTTGTCGATCACCTTAATCATGCTTCAGGTTCCTCTCTCAGGTTATTCCTGCGTAATGGTACCGTCTTTAATGTGGCAAGCAATTCCATGCTCATCGCAGAACTCGATCACACGCTTTGAGCACTGGTTATAATAGTCTTTGTGATCCGGAAACGAACTGACTTCTTTACTGTAATTAGTACGCCCAAAAATGATCTTGTCAGTGAACGCGACTGCATCCAGTATCGTATCCAGTTTCTGCCGGACAAGGTTTGGAGTCGGGTACGGTTCCATGCTAACCCATGTTTTGCAGCCACGATCATGGAGGGCTTGAAGCGCAGCCAACCGGTCTTTGTATTTGGCAGCATAAGGCTCCATCCGTTTCCTGAACGTTTCTGTTAAAGATACCAAAGTGATCCCGTATTCGTTCTCAGGCGATAGGTCTGCCAGATCAATTGGCAGAATACCCTTTGTCAGAATCGTGCATTTAATACCGTTATCGTTCAGCTTCCTGATAGCTGCAAGGCTCATGGCCGATACTTCCGGATAGCCCTCCATGAATGGATCTGTTGTAAAACACAGCTGTACCGACTGTATTTTATCTCTGAGCCTTGGTATCTCCTTATCCAACAGTTCAAGAGTGTTGGACACCAGACAGGGCTCCAGCCAACTGTTGTAATCTTTACATTGACCGAATCGCTTTTTCATCATGAATGCGTAGCAAGGATATTTACACCCATGCGCACATCCCTGCACATGATTCATCGTATAGTCCCCATACTCAACGCCCGTTTGGTAAAGCATGGTTTTTCGCATTATCGTTTTCAAGCTTTCTTTATCCTCCGACTACTTATTCTTTAAAATATGATTTGCTATTCGCAGTGCCAATTTCTGTGCGGCCTCGCTTTCATTTGAAATAGCAAAGCAGAATAGGAACATCGGCGAATTTCGGCTGTTCCGGAAAATCCGTGGGTGTTTGGACACGCAAGGGAATATCGTCTCCAACCGGGAAATGATATATTCTTTGATATGTTCCGGATTGGCATCCTTAATCTTTCTTGTGCTACTATCAGAGACTCCATCGTCCGGAAACAGGTCAAATATTGATACTTGAGGGTCTTCCTTATAGAATTCAGTCCGCCAGCCAGAATCCCCAAGCAACCTGTCTATACAGTTTTCCCATGTCTCATACTTTCCATTTTGGGGAAGCATTCGGTTCAATGCAGAGAACGGGAAAAGATACCATACATCGATAGATTTCGTTTTGGCCACAATCTCAAGTGTAGACCAATTGGCTTGTGTTGCAAAAGGATCCAAGAATAAAAGTCCTCTATTGTAACGCCAATCCACGTCACTAATAATTTGCGCGAGTTTTTCATTGGCGTCTCCGCAGTAAATAGAGACGATACTCGCCAGGTGGGGAAACTCAGTATTTATCATTTCTTGCAGCTCAGCTGCATTCTTTTTATCTTTCTCAATGAAGAAGTAGCTATCAAATTTCCTATCAGCAGCCAGAGCCCGCTTGGCAGAGCCCACGAGAGATTGCTCACCATCGCTGGTTTCGATTTCTCCTGTCCCGGCAAAAGCATCAATATATATTTTTTTGAACTTCTGGTTTTGCAGTGCAATTAGATATGCGTCCAGATAGCTCGTGAAGATATTGAGCTTCTCCTCTGTCCAATTGCCACCAAATTTTTGTGATGTTGCCACAAGTATCTATCCTCCCTTCTTTTCAAATTTGAGGATTTCCTATAGAAAACGATACGACTGTCTCTTTCTTGAAGTTTATTGGGTTGACAGACATACCTATGGTCGCGCCAAATATATTCTTCAAATCGTTTTTAATCTCATTCCGATATCCTTCTGATGGGAAAATAGGATGTTCATCCAACAAATCCCACAATTCCTGAAGAGGCACCCTGGTCTTTCCCGCAAAGGCTTTGCTCAGGTATTTTGCGATATCGGTGACTACAAAGCATGATTCATCTGTGCTGGTTGTGATAGCACCCTCATTAAGAAAATCCATTGCAAGCTGATTGGGATTAACATTGGGACTCTTTGTAGAAGATCTTGCTCCAAAGGTCTTCCATGCAGTTGCTTTGTACAGTTTGAATCCTTCAACATTTCCTGTACAGTGAATCAGGCTATAAACCTGGGAATTCTGAGTGTTGTAAAAAGGAAATGCAGCTACATAATACCTCCGGGCTCCTTTTAATGACTTTATGATATCTTCGACACGCTTCTCATATGCCGCTTTGTTGCTGCCAAAGGGAACTAAGTTTTCAAAGTCATCCAAATAAGTGCTCTCGTATTTGATCTTTGTCGTTCCTTTCTTAACCTGTGTTATGGCACGAACTGGATCAGATACCATGTGGTTGATCAAAACTTCACCCCAGTACCTGAAGAAAGGCACAAGGGCCTCCCAATCAATTGATGCATCATATGGATCATAAAGAAGGAAATAATGCAGATGGTTTTGAGGATCTAACGTACTTCCAATATGCTTTAAAAGCTCATTTCCGTCCTGATGGGTAACTGTTATCTGGTAATTGCTCCTGCTTTGAGGCAGTTGATTTTCCAGCAATTCTGTCTTTTCTTTGCTAATATCATTAAAATACAGTTGAACTTGTTTATAAGGGTATTGGCCTGCAACATCACGTAAGGCTTTTGCAACTCTAATAGGCGTTCCAATTACCGTATTACCATCGTCGTCATGATAAAGGCCACTGTTGCACATGCAGTCAATAAAGATGATCCCATTGCAATATTGATTAAGCATCAGCTTCTGTGCCCATGCTTTTATGTACTCTTCAATCAACTCGAATTTCTTTATAGTGTGCGGGCTGGCCTTGCTGATTAACTCCTTATTATTGCTGCTCGCCATACTATCACCTCGTCATTTCACGGCAGGGTCTTCCTCGGGAATCAATTCCATAATATCCCCGATATCGCAGTTTAACGTCTTGCAAATCTTCATCAGCACTTCCATGCTGACGGTTTCTCCCTTTGAGAGTTTTGTCACTGAAGCCCAGCTAATGCCAGCGGCAGCCTGCAGATCCTTTTTCTTCATGTCCTTGTCAATCAGCATTTTCCAGAGCTTCTTGTAGCTAACTTCCATTTCGGCACCTCCAACATTCCGGCTCACAGTCTGTCATACATACTAGTATAGCACAAAGCCTCCAAATTCACAAGATTAATCTTCACAAACACTCGAATGATCTTCTTGAGAGATTGAAATCTCTTCAGAGTTGTGATATAATCTTCATCACGTTGCTGAATGCGCCGTACGCTGGGTATTTTTCGTGGAAGGAGGATGCACCATGGGTAGTTATCGGGACGAAATTGAGCGGTTTATCTATGAAATTTGCTTCGAGCCAATCCGATCTTCCATATCAGATTATGTGTCTCTGCGTCCTTCGCTCCTGGACTTGTCACGATCACGCATTAAGTATCCGGATTCCATCTATGTCGCAGACATGATTGTTGAGTTTACGCGAAATATCCGGATTGATGAAAATTCCCTCCTGTTTGATGCAGTCGTAAGCTGCATAGTAAATCTGACAGAAGAAGGCTATCGCGGAATCGCCTCGAGTAGTGTCGATCAGTGGTTTTGTGTCTCTTGTGAAGCAGTGATAGAAGACCATTTGAAATCATTGACCATTACCGATGTCCAACGGTATTCTCCCGGTTCCTTTCAAGCTGCATCTGGTCAGGCTGTTTCCAAAAACATCGTGCCTATTCTGTATAAAAAAGATCTGGAGGACGAGGCCACTAGCTTCTTGAAAAAGTATTGCCCTCAAGCACTGGAAACCCCCATGCCGATTCCAATTGAGGATATTGCCAATGCTATGGGCCTTGAGGTGATCGAAGGCCATCGAATCACAGATGACTTCAGTGTCTTTGGAGAAATCTACTTTTCTTCTGGAAAAGCTGATGTATATGATCTCTTCAAGTGTACTACCCAGCGTCTTGACGTCCGCCGTGGTACGATTCTTATAGACGCTTTTACGTTCTGGGAACGCAATCTCGGATGCGTAAAGAATACTATTGCTCATGAGGTTTATCATTGGTACAAGCACCGGATGTATGCCGCCATAAAGTACATTCTTTACGGAAAGGACTATATTGCTTGCCGATGCCCTTCCAATATGGTCTATCCTGATAAAAACAGCGAGTGGTCAGATGAACAGCGCATGGAATGGCAAGCCAATAATATGGCCCCTCGCATCCTGATGCCAATCAATACATTCAGGATGAAGGTTGAAGAGCTCTACGAACAATATGATTATCACAATTCGCCACTGAAGATTGCTGTGCTGACCTGTGTTGCAGATGAATTGGCAAAGTTCTATGGGGTATCCCGTCAATCAGCCCTGATCCGCATGATTGAAACAGGCTATAAAGAAGCGGCCAGTGTATACAACTATAATTCAGATAACCCCTACCATAACTATATCAGCCAGGCTGATGCTTTCTACGCCTATTGCTCCGATAAAGAATTCCGCAACCTGATTGATTCAGGCTTGTTTCGCTATATTGATGGATACTTTGTTATTGACGATGAGCAGTATGTCGAGAGAGATGAATTTGGAAAATACTTGCTAACAGATTATGCCTGGTCGCATCTTGCAGAATGCACATTACAGTTTTCCTGGCAGACTGTAAGACCTATTCCTACTGAAAAGCGATTCCCATTTGAAGTGTTCCATCGTGCTAACGCAGACAGGAAGGTTTCGCGGTTTAATTCTCAAGCCAACACCGACGTCATTCAGATGTCGGAAGCATTAAAGAAAAAACGTGCTGAGTTTGAACTTCAAAATGAAACACGGAAAAGATACGGTGTTAATAAAACCTGCTGGGAGGTTATCTTTGAAATCCTTCAAACGCGTGGCATAAGCAAATCTCATTTTTGCAGCCTGACCGGACTTGGAGAAGAAGTCTACAGAAAAGCGGAAAAGAACATTGATACAAAACCCAGCGTAAGGACCATTGTATCCATTGCGCGTGGCCTGGACTTGGATCTGACCACCACAAATCTGCTTATGCGTCTTGCTGGACACGCTTTTGATGAATCCGACGAAGATGAAGCCCTTAAGTTCTGCATAACCGGGTTCCCCGGAGGCACAATTGAGGAGGCAAACGAGTTTCTCGTATCATACAATTTCAAGCCTTTAGGAACCCAGGAGCGAAGCTAAACCATATCATCCCCCACGAGAATCTGGTCAAAAGCAGCCTTTCAAAAATTATTCCGACTCGCCGAGTCGGGCTTTTTTTATTTGTTCTGAATACTATCTGTTTATCTGACGCCTCTGGCACACCATTTTCTACATTTCAAACGCTGAAAACCCTTATAAATGGCGACTCACCGAGTTTTTGAGGTGCGGAATTTTAAGCGTATATTTTACTTGCACGCGGGAGCTGACTGCGCAGGGTGTTTCCCGGTTCCGCGTGACTAAACTGAAAATCAATCTGCACTGACCACCGGAAAGCGATGTGCAGCCGAAATGGAGTAATCCTTCGGCCTGCCATCATTCCCGCGTGGTCTACAGGCATTTACTGAGAAGGCTCTTCATTTCGGCACAGGCCGAAGGAGGGCCTCCCTCAATGTCAACAGATGCCAATCAGAGTAAAGAATTCCGCCTGTATAGCAAGGCTGCCCGGGAGTGGTTCCCCGTAACAAAAGAGCAGTATGAGGAATATGACCGCGAACGTACTGCTTTCCGAAAAAGAATGCAGGATCATGGGTGTTGCAATTGTCCACGGAGAAAATGGTGGTTGTGCGACATGCTGTGTGACGATTGCGAGTTCCGTGTCTACGAAACACTGTACCTGGATGCACCTGAAGCTGATGGCAATGTTTGTCTGGCAGATATCATTCCGGATAACAATCCTCTGCTGGAGGACGCACAGGCAGACCGAGATTTACTCAATCAGCTTATAGACCGACTGCACGATCTGGATCCTGATGCAGACGCTCTTCTGGAGCAATGGCAGAAAGAGAACCGGATTTCTGACCGTGCCCTTGCCCGAGCTCTGAACTGCCCGCAGCGGACTTTCGCAGATCGGATGAAGCGGCTGCGGACAGAGTTACGGAAGACTCGCGGTTATTGATTTCATTGCCTTCTGGCTACTGAACAATAAGTAGCCAGAAGTTTTTTCTTTTTTCCTCCGCTCAAAATCGCGGCTCATCTCCAGTGGAAACTGTAAGGCACGACACCGGCCTTTCAGAAATGGAGGTGAAACCCCGATGAATCCCAGTAACCGCAGAGACAGCAGCACCATGGCCGAAGAGATACAGGTGCTCGGTGCGATCAGCCAGGTATCCGCCCGGCTGGCGCGAAGGCTCGCTGCCCTTGCCAACCTACGACAATCCCAGGAAGGAGGGAAAAAGCATGAGCCAAATGAGCGAGATGGCTCAGACCATCGAAGATCTCCGAAGCGCCGCTGCTACCATCAAAGAAGCCGCCGACTGGCTGGCTCAACAGTTCAGCGCTCCCACAGAAGGACAGCCTGCAGAGGATGCTCCCGTAGAGGGTTCCCCGGCGGAGGATTCCCCGGTAGAAGAACCGCAGGTCGAAGCTCCGGCTGAGATCAAGTTGGAACAGATCCGGGCTGTGCTGGCGGACAAGTCCCGCGCCGGACACACTGCAGCGATTCGTGAACTGCTGAAGAAGTACGATGCGACCAAGCTTTCGCAGGTCGATCCGAAGCATTACGCGGCCATCCTGAAGGAAACGGAGGGATGGACCGATGCCACCTAATGGACACGCGCTTCTCTCGGCTTCCTCGTCAGACCGCTGGATTCACTGCCCGCCATCGGCACGATTGTGCGAGACCTACGTTGACAAAGGCAGTGATTATGCGGCTGAGGGAACCGACGCCCATGCGTTGTGTGAGTTCAAACTCCGGAAAGCGCTGGGTATGGAAGCGGAAGACCCAACGGATAACCTGACCTGGTTCAATCAGGAAATGGATGACTGTGCTTCCGGGTACGCTGCCTTCGTTATGGAACTGCTGGCCACTGCCAAGGAGACCTGTGCTGATCCGGTTGTGCTGATCGAACAGCGGGTGGACTTCTCCCGGTGGGTGGAGGAAGGCTTCGGAACATCCGACGCGATCCTGATTGCCGATGGCACGATGCATGTGATCGACTACAAGCATGGCCTTGGCGTTCTGGTTTCGGCGGAGGATAACCCGCAGATGAAATGCTACGCGCTCGGTGCTCTGGAACTGTTCGATAGCATCTATGACATCGACACCGTAGCGATGACGATTTACCAGCCCCGGCGGCAGAACATCAGCACCTTCCAGGTTTCCAAAGAAGAGCTGTACCGCTGGGCGGATGAAGTCCTGAAGCCCACAGCAGATCTGGCCTTCGCCGGAGACGGAAACTTCCTCTGTGGCGAATGGTGCGGATTCTGCAAGGCAAAGAACGAATGCCGGGCACGGGCAGAAGCCAACCTGGAGCTGGCCCGGTATGAATTCAAACAGCCCCCATTGCTGACCGATGAGGACATCGAGGACATTCTCTCCCGTGTGGACGGTCTGGTCGCCTGGGCATCCGATATTAAGGAATATGCCCGGCGGCAGGCGATCAACGGAAAGGAATGGAAGGGCTGGAAACTGGTGGAAGGCAGATCCAATCGCCGGTACACCAATGAAGCGGCTATCGAGAAAACCGTTTCTGACGCGGGTTTCGATCCGTTTGAGCGTAAGCTGCTCGGAATCACCGCTATGCAGAAACTGCTCGGCAAAGCCAGGTTCGAAGAACTGCTCGGGCCGTACCTCGAAAAGCCGCCGGGCAAACCTACACTTGTGCCGGACGACGATGACCGTCTGGCCATGAACACAGCAAAAAATGATTTTATGGAGGAATATGACAATGAATAATGTAAAACCCAGCAACCCCATGAAGGTTATCACCGGACCCGAGACCCGTTGGAGCTACGCCAACGTCTGGGAACCCAAGTCCATCAACGGCGGGACTCCGAAGTACAGCGTCAGCCTGATCATCCCCAAGAGCGACACCAAGACCCTGGGCAAGATCCACGCCGCCATTGAGGCCGCCTATAAGGAAGGCGAAGCCAAGCTGAAGGGCAACGGCAAGTCTGTCCCTGCGCTCAGCGCCATCAAGACGCCGCTGCGTGACGGCGACACCGAGCGTCCGGATGATCCGGCATACGCGGGCTGCTACTTCATCAACGCGAACGCCAGCTCTGCTCCCGGCATCGTGGACGTGGACCGCAACCCGATCCTGACCCGCTCTGAGGTGTATTCCGGAGTGTACGGTCGCGCCAGCATCACCTTCTACGCGTTCAACAGCTCCGGCAATCGGGGAATCGCCTGTGGATTGAATAATCTGCAGAAGGTGCGTGACGGTGAACCCCTGGGCGGCAAGGCCAGCGCTGAGTCTGACTTCGCCACCGATGAAGACGAAGATTTCCTGAATTAATGGAGGGATGACAAAATGGATACGATTTACGTTTCTACAATCCTTGTTAATGTGTTTATCGGATGTATCTGCTTCTTGTTTTTTGCCTGGGCCTTGTCTGGCGTAATGACTGTAATCACCGACTTCAGACGCGATCAACGTGAAAAACGGAAGGCTGCGCAGGACGATGAATACCATCAGAAGCGCATGAAAGAACTGGACAGGTAACAGCAACGCGGGTGACGGGAGCAATCCTGTCACCCGTATTCCAATAGGAAGGAATATGTTCATGAAAACCCTGAGTATTGATATTGAAACCTACAGCGATGTGTTGTTACAGAAAAGCGGAGTGTATCGCTATACGGAATCTCCTGCCTTCGAGATTCTGCTTTTCGGGTACAGCGTGGATTCCGGTCCCGTTCAGGTGGTTGATCTGGCCTGCGGTGAACAGATCCCGGAGGATGTGCTGGAGGCTCTGACCGATGAGACTGTGATCAAGTGGGCCTTCAATGCTGCATTTGAAAGAGTCTGCCTATCCCGCTATCTGCGGGATCTTGGCATCTCCCTTGATCCTTTCCACGACCGGCATCCGCTTTTGCAGGATGTGGCCCGATACCTGAATCCGGAAAGCTGGCGCTGCTCCATGATCTGGGCGGCAACCATGGGGCTTCCCTTATCACTGGAAGGCGTCGGAGCTGTTCTCGGATTGGAAAAGCAGAAGCTGACCGAAGGGAAAGACCTCATCAAGTATTTCTGCCAGCCGTGTGCGCCAACGAAAGCAAACGGCCAGCGGACGAGGAACCGGCCCTTTCACGAGCCGGACAAGTGGGCGGCATTCAAACGGTATAACCTGCGCGACGTTGAAACGGAAATGGGCATCCAGCAGAAGCTGGCAAAGTTCCCTGTCTCTGATCAGATTTGGGAGGAATACCATATTGATCAGGAAATTAACGATCGCGGTGTGAAAGTGGATATGGAGCTGGTTCAGCAGGCTATCCAGATGGACACACGCTCCCGGCAGGAACTACTCGAAGCAATGAAGCGGGTCACTTCGCTGGAAAATCCGAACAGCGTCCAGCAGATGCGTCAGTGGCTGTCTGACAACGGCATGGAGACAGAAAGTCTTGATAAGAAGGCAGTGGCAGAGTTGCTGAAGTATGCGCCTGTGGAACTGCAGGAAGCGCTCATGCTTCGGCAGCAGCTGGCAAAGTCATCCGTCCGGAAATACCAGGCCATGGAGAAGACCGTCTGCAGCGATGACCGCGCCCGGGGTATGTTTCAGTTCTTCGGCGCGGTTCGGACCGGGCGCTTTTCCGGACGAAACGTGCAATTGCAGAATTTGCCGCAGAATCATCTGCCTGATCTGGCCGAAGCCCGCGCTCTTGTCCGCTCCGGCGATTTCGAAGCGGTAAAGCTTCTATATGAAGATGTACCGGATACGCTCAGCCAGCTGATCCGGACAGCGTTCATTCCGAAGGACGGCGCTCAGTTTCTGGTAGCGGACTTCTCCGCCATTGAGGCGAGGGTGATCGCCTGGTACGCCGGGGAAACCTGGAGGCAGAAGGTATTCGAGAAAGGCGGAGACATTTACTGTGCCAGCGCCAGCCAAATGTTCAAGGTGCCGGTCGTCAAGCATGGTATCAACGGTCACCTTCGGCAAAAGGGCAAAATCGCTGAGCTGGCTTTGGGTTACGGTGGCAGCGTTGGTGCCTTGAAAGCCATGGGAGCCCTCGACATGGGCCTGAGCGAAAACGAACTGCCTGCGCTGGTAGATGCCTGGAGACAGGCGAATCCGGAAATTGTGAAATTCTGGTGGGCTGTCGATCACGCAGTAATGGAAGCCGTGCGGTATAAACACACCACCACAGAATATGGACTGACTTTCTCCTGCCGGAGCGGGATGCTGTTTATCCGTCTTCCATCCGGGAGAAGCCTCGCATATGTGAAACCGAAGGTGGGCACAAATAAGTTCGGCGGCGAGTGCATTACCTATGAAGGCGTCGGTGCGACGAAGAAATGGGAACGGTTGGAATCCTATGGTCCGAAGTTCGTGGAGAACATTGTACAGGCCACATCCCGCGACATTTTGTGCTACGCCATGCGTACCCTGCGATTCTGTTCCATTGTCATGCACATCCACGACGAGCTGGTTATCGAAGCTGATCCGCGTATGTCGCTGGAAGCCGTCTGTGAGCAAATGGGCAGAACCCCACCCTGGGCAAAGGGCTTACTGCTTCGCGCAGATGGTTACAGTACACCTTTTTACATGAAATCGTAAATTTACGATTTCATGTATTATCCGTAAAAAAATATTATCCCCAACTTTCCGCTTAACCCTTGTAGAACAACAGTGAAAAGAAAAAAAGCTAGGGATAATTATTTGACGATTTTC
>Ga0310695_10004394_pt1 | contig 26078 bp, 10 predicted proteins | sample RumenRJG_04DNA_FD_203882 | JGI IMG/M metagenome (GOLD analysis project Ga0310695, IMG submission 203882) | Bovine rumen microbial communities from Lethbridge, Alberta, Canada - RJG_04 (v2) (version 2) | ecosystem: Host-associated > Mammals > Digestive system > Stomach > Rumen | place: Canada... | reverse complement strand
GCAGTTACGGTGTGGGCTATGGCTATAACGGCACAGGAAAGTACAGCGACTACGACGAGGTGCGCGACCGCGTTATCGACTTGTCGGTCATTCAGCAGTTCGACCAAGAGCATGGCTCTACAACGGTCGTTGACGACATCTCTCCGTCCTCCTACCATCATGTGTATAGTGGCACGGATGCCATGACTATCTGCAAGAAGCTTACAGCCAATGCGTCGATAAAGACCGATTTCGTCCTCTTTCAGACGGAGGTCTCTACGACCTTCAACCAGACCGACATGGTGAGCAACGAGTTTGCCTTCTGCACCATTCACGATGGTATGACGCTGGCATCGCGCCATCTGGAGCCTTATGACCTGTACTATATTGCCCGCGAACATCCCGAAGTCCTTTCTCCGGGATTCCGCCGCTACCAGCAGCTGGCCTCCGAGGCGCTCCAGCAGCAAAATAATACCGAGGCCATGCGTATCATTCAGAATATGTTCCAGACCTACGGCACCCATATCATCTATCATGCCAAGTTGGGTGGCAAGATAAAGTTCAGTACAACGATGAACCGCCATGTGGTTGACTCCCGCACCACGGTCGATAAACAGGCAGGAGCCTCCTTCCTCTATTGCGTCGGAAAGAAAGACGGTACGGAGACACAAGACTGGACGGTAAAGACCTCGACACAACGCGAAACCCACATCGAGGCGTATGGTGGCAACAGTGCCCTCGCCCTCACCTTGTCAGGACTGCATGAAAGCGATGACATGGCGCTGAAGAGCAAGATTGTGGATGAGTGGTTCAAGTCTATCAAGTTCACCCCCGGTGCTGATAAGGACGAGAATAATGTGGAGCTGATAGATATCAAGGTGGCACCTATCGCCGACCTGATTATGGATCGTAAGGTTGCCGCGCTCTACAACGCGATGGTTGGCAAGCATGTCGATTATGAGACCAATGTCATGCCACGCGTCAGGAAGAAGGTCTATGCCGAGATACCAGTCTCTGAGCTCAAACTCACTGCCCAATCCGTCAGCAATCAGGTTGTTGTGGACCATGAGGTAATCGGTGAGATACTCAATGAGCATGTCCACAATGTCGAATATACAGTGTTCTATCCCACTTTGGGCGGTAAGGTATGTCACGAGGGTCTTGGTCGCCGTTGCAGCGACGATAGCCTGTTCACCATTACGTGGCAGTATCTCGAAGGCCAGGAGGAACAGGCGAAGGCTTATGTCACACCCCTTACGCGACTCAACTACGATGATAAAATCTATTATAATAATGGTGAGATTGATATAGCACCAGCCGACGACGCCACGTCCTACACTTCCAACATCAGTGTCAACCGCGGGGCTATCTATATGTGGAACGACACTTGTGTGATCAACATGAAGGTAGGTCCTTATTTCCTGCAACAGGGTGTGATGGCCAACACCAGCGACAAGAAAGAGGCGATGAACACCGTACGCACTTTGCTCAAGGATGTCCCTGTGGGCTATGAGGTTGGCCATACGGGACAAGTCAACAAGATTATCAACTTTATGTATAACTCTGGTGAGGTGTTCGGCCCAGATTTCATCAAGAAGGACGAAGTACCCCCGTTCTTCGACTACAAGCGGTATATCCTGCACGATGACAGTAACAACAAGTATGGGATTTTCGCTTTGAAACCTACAAAAGCCTATCTTACGTCTTATCCGGAAGAGACCATTGGTCAGGCATTGTTGGTGCGTAAAAGCGATTTCAAATTCATGTAGTTGATAAAGAAACGATTAGAACTATGAAAAAGGTTATCCTATATTTCGCATTTCTCATTGCTCAATGCTCATTTCTCGTTAGCCCCGCAGGGGCCCAGGGCATGGTGTCGGAGATCAAGGTCTTTGCCCTTAATGAGTATAAGGAACTTGCCGACTCAGCCAAAGGCTATGACGGTATCGGTAATAAAGATTTGGATTTCCGCAAGGGCAGGGGCGGTGGCTATGTGTTTGTCGTCCATAAGACAGGTACCGACACGGCTCAATATATCACTGGTGTGAGGGTGGAGGCAAGAGCCGAGTATGGTGTTAAGTTCAATTATGATGGCAAGTTGTATGAGCCAGCTCCTTTCTTCCAGGAGAGGAAGTCACATTATGAAAAAAAATATCAAGGCGGACTCAATGGTCGTGACTATGATATTTATGGTGGAGCATATCCTAAGCAGGAACATCTCTATATCTCTCGCACAGGCAAAGACGATTTTAACACAAAGGTGCTCAAGTCGATACAAGTCTGTGCCAACAGACCCAGTGTGCTCAGTGATCAGACTTGGAGCGGTCCCCATGCCGGTGGTGGACGTTATTTCCTCTATACTTGGCATACCCATGAATCTCAATACAAGTCTAAAGACCAGAACTGGCATATCCATTCTTGTAGTAAGGACCAGTGTGGACTCGTTAAGGAAGAGCGACACAACTTTAAAAAGTCCTATGGCAACAACGACTATTGGGCACAATATAACGAAAATCACCCATCGAGATATAGATACCACTATAAGAAATGTCTTGACTGCGGTGAGGAAGTTCCTGACGTCCATCAGTGGTCCACCTATACGTCAGACTGGAAAAGCCATAATAAGCGATGTCTGCTTTGTAACCTGGTGGAGCCTTCTGATCATGCTGAATTTGGTAAGGTGAAACTTCCCGTTGACAATGAGCGACACATCCTTTATTGTGACTCTTGCGGATTCCTCGAGAAATTCCCTCATGATTATAGTTATAGTCGCATCGTCAAACAAAAGAAATGCGAACACTTTATCGTGGAATATACCTGCAGTGAGTGTTATCATAAAGCATTATTTGAGGAACCAGGCTATGGACATGACTACAACGAGTATGGCATCTGCCGTCGCCCGGACTGTAGCCATCCCTACGAGCAGCCTGCTACGGAGCCTCGTGGCGCCAATGACAGCGTATTTGTAATCAAGTCGTTCGGCAACCTCTACTGGATATCCGACTATGTGAACAACCGTCGTCCCAAGACCCATATCCGTCTTGACAAAGACCTCATTGCCGATAACTTTATGGTGCGACCGTGGCATCCTATCGGTGCTGCCGACAGCACGGCATTCGAAGGAACCTTCGATGGTGGTGGTCACATCATCAGCATGCTCCAGACGGAAGAACCCGTTGCTGGCTCTGGCTATCGTGGACTCTTTGGAGTCATAGGCAAGGGTGGCACCGTGGAAAATGTATCGATGGCAGGATGTAACATGCGTGGCTGGGACTATATTGGTGCCGTGGCAGGTGTCAACGAAGGAACGATTAAGAATTGCCGTGTGGTATTCTCGATTATGAATAGCATTGGTTCCGGCAAGAACCTCGGTGGTATCTGCGGACTGAACAAAGGCACTATATCGGGCTGCACCACGGAAAACAGTGTGTGGGTAGGTGGCGTGCGCGACTATGCCGGCGGTATCTGTGGTACCAACGTTGGGGGAACGCTTTCGGGCAATGTCTCCGAGGCTATCTGTGGCAGTGGCTCCGATGCCGTACTGCCTGAGACCGCATCGCAGCAGTAACGTTGAACATTGATAATTGAAACTTGAAACATGAAACTTGATAATTGAAAGATATGGGCAAGAAATATTACCTTTTTACGTTTATACTGTTTAGTCTTTTCCATTTTTCTGCAGTCCGTGCAGACGGTTTGGAGTTCCCCCTGGATGGAGGCACGACCAGTGACGGTATTATCATCACCAAACCAGAACTGGAAAACTTAAAAAAGATTTCCGGAGATAATTCCTTTCATGTAGATGGTGAATATAGTGAACACAGTTTACAATTCTCCGTCACAGTTCCAAAGGGGCAAACGGCATGCCTTAAATTCAAGATTGCACTCTATGTATCCCCTAAGTTCGGAGGTGGAGATGCTGTGGGAGCTAGTATTTCTTTCACTGCGAAGCTCGATGATGAGGCTGTTATTAGTCATTCCCATACAAACACGGTCTGTTTTCAAGCTGATGGGATCAGTATTCCTGAGGGAAAACACGATATTTCTTTAGAAACGTCTTTCACAGGTTCTAAAGTCATATATAAAGGAAGTATCGACGACTTGTCCATCCATATTCATCGTTTCAACCTCACGCAGCATAGGGAACCTACCTGTGGAAAGGCTGGCGAGTCTCATTACAAATGCGGTGCTTGCAGCAAGGATAGCATTGTTGTCATACCTACTCCCTATACCGAATGCCTCATGGAAGCGGTTGCCGGAGGGACAGCCAGCTGTATGAGCAATGTGGAAAAAACGCAAAGGTGTGTGCGTTGCTCCAGAACACAAACAGTTCACGGAGGTCAGTTGAAGCCCCATGATTTCGATGCCAACGGCACGTGTAAGGCGTGTGGTCTGCGCAAGCCTAAAAGCAATGCCGAAGGTTCGGTTTACGAAATTAACGATGCCAGTGAGATGCGCGTTCTGTCCGAGCTGGTATCGATAGGCGATATTCCCGGTAACATAGGTGTTGACATCAAGTCCGACCTGGTGTTCAGCAGTACATTGCCCATGATGCCCTTAGGCACTCCTGACCATCCGTTCCAGGGAGTGGTTAATGGCAATGGTCATCGTATTCGCGGCATTACCAACTGCTATCAGAGCATGGACTGTCTGGGCTTTGTGGGAGTAGCCAAGGGAACGCTCCTGTCACATGCTGTCATTGCCAACCTCATCTTTGATGCAGGTAACATCATGGAGGGAACTGCTTGTGTGGGCGGCATCGTGGGATATGCTTCCTATTGTGACATCTTGAATTGTGCCAGTTTCGGATCATTGAAAGGCAAAGATTATGTCGGAGGCATTGTGGGATATGCTGAGCAGCAGGTGAGCATCCAGAATTGTGGGTCGGTATCCGATGTCAGTAGCGTTGGTAATTGGAACCCGATGGTGTGTGGTATGCCTAATGGACATATCATGAACAGTTACGGTGCTGCCGACAACAATAACCAAGGTCATATGGATATGTTGCCGACTACCACGTTGCGTCACTGCTTCTCCACTCAGGGAAGTGGCCCCGGCCTCACTCAAATCAGTATGGACAAGTTGACGTCATACAGTATGTTACAGTTGCTGACAGAGGAAAGCGAGTCGTCATCCTTCATGTTCACGCAGGACTATAGCTATCCTATTCCTGTTGTCAACACGACCATCCAAGCCAAGGCCAATGCAGCCATCCCTACAACGTATAGTGCTGTTGCAAGGCGTGCTGCTTTGTCAGACTCCGGTAGCGATGATGGCGCTCACGAGAAGGATAACGAGATAGAGGAAATCGGCATCGATGACGAGGCGAACTCATCTAGCCGGTTTATCACTACCATTGAGGAACTCATGCATAACGACTCCATTCAGTATGCCGGTTTAAATTGCCTGTATACCATCACACGCAGTATCCCTGAGGGCTCTAAACTCTACGAACCCATCAATGGAGGCAAAATGTTGGGCTTTGAGTCCTTTATCTTCCCAGACGATTCTGCATACGTCAGAATGATAGAGTATGATCTTGTCACAGCCGATAAAGTGACGCCCGTCGCAGAAACTATCGGTTATTATTCCGGTACAGGCGAACGAGTTGACCAATACATTATTAATAACGGCGATTATTCGCTCGAGGCGTGCATCACTCTTGATGAGAAGAATAACATCCTCTATGAAGAGAGTGTCGATGGTGTGATGAGACCTTTCTGGAGCATTGAGACGAAATATGACGATGCAGGCAATGCCATCTCTACCAATGGATTCTCGCATAATTACATCACAGGCGAAAAACGTTTGGAGTATAGTCATCAATATGACAGCAATGATGTTGTTCCTGACATAGATAGTGACGTTTACTATGAGTATTATGACAGTCAGAACAATACCATTCATGTTGTTTCCAGCTATCATGGTTCTGCCGGTAGTGATAGCATTTTCACTGAACACTACATCATCAGAGCCTCTGACCAGCATCTTATAGAAATTCGTTCGGAAGTGAAGACCAACGGCAAAACATACGTGACCAGTGGCTTGTATTTCGTCTATGATGACGAAGGTGCACTGCTGCAGTCTGTGGTTTTCGGTCCTGTCGGTGGTGATTCGCAAACAGGTGAAGTGCGTCCAACGGTCTATCATGAATATATAGGCGATTGGCCAATCACTTTGTTGCAGACGACCACGGCCATCCAGGTGCCTACGGTGGAACAGCCGTCCATGCAGAATCGTATCGACCCCAATGTTTACGACATTCATGGTCGCATGGTACGCATGGCAACTGATACGAAGGATCCGTTCAGCGGTCTTCCACGTGGAATCTATGTTTATCAAGGTAAGAAGTATATTAAGAGGTAAGAGGGAAGAAGTAAGAGGTATTGACAATTAAACTTTGAAGTATGAAGACATCCAGCATATTAACGGCACTGTTGTTGCTCTTTTCAGTCTGTGTATCAGCACAAAAGTATCCTGTAACCCCCAGGGCCATGGTAAATGGAAAAATTATCATAGGCGACCAGCAGTATGTAAATGCAGGCGACTCTGTGATGGTTACTTGTGAACCGGATCCTGGCTATGGTTTGTCAGCGGATGTCTTATATTACGCAAAGAAAGAAAATGGTGAATATTCTGACCCCAAGAAGGCAGAAAATAAAAGCAGTTTCCCTGAAGACCGTGCCAGCAAACAACACTACTGGTTCAAGATGCCCGCTGCCCCTGTTGAGGTGTGGGCATCCTTCGTCCCCTTGCGTACACTGGTGATTCATCAACAAACCGGTGGCAAGCTAGTGCCGCTATATGGTTTTAAGAAATCATCCACTGAAAATATGCTATGGAATGTGCCGGGGCGTGCGCTCAAGATAAAGGTCACCGATGTTGATAAGGCTAACGATTACAAACTGTTGGATGTACAGATTACGAATGTTGATCAGACCCATTACCAAAAGTCAGATACCATGATTACCGTCTGGATGCCCAACGATGAAGACACCGTGCATGTGACTCCTGTCTTTGGCAAGAGCCATTATGCGGTTGATATAAAAGAAGAACTCGATCACATCAAGGCAACCGTAAGCGATATGAGTCCGAAGTCACGTGAAGAGGTAGATGTTACCTTTAAAACGGAAAAGGGCTATATCCCTGCCAATGTTTCCATCACTGGCTGCTCGAATTCGTGGCGTGTGGGCAAGCCGAAGCGGTTAGACAACGGCGGATGGGAGGTTGTTTATCGCTTCAAGGTTGAGTTGCAGGATGTCTCCGTCACTTATGGTATTGAGCCGGTGCTTTCCATCAACATCAAAGATACGAATAAATCCGGTCGCGTCAAGACCTATATTCCCGAGATGATTCCCGACTATCCTAATGTGGTACGCAGTGGACAGCAAATCCCCGTGGTGTTTATGATGCCTGACAGCTTTAGTGTCAAGCACACTGTCACAGGAGATGTCGAATCCAAGGAGGTTTACCATAATGTGCTGCAGAACAGTTTTGCTGACGAGGGTATGGGAAGTTGGACAGAGTCTTACGAATACGCCAGTTGGGGACTTCCCATGAGGGCGTTTACCGATTCCGTCGGCAATAAGTATTGGCATGCCAGTGTGAAGAACATCATGTCACAGAGTGTGGCAATTACCAATCAATCGAAAACAGATGGTGATGTCAAGGCTGGTAAACTGAGCATTGCAGCCATCGCCAGCATCAATCCATGCAGTGCCCAGCAAGCGCAGGCCAGCATCGTGGCAACCGGTAAAGATATTTCTGAGTCCAAGTGGGTTATTGCCAACCTTTCGAATCAGCCAGAAGGCTGGCAAACCGTGCTCAAGACGGGTACAGTGGATATTAAGGCCGACACGCTGAAGTTCCTTGTTGAATCGAAGGGAGAGCATGAGAATAAGAGTCGCAGCTACGAGGGTCCGATGTTCGACGACCTTTGTCTGTTGCTGCCTACGGCATCAGAAACTATCAAGAACGAAGACGTGCTGATTTTAAAGATGCGAGAGCAAGACGTGACCATCGACTATACTGCATCGGGTACGCAGAACAAAATGAGCGTCAAGAACTATGAACATGGTAAGGTGACGCTGTTCAATACCAATACATACGAGGAAGGCGAGACCGTCCAAGCCTTGCAAGAAGATGTCATCGTGGTCAAGGCGCAGGCTGATGAAGGATATGCCGTCTATCAGATGAAATACGGTAATATCAGTCTGTCGCCCGACAGTATTAACATGGCTGCCAATATGTTTTACTATCACTTTACCAAGCTTGATGACACAGATGAAACCGTGGCTCCTACCATAGCCCCATTACAAGTGTTTGTGGATAGTAATTACGGTGGAGAACTCACGGTGTCGAATCAGTTTGCGAAAAAGGGCGAAAAGGTGACTTTCACAGTGACTCCCAATGACGGTTGCAAGGTAAGGCGTATCAAGACCTTCCCGGCCGGTTTGGTCACTTTAACAGAAGAGAATGTGGATGCCAATACCCGCGGTGGAACCTATTCCTTCATCATGCCAGCCGCCCACTTCACGCTGTCTCCCGAATATATCGTCCCCATCACTACTAAGGAGCAGTTGGGGGATATCAACGGTAGTAATGGTGAGTTCATTCTCGCCAACGACCTTACTTTGGGCGATGCATGGAGTAAAACATACGATCTCGCAGGCGATTTCGATGGTAACGGTCATAGCATCACCTATGGTGGCAAACGTAGTCTCTTTAATTCCGTTACTGGTAGTGTGCGTCATTTATATGTCAACGCCAACTTGAAAGGAGTCAAAGACGCCACTGGTGGAATATGCAAAATCAATACCGGTACCATTGAGGACTGTGAGATAAGTGGAACGATTGCCAATACGACGAAGAATGCCTGTGCAGGCGGTGTTGCAGGAAAGAACGGCCCTCAAGGTGGTATCATCTCTCACTGTCACGTCGTTGCCACCATAGACGGACCGAAGGCCTATGGCATTGCCTATCAGCAAGAGAAGGCGACCATCCGTGACAACGTCTTCAACGGCCAGTTCGACATTCATTGCAATCGCATGTATATGATTTGCAATGATGAGAAGAGCAGCACCATTGATGGCAATTACTATATTGAGAACATCCGCAACGCAAAGGCGGAGCACTGTAGCGGAGTGACCCTTGCTGATCCAGCCAGACTCGTACAGGATGCCAAGGACATGGCTGGTACCTATCCCGTCTATGCTGCCAGCATCAAGAAAAGGTACAACGATGTCTTTACGGTCACGCTCTCGTTGCCCGCTGAGGTTTATCGGGTCAACCTGTCGCAAGAGACAGCTGTTCCCGGTGCAGTCATCACGGGCTCTGTGCGCGTTGAGGGCAACCAACACCTTGTCGGCATCACCGTTTCCGATACCCTCGGCAACAATGCTCAGAACTGCCCGTTCACCGACCACATGAACAATGTCTATTCCTTCTCGTTCTCCATGCCTGCTCATGATGCCAAGGTTACCTTCCAGACAGAGTCGGGCCGATACATCTATACCGCCCAGCAGTTTGTCGATGTCAACAATCAGGAAGGAACGTTCTACCTGGTCAGGGATATTGAACTGAACAACTGGGTACAGCAAATCGATTTGTTTGGCAACTTCTACGGTGGCGGTCATACCATCAAGTACAGTTCTTCGACAGGCTGCGTCGGTCTGTTCAATAAAATCTGTAAGGGCGCATTGCTCCAGGGACTTCGTGTTATCGGAAATGTGCAAACAGAAGTAGACTGTGGCGGTATAGCCAAGGAGAACCAGGGTACTATCCGCGACTGTCATTTCTCTGGCCGTATATCTATCATGGCGACTCCTGGAAAGAAAAAGAATACGCTGAAAGAGGAGCGCATGGCTGCCCTTGTCTGTGACTTGACAACGGAAGGTGCTGTGGTTGACCACTGTTCTGCCACGGGCGAACTGAAGAGCTCGCGCAATCAGGGTGTCATCGATGAGCATCCTCTGTGTTACGTGGGTTCTGAAAATGTCAGAAACTGCGTCTGGGTGAGTGCCAAGGCGACGGATGAGTACAGCCAGCAGGTGGCTCTTGCCGAGGCTGCACGTAAAGACTATCCAGTCTTTGCAAATGGCATTCTCGACAAGATCAATCCCTGCGTCATTGTGGGGCGTGATACCATCCGTGTGCAAAGAGGCAGTACGCTCGACGTGCTCACCCTTATTGACGGCGAGCCGTTCATCTGTACGGGCGATGTGAATGTCAAGCAGATAGTCTATAAGCGCAGCGTGATGAGCAATACCGAGCAGTGGGTGCTTCCATTTGCCTTTGATGGTATTGCCGGCAGTGGCCCCTTCGAATATAGTAAGCTGGAAAGAGTGAATGATATGCCGAAGGTCGGGGCAACCCAGCGGCTGACACTTACCGATAAGTCCACCTCCGTCACCTATAATGCCAATGAGCCTTGGATGGTTAAGGGTGATGGTGGCGAGTACGTGCTGACCCACTCCAGTGGCTGCATCACCGTGCATGCTACTGACAATACTCACATGGATATGTATGCATCGGTTACAGATGAAGGACATATTTATGCCACCTACCATGTCATACCGGGTCATACAGCCAAGAGTGACCTCCTGTATGTATGGGATAGTGCTAACCAGAAATATATCCTATCCGGCGAGTCTGGCAACCCTGCCGACATCCAGCCCTATCGCTTCTATGTGCAGTTCTACAACAAGATTGATAAGGTGCATGAGAAATACACGCAGACAGAGTGGTACAAGAAAGACCCGTCGTCGTCAAGCAGTAACGTCATGGCAGCTCACCGAAGCCTCGCTTCTGCCATGGCCGACGGCTGGCAGCCCATCTTCCTCGATCCTCGTCAACCGCAGAGCGTCACGACTCGTATGCTCGACTATTACGAGGTGGCTTATCTGACGGATATCAGTGCCGAGGTTATTGACGAAAAGCCGTCAGCACCGCTCGCCGCCGTGTCACTCATTTATCGGATGGCCGACCATAGCATGGAACTCCCGCCTGCACTTCCCTTGCTGGTACGAGCCAAGCGTTCCGATGCCCAGCCGTTGGTGGACGAGAAGACAGGTGCTGAGATTGAAGACATGGACGATGATATTCCACACTATTGGTGCGCCTCTTACGGCAATCGTCTCGACATCTGGGCTTTGCCTTCCTCTGAGAACTATGCTGATTTGGCGGAATATAACGCTATGATGTTCGAGGACACCTATTTCGACCAGTCCTTCAACTATGCTACCAACGCCGACAGCCGCAGCACGGGACCTATGAGCTATTGCATCACGGTGCTCAACGAAGATACCTACGAACCCCTTCCGCTGATGGGCGATAGGGTGAGCGTGCAGTTCATCTCGTCAGGCTCAGCAACAGGAATTGAGGAAGGAGTAAGGAGGGAAGGAGAGAAGGAGGAGAGCCCCGTCTATAACCTCAGCGGACAGCGTGTTGGTGCAGGGTATAAGGGTATTATTATACAAAACGGACGAAAAGTAATGAAGCGATGAAAAAGATATATTTAGCATTGGTCATGCTGCTCAGCCTTGGCAGCACGTTATGGATAGAGAAAGTCTCGGCTGGTCCCGTGCATGTTATTCGTAATAACAGCGACTGGATTGCGTTCCGTGATGCAGTGGCAAATGCCAAGGGTCAATATAGGGTCGATGCCCGTTTGGAGGCTGACTTCTCCACGAGCGCTGGTATAGGAGTTGGCGAAGATACTCCCTATTGTGGTATTTTCGACGGCAATGGCCATACCATAACTGCTACTAACATTTGGCGCGATGACGGTAAGCCTTGTGCGCTTTTCTGCTATGCAAAAGATGCAACCATCAAGAACTTGCACCTGAAGGGCTCAATCACGGGAAATATCCATTCCGCAGGACTGATTGGCAAAGTTATAGGTTCTCCCACCGTCACTATTAGCCGTGTGTGGGTATCTACAGAAGTGAATGCAAACGGTACCCACGCTGGAGGCATCATAGGTCATTCGGATTATGCACGTGTGTATATGACTGACTGTCGTTTTGATGGAAAGGTTAACACCAATAATTCAAATGATTCTTATGCTGGTGACATCATCGGATGGTGTAACGGGGGCAGTTGGAACTTACAGCGTGTTTATGACCAGGGTAGCCCTAAAGCCTATTATATGTACTACTGCATAGATTATAATAGTGCTGGTGGTTCATGGAAAACTTGGGGAACCAATAATAAGAGCTTCACCGTTACCCATCACAATTGGAATACATGTAATTATTACAATAAGAGCGACCAAGCCGAGGTAGTCAAGATCATGAACGGCTTCAAAGCCGATACGTGGGAGCTTGTCGACGGTAAGGCCGTACCCAAGAAAAAAACAAATCAAAATTCATCAGCATTTCAGACGGAGGGTTGGACCTTTTTGGAGGAAAACCAGAGTTCCGGCTATACACTTCAATCGGGACGTTACTATGTCAATGATGATGTCATTTTTGAAAACGGCGCTACCGGCAGTGGTCTGACCATTAGTTCCGGCGCTACCGTATATATTTATATCCCCAAGGGTGTCACGCTCACAGCCCAAGGTGGTAATGCTTCCGGACAGACCGGTGCCGGCGCGGGCATCCTTCTTCCCCAAAGCAGTACGCTCTATCTGCTGGGTGAAGGCGAATTGAGAGCCTATGGTGGACATGCAGCTGATGGCTGCAATGGCTCACAAGGTCAGGGCGGAAATTGGACGGGTAGTATTAGTGGTAATTATGGTGGTAACGGTGGTACCGGTGGTGCCGGCGGCGGTGGTGCCGGTGCAGGCATCGGCACATGTGGCGCTAATGGTGGTAACGGTGGCTCGGGCGGACGAACACCTGTTTATAGTTGTAAAACAGGAGCGGGCGTTCCTGGTGAACCTGGTTCAAGTGGTGGTACCGCTCTTCCGATGGGTACCCTTATCGTAGCGAAGGAATTCGGCAACTTGCATGCCGTAGGAGGTGACGCAGGCTCCTATGGTGGTAGCGGTGGCCCTAAAGCAAACGACGGTTTCTATCATCAAACAGGCTCGTACAATTATAGCATGGCCGGCGGTGGCGGCGGCGGTGGCGGCGGCTTCGGCGGTGGTGCCAAAGGCATCGGTACCGGTGGCCCCGGCGGTGGCGGCGGCGGTGGTGGCTCCGGTGGTAGCACTGACCATGACTGGAAAGATTTTCGTAGGGCAGGTTCTTATGGCGGCTATGGCGGTCAAAATGCTAATGGAAGTTGGGCTTCCAGGGGTACAAGCAGTTACTTGAACGACCCTTATGATGCAGAAAATCATAATGATCTCAAAGGTGCATCGTATAGTAATGATGGATGGAGAGATGGTAAGGAAGACAAATGGAGAAAACCTGGTGGCAATGGTGGCGGCGTAGGCGGTTCAAGTACGGAAAAACTGGCTAATATCGAATATTTCGTCACATGTAGTTTGGTGAAAAGTTTCGATGGCAACGATAAACCGGAATCCGTAACAACCGGCTTTCTTGCGAATGAAGGTAGTCTTCATATCGGATTCAATATTCCGACGTGTCAGGAACTGGGGTTGACCAAGCCAACTCAATATCTGTCACGATGGAATAACCAGAGAGACGGTAAAGGCAGTTGGTATAAAGCCAAAGATCAATGCTCGATTGGTAAGGGAACCCTCTATCTCTATGCGGCGTGGGAAGATTATAAGGATATTTTCCCGAAGGGTTCTGGAACAAAAGGCGACCCGTTCATCATTGAGGATGGTTTGTTGTTGCAGCTTGCTGACTATGTGAACAACGGTCATCCCACGCGCGGTCTCTATTTCAAGCAGAAGGGCAACATCAAAATGAAGGATGTGCTGTCAAACAACCATAGGGATTCAAAGTGGGTTCCCATTGGTCATACCTATATTTTCGAGGGAGACTACGACGGTGGCGGCAAACTCATCTACGATGGCGAGATTTCCGACAAATACAGTGCCGCAGGCATCTTCGGAAAGGTGGCGGGCAGTATCCACAACTTGGGAGTCAAGGACATCAGACTTATATACACTGGCAGTCGGTTTTTTAGTGATAGTAACCGCTATGGAGCCATTGCCGGTCTGCTCTGTGCAGATGACAAAAAGGAGATATCGGGTCAGATGCGCGACTGTTTTGCTGACAATAATAGAGTCGAAGGTGGCGGATGGGGTACTGCGGGCGCTCTGGTGGGCGAGCTGTCTGATGCTGCCACAATGACCCATTGTCACTCGTACAAGAATACGATTTCAGGCGATTATATCGGTCACATCAGCGGTCGTATCTGGGATAATGCAAAGGTGGATTTCTGTTTCACCACCGGAGACAAAATCTCAGGGAATGACGACAAAGCAACTAACTGCCAGAAGGACGTCAGCGACTCAAGAATGTCAAGCGGTGAGCTGACATGGTTGTTGAACGACAAAACGGCTTTTGCCGGTGCTTGGCGTCAGGACGTGGACAATGAAGTCACTCACAATGCTTATCCTGTACTCGACAGCATCAGCGCTCCCGTGTATTACAATGGCTCGAATTATACCAACCAGACATCGGGTACTATCTTTAAGAAGCTCACTGGAAAGGGAACGAGCGAAAAGCCCTTCCTGATCAACACGATTTCCGATTTGGAGTTTATAGGCAAATACTGTCGTGAAGGCAATAACAGCTCCGGCATTCATTTCCTCCAGACAGCCGACTTCGACCTGAGTGGCAAGACGTGGAAACCTATTGGCGACGGTAACGCTTTCGCCGGCTACTACGATGGTGGTGGACATACTATCCGCAATGCACTTATAGAAGCTGATGGCATGGCAGGTCTCTTCGGTATCGTTAAGGGTACGGTTACGCGTCTCTGCATGGAGAAGTCGACCATCAAATACATGAAAAGGGACGGACGCTCGGGCGGTATTGCCGCACGTATCACTGGCAATGGAGAAATCTCCAACTGCTTAGTCTATAAATGCACGGTGATGCATAACGGTAGTACGGGGAATTCCCAGGCAGCGAAAGACAGCAGAATAGGTGTTGCAGGAGGCATTACTGCCGATATCTTCGATAATGCGGTCATCAAGAACTGCCTTGTTTATAGAACCACGGTCTCTGCCACCAGAACAGGACAAATCTCTAGCGATACCAGGAGCGGCAATCGTATACATCGGTGCTTCACCGATGGGGGATCGCTGGTAAGTTCTGACTCTTATGCCAAGATTACTGATTCTAAACCCGCCCTCGATGATGGCAGCCTCGGCAGCGGAGAGATTGCCTTTGAGCTGAATGATACCAGCACTGTCAATCCTAATCCCGTTTGGTTCCAGAACATCACCAAAGGCAGTGTGCTCGACTCGGTACCCGTGTTGACGACGAGTGGTCATGGCATGGTGTTCAAGAAAAAGAATGGTAACTTTACGAACGACGGCGTTGACCTCGCCAGGTTAGGCGATGGAACCCCGGCTAAGCCATTCTTGATAGGTAAGCCTGAAGATTTGCAAGATCTCGTCTTATACATCGGAACCAGACAGCTCAGCAATTTCTATGTGCTGCAGACTGCCGACATCGACATGAAGGACAAGCAGATGCTCCCCATCGGAAGCGGTACCAATGGTTTCGAAGGCCACTACGATGGTAACGGTTATGTCATCCGTAATGTCGAATTTAACAAGGATCAATTGTTATTGGTCAATGACGAATCTCTGGGACTCTTCAACAACATCATCGGTACGGTGGAACGTCTCGGCATCGAGAACAGCACCTTCACGGCCATCGGCCGTATCAATAGGGTGGGCGCGCTTGCCGGACGTCTGAGTGGCAACGGAAAATTGCTCAACTGCTTTGCCAAAGGCTGTACCATCGACTTCAATAGCATTCCGGAAGTTGTCGTAGGTGCCTTGGTGGGCGAGCAGACGGACGATTCGCGCATCGAGACCAGCTATGGCTACAAGAATACCGTCATCGGACAAGAAGACGGCCAGAAGCGCTATGGCTACATTGTGGGCAACATAGGTAGCAACGCCCAGGCAGACCTTGTCTTCACGGACGGTCCGTCCCTGAGTGCCGAAAATCAGAGCGGTGCCAAGAACATTGTCCACAGCGGAAGGAACATTGCTGAATCCTGCTTCATGAATGGTGAGGTTTGCTGGCTCATCAGTGGCTCTAGGGATAACAGTCCGGTTTGGCGCCAGACCATACGTACAGACGGCTGGCCTGTGCCCAACCCCAGCCACAAGCCGGTTTACCGTCGTACCAACGCCTATCAGGTGCAGTATATCAATACCAACGAATACCCTTACCAGGTACTGCTCACGCTCGATCCTAACTATAGTGGTGGTCCGAGTGTAAAACAGTTCGAGATTTACAAGGCCGACGAAAGATACTACGTGCCAAGCTTCTCGATCAAACCTTACCCCTTAGAGCGTTCGGACTATGATTTTGGAGGATGGAACACCCAGAAGGACCGAAGAGGAACTTTCTATCCCGCTGATGCAGAGGTGTTGCCCACCGGAAATTCCCTCACCCTCTATGCTATGTGGGATATCAAGCTACCCGCCAACATGCCTGCTGACGGCAAGGCAAGAGTCGAGATACTTGAACAGGAAGCTAGCTACAGAGTCTATGACGACGGTGGTTCCCAGAATCCTTATAGTCCCAACTGCAATGGAAAAGTCACGCTGAAGGCTCCTGCAGGCTGTCTCTTACGTCTCAGCGGAACCGTTGCCACGGAGGCTCCTGGCAGCGACGGCAATCCTCGCGACTATATGACGGTGTATGACGGCGATTATACGAAGACCAAGAAGCTGACCAATGAGAAAGGCGAAAGTGTCTTCTTCAGCAAGATAAATAATGGTGAAAAGTACGACATTGGCAAACTCATTAGCTCGAATAATGAGATGACGATTGAGTTTGTGTCCAACGCTGAAAACTGCTATCAGGGATTAGACCTTCTGGTTACCGTCTTACCGCCGGCCATCACGAATCTGGAAGGAAAAGGCACCAAGGAAGAGCCCTTCCTGGTGGCCAGTGTTGACGACCTGAATGCGGTCGATCAATATATCCGCATGACCGGCGACAGTAAAATCTACGTCCAGCAGTGCGACAGCATCGACATGGAGGGTGCGCTCTTTACCCCGATTGCTGCCAGCATACAGAGCTTTAAAGGCCACTATGACGGTTGTGGTTACATCATCAGCAATGGTAAGATACAATCTACAGCCCAGAACTTGGCAGTAGGTATATTCCCTGTCGTTACCGGTACCATTACCCGACTTGGCGTGGAGAACATGACCGTAGAAGGTGTAAATGACAATGCCCGCATCGGTGCTATTGCCGGACGTTTGAATGGCAATGGTGAAATCACCAACTGCTACGTCAAGAATTGCACAGTGACCAGCAACGTAGCCAGTGTTGCGGGAGCTGTTGTTGCCGATATGTTCGATCATGCTGCCGTTAAAAACTGCTTGGCGCTTAACAACACGCTCAAGGCTAGCAGAACGGGAGCTATCTGTAGTGATATGACTAAGGATGCTACCTTAAACCGTTGCTATACTGACGCCAATGCACTGGTAAGCAGTGAAGGCAAGGGCACACTGATAGACTGTGAGACCGGTGTGGACAACTTCAGGTTGGCCAGCGGTGAGATATGCTATCGTCTTAACAGCACATACCGCGACAGCATCATCTGGCGACAGACCATCGGAACCGGCAACCAGCCGATTCTGTACGAATCCGCCCCAATCGTCTATGGTATCAACAATCAATACACCAATGACAATACGCGCTCCTTATTAGATATGATATTGGTGGATCAAGTGATTGGCAATAAAAAAATTAATGTCTTGAAGGGCAGCCTGATCAAGTTGGACAAATATACTCCTCAGAATGTCCATTTCCCGTTTAAAGAATGGAGCACCAAAGTCGATGGCAGTGGAACAGTCTATCCAAAGGATGCGACGATGTTATACAACGAGGAGCTCACGCTCTACGCACAGTATGACAACTCTATCAATATGCCGCAAGACCCCAACGGGATAATCTGGCAGCACATCCCTGTGAATTTTACTTCCATCAAGGTCTATGACAACGGTGGTAAGGACGGTCCTTATAATTCAGGCAAACGCTATGTGACACTGTTTGCTCCCGATGGGTGCAGACTGCAACTGACGGGAACTGTGACGACAACAGAAGGCTGGTCTATTTTAATTGACGATTATCTCTGTGCCTATGACTGCCCTTATTCGGATGATCTGCCGAACGATCAGAGACTGCGCAACCAAAGTGATGAGGTCCGTTTCTATAGCCGCGAGAAGGGCAAGCCTTACGACATAGGTACACTGACCAGTAGCGGCAGCGTGATGACTCTCTACTTCAAGACTTTTTCGAATTATGATGGATATAAGGGTCTTGACCTCACTGTCAAGGTGTTGAAGCCTCAATATGAGATCAATAGCAGGGAAAATTTGCTGGCTGTTAATAATAAGATAGGTGATATCCGTCTGAATCAGGACATTGACCTGGGTGTATGGGATGGCAACTTCACGCTCAAAGGAAACTTTGACGGAGGCGGACATACCATCACCTACACCGGCAAGACCGCCTGCTGGGGCCTCTTTAAAAATATCAATTATGGGGCTTCGGTGAAGCATCTGCAAGTGAAGGCTGACGTGGTCACAACGAAAGCATGTGGCGGTATAGCCTACATCAACTACGGCACGATAAGTGACTGCCACTTCAACGGAACCATCCGTAAGTTTGGATTGGACGATAACGCACGTTACGCATATCAAAACAGCATTGCCGGCATAGCTGTGCATATGGAGGGAAGTGGCCTCGTTGACCATTGCTCTGCTACGGGTAGCCTCATTCTGATGGATAAGAGCATGGGCAAAGTATATCCTATCAGCAATAAGGAGGAAGCGGCTGTGAACTACTGGACTTGGGTTGATCCCACCGACCTAACTTTGTATGCTGCCCAGGCTGACAGCGCCAAGAATGTAAAGGCGGATTATCCTGTCTATGCCAAGGGTATCCTTGACGTGGTTGAATCGAAAATGGCCGTAGGCACCAATATCATCAGTGTCGTTGGCGGACATCTTTCATCGCTGACCATCACCGACGGTCAAACGCTTATTTGTCCGGCAGAAGTGTCGGTAGATAATATCACCTACAAGCGTCGTGGTACCAACAATGCCTACGAGCCTTGGGTGCTGCCCTTCGACTATACGATGGATGCAAGTATGTTCCAAGGGGGTGTTGAATTCTACCGCTTCGAGAAGGACGTCACGGGCAACATTCTGATGAAACAGATTACCAGCGCTGACACCTATCAGGTAGTAGCCAATGAGCCGTTGGCTTTCCGTGCACCCAATGAGTCTGAATACAACTTCGCCATGAAGCTTGTCAAGGATGGACACACGAAGCCCATGACTATCAAGATACCAAAGGATGGCGTTGCTGCATCGATGGCAAGCACGAAGGATATTGCACGTATCATGGTTAACTACGGCTTCATAGCTGCCGACAAGGCTAAGAAGGAACTGATGTACATCTGGAACAACGACAAGGACGACTTCGTTCTCAGCGACGGCAAAACGGGAGTAGGTCCCTTCCGCTACTACTTGCAATATGCTGATAAGGCTACGGGCAACCTCGAAGAATATGCTCAGACCGACTGGGCACGTAAGCAGAGAAAGAAGGGTGGTGCAGCCCAGCAGGCTATTGCCCAAAGACGTGCAGCCCACCGCGGTGCCTTCTCTGAGCTGATCGAGCAAGGATGGCAACCCATCGTCCTTGAACCCGCTCCTGATCAGGTTGTCACGGCCGAGATGCTTGCCGACTATGATATTCTGTTCCTCAGTGATATCTATGATGAGGCAGCTGACGATCGCTTTGCGGTAACGGTCATCTATGAGCCGGCTGAAGAGGGCATGGCGATACCTTTTGCTGCTCCCTTGTTGGTACGTGCCAAGCATGAAGGTGCCACGCCGTTAGTGACCCCGGATATGGCCGAAAAATTGGAGGAAGCGCTGACTAAAGTCTCTGATAATGATGCCGAAGAGATCTTTGAAGAGATGCACTATTGGTGTTCCACCTTCGCAGGTCGCTATGATGTATGGCAGATGCCTCTGCCGGAGCCTGACAACCTGCTGAATGAGTATGGAGCATTGATATTCGGCGAGTCAGCCAACAGTAGTTACTTCTATCGCGTGGGTGCTACCGGTGGTGTGTCTATGCAGCCCATGAGCTACTGCTTCACGGCTTATGATGCCACGACCTTCGAGAACCTGCCGTTGACTAACGACCGCATTGGAATCATAGTCTACGACCGTTCAAAGGATGAGCCTACGGGCGTAGAAGATGTAAGTGGTAAGATGGATGATGTAAGAGGTAAGACGGAGGGTGTCTATAACCTGCAAGGCCAGAAGGTGGACGACAGCTATCGTGGCATCATCATCAAGAACGGTCGTAAGATTTTCAAGAGATAAGTCGATATGGGAAACAAAAGAGAATATATTAAACCCACCCTCCAAGTAGTGGAACTGCGCAAAAGCAGTTCCCTACTGCAGAGTAGTGCTACCAGCGATGCTACGCTTGGTGGATATGTATATCAAGATGGTGTCTGGACAGATGAATGAAATGAACGTGAAAACAATCAAGAGTCTTTGCGGCATACTGGCCATGCTGGCATTCACCGCATGTTCAAGCGATAATGACGAGAGCGCAGATGCTCCTCATTTCTACAATGTTACCCTCACAGCTTTTATGGGCGACGCAGAAACCCGTGCGTTGAGTGAAAATGGCAGTAATATTAATGCTAGCTTTACCAAGGGTGATATAGTTGAGGTGGTGAATGCCAGTGGAAATTCTGTTGGCACTCTAACTGCTCAGGCCGATGGACCGAGCACTACGCTGTCAGGAACAATAACAGGGAGCATCAATGTCAACGATGTTCTGTCGCTGTACTACCTTAGTGCAACGGCCAAATACGATGGTCAGGATGGAACACTGGATGGCATCGCTGCCCATCAGCACTTTGCAAAGGGAACTATCACGGTAAGTTCTACCGACCCACTGTCATTTACACAAAGCCCAGTAAATTTCGCGTCAAAACAGTCCATCACCAAGTTCACATTCCCCGTCAAAGTGAAGAACTTCCACATTACAGCTGCCGGTTTGGTGCAAAGTATCGTAGGGGATGGTGAGCCGACGATAGGAGCGGTTACTGGCGCCCTCACCTCCCCATCTACTAATGTCTATGTCGCCCTGCGCAGCAACTCTAATCTAAAGCAGGCTTATTCTTTCATTATCCAGGACGAAGCTGGCAATTGGTACACTGCGACGAAAAATGCCAAACTAACTGATGGCAGGATCTATGCGGTCGACATAGCACTGACTCCGTTGCCGGCACTCACCAGCACTAATGTAGGTGATATCGGCGTGCTTGACGGACTCCCTGCTATAGTCCTTAACAGCACAACAGCCGTCGCCCTGAAGAATGTGGGTGCACTATACCTCGAAGACTACGGAACATACTATACCTTTGAAAACCGTGCGTCAGGACTTACAGGCACTTGGTATGTTCCTACACGGACTGAACTTGAGGCCCTGGCCGCTAAGCCGAGTACATGGGGCGCTCCCTATGGAGTGAATGGTCGTATGTTTACCATCGGAAGTAATTCGCTCTTCCTCCCAGCAGCAGGACTTGATGACACGGATAATGATCCTTCTGACTTTTGGAAAGTTTCCGAATTAGGCTATTATTGGAGTTCTGACGATCCTGGCGAAGGTTTGCCTTTTTGCCTCAGTTTCAGTTCATCTGTTGTTAATATTATTAGCGGCTATAAAACAGACGCCCTCACCGTCCGTCCCTTCCACACTTTACCATAGCAACAAAATAATTAAAAAAATATGGAGACAAGATTTAAGAAGAAAGCCAAAGTATTCGACATCTGCATTACTGCCGTTGCCGCTGCACTCTCTGTGGGCATCATGATTTATGGTGTATTTCATTTCGGTCTGAAAGAAACGTGGCCCGAACTGGTGCTTAACCTATTCTACATCGCCTGTCTGGTGATGATGTGGATGTACTTCTTCAACATACGCATCACCTCCGAGCAGTTCAACTACTGGACGTCGGTGTGTGTGGGTATAACGATACTGTTGCGCGACATCCTATTCCTGCCCCCATTGGCTTATTACTCTATCCACTTGGCGTGCCTCTTCTTCTCAGTGTATCTCCTCATTACGCTCACTTACTTCTATGCCCGTAAGGAGTGGAAAACCTATTCGAAGTTCAACCTGTGGACCATCTTCATCATCGACGTGATCATTGCCTCACTCTACAACCTCGACATCTATCTCGAACCCAAAGACCAATATACCGATTTCATGCTGACCGAAATATGGATTCGACCCACCATCACTTATGGCATCGTGGCCTGTTTCGTAACGGAATCCAAGAGAACAAGTAAATAATAACTAAATTAATAATAAAAACAAAAATGAAAAAATTCAATCTCTTAGTGGGAGGAGCCCTGTTGCTCGTAGCCCTGTTCACGACCAGTTGTAAAGAGTTTATGGCTAGTCTCGACAACCCTGTAGGTAGCTATGTAAAGATTAACCAGACCACGGTAGTTATGCGTCTTGGCGACCAGATGACCCGTGTTGGCGAAACGATTAATACCGATGGCTTGGAGTACTCGTCAAGTAATCCTAGTGTGGCAACCGTCGACCCTGCTACGGGTAAGGTTACCGCCCTATCCGTAGGTACAACTCTTATCACAGCAAGTGCACCTGCCAATGAGTATTATCTGGCTGGCAGTGCTTCTTACGAAGTGAAGGTCGTTTCGTTCAACCCACAGACCACCAGTACGCTGATTGGTGTTGGCGACTACGAGACACTCGATATTTTCGACGCTGGCACCACAGGACTGAGCGCTGTATGGACCTCCAGCAACAATAGCATTGCTACCGTTGACCAGAATGGTAAGGTAACCGCCGTTGCTGAGGGACAGGCTACGATTACCGTCACTGTTGGCGGTGAGCAGTCGGCCTCCTGCTTGGTAACCACCAAGGCAAAGACCAACCTTGAAGCTATTGGAGCTGCCTACACGGCACAGGATGGCGATGTGCTGACGGGTGCTATGTACTATCCCCTAACCATTGCTGCAGGCGCTACCGTTGTGCTCTCTGACGTCCATTGCTATCAGAACCCTGGCGGTTATAATCCCATTGCTTGTCAAGGCGATGCCACCATCATATTGGCTGAGAATTCGAACAACACTGCTTGGCAGGGCGACAACCATTGGAAGGCCGATTTGAAGGCCGGTCCTGCTGGTACCACACTGACCTTGAGAGGTAAGGGCTCATTTACCGTTGATGCTGTCAATAGTCAGCAGGCTGCAGTTATTGGTACCGATAGATTGGGCACTTGCGGCGATATCGTCATTGAGGAGGGTTACTATCTGCTGAACGCCGGTAGTCACAGCGTTGCCATCGGTGCTGGCGACGGCGGTACTTGTGGCAACATCACCATACATGGCGGCGAGATACATGCCAATGGTGGTTATATGGCTGCTGGTATAGGCTGTGGCTTGTCATATAATAAGCCGACAACCTGTGGCGACATCACCATCCATGGCGGTAAGGTTTATGCCAATGGCGGGGCGAATGCTGCTGGCATCGGAGGTGGTACCTCGCATAATAACGCCTCTATCTGTGGCAACATCACCATTAATGGCGGTACCGTGGAAGCACGTGGCGGTTCCAATGCTGCTGGCATAGGCACAGGCTACCAGTATAGCGACATTGCCAACACCTGTGGCAATATCACCATTACCGGTGGAAAGGTAAAGGCATGGTGCAGCGGTGTCTATGGCGCCGGCATCGGTACTGGCATCAGACACGATTGGGATGCCGTAAACTATCCTACATGTGGCAACATTACCCTCAGTGGTGGTGAGATTGAAGCTACGATGGGCTCTGACGGCCTTTATGACGTAGGTCCCGGTGAATACAGTGCTTTCCCCGGCATCTTTACGGGTAAGGTAGGTAAGATTACCGTTTCGGTAAATGTGACCAATTCCAGAGGCGACGTCACCAAGATCTATTCAGCCGATGCTGCTGCATCAGCTCCACGCAGAGTGCAAGAGGAAATTCCTACGCTTCCATCGCTCGACGGACCGGAACCTGAAAAAGCTCAATAGTGATGAAGATGAAAGCAATGAAGACCATCCAAATATGGATGCTGGCCGCCATCCTCGTTTGCGGCATCTCGTTTACCTCTTGTGATCGCGCCGACAATCCAAGCGGTGAATCAACAGTAACGGAATTCCAGCATGAACTGGATCAGGCCTTAAGTTGGGCGCAAGTCTATGGTCTGCCCACACAGACGCTTGCCGAAGAGGTGGCTGCACGCCACAAGGGAATGACCACGCCCCTTAACTACAAGACCCGTGAGAGTACCGAGCGCAAGTGCATTACCGATAATTCCAGACCCTTCGAACTGAAGGATTTGGCACGTACCACCGTTCTCTGCGAGTACGATTCGATACGCAAAGTCATCGACGACGTGACAGCGACGGCCACTGAGCGCGGCATCTTCGGTCGTTACAAGCACCAGACCAGCGACCGCGGCTATTGGGGCGACCTCTTCAATCTGAAGTTCCAGTACCTCTATACCGAGATACAGGTCAAGAGCTACCGTAATTACTATGCAGCCAATCCCGAGGACATCTGCCGACCCGTGCTGGGCGACTCGCTCTACAACGTCATCCATACAGAGAGTGGGGTAGAGCCAGGCCTCTCCCATTTCTACTATGAAATCATCCGCGCAGATACCACCAGCGAGGCTACACGCGAATACTATAAAAAGTTGTGCATCGAATACCATAGTCACTTCGACCCCGATTATGTAGATTAAATAAAAGAAAGAGGCAGTGTGAAAACTGCCTCTTTCCTTTTCTATCACGCCATACACGAGGTTACTCCCATCGTAGTTGCGATTGCCGTCAGTATGCTGATAAGCAACTGAATCAGCCATTTCCATGTCTCCTTCTTCATAACTTTCAAAGTTCAAAGTTCTTAGACCTAAAGGTCAAAGCGACCAAGGTCGATTACAAAGTTCAAAGTTCAAAGTTCAAAGTTCAAAGTGTCAATTCTGTCCCAAGTCGCCACCACCGGTGTTGCTGTTACCGCCTTGGTTCTGGCTACCGCCATTCTCCGTAGATCCGTTCTCTCCGTTACCCGTAGATCCGTTCTCGTTCTCAGGGTCCTCCACCTCTGCGTCGTCGTCGCTGGTCACGCGCTTCACCTCGTTACCGTTGCGGTCGTAGCAGGTGATGACGATGGCGGTGTTCTTCAGCTCGTCCTTCAGATCCACGTCGGGAGTGAAGATGATGCGACGGCTGGTAATCAGACCGGTCTTCACCTTGTTCACGTCCTCCACAGACTTGCTTCGCAGGCCGAAGCGCATGGTACCCAGTCCGGGCAGAGCCACGCTGTGGCCTTCCGTTGCCCATGCCTTGATTACCTCACCAGCTGCATCCCAGCAGGCCTGCATCACACCCTGACTCACACCCGAGCGCAGGGCAGCCTCCTTGATCACCTTCTTCTGGTTCAGACTCGAGTACATTTCAGGACTCATCACATAGCGGTAAACACCCGCTGAATTCTTGTCAAACTTCAGTAGCTTCTCTACTGCCTTTACCTTCATTGCCATAGTTGTAATAATTTTTAATTGGTTGATGTTTAGGGTTGATTAATTCACTCTGTCGATTTCGGCCTCTCGATTTTTACGCTCTGGGCAGGGAGAAAAATTTGGTGCACCTGAAAGATATTTTCCGCTGCCTACGGCGCTCCGTCGTTCATCCTCATCGACAATGCAAAGGTACGAAAAATTCACGACCTCTGCAAATAATCATCCCGAAAACCATCATTTTTGAGGGGTATTTTTCGCCCAATTTTTGCAAAAAATCATCCTGATGGGTTGAGCAGTTATAAGGGAGATTGTGTCCAGTACTATTCTTACTTTCTTACTTCTTACTTTCTTACTTTTTCCCGTTTTCAAAATTTCAAGAACGAAAACAATAGTTATATATAATATATATATTATATATA
>Ga0310695_10004393_pt1 | contig 26089 bp, 26 predicted proteins | sample RumenRJG_04DNA_FD_203882 | JGI IMG/M metagenome (GOLD analysis project Ga0310695, IMG submission 203882) | Bovine rumen microbial communities from Lethbridge, Alberta, Canada - RJG_04 (v2) (version 2) | ecosystem: Host-associated > Mammals > Digestive system > Stomach > Rumen | place: Canada... | reverse complement strand
TTCATTATTTTTCGCTCTATTCATAAGGAATATATATTCAAAAGTATAGTTCAGGTGATAATACTTTTAAATATGCCGGCAAGATTAAAACAGGTATTGGAATTCTTGCCACACTTGCGATACAATTACATATTTATAAGTTTCTTTAAGAAAGAAGGCATGTTCTATGGAAAAGAAGAATCTCGATTGGTCAAATTTGACCTTCTCTTATCATAAGACAGATAAGAGATTCGTAGCTAACTACACGAACGGCGCATGGGACGAAGGCGCGCTTATCGATGACGATATGATCGTCATGAGCGAAGACGCAGGCGTTCTCCAGTATGCTCAGACAGTATTTGAAGGCCTTAAGGCTTATGAGACAGTTGACGGCAGGATCGTTACTTTCCGTCCTGACCTTAACGCTGAGAGACTTCATGACTCTGCAGTCCGCCTTGAGATTCCTCCGATCTCCAAGGAATTGTTCCTCAGATCAGTCCAGGAGACTGTTGCAGGCAACGCAGCATGGGTTCCCCCGTACGGCTCCGGTGCATCTCTTTACTTGAGACCTTATATCTTCGGTATTAACCCCGTTATCGGTGTTAAGCCTGCTGATGACTATCAGTACAGGATCTTCGCTACACCTGTAGGCCCTTACTTCAAGGGCGGTGCTAAGCCGATCGCAGTTAAGATCTCTGACTTTGACCGTGCTGCTCCGAGAGGAACAGGCAACATCAAGGCCGGCCTTAACTATGCAATGTCCCTCCACGCAATCGTTACTGCACACAAGGAAGGCTTTGCAGAGAACATCTATCTCGATCCCGCTACACGTACAAAGATCGAGGAGACAGGCGGAGCTAACATCATCCTCACAGACGGCCAGGGCACACTCGTTGTACCTAAGTCCGATTCCATCCTTCCTTCTATCACAAGAAGATCCTTGGTTTACGTTGCTGAGCACTATTGCGGCATGAAGATCGAGGAAAGAGAAGTATATCTCGACGAGATCATGAGCGGAAAGTTCACAGAGGGCGGTCTCTGCGGTACAGCTGCAGTTATCTCACCTCTCGGTTCCATCAACGATCACGGCAAGGAATTCAAGTTCGCTTCCGGCATGGAGGAGATGGGCCCTGTCATGACAAAGCTCAGAGAGACACTCACAGGCATCCAGATGGGTACTGTTGAAGCACCTGAGGGCTGGATCATGGAGATCAAGGTCTGATCTTAACAATCAAGCAGTTTTAAGGCGGTCTTCAAATTGAAGACCGCCTTTTTGTTTTGTGGATTATTTGTTTATTGATTACAGCAGGTGAGCTCTTAATTCCTCGCCGGAAAGAGGTGAGAGGAGTGCAGGCGCGATGTCGAATACTGTCTTGCAGCCGAAGTTGCCCTTCTGCGCAAGACGGTAGATAGCTCTTGCATAAGCTGTGAGGACAGAGCCTGTGAACTCAGGGTTGGAATCGAGCTTTAATGAATACTCGATAACGTGCTTGTTCTCACCGTTAACGCCTGTCTTGCCTGTGCGGAATACGAAGCCGCCGTGGTTGATCCTTGAATGGTCTCTTACGAACTCTTCTTCGGAGATGAAGTGAACTGTTGTATCGTAATCTGCGAAGTAGTTAGGCATTTCCTTGATGGTCTTCTCGATGAGAGCTAAGTCAGCGCCTTCCTCAGCAACTACGAAGCACTCTCTGGTGTGCTTCTGGCGTGTTGTGAGCTCAGGCTCGGAGCCGGATCTTACTGCCTCGAGTGCAGCTTCCACAGGGATCGTGTACTGCTTGCCGTTCTTAACGCCGGGAACTCTTCTGATCGCATCGGAGTGGCCCTGTGAAACGCCCTTGCCCCAGAATGTGTAATCCTTGCCCTCAGGAAGGATGCAGCTGCCGTAAAGACGGTTGATGGAGAACATTCCGGGATCCCAGCCGCCGGAGATGAGAGCTGCGTGATTGCTGGCTGAAGCTGCCTTGTCAACATTTGCGAAATGTTCAGGGATCTTAGCGTGTGTATCGAAGCTGTCGATTACATTGAACATTGAAGCGAATGCGGGAGTCTGTGTGGGCAGGTCTGTAGCGGAACCGCCGCAGATAACGAGAACGTCGATCTTGTCCTTCCAGTCAGCTGCATCGTTTGTGGAAGCAACTGCAACACCTTCTGTAAGTGTCTTTACGGAAGAAGGGTCTCTTCTTGTGAAAACTACCGCAAGCTCCATATCCGGATTCTGACGGATAGCAAGCTCCACGCCCTTTGCGAGGTTGCCATAACCTAAAATACCGATTCTGATTGCCATTATCTGATCCTCCTAAGGATGAAGTAACTATTGGTTACTGATTTTATATTCGCTCGAAATTATAACAAACTTGATAGGAATTTGTGTATATCCTGCGAGTATAACAAAAATACGTTTATTGTATTATAATTGCCCTATGCCGAACATAAAGTATCTGATTAGGCGCGTTACGCGCATGGACTATAAGGCGATGAACGCCAAGATCAAGGATATCCACGAGAAGTCGGGCAAGTCCCGGGTGTGGATATTTTTCGACATGATCCACTGCGGCAGGAAGTTTGGCGCAGGATATATGGATTACTGGCTCTATGAGATGTACAACCTCAACGATAAAGAGCGCGACACGTATATCACCAGAGGCCGCAACTATGATCTCGTTAAGAGGTACAATGACCCCGCTTATACCGATCTTATCGACAACAAGATCGAATTTAACAAGCGTTTCGGCGAGTTCCTTGGCCGTAAGTGGCTTGAGATCAGGAAAGACAACAAGCAGGAAGTCTTAGACTTCATTAACAGCCACGATTTCCTTATTGCCAAGGCTGATTTAGGTTCCTGCGGTAAGACGGTCGAGAAGATCGACTGCAAGAAGGAGAAGGCCGAAGATATCTACGAGCGCCTGGTAAATCAGGAACGCCCGCATTTCTTTGAGGAAGTAATCGTTCAGCATCCTGCGGTAAGCGCTATCTATCCTTACGCCATTAATACGATAAGGATCGTTACCATCCAGAGGGAAGGGAAGGTCCATGTTGCAAGCGCCTGCTGCAGATTCGGCAATTACGGCCACAGCGTTGATAATTTCAACAACGGCGGCATGACTGCGCCCGTTGATGAGAAGACCGGTGAGATCACCGATTTCCCTATAGATAAGACTAAGGTCCTTTACGAGAAGCACCCCATGACAGGTGCCGTATTTAAGGGCTTTGTTTTCCCTATGTGGGATCAGGTAATAGAGATGTGCACCAAGGCTGCGATGGTCGTTCCGCAGGTAGGTTTTATCGGCTGGGATGTCTGCCTTACGCCTGACGGACCCGTAATCGTTGAGGGTAATGACTATCCCGGTCATGACCTTTACCAGCTTCCTGAGCATACCCATGACAAGATGGGTATCTGGCCCAAATATCAGTTTTAATTTAGCGCTTGATAATCCAGGAACAGAAGAGTAAACTCTCGATTGTCAACTAAATCTGTGAAGAGGTTTACAATGTCTGAAACAAGCGTAAAATCAAGCAATTCGAAGGCTAAATCAACAAAAAACAGGGCCTTTATCTATGATATGGTCCTCGTTTCCATATCGGCCGCTCTTATCGCGGTATGTTCATGGATAAGCATCCCGTTGGGTCCTGTGCCGTTTACTCTGCAGACATTGGGGATCCTCGCCGTAATGCTCACGACAGGCGGAAGAAGAGGCACTATCGCTGTTCTCGTATATCTGGCGCTTGGTGCTGTAGGAGTTCCTGTTTTCGCAGGCTTTAAGGGAGGCATTGCATCTTTTGCAGGTCCTACGGGCGGATTCCTTGTCGGATTCCTGATCGCAGCCCTTGTCTACTGGATGTTCGAAAAGCTTATCTTCAAGAGACTCATGACATCTTCGGTCAAGACCTGGATATTCGGTATGATAAGCTTTGTTATTTTCGAGATCATAATGTATATCGTCGGCGTTATCTGGTTCATGACGGTCTATGCTGCCCAGACAGGCCCTGTAGGACTTGCGACAGTCATGGGCTGGTGCGTATTCCCGTTCATCATTCCCGATATCGTAAAAATGGTCGCAGCGGTCTTTATCGGAGAGCGTGCCTCAAAACTCATTCGTAATTAAGGTTGTATTAAGACTGTATCTTATCTAATTTGTTATAATATCCAAGATGGGCATTGTGCCCGTCAATCAAGGGAATACAAGGAGATAAATACGTGTCTGATTACATTTTAAAGGTCAACGGCGTATGCAAAGACTACGGCAGTGCGCATGTACTGCATGACATGAGCTTTGTAGTACCGAAGGGTTCGATCTTCGGACTCGTCGGAAGGAACGGTGCCGGCAAGACCACGATAATGAGGATAATATCCGGTCTTCAGAAGCCTACCAAAGGCACAGTCGAATACGGATTTGACAACAAGGCACTGGGCAAGGTCGGAGCGCTGGTCGAGCTTCCTTCGATCTATTCGAATGCTTCTGCAAGAGATAATCTCATCTATCAGTATATTAACCTGGGGCTGAAGGTCGACGAATCGGTCGATAAGCTCCTGGAATTGGTAGGACTTGCCGATACGGGCAAGAAGAAAGCAGGAAAGTTCTCTTTGGGCATGCGCCAGAGACTCGGAATAGCCATCGCTATGGCCGGCAATCCTGACGTGCTCATACTCGACGAACCCATTAACGGTCTTGACCCTCAGGGAATCATACAGATAAGAGACCTTCTGATCTATCTCAATAAGGAGAAGGGTGTTACGGTCATTATATCAAGCCATATCCTCTCAGAGCTTTCCAAGCTTGCGACGGATTTCGCCTTTGTTGAGGGCGGCAGGGTCGTAAAAGAGATCAAGGCTGAGGTGCTTGAAGATGCAGGCGGACTCCATACGGAATTCTATACCGGCAATCCTGAGGCTTTGATCCCGATCCTTAATGCCAACGGCCTTAGCGCAAGATTTGACAGCGAATCAGGTGTTGTGCATGCAAAGGGATATTACAATCTCACCAATATCGTTCTGGCGGCAAATGAAGCGGGTGTAAATATTGCCAGGGTCGTCACAAAAGAGACCGATCTTGAGACTTACTTCGTTAATCTTGTAGGAGGTGAGTCACATGCTTGAGTTATTAAGATTTGAATTCAGACGTCTTTCCAAGAGCATTTTCTACAGGATCGTAGGAGTGTATTGCATCGTTTGGCCTGTTATTGTTGTCTTATTACTGAGACTTATTCTCGGATTATTCATGAAAGATTCAGGCCTGAACTTTGCGGACATAGGGCTGGACAAAGGTGAGATCAGATATTTAAACTGGCTGATCACCGTCGGTTTTATAAATGATCTGCCCAAGTTCCTGGCATTGTTTATATGTCTGCATGTGGGAAGGGATTTCACGGACGGTATCGTAAGAAATAAGATCACTGCCGGTCATTCGAGAACTTCTATCTTCTTTTCTTATCTGATCACCCAGATAGCTGCAACGGTCATTCTTTGCGCTGTCTACATCGGTTCTGCTCTGTTAGCGCTCCTTATCTCGGGATTCGGAGTCGATCTGAACGGAGGAGAGATGTTCAGCAGGTGGGGCACTGCCATTGTCATACTTCTGGTGTTAACAGTGTTCTTTACCGTTATTTCACTGATATTCAGGAGACGCGCACTGCCGATCGTCTTCTCGATAATCATAGTTGTTGTAATGTCTTCACTCTCGTCTATTGTCGGTGCGTTTAATCTTCCCGCAAAGGCAGTAAATGATTACATAGCCGCAAGAGATGAAGCTTATGACGAGATGGTTGAGGAGAATATCTATACGGATGACTATGTTAAAACATTGAAAAAGACCTATACCAAAGATACCTATACGAACATTGCTTGGAAGTTCTGCCATCCGGCTTATGTCGTATCCAATCTCGGCTTTAACGGCGATTATGGCGCTGACGCAACGCAGCTTATTGGCGGAAATACTGAATATCTCGATGAGCTCGATTTCTCAGGTAATTTCATAAGTTACTATGACGGTGATTATGCACCGGACGGCTCCGGACTTACCCTTAGAGATCTCAAGAAGATGGATTCGATGCGTATCAGTTACACGAAGCTCAATCTTATTTACATCGGAAGATCATTATTGTATATATTGGTAATCGGCGGAAGCGGCTACTATATCTTTAGAAAGAAGAACCTGTTCTGATGTTTTATCTTGATCACCGTTTAACAATAATCATCGGCGCTTACGGAAGCGGTAAATCCGAGATCGCAGTCAATATGTCTCTTGCCCAGCGTAAGGCTTTGCCTGACAAAAAGCTCCTTATCGCAGATCTCGACATCGTAAATCCGTTCTACAGATCCTCGGACTGCGCAAAGGACCTGAACGAAGCCGGAATAAGACTCGTTACGCCCCTTTATGCGGGCTCCAACGTAGATGCGCCCGTTCTGCCGCCTGATATGTATGTTATTTTCGACGACGAGTCATATCAGGGAATCTTTGATATCGGCGGTGAAGACATGGGCGCTCTTGTCCTTGGCTCTCTTAAGCACAGGATCGAAAACACTGATGCTGTCATCTACATGGCCGTAAACAGCTTAAGGCCGTTTACGTCAGATCCTGAGCAGATCGCAATTATGACCTCAGAACTGTCTGCCGCTGCAGGCTTTAAGATCGATGGTTATATCAATAACACGAACCTTCTTGAAGAGACCACCGCAGAGATGGTGAAAGAGGGCGAAGAAAAGATACTGGAAGCTTCCAAGATAACGGGTGTTCCTTTGGTTGCCAACTGCGTCATGGAAGGAGTGGAGATTCCTGACGGAATGCTTGCAAATACAGAGCTTTTCAGGATGAGCCGCAGAATACATTACGCGTACTAATTCGTGTTAAATATTATTGTTGTTTTGTTAAATAAATGATATTATTTTTCTTGGCGGAGATAATTCGACCAAGTACCTAGGAGGAATATTAATATGGGATTGATTAGCTTAATCAAGAATGTTGCCGGAGCAACATTTGATTCTATCAACAGCCAGATCTCAGATCAGTACCTTGAGTTCTTCACACAGGACTCTTTAGGACAGGAGATCCTTGTAAAGAAGGGTGCTAATAAGATGGAGAGAGGAAGAAACAAGGGTAATTCCGAAGTTATCTCCAATGGTTCCATCATCAACGTACCTGAGGGCTGTTTCTGTCTCCTCGTTAACAACGGAGAGATCGTAGACGTAGTATCTGACGCAGGCGCTTACAAGTGGGATACATCCACGGCACCTTCAATTCTTGCCAACAAGAATTTCGGCGAGAACGTAAAGCAGTCCATCGGTGACATCTGGAACCGTATGAAGATGGGCGGAGAGATTCAGCAGCAGCAGAGAGTTTACTTCGTAAACAAGCTCGAGATGATGAATCAGAACTTCGGTACACCTTCTCCGGTACCTTATGCAGACCCTGAATATCGTAACATCTATATCCGTTTGAACGGTACATTCTCCTTCAGAGTAGAGAATCCTGTTACTTTCTTCAGAAACATCGTTGGCAACGTAAAGGACGAGTACACAGTTGCAGACTTCATGGGAACACCCGCTAAGCCTCAGCAGCCCCGTCTTGAGTTCCTTGACAACATCACAGAGACACTCAACAAGTGCGGCGGACCTTACCCGCAGGGTATCATGTTCTCTACACTCCCTTCCAAGCAGGGTGAGTTCAGAAGATACATGCAGGACTGCCTCGATGACGAATGGCTCCAGAAGAGAGGTATCGTTGTAGAGAAGGTTGCTATTGCTTCCGTTACACCTGACGATAAGTCCCGTGAAAGAATCGAGAAGGTCGATGAGGCTAAGCTCTATGGTTCTGATCAGGCAGCTCTCGGTGCAGCAGTTGCATTAGGCCAGACAGAGGCTATGAAGAATGCTGGTGCTAACGCTAACGGCGCAGTTACCGGCTTCATGGGTCTCGGTATGATGGGCCAAGTTGGTGGCAACAACGCTACAGCAGCAGCTCTTAATACAGTTCAGGCTAGCCAGGGCCAGCCTCAGACAGGCTTCTTCGCAGGTCAGACAGCAGCACCTGCAGCTCCCGCAGCAGCAGGCTGGACATGTTCCTGCGGCCAGACAGGCAACACAGGTAAGTTCTGTGGCAACTGCGGTCAGCCTCAGCCCGCACCCGTAGCACCTGCAGCAGGCTGGACATGCTCCTGCGGTCAGACAGGCAACACAGGTAAGTTCTGCGGCAACTGCGGCGCACCTGCACCTGCAGCAGCTCCTACAGCTTGCCCTAAGTGCGGCTACAAGCCCGCTGACGGCAATATGCCTAAGTTCTGCCCTGAGTGCGGCACAAAGATCGAATAATATTTTTCGATCAGCAAGTGATCAATTCAGAGGCTGTCTCTTCGGAGGCAGCCTCTTTTGTTATTTGCAGGGAATGTCTTTGATTTTGTCAAAAAGTGTCGAAAAGACACCTGCTGATGTTGTATAATCGGACCGGGGATAGATTTTTTATATTGGAGAAGGTAAGGGCATGAACTGTTTGCGGCATCGGGTGTCGGTTTGTTCAGTATATTTGCTGGACAGTTTTGCTGTTTGCAGATTTTTTAGCAGTAAGGGCAAGATCCGGGGAGGCAGACCATGAGTGATCCATCCGGTCTTATCAGCATTATCCTTCCTGTATTCAACTGTGAGAAAACACTCGAGGAAACATTGGTTTCCGTTCTCGGGCAGACATACAGGGATATAGAGATAATCCTCATTAATGATGCTTCGACTGACGGAACTGCCGCGATCTGCGACAGGTTTGCCCGTATGGATTCAAGGATCCGGTATTATGTGAATTTCAAGAATATCGGTGTGCTTGAGACAAGACTCAGGGCCATTAATCTTTCTAAAGGCGAATGGATAGCATTTATCGATTCTGATGACATCTGGAGTCCGGATAAGCTCGAGAAGCAGGTCAATCTTCAAAAAGAGACCGGCTGTGACCTCGTCTATACCGCATCTTCATTTATAAATGAGAACGGAAAGATGTTTAAGTGGATAATGCATGTCCCTGAGGAAGTCAGTTATAAAAGACTTCTAAGACAGAATATCATTTCCAATTCGTCTGTCCTTTTAAGAAAAAGGGATTTTCTTAAGTATTCTCCTTATTCGGAACGTGAGAACGACATGCATGAGGATTTTGCCTGCTGGCTGTGCATGCTCAGGGCAGGCCTTAAGGCAAGAGGCATCAATGAACCGCTGATCACATACAGGATCCATAAGAAGTCTATAAGCAGCAATAAAGTGAATGCGTCCAAACTGAATATGAATACTTATAAGTATATCGGTCTTGATCTCTTTGAAAGATGTTATTACCAGTGCTGTTATGCAGTTAACGGGATCTTTAAATACATGCACTTAAGATAAGGAGGTCTTTGGATGAGACGTAATCTTGAAGTGCTGGTCAGCTCTCTTGAAAAGGATCCTGGAACGCTGATATCCCATATGAACCTTGAATGTGATGCCGTAATCGTCAATCAGGGAAACAGGGATTCCGGTTACGAATATGAGAGTGAGAACAGGCTTAAGATCAGGGTTTTTGAATCAGGTGCAAGAGGCATAGGCAGATCCAGAAATCTGGCACTTGATAAGGCCGACAGCAAGATCGTTCTGTTTTCCGACGACGATATAGTTTATTCAAAAGGCTATGCTGACAGCATCTTAAAGGCTTTCAGTTCCGATCCGGGTGCCGACATCATAATGTTTAATGTCGATGTCTGTGAAGAACGGAGGACCTATCATATAGACAGGCCTTTGAGAGTACATAAATGGTCGGTCGGAAGATATCCCTGTTATGCAGCGGCAGCAAGGCTTGAGAGCATAAGGAAGCCCGGGATCAGATTCTCAGATCTTTTCGGAGGCGGGGCGAAATATTCCAGCGGAGAAGACAATCTGTTCTTTATGGACTGCTTAAGGGCAGGCCTGGTTATAAAGGCTGTTCCGGTCAATATCGGAAAAGAAGTGCCAAGAAAGTCCACCTGGTTCAACGGTTTTAATGAGAAATTCTTCAAGGACAGGGGAGTGCTCTACAGCTTTTTATATGGAAGATTTGCGGTCATCTGGGCTTTAAGATTTGTTCTTGCAAAAAGGAAGTCATATGAGAACTCGGTTAAGCCTTCTGATGCCTTCAGATGGATGAAGGCAGGCATAGCTGAAGGGAAGCGCCTGGTGCTTTCTTCAGGAAGGATATCTTATGAGTCTTAAAAACAGCATAGGAAATCTGGTATCTGAAGAGGCTTTTTACAAGGCCTCTGTGATACTGCTCGGAGGGCTTCCGGTAATTGAGGTGATCACGGAGATCATCGTCAGATTTGATAACAGGTTCATACCTTCTTTCTTCCTGCCGCAGATAACAGGGCTTTTCGGAATATTCGGAACGTTTCTTACGATCTTATACTGGCTTGCCGCAGAGCCCGGGAAAAGGAAACTGAGACCGGCGGATATCTTCTATTTCACGCTTTTGTTCTTTATGATCATATCTGCGGTATTCTCACGTCATCCCGGACTTTATTCATACGGAGATTACTTCTATTGCGAGAATCCATTGCATTTCCTTGCATATTACTGGCTTTATTTTGCCGGAACTCTTATCGATGATCCCAAATACAGGAAAAATATCCTTTACATGTTTGCAGGTGTAGCTGTGACAGAAGGCATATTTGCTTTCCTTCAGACATTCAACATTCAGTTGTCTTACAGTCTTTACTATTACACCGAACATACTGCATACGGTCTTACGCAGAACAGTAATTACTACGGAGGACTGTGTGTTGTCATGATCGCAGGAATATCCGGAATGTATATCTTCTCTGATCTGATTGCCATGCCAAAGCTGATAAAGAATGCTATGCCGGTGATACTGGCTGTCCTTTTCTATACCATGCTCGGAAGCAGGGCAAGGCTTGCCTGGGTCGGATTTGCAGGCCTTCTTATCTTCTATATTATCTCCATGACGATAGTGTACAGGAGGGACAGGGAGGCTGTTAAGCCTGCGGTCAGACGTTCTTTAGTGCTCCTTGCGGTATTCTCCGCTGCATTTCTGATAGCATTCTTCTTTACCGACTATATAAGGGAAGCAGCAGTAAGATCATACTGGGAAGTGGCAATCGGTGATGTCGATAAGATCGGTACTGACCGTATCTATAATTGGAGAATGGGCCTTGCGAGCATTCCGGACAACTGGCTTACCGGAGTCGGTCTGGACAACTACGGATACGTTTTCGAATCTGCTCCCGATATCTACTTCCAGGCTAAGGCTCACAATGAATATATCCATGTGCTCGTAACCCAGGGGGTTCCTGCCTTTATCAACTATATGGCGCTTCTGGTCTTTGCCTGTTCCGGAGCGGTAAGGAATGTAATAAAAGACGGATCAAAAGAACGCCGCACGGTTACGTGGATATTGCTCGGTATGTTTGTTACTTATTGTATTCAGGCGCTGTTTAACGGCAGTGTGACTTATGTCGCCGTATATTTCTGGTTTATCATCGGACTGATTACACCAAGAACTGTTATCAGACCTGACAAAAATCGATTGAATTCAGCAGATTTGTGATAAAATGCTAAAGAAAAAAATTATCGAAAGGCGGACACCATAATGGGTAAGTATTTTGGTACCGACGGTTTCAGAGGAGAGGCTAACAAAGCCCTCACTGCGCAGAAAGCATTCCAGGTAGGCAGATATATCGGCTGGTATTACGGCCAGCAGCACGATGACAAGAGAGCTAAGATCATCATCGGCAAGGACACAAGAAGAAGCTCTTATATGCTCGAGGCAGCTCTTACTGCCGGCATCACATCTTCAGGTTCTGATGCATACCTTCTCCACGTTACAACAACACCTTCAGTCTCATACTGCTGCAGAACAGACGGTTTTGACTGCGGAATCATGATCTCGGCATCCCACAACCCCTTCTATGACAACGGCATCAAGATCATGCGTGCCAACGGTCAGAAGATCGAAGCAGAGATCGAAGAGAAGATCGAAGCTTACATCGACGGCGAGATCGAGGAGATCCCTCTCGCAGAGCGCGAGGCAATCGGCAACGTCGTTGACTACGCTGCAGGCCGCAACCGTTACATCGGATACCTCATGACGGTTCCTACAAGAGCATTCAACGGCATGAAGGTCGGCTTGGACTGCGCTAACGGTGCTTCATGGAATATCGCAAGATCGGTTTTCGAGGCTTTGGGCGCAAAGGTCTATATCATCAATAACACACCTGACGGCCTTAACATCAACACAAACTGCGGTTCAACACATATCGACAACCTTAAGAAGTACGTTCTCGATAACGGACTTAACGTAGGCTTCGCTTACGACGGCGACGCTGACAGATGTCTTTGCGTTGACGAGTTGGGCAACGAAGTTAACGGCGACCAGATCATGTACCTCTGCGGTAAGTATCTGAAGGAGAGCGGCAAGCTCGACGGCAATACGATCGTTACAACAATCATGAGCAACATGGGTCTTTACAAGGCATGTGAAGCAATCGGCATCCGTACCGAGAAGACGGCTGTAGGCGATAAGTATGTTGCAGAGAACATGATGCAGAACGGCTTCGTCTTAGGCGGAGAGCAGTCCGGCCACATCATTTTCGCAAAATATGCAACAACGGGAGACGGAATCCTTACATCCCTCATGGTCCTTATGACCATGCTCGAAAAGAAGCTCCCTCTCTCAATGCTCGCAGGCGAGATGAAGATGTTCCCGCAGTGCTTAAAGAACGTTGTCGTTAAGGACAAGGAAGAAGCTCAGAAGAATCCTGCAGTCCTTAAGGGCGTTGAAGAAGTAAACAAGGCATTGGGCGGCGACGGCAGAATGCTTCTCAGGGCTTCCGGTACGGAACCTAAGATCCGCGTCATGGTAGAGGCCAAGACGGATGAACTCTGTGAGAAGTATGTAGATCAGCTCATCGCAGTCATTAAAGAACAGGGCCTTGCAGCAGACTAAAGAGTATTACGGCTTCGTATGGTTTCATGCGAAGCCGTTTTATATACACACTAAAAAGTTGGGAGAATTGAATTATGAGAGTCATCAGAAAGAGTAACTACGAAGAAGCTTCAATGGCATGTGCAGAGCTTATCGCTTCACAGATCAGGCTTAAGCCCGACTGCAAGATCGGTCTTGCAACAGGATCTACACCTATCGGAACTTATAAGGATCTTGTAGACATGTATAAGGCAGGAAGCCTTGATTTCTCCAAGGTCACATCCGCTAACCTTGACGAATACAGGGGCCTTGGCGGTGATCACGACCAGTCCTACAGATATTTCATGAACACAAATCTTTTCGATCACGTAAACATCGACAAGAGCAAGACATACGTACCTGACGGCCTTGAGGCTGACGCTGTCAAGGCATGCACAGATTACGACAAGATCCTTGAGTCTTTGGGCCACCTTGATATCCAGCTCCTCGGAATCGGCGGCGACGGCCACATCGGATTCAATGAGCCTGCTGACGCTTTCTGCGTAAACACACAGTGCATCGATCTTGAGAACCAGACGATCCAGGACAACGCAAGACTCTTCTTCAACGGAGATCTCGATGCTGTTCCTACACAGGCTTACACAATGGGTATCGGCTACATCATGAAGTCCACAACAGTTATCCTCATGGCTACAGGCGCAGGCAAGAAGGATATCGTTGAGAAGGCATTCTGCGGCCCTGTTACGCCCAGAGTACCTGCTTCGATCCTCCAGCTCCACCCGAACGTAGTAGTTATCGGTGACGAGGCTGCCATCTCTGATGCAGTTGTAGCTGCTGCAAAGTAATTTCAGAGCAATCGAAAAGCTTAAGGCAGTGTCCGTAACAGGCACTGCCTTTTTAATTTGCTGTTGCGCACAAACACTTTCCAAACTATCATTGATTTGGAGAGGTGTTTTGAAATGGGCGAGCCGTTCTTTTCAGTTATTATCGTGTCTTTGAATGCCGGGAGTCTGATCGGTCCTACGGTCAGTTCTGCTTTGAGCCAGACATGCGGTGATTTTGAGATCATCGTAAAAGACGGGGAATCCACGGATGACACACTGAAAAATATTCCTGAGGACGGCCGCATAAAGATCTTTTCGGAGCCTGACAGGAGCCTTTACGATGCAATGAATCAGGCCATCTCATATTCTTCCGGCAAATATCTTATATTCATGAACTGCGGTGACACGTTTGCATCAGATGACGTGCTTGAAGAGGTCAGGAAGGCCGTCAAAGACGGCGACTACGGCATGATCTACGGCGATTACACAAGAGACGGCGTTGTAAAGAAGCAGCCGGAGATCCTGACCCGCTTTAACATGTACAGAACGATACTTTGTCACCAGTCAGTATTCTTTAACGGCAGGATATTAAGAGTTCAGAAGAAATACGATATAAAGTATAAGATCCTCGCAGATTACGATCTGGAGCAGGATATGGCAAAGACATCCAGTCACATCCATGTGGATACTGTTGTCTGCAATTTCTTAGGCGGCGGCATCTCTGAGACAAAGGAAGGATTAAAGCAGAAGGATAAGGACAGGAAAGATATAATCGCGGCCCATTACAGCGTGCCTCAGAGAATGAGATATTGTGTTCTCTGGCATCTGACATTCCCGTTTATAAGAAGGAAACTGTCCGAATCAAAGAATGAGAAGGTCCGTAAGCGTTATCAGTCGCTTGTAAACCGTATAAACGGCTGAACCTCATGCTCTTTTTGATATCAGAATGGTAGAATTGAATCATGCCCAAGCAGAATAAGTTATTTCATTTTGCAGCCTCAGCTGCAAGAACGCTTCATCTCTGGCCTTTGATCGTCAGGTCCGGCCTGTTTAATTCTGCAAGAAGACGGAAATATCCTGATACGATCGTCCATCTGGACGTTGTCCTCACTGAATGCTGCACTTTAAGATGCAGGAGCTGCTCTAACCTCATGCAGTATTATCACCATCCCGAGAATATTGATGCAGACGAAGTGATATCAAGCCTTCGAAAAGTTTTCGCTGCCATGCGCGTAAGCCAGTTAAAGCTCCTTGGCGGGGAACCGTTTGTCTGCCAGAAGGCTCTTATCAAGGTCCTTGAATACTTAAAGGATCAGACTGACAGATTTGACGAGGTGGACATTATCACGAACGGAACCCTGATCCCATCAGAAGAATGCATAAACGCAATGAAGGATACGCCTAAACTTAAGGTCGTTTTCAGCAATTACGGCGAACTGTCTTCAAAGCTTAAGGAGTTCTCGGAACTTTGCGGAAAAGAGGGGATCGCTTTTGATATTGTCGGTGATGATTCCTGGTGGGATTTTGGCGGCATGAAGCTTCGTGAGGAGAAGGAATCCAAGACACAGCACAGGTTTGACGGATGCTATTCCAGAAGGCTCTGCACGTCGCTTTACAGGGGAAAGCTCTATGTGTGTCCCAGGCAGGCACACGCTATCCGTCTTGGTTTGGTTCCTGAAGAGAGCTCCGAGCTTGTTGATGTAATGAGTCCTGAATACGCTGATCCTTCAACGCTCCACGATGCGATCTACGATCTTATCGAAAGGAAAAAGCGCATATCTTCATGCAAATACTGCGGATGTGATGACTGGATAAGAGTGCCTAGGGCTGTCCAGGCGGAAAGGCCGTTAGATGTCACCTGAGATCACTGTTATCGTTCCTGCATATAATGCGGAGAAATATCTTAGGACTTGTCTGGAGAGTGTTATAGGTCAGACATTCACTTCCTGGGAACTGATTATCGCAGATGACGGTTCTACTGACAGCACAGGTGCTATTGCAGATGAATATGCTGTAAAGGATGGCAGGATCAAGGTTCTGCATTTGTCCAGGCATGGCGTTTCTGCTGCAAGGAATGCCTGCATAGATGCCGCAGAAGGCAGATATCTTGCCTTTGTTGATGCCGATGACATTCTTGAGCCTGATTACCTTAAAGAACTTTTCGACAAGGCAGAAGAAAGCGGTGCTGACATCGTGCAGTGTTCGTTCTTCGTTGTTGCAGGAAGAAATAAGACACTTGATCCGAATCCAGTTGATAAGACTTACGAAGATAAAGACTCTTTAATGAGAGCTTTCTTTGCAGGAACGCATGGAGATATAAGGGACAGCGTATGGGCAAAGCTCTTCAGGCGTGAAGCTTTTGCCGATATTCGATTTGATACCGAATTAAGCATTTACGAAGACGGTTACTATGTATACCAGTGCCTGAAGAAGGCCAGTAAGGCTGTATGTTTTGGCACGCCTCTTTACCAGTATGTACAGCACGGTAATTCAACGACGCATTCCGGCATTGATGAGAAGTATGAAGGTTACTTTGCGATGTTCGGGAAGCTTAAGGCAGACTTTGCTGATAACAGTTTTATCCGTAAGAGAATATCCAACAGGGAAGCAGAGACTGCACTTTGGCTTATGAGAATAATGGTTAACAGCGGAAACAAAAAGGCTGCGTGGGAGCTGAGAAAGAAAGCCACGGGAATTGCAGGCGACGTTATCCGGTCGGGCGCGCCTTTTCCGATCAAGATGAAGCTTATCGGCGTTACCGTAATGCCCCACATATATTTTGCGATGCTTAATGGAAGGAAAGAGCAGGAAAATGAGAAAGTATGACAGAAATGCCGTTTTTAATATTGCCGTGAAGGCGTTGCTGTTCGCTGTGGTTTTTGCATCGGCCCTCATTATCCTTTTTCTTGTGCTGAACCTTGCGTTTGTTATATCGCTGATCGTAAGCTTGGTCTTGGGTCTTGCAGCAGTATTCCTGTTCTCGTATCTTTTGAGGTATACAGGCTTTTACTACAGTTACTATGCGTTCTCGTCCGGATTCCTTTTCAAACAGAAGCAGGGAAATGTCTATTGCCCCTGCTGCGGAAAGCATTTCGACCATTTTGAAGACTTAAGATTCTACGATGACGTAAAGCACTACAATCCTGAGATGTTTAAGAAGTCCAGGCAGGACGTTATCTGTGACTGCTGCCGTTCGGCTCCGAGACAGAGGATCATTGCCAAATGGGCGGAGCAGAATGTTGAACTTCTAAAGTCTTCGAAGATCCTTTATTTTGCTCCGGAGCTTTCGATGATGCTGTGGTTCAGAAAGCACGGGATAAAGGTTACGACTGCAGATCTTTTCGATAAGAGGACTGACCTTAAGCTTGATCTGACAGCGATAGACCTTCCTGACAGTTCGGAGGACATCGTATTCTGCAACCATGTCCTTGAACATGTATCTGACTACAAGGTCGCCTTATCTGAGCTTCACAGAGTCTTGAAAAAGGGCGGAAGGCTCATTATCAGCTTCCCTGTAAATTATGATTTCGATGAAGTCTATGAGGAGAAAACAGGTTCTGCAAAAGAGCGGATAAAGCTCTTCGGCCAGGACGATCACTTGAGAGTATTCGGCAAAAACAGCAAAAAGATGCTGGAAGAGGCAGGATTTGAAGTCGGTTCGATCAGCCTTGAAGGGCTTCCTCAGGAGATCGTTCCGGTAACGGGTCCTGCGGATTACGATACCAATGAGATCTTCTGCTGTGTGAAAAAGTAAGAAGTCCGGGCATGTTATAATTCTTATGTCCGGTATGAAATGAATAGGGGTTAGAGTATGGGACTTATTAATCAGGCAGGAAAGAAAGTTTTGACAAAGCTTCCGGATCTGAAGCTTATCAGTCTCGCCAGGGAAGTAATGCCTTATATCAGCGTTGAAGCTGAGGGCCTTACGTTCTTTTTCAAGAATACGGATCATTCCATTCTGGACTATATGGTCGAGAGTAAGAAGATCTGGGCGAGCAGCGATATGGACTTCATCCTGGGCTACTATGAGAGCATTTCCGCACGCCCCGGTACGGTCATTGATATCGGAGCAAATGTAGGCACCTCGGTCATTTACTTTAGAAATAAGCTGGGTCCTGACACAAAGTTCTGTGCTGTTGAGCCTGTTACCGACAATTTCAATCTTCTCAAGGCAAACTGTGCGGTAAACGGTTTTTCTGACATCAAGGCATTCAGATACGGACTATCTGATGCCATAGGCGAAGCTGATCTTGAGATCAATCCTGCCAATATGGCGACATGTAAGATCGCAGGGTCAGATTCGGATAACCTTGTTTTCGAAAAGGACGAATCATCCTATGTAGGTGATAAGGTCTCTCTTATAACTCTTGACGCATTTGTCTCTCAGAACGGAATAGATACGGACGCTCCCGTGCTCTTCTGGATCGATGTCGAAGGGCACGAGCCTGAAGTGTTCAAGGGAGGCAGGGAGACCTTTAAGAATACTGATGCCGTTGTATTCTGCGAGTTTAATCCTAAGCTTTATAAGCACAACGGGAACTACGGGGAATTCCTGAAGGATATCAAGTCCTGCTTTGGGAAGTTCCTGTGCTATGAACAGTCCGGAAACGGGAAATACGAGTTCAGGGATATAGCAGAGCTCGATAAGGTCGCAGCTGAGACCAACGATGAACAGTGCAATCTTCTTTTGATCAGGTAAAGGATCAGACCTTAAGATGGTAGGCGGCGCGAAAAAGAAAATCCTGTCTAATTCCGTCTGGATGATAATCCAGCATCTCTATTCGATGCTGACATCTCTTACGGTCGTCGCGCTTATCGCAAGATATCTGGGTCCTTCTGATTATGGACTTATCAACTATTGCGCATCGGTCATATCGATATTTACGACGCTTGCGGGCCTTGGCCTGGATAATCTCATCGTTTCGGAGATAATCAGGAATCCGGGAAAAGAAGGCGGATACCTTGGAACAGCGCTCGTAATGAGGCTTATAACGTCTTTTGTATCCTACCCTTTGTTTCTTGGTGTGATAGCCCTGCTCCATCCGGGAGATAAGGTTCTGTTTATTGTTGCTGTGCTTCAGGGCCTCGGAATGATATTCCAGACATACGACGTTCTTGTCTACTGGTTCCGCATAAAGCTCAAGATGAAGTTCATCTCCATAGCGATGGTGAGCGCGATAACTGTAACCGGCATTATCAGGATCATTATGCTGTACCTTAAGGTCTCAGTTGAGTGGTTCGCTCTTGCGATAAGTATTCAGGCGTTTGCAGCCGCATTGATCATTACCTCGGTCTTTATAAAGAAATCTGATGTGAAACTCAAGGTAAGCATGGCTGATGCAAAGGCGCTCCTTAAGATCAGCTATAACTGCATTATCTCCAGCATGTCCATAATCATATACATGCAGGCAGATAAGATAATCCTGGAGAAGATGACAGATTCTGCCCATGTAGGCATCTATTCCGCGGCTGTTATGCTCGCCACATGCTGGCAGTTCGTGCCTTCATCGCTCATAGATTCGGCAAGGCCGGTCGTTCTTGAGAAGAGGAAGGTGTCAGGAGAAGAGTATCTTGACCGTTTTAAGCTCGTTATGGCAGGTGCAAATCTCGTATCTTTTGTTTTCGCGCTCCTGATGTCGGCTCTCGGATGGGCTTTTATCTATATTATCTACGGCAATGAGTATATGGATGCGGTAATTCCTCTGATAATCCTGTCCTGGGCTGCCTTCTTTGCGATGTCAGGCTATGTCAGGTCGATCTGGATCACGGGAGAGGGCTTTTACAGGTTCGATAAGATCTTTACGGTGACCGCGGCGCTCCTCGATATCGTCCTTGATATCCTGTTTATATGGCAATTCGGCATTATCGGTGCGGCTCTGGCCACTTTAGTGACATATATCTATGAAGTGCTGATAATTCCGCTGTTTTTCAAGGAAACCCGCGTTTTCACGAAGCTGTACTTCCAGTCTTTTAAGCTGATACCGAGATTTTCCCAAGAAACCCTTAGGGGAATCTTCAGAAATTCGGCTAAGTGACAACGAAATAATACTGTTGCAACAGCCTCCTTTAATGTTTATAATACTTTGAATATTTTCTGCGTATTTTTACGCGTGTACAGAGGAGGTTCATCGTGGCAAAAGGTAAAGTGACTTTTAACGAGAATCTGTGCAAGGGCTGCGGACTCTGCGTTGCAGCATGCCCTAAGAAAATCCTCGAGCTTGACAAGACAAGGCTTAACGCAAAGGGTTACCACCCGGCAACAAGTGTAAATCCGGAAGAGTGCATCGGTTGTGCTTTCTGCGCTACACAGTGCCCGGATGTCGTAATCACTGTTGAGCGTTTCTGATCGGGAGGGAGTTTTTATGGCACAGAAAAGAGTATTAATGAAAGGCAATGAAGTAATTGCCGAGGCAGCAATCAGAGCTGGCTGCCGCAATTATTTCGGTTACCCGATCACACCTCAGACTGAAGTCATGCACTACATGGCAAAGAAGATGGTTCAGGTCGGCGGTAACTTCGTACAGGCTGAGTCTGAGCTGGCAGCCATTAACATGGTATATGGTGCTGCTGCAGCAGGCTTCAGAGTTATGACATCATCTTCCTCTCCAGGAATCTCCCTCAAGCAGGAAGGTATCTCCTACATCGCAGGTGCTGAGCTTCCTGCAGTTGTAGTTAATATCGTAAGAGCCGGCCCGGGCCTTGGCGGCATTCAGCCTGCTCAGGGCGACTATTTCCAGGCTACAAAGGGCGGCGGACACGGTGACTACAGAAATATCGTTATCGCACCTGCTTCCGTTCAGGAGCTCTATGAGCTCGTTGTTGAGGCTTTCAACCTTGCTGACAAGTACAGAATGACCTGCATGATCATAGGCGACGGTACTTTGGGTCAGATGATGGAGCCTGTAGCTTTCCGTGACGAAGAGCCTGTCGAGAAGATCGAGAAGCCCTGGGCTGCCAACGGCAGAAAGGGTGAGAGCTTCCACCACACAGTAACTTCCATCTATATCGATCCGGATGTCCTCGAAAAGAAGAACCTTGAGCTTCAGGACAAGTACAGGATCGTTGAAGCTAACGAAGTGCGTTATGAGTCTATCTGCATGGATGATGATCCGGAGATCGTTATCACGGCATTCTCAACATGCTCCAGAATCTCCAGAAACGTTATCCGTCAGGCTCGTGAGCTTGGAATCAAGGTCGGCATGATCAGACCTATCACGCTCTGGCCTTTCCCTTACAAGGCAATCTCTGAAGCAGCTGATATGTCCAGCGTTAAGGCATTCCTCGACGTTGAGCTCAACGCAGGTCAGATGATCGAAGATGTAAGACTTGGCGTTAACGGCAAGAAGCCCGTTTATTTCCACGGCAGACTCGGAGGAAATCTCCCGATGCAGAAGGAAATCCTCGACAAGATCGTTGCTATCCACGAGGGAAAAATGACAGAAGGAGGTAATTTCTGATGGCTGTAGTTTTCGAACCCACAAAAGGCCTTACAGATAAGCCTTTCCATTATTGCCCCGGCTGCTGCCACGGTATCATCCACAGACTCGTAGCAGAGACCCTGGTTGCAAATGATGCTCTTGAGACAGCTGTAGGCGTTGCATCCGTTGGATGTACATACAACTCTTATGAATATATCGCTTGCGACATGGTCCAGGCAGCTCACGGAAGAGCACCTGCTGTTGCTACAGGTATCAAGAGAAACTTAAAGGACAGCTTCGTCTTCACATATCAGGGTGACGGCGACCTCGCTTCCATCGGTACAGCTGAGATCGTTCACGCTGCTGCAAGAAGCGAGAATATCACGGTAATCTTCGTAAACAACGCTGTTTACGGCATGACATCAGGTCAGATGGCTCCTACAACACTCGTAGGCCAGGTTACAACAACATCACCCTGGGGCCGTGATCCTTCATATCAGGGTTATCCTATCAACGTTTCAGAGTTCTTATCCAACCTCGCAGGCGCAGCTTACATTGAGCGTGTTTGCGTTACAGACTTCAAGAACATCCAGAACGCTAAGAGAGCAATCCAGAAGGCATTCAACGTTCAGAAGAACAAGCTCGGCTTCTCTCTCGTAGAAGTTCTCTCCACATGCCCTACTAACTGGGGTAAGGAGCCTCTCGCAGCTATGGAGTGGCTTAAGGAGAACATGGAAAAGCAGTATCCGCTCGGATGCTACAAGGGCGCTGATATCACATTCGATGCTGACGGCAAGTATGTTTCCGGCGCTATTCCTGCAACTAACAACAACTGCGTTAACGTTGGGGAGGTGAAGAAATGATTGATTTCTCTGTAATTTTTGCCGGCTTCGGCGGTCAGGGAATCCTCTCCGCAGGCAAGATGGCAGCAGAAGCTGCTCTTTATGAAGGTAAGGAAGTATCCTGGTTCCCGTCATACGGACCTGAGATGCGTGGCGGTACAGCTAACTGCTCCGTAGTATTCTCTGATGAGCCTATCGGATCACCTGTTGTTAACGATGCAGACGTTGTAATCTGCCTCAATCAGCCTTCTATGGAGAAGTTCGAGAAGCAGTTAAAGCCCGGCGCTTTGATGATCCTCGATTCTTCACTCATCAAGACAAGACCTACAAGAACAGACATCAAGGTCATCGCTATGGAAGCTTCCGATATCGCTTCCGAATTGGGCAAGATGATGTTCGCTCCTATCACAATGCTCGGTTGTATGGCTACAGCAACAGGTTGCTTCACAAGAGATTCTTTCGAGAAGTCACTCTATGAGATCCTTCCCGAGAGAAAGCACAACCTGATCCCGATCAACATGGAAGCATTCGACAGAGGCGCTGCATTCGCTAAGTAATAGCGCTGTTCTAAAGAATCTGAGTGTTATAATGTTCCTGCCTGAGAATTCGGGCAGGAATTTTTATTTGGGATAAGATTATGAAAAAAGCTCTTAAGACTATTGGGGTAATAATCCTCGCTCTGCTGGCAGTGCTGGTCATTGCTGTGGTCGGTATTTTTATCTGGCACAGAATAATGCTCGAAAAGGAAAAGCCTCTGCTCGAACACCCTCTGGGACAGCTGATCGAAGTTGACGGCCACAATATGTGCGTTTATACGGAAGGTGAAGGGGAGCATACATTGCTGTTCCTTTCAGGATCCGGAACGCCCGCGCCTATTATTGATTTCAAGCCTATGTATTCACTTCTGAATGACGATTACAGGATCGTTGTTATCGAGAAGTACGGTTATGGTTTCAGTGATGTGGTCGATACCGAGAGGTCATTTACCACGATCTTAAGACAGGACAGGGAAGTGCTCGAAAAGGCCGGCATTGAAGGCCCTTTCATCCTTTGTCCGCACTCTTTGTCCGGACTTGAAGCTATCCTGTGGGCCCAGGATTATCCTGATGAGGTTGAAGCCATTGTAGGTCTTGATAATGTGCTCCCCAGAACATATGACAATTACGATGTTGAAGGAACCTTGAAACTTGAGGGCCTTTTTACCGTTGCAAGGGAACTGGGTATTGCAAGACTATACTATTCTGACAGTTTTTTGCCGGCCAGCCTTTCAAAGGAGGATAAGGATCTCTACCGCGCCATTGCGTCAAGGAACCTGGTAAATGTTGATGTAATGAATGAGGGCAAGGCTATTTTCGATGCTGTCAGATTAATAGACAGCAAGTCCAAGCCTGATGTTCCGATGATAATGTTTATTTCCGATGGTAAAGAAACCAACGGCAGCGACTGGATAGGCAATCACTATGCTTATGCTGCTGACCTGTCAAATGCAAATGTCGTAGAACTCGGCTGCGGTCACTATGTGCATTATTTCAAGGCTGATGAGATCGCTTCTGAGACGAGAGCTTTCATCCGGAATGAACTGGATTAAGTATCTCCAGCAATCGAAGATCTGTTCTTAACCTGCTTTTGCAACATTTCCTCTAAGGACTTTGTATTTATAGTATCAAGCTTATTAGGGGAAAACATATGAAGCATAGAAAGAGCATTGTATTGATAGCTGTCCTGATGACAGCAGTCAGCCTGATCGCAGGCTTCAGGCTGTTTGGCGATAAGTACGTTACAAAGTGCTATGCAAAGAATCATCCTGATTTTGGCAAAACTGATCTGGGCGGCATAGTTTTGGAAGGCGAGTTTACAAGCTGTAATTCCGATAACCTTCTGAAGTTTGAGGGCTACTATAAGACGCTTGATACTATTACCCTTGTTTTCGATGCTTCATCACCCATAAACGGAAAGATGCTCAAAAGATATGCGGATACGCACTATAACGCAACATTACAGGGAGTTATCTATGAGAGATCTTTTACGCATAAGTATGTGACGTACCAGTTTGAACCGTTTGTTTATGAAAAGGACGGTGAAGAGATACATGTGGACAGAGCAAAAGTGCGTGCGTTCAATTTCCCGTTAAGCGACGATGAGCCGCAGTCGTACTATTATCTCAATATCAAAGGTTACAGAACGTATAAAGGTATCAAAGACGAACTTAAAGAAGTTGATATGGTCGTAAGCAAGGATACCCAGATAAAAGAACTGGACCGGGGCTATTACACCGATTATATGTATGATGAGATCCTCCAGTACTACAATGCCGAGACAGGCAAGTGGACAGAAAAGGTACTGGAAGATCAAGTGACAAACAATATGCCGCTGGAATAGAGCCCTTTATTCAAAAGGAATCAGTGTGGCTTTGCCGTTCTCGATGATGATGTAAGACGGCTTTGTGTCTTCTTTCGGAATGGAAGGCGAGCCGGGATTCATATAACGGAATGTCTTGCCGTCTTCTGCATTGAACATAATGTCCTTAGCGACATGAGTGTGGCCCATGACGATAGTGCCGCCGTCAGGCATGGCTTCCGGTTTGTCATACGGATTATAGATGTGACCGTGTGTAAGGAAGAAGACATGACCTTCATCAACAAGGTAGACGTAGTCAGCCATGATGGGAAATTTCAAGACCATCTGGTCGACTTCGGTATCGCAGTTGCCTCTTACTGCAATGATCTTATCTGCAATATTATTGAGGATCTCGATGACCTTTTTGGGGGCGTGATGAGCGGGCAGGTCATTCCTGGGACCGTGATAAAGAGTGTCTCCCAGAAGGATGAGCTTGTCGGCGCCGCTTTCCTTAAACGCGGCAACGATGCGCTGTGCCCAGTATGAATCTCCGTGAATGTCCGATGCTACAAAGTACTTCATGTTAAAGCCTCTTTCTAATTATCTCCCAATAGGATAGCTCTTAATCCTTGACTGAAAGGGAATAAAAATATAAAACTAAATTTACATTCAGTTAATCACTATGTCAGAATGCAATTTCTATAATAAAAGATATAACCGGTGGTCCACACGAAGTTTTGCTGTTTTTTATGAAGAAAATTGCGGTTTTTACATCTCATGTATATGAACAGATGTCCGGACTGATGCAGAAGGGACTTCTTGATGCTGCGAAAAGATACGGCGTTAAGCTTATCTTCTTTGCCAGCTTCGGCGATTCCTACAGCAGCAAAAACTATGGCGAGTTCTCGAAATACGATGAAGGCGACTGCGTTTCCTTTGATATACCGGATCTTAATGATTTCGACGGTGTTATCAAGATAAGCACCTATTTCAGCGAAGTCATCAAACAGCATCTTAAGCAGATCCTCACAGATCACGATATCCCCGTGATCAACATAGGAAGCCTTGAGGATGATCACATCAGCATTTCCTGCGATGAGGCGAAAACCTATGCCAAGACCGTACGTCACGTTATCGAAGAACACGGCTGCAGGGATATTTTCCATGTTGCAGGCGATAAGATCCATAATTTTACATTTGACCGTATAGCGGCATACAGGAAAGAACTGGAGGATCACGGCATTCCTTTTGATGAGAGCAAGATCTTCTACAGCAATCTCTGGTATGACTGCGGCGACAGCGCTCTCGATTTTATCCTGGAGACCTGCAAAAAGAACGGTAAAAGGCTCCCTGATGCTGTCTGCTGTGCCAACGATTATTCGGCGATAGGACTTATCAATGCCTGCAAAGCTAGGGGAATCAATATACCTGAAGATATGATCATAACGGGTTTTGACGCTGTAGTTGAATCCACCAGCGGCTTCCCGACGCTTACCACGGCAACACAGCCTTTCTACAGATACGGTTACATGGCGATCGAGACAATGCTCAGGATCATCGGAGGAGAAGAGATCAAGGATAATATCTTTGTAGAAGGAGATCTTATCTGCAACCAGTCCTGCAGATGCAAGCCCAAGAGTGTAGACGGAATCGATGATTTCAGAGTCATTTATACCAGGAGACTGGATTATGCCACGGGTATTGCACAGTCTACGACTAACCTCATGCTCACCGTATCTGATGCCGGGACGCTTGAAGACTGTTTCCGT
>Ga0310695_10004390_pt1 | contig 26092 bp, 22 predicted proteins | sample RumenRJG_04DNA_FD_203882 | JGI IMG/M metagenome (GOLD analysis project Ga0310695, IMG submission 203882) | Bovine rumen microbial communities from Lethbridge, Alberta, Canada - RJG_04 (v2) (version 2) | ecosystem: Host-associated > Mammals > Digestive system > Stomach > Rumen | place: Canada... | reverse complement strand
GCTCAAAGATGGACGAGGTGATCTTCGAGGAGTTCAAGGGTACCGGCAACATGGAGTTGCAGCTCGACCGCTCGCTCTCCAACAAGCGAATATTCCCAGCCGTGAACCTCGTGGCTTCGTCAACTCGCCGCGACGACTTGCTGCAAGACAAGACTACGCTCGACCGTATGTGGATACTGCGCAAGTATATAGCCGACATGAACCCGATAGAAGCTATGAACTCAATCCACGACAGGATGAAGAAGACACGCGACAACGAGGAGTTCCTACTGTCGATGAACTCATAACGACATACAACAAATGGCCAACCTGATTACTGAAAGAGGTTGGCCATTTATTTTTTTGCCTAATACCAGAGTGCTAAGTCGCTGGGAATATAGGGCATATATGTCTTATAAGGCTCATAAAACCAATATGTTCTATTACCCAGACGGTCTACCCCACCCCCTTGGGGGAAGCAAACAACCCTCCATAAGTTATTCTTCCCCCTTTGGGGGGATTGAGGGGGGCTACCAATATGAGTCATATTGGTAAAAGAAAAGCCCCTCCCCATGGTTGGGGAAGGGCGATAGGTGATGCAAATACCTATTCTGCCTTTGCAGCTTTCTTTACCGTGGACTTCTTGGCAGCCGACTTCTTGGGAGCCTTGGCACCATCGAGCTTTGCGCGTAGCTTGTCGCTCTCGGCCTCTATCTTGGCTATCTTGGTCTTCAGACGAATGATTTCCTTCTCCTTCATCTCTATTTCATCACCCTGGTTGCGGATGGTGGTGAGCAGGGAGTTGAGTTCCTCGTTGTCGATTTCTTCTGGATAGAGGCGGTTTACGCGGCTGATGAAGTCGCCAAGGATGTTCATATAGTTTGTAAACGCGTCGAAGGGCGAGCTGTAGATACCGCGGTCGATCCCCACATTGCTGGGCTTGGTGGTCATGAAGCGGAAGTTGTTGCTTGCCTGCAGGTAGTCCCAATCCTGATTGATACGCGGGTCGTTGGCTATACGAACGCGGTCGGCCACACTGTAGAGCTTGTTGAAAGCCTCACGCTGCATGGGGTTGCCGAGCCAGGTGCTCACGTCGCGCTCCTCGTCGTTCCACGAAACGGCGTTTGGCACATCGAGGGCCCCCACGCTCTTTGTCTTCATGCAGAGTTCGAGAGGTGTTGAGAATGTTATGCCACGCTCCTTGGCACAGAACGGCAATGCACGGAGGAACTCCAGGATGTTGCTCGAAAGCGGCTGGGCAATGCCGAGGGCCGACAGCTCCATGAAGATATTGATAATCTGGCTCTCTTCGGGATGGCTTGCAATCTCGTCCATATAGTTGTCGGCAAAGAGCGGATAGCCTTCCCAGTCGCTGTTGTTGAAGCGGAGCGAGATGTCGTCGCTGAGTTTCACGTCGCGCAGCAAGAGCTTGAGCTGCGGTGCAAGGGCGCAGTGGTACAGGTAGTGCGGCGATTTCCAGCCGAGGATGTGCTTTGCTCCTTCGGTCAACATTCCCTTGAAGCCCATCTGCGAGGCTGTAAGACCAATCTCGTCGCTGTAGATAAGGGAGGAATTGCGGAGCACCTTGGGCTCCACGCCGAAGTACTCTTTCATCTTAGCCACCTGTTTCTTCACGTCGGCAATGAAGCACTCGTCGTTGACGAGCGACGAAAGGCCATGGCTGTATGGCTCGGCAAGGAATTCCACACAGCCTGTTTCGCCAAGCTGCTGCAATTTCTCGATTACCTGCGGAGCGTAAACCTCGAGCTGCTCCATTCCGACACCCGAGATAGAGAACGCTACCTTGAAGAACTTTCCGTTCTCGTGGATCATTTCAAGCAAGGTATTGAGCGCCGGAATATACGAACGCTCAGCAATCTCGGTTATCGAACGCTCGTTCTCATAATCGTCATAATAGTAATGGTCGGCTCCTATATCAAAGAAGCGATAACGTTTGAGATGAATAATCTGATGTATCTCAAAATATAGACAAATGGTTTTCATAAATGTCAGCCCCCCTCTTATCCCCTTTAGGGGGAAGACCATAGCGAGGGCATTGGGTCTTTATCAATTATTTAATTATTTAATTTTTAAATTATTCAGCTCCACCCCAGTGTCTTGAGATATAGCTGGCGTATCCATGCGCCCACCTTAACCCAGGTAATCTGGTCTACTTCTTTCTTGCCTTCTTCCTGCAAATAGTGGAACAGGCTCTCGTTATGGCAGATAGAATACATGGCATCGGCAAGGGCGTGAATGTCCCAGTAGTCCACCTTTATACAGTTATGCAGTATCTCGGCACATCCACTCTGCTTGGATATTATGGAAGGGGTGCCGCACTGCATGGCCTCAAGGGGAGAGATACCGAATGGTTCAGACACAGACGGCATGACATAGACATCGGAATCTTTCAGACATTCGTACACCTGCTTGCCGCGCATGAAGCCCGGGAAGTGGAAACGGTCGGCAATGCCTCTCTCGGCAGCAAGATATATCATCTGGTCCATCATGTCGCCACTGCCGGCAAAGCAGAAACGCACATTGCGCGTGCGGTGCAACACCATGTTGGCAGCCTCGACAAAGTACTCAGGACCCTTCTGCATGGTGATGCGTCCGAGGAAAGTAACAATCTTTTCCTTGCCTGTGTGGTCGGGGCGCGGTATGTCCTGAAGCTCCTGTCGGAGTGGATAAACGGCATTGTGAACCGTGAAGCACTTGCGTGGGTCTTGGTGGTAATGGTTGATAACGGTCTGGCGAGTGAGTTCCGACACACACATTATGCAGTCGGCATTGTCCATTCCGTCTTTCTCTATGCCATAGACAGTGGGGTTCACCTTTCCTCGCGAGCGGTCGAAATCGGTGGCATGGACATGGATGCACAACGGTTTGCCGCTCACGCTCTTGGCATGGATGCCTGCGGGATAGGTGAGCCAGTCGTGGGCATGGATTATATCAAACTCCTCGGTGCGTGCTACGACACCCGCAATGATGCTGTAGTTGTTTATCTCCTCGTGAAGGTTGCTGGGATAGCCGCCTGCAAACTCCATACACCCAAGGTCGTTGACGTTCATATAATTGAAATCAGCATATATATGCTCGCGCAAACGATAGTAGTAGTCGGGCGACATGATGTTTCCAACGCGGTTCTGCACATAATCATAGTCTACGTCGCGCCATGCTATGGGCACCGCATTCATGGCAATTATGCGTGCGGCATGTTGTTCTTCGTCGCCGAAAGGATGTGGCAGGCACAAAGCAATCTCTATGTCGCCCTGCGCTTTCAGACCTTCCGATATACCGTAATTGGCTGTGGCGAGTCCTCCGAATACGTGTGGAGGATACTCCCATCCGAACATTAGTACTTTCATGGTTTTCTTAATCCTATTACGTATGCCTTGTTACACATTATATTGATATTTCTCGAGCAGCGACAACGCCCTGAGCACTTCGCCCACGTTCATTGCAAACGAGGTGGCTCCACGCCCATGGAATGGAGGGTTGCCATCGAAGAGTTCGCTGATAGTACCTAAGGCATGGTACGACATCTCGTCTTCAAATCCAACCATCTGGCGCTCAAGGAAGCTGAGGCGCGTGCGCTTGTAGAGTTTCAGACAAGCCTCCACGTAGAAGCCGCACAGCCAAGGCCAGGCCGTTCCCTGATGATAGGCATAGTCGCGCTGTGTCTGCGGACCTACATATATCGGATTGTAGCCGCCACTCTTCGGAGAGAGCGAACGCAGTCCCTTCGGTGTGAGAAGCTCACGCGTGCAGATGTCAACGACAGACTTCTTTTGCTGTTTGTCGAGCGGTGAGTAGTCGAAGGCTGCTGCGAAAATCATGTTGGGACGAACGCTCCAGTCCATGTTGTTTCCATCTACGTAATCGAACAGGTAGCCGTACTCGTTGAGGAATGTGCTGAGGAACGACTGCTTGCAAAGCTCAGCCCTCTGTTCGAGGTCGTCGGCACGCTTTTCGTCGCCGTCGTCGGCTGCCAACGATGCTGCAAAGCGCAGGGCATTGTACCACAGAGCATTGAACTCAACGATGAAACCGGTTCTCGGCACCACAGGGCGACCGTTGGCAGTAGAGTTCATCCACGTTATGGCTTCGTCCTTGCCATCGGCACGCAGCATACCGTTGTCTTCGAGCGACATCTTAGGATGCTTGCCGGCGATTATGAAGTCTATTATGTCCTGCACAAGTTTGCCATAGTGCTTCTGACATGAAGCCTTTCCAGCCTCCTTGGCATATTGCTGAATAGCCCAGATAGCCCACAGAGGAACATCGGGCTTGTCAATTTCATAGATTTTTCCCTGCGGTTTGCCTTCCATGAAAGCCCTTAGCTCCTTGCCTGCACTCTCCATAACGAGCTCGAAATAGTCTTGTTCGCCAATGGAAAGGGTCAGTCCGGGCAGTGCAATGAAAGTGTCGCGCGCACGGCACTTGAACCAAGGATAACCAGCAAGCAGATAACGCTCGTCGTTCTTGGTACGATAGTGGAACTGATGGGCGGCATTGACAAGACAGTGGAAGAAGTTGTCGCGTGGCGGACGTAAGCTCACCTCCTCGTCGAAGAGCTTTTTCAGCTGAGTGGTCTTTATCTCCGAGGTTGATGCAGCAAAGACAATGCTCTCGCCTTTCTTTATCGCCATCTCGAAATAACCGGGAACATAAAGGTCCTCGTTTGATGCATAGCCGCGCTCCTGCTCCTTGGGATATTCCACTCCGCGATACCAGTCGGGCTGGAAATGAAACTCGTTCTTCTTTGAAAACTGCATATAGAGGTCTGGATAGCCTGCATACATACAGGTGCGGATACCGCCCGGCACTTCGTGATAGACTCGGCTGGCTACCGAGTTCTCGTGTGTGAACTGGCGCACGCTGCGGAAAGCGAGGAAGGGCTTGAAGCGAAGAGTCGTTGCCGAATGGGCATCGACAAGGGTGTAGCGTATCAGCAGGCGGTCTTCATAGGCTTGGAAGACAAATTCTTTCTTCAAGATGACACCACCCACACGGTAGATTGTTGTTGGAACTTTGTCACAATCGAACTCACGAATGTACTTGTGACCTTTCGGGCTGAAGTTGTTGCCCTGATACTTGTGCAGACCGAGATTGAATTCCGCACCATGCTGTATTACCGTCACATCGAGCGAAGAGAGCAGAACGTGGTTCTCATCGTCGATTTCAGGCACAGGAACCACGAGCAGGCCGTGGTATTTGCGGATATTACAATCTACAATCGTCGAGCAAGAGTAAGCTCCCGAACGGTTGGTTCTGAGCAATTCCTTCGGAAGAGACTCCTCCAAGTTAGTCATCAAGGCTTTCTCAAATCGTAGATAACTCATATTAAATTAGGTTTTTATATATAATTCTAAACTTAGTAATCGGCTAACAATGTTAATGAACGGTTGGAACACGCAAACAATCGTTTGCACATTGCACCCTCAAAATTACGTTATTTTCTTTTTTCGTCAAAAAAAAACACTCGTTTTTTCAATAAAACGAGTGTTTTTTAAAGTCTATTTAGAGTCAAACACGCTGTTTGAAGCGTCTTATACTGGAATAAGGAAGTTTATCACCTCTTGTTCTATCGTCACCTTGAACGGACCGACGGGTGCTCCGCTCATCAGCCGACCGTCTACTCCAACCATAGCGTGCTCCACTTCCTTGAACTCTATCTCGCGCGTTCTGAAAGGATGAACACTGCGATGATTGAGGAATTTGCCTTTCAGGAAAAGGTAAATGCCTTCAAACAACTGCGTCATCTCGGGATGATATACCACCGAAACGTCAAGCAGCCCGTTGTATGGCACTGCATTGGGGGTCTGTCCGTAGCCTGAAGCGCTGCCTATGCACACCGTCATCACCTTTCGCCGGATATGGTCGGAGTTGATTGATATGTCCATGAGGTACTCCATGCGCTGGAATATAAGAAGTATGAACGAGAAAAGGAACGACAACGTTCTGGAGCCAAAGAAGTGGCGCGTCTGCCTTCTGAGGTTCATAATGGCAGCAATGAGGCCAACATTGATGCAGTTGACAAAATAGCGATGGCATTTCTCTTGCTTTTTGTTGGTGTAACGTATGCAGCCGAGGTCTATCTTCCTCACCCTGCGAGCCTTCAACCAAGCCACGTTCTGCTCCACCTCGCCTTCATCGAAGCCCCAGAAGTGAGCAAAGTCGTTCATCATACCGTTGGGAATAACTCCCAGGACTATGCTCTCGCGGGTAGCCTTATCGGTCTGCATGATGCAGTTCACCGCATCGTTGAGGGCCGAGTCGCCTCCCACTATCACGATTGTCTTGTAGCCGTTGGCTATCATCATCGTTATCAGACGGTCAACACTGCCCACGCTTTCGCTCTGTATCTTGTCGAACTCAATGTTCTGCTCGTGCAGAGCCGCCTCGATGCGTTCCCAGCGCCGCTTCGGATTACTCAGAAGTCCGCCTTTAGGACAGTAGAGTATTCCCCACTTATCTGTTACGTTGTTGCTCATATATATAATAAGGTGTAGTTATTATGCTATTCGGTTATGTTGTCTCGCTGTTGGCCTCGCCATAGTTGCAGTATTGTTTCGACCTTTTCGCTCATTGGCAGGCTGTAGTCAATCCAGTTGATAGAGAAGCCTCGGCGTTCCATTCCCCTGAACCATGTCATCTGCCGTTTAGCAAATTGGTGGATGGCTATCTCAAGCTGGCAGAACATTTCGTCGTAGGTGAGATTTCCCAATACATACTCGGTCACGAACTTGTACTCCAAGCCGTAGTAGATAAGGTCGTCGGCCTTGATGCCGCTGTCGAGCAGCCCTCTCACCTCGTCTGCCATCCCCTCGTCGAGGCGCTGCCTGAGCCTGTTGGTTATCCGCTGTCGACGTTCCTCGCGGTCTATATCTACTCCTATAATAAGCGAGTCGATAGGTTCCTGTCGACGGCGCGGTGTGGGATGGTCTATGTTATAGGTCTCAATCTCTATTGCTCGGATAGCTCGCTGCGCAGTATCAACATCAGTGGTGTTGTGCATGGCTGAACCTGTCTGTCTTTTCAGCTCACGCAACATATCAGTCAGCTCGCCAAGCGACTTGCCTTCGAGCCGCTGCCGCAGCTCTGGGTTCTGCGGTACGGGCGACAACTCGTAGCCTTTGAGCACCGCCTCTATGTAAAGGCCCGTGCCACCGCAGAGGATAGGCACCGCGTTGCGGCTGAGAATGTCCTTGTAGGCGCGGTGGAAATCCGCCTGATATTCGTAAAGATTATACTTCTCGCCCGCTTCACATATATCTATAAGGTGATATGGAATATCGATGCCGCCCACGTGGTAGTCCTTCAAATCCTTGCCCGTGCCTATATCCATACCTCGGTAGACCTGCCGCGAGTCGGCGGAGATAATCTCTGCGGCCCTGCCCTCTTCTGTCAGGCGTGCAGCCAACGCCGCAGCAATGCTTGTCTTGCCGCTCGCCGTTGGTCCGAGTATGGTAATGAGTTGCTTCACCTTGCAAAAGTAAACAAAAAAAGCCGTCCGACAATATCGGACGGTTTTATTTTTATGATGACGGCATAGGGAATTACTTCAGATAGAAAGACCCCATGCCTACTCCGTAGTTGCGGAGTGAGCCATACTTGCCGCCGCCCATATAGTCCTGACACCATGTACGAGCGAAAGCACGCTTGCCGTATTCGTCTTTTTTAATAACATATCCACTGACGCTACGACGCTCCAGTGGCTTGACATTCCAACTGTTGCTGGTTATAACTACATCGATAACGCTGGAATCTTCTGCCTTGGCAAGAGCGAGTGCCTTAGCCTTAAGCGACTTGTTGAGTGAGCCAGCCTTTGGCATCGGATGACGCTCAATGTTCTCAGGTGTATTGCTTGCAAGAGCCTTCTGAACATTATCCACAAACACCTTAGCCCTGAAGTTCAGCTGAGCAGCAAGATTCTTGTTGGCTGGAGCTGGGTTTGGATCATCGAACTCTGTGGTCAGACCGTCAGTGAGAATGATTATCTTCTTCATGCGGTCTACATCAGCATTTATAAGCTTCAAGTCCTCTGGACCTGCATAGATGCCTTGCTTGCTTGCAAGACCATAGAACTGCATCACGCCAGACTTGTTCTTGGAAACAGTGAGTATCTGCCTGTCACCGTCAACCATAGTGTCGCCAAAGTCCCATGTAAGTTCCCAAGACATATTGCCGTTGAGATCTTTAAGCTTTCCCTGCATGTGTGTTGACATAAAATGCTGTATCTCACCATAGAAGCCTGCCCAGCGTCCCTGTTCCTCCTCAATTTCAAGGAGCAATCTGGTAGTGTATCCTCCAAGCTGAGAGAACAATCCGGTCTCAGCTGCCATCATTATTTTCTTATTGGCTTTGTAACGGGCATCAAGTTTGGCCTTCAAATCCCTTACGTCAGCCTCACTGGTATTGGGGAGGTTGTAGAGATAGTAGGTTACATTCATTTTAGGATCATCGTCTTTGGGAGGCCAACTGTATGACTTACATACACCCTCAGCCATAGGCCAAGGCAGTTCGGGCATTTGCTTACCTTCAAGAACCTTCTTTTTCACGACCTCCCACATTTTCTTGCGAGCTTTCTCCTCTGCTTTATTCTTAGCTTTGTCAACAGCGTTCTCTGCTGTATTCTTTGCTGTATTCACAACCTTGTCTTTAGCCTTTCCGAGGATGTTGCCGAACTGTGCGCTGGCTGTCTGCTGACATCCGAACATGACGGCTACTGCCATCGCTGTGCGCAATAAAACTTTGCTTGTTTTCATAAGTTGTTAATTTATAATTAGTAAAAATATAATTATTAACTGTTTCCGAACAATGCCAAATGACTGTTCTTGGCCGCTAAGTTACTAACTTTTATCTATATAATGCCACGCTAATGACATTTTTTACATAAAAAGTGGGCTTCCCCTTAACCGGAGAAGCCCACATATTGTTAAAGCTAATATGCTTTGAACGCTTATTTCAGCTCAGCGAGGTACTTGATAGTGCGAACCATCTGAGAAGTGTAAGAGTTCTCATTGTCGTACCAAGCAACAACCTGAACGAGAGAGTTGCCGTCGCCAATCTTGCTAACCATAGTCTGGTTTGCATCGAAGAGCGAACCGAAGCGCATACCGATGATGTCAGAAGAAACGAGCTTCTCCTCGGTGTAGCCGAACGACTCGTTGGCAGCAGCCTTCATAGCGGCGTTGATGTCCTCAACAGTTACCTCACCCTTAACAACAGCGTGCAGGATGGTGGTAGAACCTGTAGGAGTGGGAACGCGCTGAGCAGCACCGATCAGCTTGCCGTTGAGCTCGGGGATAACGAGACCGATAGCCTTGGCAGCACCAGTTGAGTTAGGAACGATGTTCTGGGCACCGGCACGGGCACGCTGAACATCACCCTTGCGCTGAGGACCGTCGAGAATCATCTGGTCGCCAGTGTAAGCGTGAACGGTTGTCATGATACCGCTCTGGATGGGAGCGAAATCGTTAAGAGCCTTGGTCATAGGAGCCAGACAGTTGGTGGTGCAAGAAGCAGCCGAGATAACGGTGTCGGCAGGAGTCAGGGTCTTGTGGTTTACGTTGTAAACGATAGTAGGCAGGTCGTTGCCGGCAGGAGCAGAGATAACAACCTTCTTTGCACCAGCGGTGAGGTGGGCAGAAGCCTTCTCCTTTGAAGTATAGAAACCAGTACACTCCAGAACAACGTCTACATCAAGCTTGCCCCAAGGCAGCTCAGCAGCGTTAGGAATAGCGTAGATGGTAATCTCCTTGCCATCAACGATGATTGAGTTGTCAGTACACTCTACGGTGTGCTTTCCCTCACCAATCTTGCCACAGAAGCCACCCTGAGCGGTGTCATACTTCAGCAGGTGAGCAAGCATCTTGGGACTTGTCAAGTCGTTGATAGCTACTACTTCATAACCCTCAGCCTCGAACATCTGACGGAAGGCGAGGCGACCGATACGGCCAAAGCCGTTAATTGCTACTTTTGTCATAATTGAATAATGTGTTATTAAAAACTGTATGAAATGTTGTTTTTCGCTATTGATATGTCTTTTTTACCTTATTAAGAGAGCTTTAACGCAACCGCATCAACACTCCTCTGCGCAAAATATTACCCTCGGGAGCCACTTTTTGCGATTTACGATTGCAAAGTTACGGAAATTATTTTAACTTTGCATCAGAATTAAGTATTAAATAATATAAAAAAATTAAGCTATGGGATTTATTAAGGAGTTTAAGGAGTTTGCCATGAAGGGCAATGTGATGGACATGGCAGTGGGCGTTATCATCGGTGGAGCCTTCGGCAAGATTATATCTTCGCTGGTAGACGACATCATCATGCCGCTCATTGGCACAGTGACCGGTGGTATTGATTTCACCAACAAGTACATAGCACTGTCCGACAAGATTGTCGACGGAATGTCGCTGGAGAAAGCCAAGGAGGTGGGAGCTGTGTTTGCTTACGGCCAGTTCCTGCAGAACATCGTTGACTTCATCATCGTTGCGCTGTGTATCTTCGTCATGCTCAAGGCCATCAACAAGCTGGCACGCAAGAAGAAGGAGGAAGAGGCTGCCGCACCTGCCGGTCCTACAACCGAGGAGCTGCTCACCGACATACGCGACCTGCTCAAGAACAAGCAGTAAGCAGCAGAAACTACCAACAGAAAGCCACTCAAGCCGCAGCTTGGGTGGCTTTCTTGCGTCATGGCCATCATGCTTTGGGAGTTTACGGAGCCTCCCGTAAAAAGATTCCAGCATAGCTGTAGCAACCTTACGGGAGCTCTGGAGAACTGCTACAACTATCCCGTAGCAATGCTCCGGGGCTGCTGGAGAAAAGTTACGGGCTTTTTTTTAGACGGTTAGAGGTGAGTGGCAAGAACGATAGAGGGCAGTTTTTCCAGCTTGAAACACCATTTTCCCACTACCAACCGTTCCACCTCTAACCGCCTATAACTGAGGCGCAACCGTCTGAAAATTCAAGAAAATCAATAAGCCTCGTCGGTCTTTATCTCCTCGGCAGTAATCTTCTTGCTGTCGATAGCTCGCCAGGCATAGATGATATAGCCCAGCACGAACGGCACGAGCAGCGAAACGTAGAACATCGTGCGCAGAGTGAACTCACTCGAACACGAGTTTGCCATCGTCAGCGACGACTGCAAGTCGGCTGTCGAGGGATAGTAGGCCGTGTGGTTCCAGGCCGAGCAGAGCAGCAGAGCCAGCACCGTGAGCACCGTTCCGATGCCTGCAGGCCAGATGCCGCCGATGTAGGTCTTCGAAACAATGGTCTTGCCGATACCGTAAAGCACGAGTACGACACCTATTAATAAGATGACGAGCAGGTACCACATATCGAGGAAGTTGCTGAGATACTTGTATGGCTCCATATATATCACTCCCTGGTCGTTGTAGGCAAAGCCGTCTTTCAGCAGCAGGTGTACCAGATAGGCCACGAAAAGCAGCACGAAGGGGATGGCTGCCCCTACGAGGCGTACGGAGCCGCGCGAGCGGATATCCTCGTCATCGACGTTGTTCATTACGTAGAGAATACCCAGCACACGTGCCAGGAACACGACGGCAAAGCCGAACACGAGCACCCAGGGATTGAGCAGGGCATCGAGGCCGTGCGAGGCATTGGCCCAGCGGCTGATAATCGGGGTCATCGAGGTGGCATCAACGAGGTTGCTCTTCTCCACGATGAAGTTTGAGCCCTCGAAGAATGTCGCCACGGCACCGCCGAGAAGCAGCGGACCCAGGATGCCATTGAGCGTAAGGAAGAACTGGAAGGTCCTCGGACCGAGCAGGTTGCCTATCTTGTTCTGGAACTCATAGCTAACGGCCTGTAGCACAAAGGTGAAAAGGATAATCATCCACAGCCAGTAGGCACCGCCGAAGCTGGTGGAATAGAACAGCGGATAGGATGCAAAGAATGCTCCTCCGAAGGTTACGAGCGTCGTGAACGTAAATTCCCACTTGCGCCCGGTGGAGTTGTAGACCAGCCGGCGGCCTTCATCTGTCTGGCCGAGGCTGCGCGCCACGGAGTTGGCACCCTGCACGAAGAGCAGGAACACCAGCAAGGCTCCAAGAAGTGCTACTACGAAGCACCAGTAATGCTGCAAAAATTCGTATGTCATGGTAGTTTTCTATTTACTGTTTAACTGTTTATCACTCTCGTATTCAGGCCCTTTCTTTATCTGCTTCAACATAATGTTGATCTCAACGGCCAGCATTGTGGTGAAGAGAACAAGGAACAGGATGAAGGTAATCATCACACTCGACGAGTGCAAGTCGCTCACGGCAGCCCACGTGGGCAGCATATCCTGAATGGTCCAGGGTTGTCTGCCGAACTCAGCCACGAGCCAGCCGCTCTCTGATGCTATATATGCCAGCGGGACGAGCAGGATGGCCAGCCAGTAGTGCCAGGCTGGCAGCCCGGTGAGCCTCGTCACGTCGGCTTCGGTCTCGGGTATGATGCCAAATGTCGCCAACAGCCTCCGCGTAAGCACTGAGAGCAGGGGAATCTCGTAGGACAGCAGGAACATCACGCCAAAGAACAGGAGGAACAGGCAGCCCATGCCTACCATGATACGGAACGCCCAGAAGTTGACGGGGATGTAAGGCACAAGCTCCGACTTGTCGCGTATGTAGCCGTAGCCGAAATATTTCATGTTCTTTTGCAGCGTAGCCAGCTCTGTCGCGGCTTTCGCCTCGTCGCCCGACTTCTTCGCAGCGCGATAAGCAGCGAGTGCAGCGATGGCTTTCTTGCCCATTGCTATCTTCTCGTCAGCCGAGGGCACGCGCTTGCCGTCGGGAGTGGTGTAACCGTTAAGCAGGTCGTTGATGCCCGGCACATACCCGTTGGGGTCGTTAGTGGCCATCACCGACAGCGCGTATGGCATCTCCAGCTTACAGGGAGCACCTTCGTCGCTGGCATAATCGGGCTGCGAGAACGGACTGACGAGCGCAACGGCTGTCAGCCCCTGCCCCGTGCCACCGTTATACAGGGCTTCCATCGCCGCAAGCTTCATGGGCTGAACCTCAGCCACGTCCATACCCGACTTGTGACCGGTAGCGGCAGCCAGCACCGAGGCCACAAGCCCCACCGTGACTCCTATCTTCATGCTCTCGGTGGCGAGCCTCGTCTCGCGCTTCTTGAGCAGATACCAGCTGCATACGGCTACGCAGAACACGGCTCCGATAATCCAAGCCGACGTAACGGTGTGGCAAAACTTCGACACGGCAAACGGCGACAGGGCTACGTCGAGGAACGACACCATCTCGTTGCGCATTGTATCGGGATTGAACTCGCAGCCAACGGGATACTGCATCCATGCGTTTGCCACGAGAATCCACCAAGCCGAAATCGTTGCACCCAAGCCTGTGAGCCACGTAGAGGCAAGATGGAAGCCCGGCGACACCTTTTTCCATCCGAAATACATCACTGCCACGAACGTAGACTCCATGAAGAAGGCCACAATTCCTTCGATGGCAAGAGGCGCACCGAAGATGTCGCCGACAAACCAGGAGTAGTTCGACCAGTTGGTACCGAACTCGAACTCCAGGATTATGCCCGTAGCGACGCCCATTGCGAAGTTCACGCCGAAAAGTTTCTGCCAGAACTTGGCAGCATCTCTCCAGAACACGTCCTTCGTAAGGTAGTACTTGGTCTCGATGATACCCATGATAACAGCGAGACCGAGTGTCAAGGGAACGAAAAGCCAGTGGTAGATGGCTGTGAGAGCAAACTGTGCCCTGGCCCAGTCAACCATTCCGGCATCGATAGTCAATAGTAGATTTGTCATAGAATCAGGTTGTTGTTTAGGTTATCACTTTGTTTATTTGGCCGAACGCTCTACAAGCTGGGTCGAGACATAGCCTGCCTTGTCGCCGTCGGGAGCGTTCTGCTTCAGATAATCAGGGAAGAAAAACACCTTCAACACTGCGAAGATGATGAACAACTTAATCAATATCACAGCCCACAACACCCTTCCAAGGGTCATGTTGCGGAAGCCGTCGGCATACAAATCGTATGCCCGGCGCAGGAAACTGGTACTTTTCATAGGCACATGCATCGTAATCAAGGTTAAAGGTTACGGCAAGTATTACTTCGCAAACATAAGAAAAAAAACGGAAAAGCTGTGAAAAATTTCAAATAATTATGTAACCGAAATACCAAACCAGGCAACAAATGTTCCGTTTTTCCCTAAAACTACTAAAATTAAATAAATTTTTGAAGATGACAGGTCGCCTTTGCAATGTAAACTAAACAAAAACCTTACTTTTGCAAGCAATTATTTATATAACCTCTATATGGTAAACAGACGCATACTCAGGCTCTACCGCCTGGTGATTTCGGTGCTGATGCTGGCTTGCCCCGGCTCTGCCTGGTCGCAACAGCCACTGACTCTCGAGCAATGCCGCGAACTGGCACTGAGCAACAACAAGCAGCTCAAGGCTTCAAAGATAGGCGTTGAGATGGCAAGAAGCAATGAAAAAGCAGCCAAGACACGCAATCTGCCAAGGGTGACAGGCGTTGCCGGATATGAGCTTTTCAGCAGAGAGGTGTCCATTCTGAACGCTTCGCAGAAGTACACGCTCAACAATCTGGGCACAAACAGCATCGGACAGATGGGCAACGACCTCACTGGAGTGTTGCAGAACATGGCACAGCAGGGACTGATTTCTCCCGAAATAGCACAGCGATTGGGCGGCAGAATACAGGAGTTCACCACTCCTCTTGCCAAGACTGTAGACAATGCAGGCGGCAAAGTGGTTGATGCCTTCCGCACCGACACACGAAATATCTTTGCTGCAAACATCGCAGTGACTCAGCCTATCTATATGGGCGGAGCAATAAAAGCCTCAACCGAGATGGCGCGGATAGCCACCGAGATGGCCGGCAACAATGTCGACAATGTGCGACAGAGCACTCTCTATGCTGTCGACAATGCCTATTGGCTGGCTGTTTCGCTGAAGAACAAGCAGCGACTGGCCCAAGAGTTTCTCAATTTGGTAAAGAAGCTCGACGACGATGTGCACAAAATGATCAACGAAGGAGTGGCTACCAGGGCCGACGGGCTGAAGGTTGACGTGGCCGTAAACAATGCGGAGATGACACTTACACAGGTAGATAATGGCGTTTCGCTCGCCAAGATGCTTCTCTGCCAGCTATGCGGGCTGCCCCTGAACGGCAACCAGCCACTTGCCGACGACGAAAGTTCTGAGCTGTCTGGCATATTCATCGACAATGTCAACGTGTCCGACTCTACCTACAGCAGCCGTCCCGAAGTGCGTATGCTGCAAAACACGGTTGAGCTTAGCCAGCAGGCAACCAAGCTTGTGCAGGCTGTCTACAAGCCTCACGTGGCTCTCACCGGTGGCTTCACATTCAGTAATCCAAACGTTTTCAACGGTTTCGACAAATGGTTCGACGGTGTATGGAACATCGGAGTGCTCGTTCACATTCCTATCTGGAACTGGGGCGAGGCCAGATACAGGTATGATGCCACCCGTGCCGCTACCCGTATAGCCCAGATGGAGCTGAGCGACATACAGGAAAAGATAAGCCTTCAGGTGGAGCAAAGCAAGTTTAAGGTAGCAGAAGCACAAAAGCGCGTTGTCACTGCACGCAAGAATCTGAGCAGTGCCGACGAGAACCTGCGCTGTGCCAACGTTGGTTTCAAGGAGGGCGTGATGACCGTTACCGATGTCATGGCTGCCCAAACGGCATGGCAGAAGGCCCAGACACAGAAGCTGGATGCCGAAATAGACCTCCGTCTGGCTAAGCTCTCACTCCAAAAAGCTTTGGGAAACATTTAGAAACAACTGATTTTCAAGATTATATTCTATCGAGATATGTCTGCAAAAACACAACACAACAACATTATTTTTGCCATTATTGGCTTTATTTCGGTTATTGTAATAGTGGCGCTGATTGGTTGGTTTGCCCTCGACCGCACCCCCGAAACCATCCAGGGCGAACTCGAGGTGGGCGAATACCGGGTTGCCTGCAAGCTCCCTGGGCGCGTTGTTGAACTCAGAGTGAAGGAAGGCGACTACGTTCACGTGGGCGACACGGTGGCAATCCTTGAGATGCCGGAGGTGAGCGCACAGCAACAAGCTTCCGAAGCCACTGTCGACGTGGCCAGCGCACTCAGCGACCTTGCCAATGCCGGCAGCCGGCAGGAACTCGTCCAGAGTGCCTACCAGCTCTACCAGCAGTCTATCGCCGCCAACGAAGTGGCCCAGAAGACCTACAACCGTATGCAACGCCTCTTCGACGAGGGAGTGATGAGCGCCCAGAAACGCGACGAGGCATTGGCTGCCTACAAGGTGACAGAGGCTCAGGTCGTGTCGGCAAAGGCACAGTATGAGCTTGCCAAGAGCGGCGCACGCGAACAGGAGAAGCGTGCCGCAGCCAAACAGGTGCAAGTGGCAAAGGGTGCCGTGAACGTTGTGAAGTCTATTCTGAAAGAGACTGTGCAGGTAGCAGGTGCCGAAGGCGAAGTCAGTGCCATCTATCCCAAGCAGGGTGAGCTCGTGGGACTGGGCTCGCCGATTATGAGCATATCGCAAACCAAGGATATGTGGGGCGCGTTCAACGTGCGCGAAGACCAGCTCAAGGGTATGAAAGTGGGCGATAAGTTCAAGGCATACGTACCGGCTTTCGACAAGGAAATAGAGATGCAGGTGTTCTCTATGAAAGACGAAGGCTCGTATGCAGTATGGAAAGCCACCAAGACCACAGGCCAATATGACCTCAAGACATTTGAAGTGAAGGCGCGTCCGCTGAAGCCTTTCGACGGCCTTCGCCCGGGAATGTCGCTCATAGTCAAGTAGAATGGCTCGCCAAACGGTCTTTGCAACGGGCATACAGAAGCATGAAACACTGAGAAAGAGATGGGAGTAATCAGAAGGATTTACCAGATTGCACTGAGGGAGTGTGGCATTATGAGCCATAATCCCATCTACCTGTTCTGCATGGTGGTGTTTCCGCTCTTTGTAACGTTCTTCTTCACTTCCCTTCTCAACGAAGGAGTGCCGTCGAAGCTGCCCTGCGGTGTCGTAGACCTCGACAACACGCCCACCACACGCTCGCTGATACGCCACCTTGACGGTTTTCAGACAACACAGGTTACACATTATTATAATAATATAAACGACGCACGGCGCGCCATTCAGCGCGGCGAGATCTACGGCGTGCTCTATTTCCCCCGAGGCACGACAGCCGACCTGCTCGGCTCCCGACAGCCCACGGTGTCGTTCTACTACAACGGAGTGGTGATGATGGCAGGCAACATGGCCTACAAAGACATGAAAACCGTCACCACTCTTGCACAGGTAGCCGTTGCTTCGACCAAACTGTCGGCTCTCGGCAAGACCAAGGAAGAAATCAAAGCCTTCCTCCAGCCCATCGCATTAGACATACACATGATAGGCAATCCGTGGATGAACTACAACATCTACCTGTCCTCCGTCATGGTGCCGGGCATCATGATACTCTTCATGCTCCTCATTACGGCCTACTCTATCGGCACAGAACTGAAGTTCAACCGTGCCCGCGAGTGGATGCAGATGGCAGGAGGCAGCAGCACGATAGCCGTTGCAGGCAAGCTGCTTCCGCAATTTCTGGTCTTCGTAAGCATACTGGGCAGCTACGCATGGTACATCTTCGGGTACCTCAACTTCCCCCACCCCGGCGGCAACGGGCTTATCCTGCTGCTCGTGGTGCTCACTGTCATGGCCGCACAGAGCTTCGGAGTGTTCGTCTTCGCACTGATGCCGTCGCTCCGAATGTCCATGAGTATATGCTCGCTGTGGGGCGTTCTGAGCTTCTCCACGTGCGGAGCCACCTACCCTGTGGATGCCATGAGCCCCATGATAGAGGCCCTGTCGTGGCTGTTCCCACTGCGCCACTACTACATGATCTACCAGATCAACATCTTCAACGGCTATCCCATGGCCGACGCATGGCCCTACTACGTGTGTCTGCTGGCTTTCATCATGCTGCCTATGCTCAACATACACCGCATAAAGAAAGCCATGCTCGAATACGTCTACATACCGTGACCATGCAGAAACTGCACTACCAAGCAACAAGAAAGCAAGAAACATGAGCAACAACAGCAAAGACAAGCAACACTCCAAACCATCACTCGCACGCCGATTGTGGAACAAAGCCTACGAAGGCATTGCCGATGCGTGCTACATCTGGTGGCTTGAGCTCAAGAACACCATCAAGGACGAGGGTGTGCTCATATTCTTCCTGCTCGTGCCGATAGCCTATCCGCTCGCATACTCATGGATATACAACAACGAAGTGGTCGAGAACGTGCCTGTGGCAGTGGTCGATATGTCGCACTCGCACAGCAGCCGCGAGTTCACAAAGAGGCTTGATGCCTCGCCCCACACCAAAGTGGCCTACCATTGCACCTCCCTTGCCGAGGCGCAGTCGCTCGTGGGGCATCAGGTTGTGCATGGCGTGATATATTTCCCTTCCGACTTCGAGCATAAAATCTACCGTGGCGAGCAGGGACACGTAAGTGTCTACTGTGATATGTCGCTCATGCTCAACTACAAAGCCATCTACCAGTCGGCACTGGCAGTATCGCTCGACATGGGCCACGAGTTGCAGCTGCCTCACCTCCACAGCTTCACCAAACAGGACGAAGAGCTTAACAGCAAGCCACTGAAGGTGGAAGAGATTCCCATCTTCAACTCCACCGGCGGCTACGGCAATGCCATTCTGCCGGCAGTACTGCTCTTGATAATCCAGCAGACCCTGCTCCTCGGCATCGGACTGTCTGCCGGCACCGCGCGAGAGAACAACCGCTTCCAGGACCTCGTGCCTCTTAGCCGCCACTACAACGGCGTGTTCCGCATCGTCATAGGCAAAGCCATGGCCTACCTGATGATATATTCCGTCATGGGAGCATACATAACGCTGTGCATCCCGCGCTTCTTCAGCTTCACGTCCATGCTGCACTACAGCGACCTGATAGGTCTGATGCTGCCCTTCCTGCTTGCCTGCATCTTCTTCGGCATGATGCTGTCGTGCATCGTGCGCTACCGCGAAAACATCATGCTCCTCGTGGTCTTCACGAGCATACCCATGCTGTTCCTCACAGGCATATCCTGGCCACAGTCCAACATCCCCGCCTTCTGGCAGGGCATCTCGTGGCTCATTCCCAGCACGTTCGGCGTGCGAGGCTTCATCCACATGAGCAGCATGGGCGGAACCCTTCACGACATCCGCCAGGAGTATCTCGCACTGTGGATACAGGCAGTGGTCTACTTCTTCGCAGCCTGCATGGTATACAACTACCAGCTCGCACGAACCCACCGCCACGCACAGCAGCACATAGAGAGCATGAAGTCAAAAATCCATAACGTGCTTCAAAGGCGCAAAACCGCCCAAGCAGCAACTGAGACGGTGCAGTAGCCCACTTTTTCCACGCTTTTCTTTTGTCAGTTTAAATGTAATAAGTACTTTTGCAGCGGTATTTAACAAAATTCACTACGATTATGAAAAGAAACATTTTCTACTCTATGATGGGTCTGGCAGTGGTATTCTGCATGATGTCGTGCGACGGCAACCCCATCAAGAAGATGCAAGCCACCAACGACTCGCTGTCAAACCTCACAGACAAGCAGCAGGCCGAACTCATGGATCTGTCGAACACGATGGACTTCATCTCTGCAACGATGGACAGCATCAACGCTCAAGAAGGTCAGCTCTTCCTTGCCGACAACGGAAAAGAGACCACCAACGACCGTGCAACAATCAAACGTAAGCTCGATGCCTTTCAGGAACTGCTTAAAACACAGAAAGAAAAGCTCGCCGACTTGCAGAAGAAACTCGACGAAAAGGGCGTGGAGTCAACCCGTCTGAAGAACCTCATCAAGCTGATGGAGGACAAACTGGATCAGAAAGACAAAGAAATAACCCAGCTGCGCACCGAACTTGAAAGCAGCAAGAAGAGCATTGCAGAGCTCAAGACCAACGTTGAGAACCTCACAGTGGAGAACACCAACCTCCAGACAAACGTCACCGAGCTCAACGAGAAGACTCAGGCTCAGGAGGAAGTGATAACAAAGCAGGACGAACAACTCAACGAAGGCTATGTGCGCATTGGCTCGAAGAAGGAGCTTCAGGCTGCCGGACTGATGACAAAGGGCTCGCTCTTCAAGAAGAGCAAGGCCAACCTGTCGGGCATTTCCAAGGAAGGCTTCAAGAAGATTGACATCCGCCACTATGGTGGAACTACCATCAAGGGCAAGAAAGTGCAGATTATAACTCCTGCTCCGGCCAACTCTTACTCGCTGACCGAGAACGAAGGCACATGGACACTCACCATCACCAACCCGACAGCGTTCTGGAGCGTGAGCAACTTCCTCGTTATCCGTGCTGACTAATCGGCAAACGACGATACAACTTTACTCTTGATTATAATAGTCCGCAGGGAAAAGCAACGCAACAGGTTGCCTTCCCTGCGGTTTTCTTTTGCATACCATCTATCCATAGCCCAGCTACGCTTCTGCAACATCAGCCTCGCGTGGAAGTAATATGACTCATATTGCTCGGTAATATGACTCATATTGCTCGGTAATATGACTCATATTGGTCAGTAATATGGCCCATATTGGTCAGTAATATGGCCCATATTGGTCAGTAATATGGCCCATATTGGTCAGTAATATGGCCCATATTGGCAGCCCCCCTCAGCCCCCAGATGGGGGGAAGTGGCATGTTGGCCCGATAGGACTTATGGGACTAATAGGACATATAGGCCCTATTAAGACTTATAGGACTTATAAGCCTTATGGAACTTATAGGCAATACGCTCAAAAAAAGCAAGCTCCCTTGCACGCATTGCTCTCGTTTTTCGCGCAACTTTGGCTTTGCCGAAGTTACTTTCACTCGGCAATTCACGCAAAAAAGCAAGCTCTCTTGCACGCATTGCTCTCGTTTTTCGTAACTTTGTCCCCAGATATGGATAACAGACAAGCAACATTGGAGTTGGGAACGAAGCCCGTTGGAGGTCTGCTTGCGCAGTATGCCATGCCTGCCATAGTAGCCATGTCGGCATCTTCGCTCTACAACATCATCGACCGCGCGTTCATCGGGCAGGTTGTCGGGCCGGAGGCAATAGCCGGTCTGGGCATTACCTTCCCGTTCATGAACCTCAGCGGCGCGTTCGGAGCAGCCGTAGGCGTAGGTGCGTCGACGTGCATATCCGTGAAGCTGGGGCAGAAAGACTATGCCACAGCCAACAACCTGCTTGGCAACACCGTGACGCTGAACCTGATAATAGGCTTCCTGTTCATGGCCGTATGCCTGGTTTTCCTCGACCCCATACTCCGTTTCTTCGGGGCATCAGACGTCACTCTGCCCTATGCCCACGAGTTCATGGTGGTCATTCTGCTTGGAAACATGATTACCCACATGTACTTCGGCATGAACGCCGTGCTGCGCGCAGCCGGCAAACCGCGCCACGCCATGTATGCCACGCTGTTCACGGTGCTGATGAACATAGTTCTCGTGGTCATGTTCGTGTGGTGGTTTCGATGGGGAATACGCGGTGCAGCCATGGCAACGGTCACATCCCAGACCCTTGCCCTGTGCTGGCAGATGCGCATTTTCTCCGACAAGAAAGAGCTTCTCCACCTTCAGCGCGGCATCTATCGGCTGCGCAGCCGTCTTGTCAAGAACATTGTATCAATCGGAATATCGCCGTTCCTGATGAACGCCACGTCGTGCCTGATTGTAATCTTTATGAACAACCAGTTCGTCAGCTACGGTGGCGACATGGCAGTAGGTGCCTACAGCATAGCCAACTCAATGGTGATGGTGTTCTTCATGTTCGTCATTGGCATCACTCAAGGTATGCAGCCCATCGTGGGCTACAACTACGGAGCCGAGCGCTACGACCGCATGATGCGCTGTCTGTGGATAGCCATCGCCGCAGCCACGGCCATACTGCTCGCAGGCTGGGCACTGTCGATGCTCTTCCCAAGGCAGATAGCACGCATCTTCACCACCGACAGCCAGCTGACAGACATGGCCGCCCACGGCATACGGGTCGATATGCTGGTGTTCTTCGTCGTGGGTTCGCAGGCCGTGATAACCAACTTCTTCCAGTGCATAGGCAAAGTGAAGGTGTCTATCTTTCTTTCGCTCTCGCGACAGCTTATCATGCTGCTGCCTCTGGCCTATCTGCTGCCTCGACGATGGGGCCTCGACGGAGTGTGGTACTCCATGCCCATCAGCGACGGCATGGCTTTTGCCATCACCATTCCGATACTGGTGTGGTACATCAGGAAGATGAAACAAGTTGCAAGACAAACCGAAACACGCTAAACTATGAGCAAGATAATAATCAACATCGGTCGCCAGCTGGGCAGCGGAGGCAGGGAGGTGGCTCGCCGTCTGGCCAAAACCTTTGGATGCAAGTTCTACGACAAGGAGCTGCTCAACCTCGCAGCACGCGAGAGTGGCTTCTCGGAGAAGTTCTTTGAGCAGAACGACGAGCACAAGGGTTTCCTGCGAACGCTGTTCCACGTACATGTGCCGCACCTGTCGGACAACAGTTTCTACAGCAACAACTTCTCCGAAGAGAGTCTGTTCAAGTTCCAGAGCGATGCCATACGCAAGGCTGCCGACGAAGACAACTGCGTGTTTGTGGGCCGCTGTGCCGACTATGTGCTGCGCGACCATGCCGAAGCCACCAACGTTTTCATCACTGCCAGCATGGAGTGGCGCATAGCCCAGGTGAGCAAGCGCCACCAATGCGACGAGCAGACGGCGCGCAAGATCATCCACAACGCCGAAAGCCAGCGTGCCAACTACTACAACTACTACACAGGGAAGCGCTGGGGCGATGCGGCAAGCTACGACCTGTGCATCGATACCTCCATCCTCGGCATCGACGACACCCACCAGCTGATTGCCGATTTCATCAGAAAGCGGCTCGACAAAGGCCGCAAAAGACAATAATCAGCCCCGTGCAGAGTTATCATTATAGCACTGTTGTGAAACGGAATAATAACAAATAAACATAAGGAAATGAGAAACATCATCATCACCGGCGGTGCCGGATTTATCGGAAGCCACGTTGTTCGCCTCTTCGTGAACAAATATCCCGAGTACCACATCATCAATCTCGACAAGCTTACCTACGCCGGCAACCTTGCCAACCTGAAAGATGTGGAACAGAAAGCCAACTACGAGTTTGTGCGCATGGACATCTGCGACTTCGACAGCGTGCTCCGCCTGATGCAGGAGAAGCACGTCGACGGCATCATCCACCTTGCCGCTGAGTCACACGTAGACCGAAGCATCAAGGATCCGTTCACCTTTGCCCGCACCAACGTGATGGGAACACTGTCGCTCCTGCAAGCTGCCAAGGTGTACTGGGAGAGCCTTCCCGAAGGCTTCGAGGGCAAACGCTTCTACCACATCTCCACCGATGAGGTCTACGGAGCACTCGAGCTCACCCACCCCGAGGGCATTGAGCCGCCATTCACCACCACAGCATCCTCGGCAGAGCACCATCTGGCTTACGGCGAGAAGTTCTTCCTCGAGACAACGAAATACAATCCGCACTCTCCCTACTCGGCATCCAAGGCCGGAAGCGACCACTTCGTGCGCGCCTTCCACGACACCTACGGTATGCCTACGATAGTAACCAACTGCTCAAACAACTACGGTCCTTACCAGTTCCCCGAGAAACTGATACCCCTTTTCATCAATAACATCCGCCACCGCAAGCCTCTGCCCGTCTACGGAAAGGGCGAGAACGTCCGCGACTGGCTGTTCGTCGAAGACCATGCACGTGCCATCGACCTCATCTTCCACAAGGGAACAATAGCCGAGACATATAATATAGGTGGCTTCAACGAGTGGAAGAACATCGACATCATCAAGGTCGTGATACGCACCGTGGACCGTCTGCTGGGCCGTAAGGAGGGCGAAGACATGGACCTCATCACCTTCGTGACCGACCGTGCGGGCCATGACCTGCGCTACGCCATCGACTCTTCCAAGCTGCAACGCGAGCTCGGATGGGAGCCTTCGCTGCAATTCGAGGAAGGAATAGAGAAAACCGTGCGCTGGTATCTTGACAATCAGGAGTGGCTCGACAACGTTACGAGCGGCGACTACCAGAAGTACTACGACCAGATGTACTCCCACAAATCGTAAGAGAGCACTTATCCCACAACAGAACATCTGTAACCGTATGGCTATATGCTTGAAATAACCAAAGAGCTGCACTCATTCCTCGTCGGGCTGCACTACAACCCAGCAACGGTTTCGCACCGCATGGAGCACTATCTGGAACATCTCTTCCATCTGCTTGAGGTTCCCGACGAGGAAGACGTGCTCGACTACTACGGCATCATGGGCCACGGGCAGCTTGCCTTGTCCGAGATAGCCCGCCGTCGCGGACGTTCGGATGCCGCCGCCATGCAGCGCATCGACGACAGTCTGCACTACCTTGCCATCACTCCCGAGTGGCAGATGATTCTGAGCATTATCAAATCAAATCATTAAGACATGAAGAAAATACTGTTGCTTGGCTCCGGCGAGCTCGGAAAAGAGTTCGTCATAGCCGCCAAACGCAAAGGAATAACCGTTGTGGCGTGCGACCGCTATGCCGGTGCTCCGGCCATGCAGGTGGCCGATGACTGCGAAGTAATCAATATGCTCGACGGCGACGAGCTCGAGCGAGTGGTGCGCAAACATCAGCCCGACATTATAGTGCCCGAGATTGAGGCCATCCGCACCGAACGCCTGCTACAGTTCGAGCAGGAGGGAATACAGGTGGTGCCAAGCGCACGCGCCGTAAACTTCACCATGAACCGCCGTGCCATCCGCGACCTTGCAAGCCGCGAGCTGGGCCTTCGCACTGCACGCTACTTCTATGCCAAGACATTCGACGAGTTTGCTGAAGCCGCACGCCAGATTGGGTTCCCCTGTGTGGTGAAGCCGCTGATGTCATCGAGCGGCCACGGACAGAGCTACGTACACAACGCTGAGGAGCTGCGCACAGCCTTCGACGAGGCTATGGAAGGCAGCCGCGGCGACGTGAAGGAGGTGATAATCGAGGAGTTCATCGACTTCGAGAGCGAGTTCACCCTGCTGACAGTCACTCAGAAGAACGGCCCCACGCTGTTCTGCCCACCCATAGGCCACGTACAGCGCGGCGGCGACTACCGCGAGTCGTGGCAGCCATACGCCATCAGCGATGCAGCACTCAGCCAGGCACAGAGCATGGCCGATGCAGTGACAAAGGCACTGACGGGCTACGGCATCTGGGGAGTAGAGTTCTTCCTCACCCGCCAGGGCGAAGTCATCTTCTCGGAACTCAGTCCGCGCCCCCACGACACGGGCATGGTGACACTTGCCCACACCACCAACCTGAGCGAGTTTGAGCTTCACCTGCGCGCTGTACTGGGTCTGCCTATCGCCGGAATAAAGCTCGAGCACGCCGGATGCTCGGCAGTGGTGCTCTCGCCGGGCACATTCCCCACCGCCGACGGACAGCTGTCGCCAGACTACAACCTCACCGACGCACTCACAGAGGAGAACACCCGCGTGCGCATCTTCGGCAAGCCCGATGCCCACAAGGGCCGTAGGCTGGGAGTGGTGCTGTGCTATGACGACGTGGATGCCGACACCACACAGCTTCGCAACAAGGCTAAGCGGCTGGCAAAGACCGTTCTCGGCACCGACCCATATATGGAAAAGTAGACCCGCAAACGAGTTCCACAGAATGTTCAAGTCTCTGCAATCGCTCCGCTACATATCAATAATAATGGTGTTTCTGGGCCATTTCCAATATGGCTACATAGAAAACTTCATGTCGGGAGGCACTCTGGCCGTCTCATGCTTCACTGTCCTCAGTGGATTTGTGCTGTCGCTGGCCTATGGAAAGAAGGTAGATAGCGAGGATTTCAGTACTTGGAAGTTTTGTCTGAAGTTCTTGAATGAGCAAAGGAGGACTCTATAAACTGGGCAACTGCACCTTTGAGTTTTTCCTTATCCACTTCTTAATAATCCTCACAACTGTTTCCTTACTGAACAAACATGGAATTTCCGTATCGCCATTACTGCT
>Ga0310695_10004389_pt1 | contig 26094 bp, 17 predicted proteins | sample RumenRJG_04DNA_FD_203882 | JGI IMG/M metagenome (GOLD analysis project Ga0310695, IMG submission 203882) | Bovine rumen microbial communities from Lethbridge, Alberta, Canada - RJG_04 (v2) (version 2) | ecosystem: Host-associated > Mammals > Digestive system > Stomach > Rumen | place: Canada... | reverse complement strand
GGCGATTTAGCAGGACTTTTAACAAATCTCGATGAAAGGGATGTTCTTTTTATCGACGAGATTCACCGCCTAAGTCCCGTTGTGGAAGAATATTTGTATTCTGCAATGGAAGATTACAAAATCGACATTATGATAGACAAAGGCCCGGCGGCAAGGTCGGTACAATTGTCATTGAATCCTTTTACGCTTGTAGGAGCAACAACAAGGTCAGGACTTTTAACGGCACCTTTAAGAGCAAGATTCGGCATCAACCTTTTGCTGGAATATTACGACATTGAGGTTTTAAGCCGTATCATAATGCGAGCAGCCGGAATTTTAAAAGTAGAGATTGACGCTCCCGCTGCCGGAGAGATTGCCTCACGCAGCCGCGGAACGCCACGTATTGCAAACTCACTTCTAAGACGTGTCAGAGATTTCGCGCAAGTGAAAGGTACCGGAAAAATTGACATAGAAATCACGAAGTATTCGCTTGATAATCTCAACATTGATTCGCTCGGTCTTGACGAAATGGACAACAAAATTCTTTGTACCATAATTGATAAGTTTCAAGGCGGGCCTGTCGGTCTTAACACCATAGCAACAGCAGTCGGAGAAGACTCCGGCACGATAGAGGAAGTTTATGAGCCGTACCTTATAATGGAAGGCCTTTTGAAACGGACTCCGCGCGGACGTGTAGTAACGGATTTTGCATACAAACATCTCGGCAAAAACAGAATTGCCCCTGACGATGAAGTTCAATTAGAATTGTTTTAAAGAAAAAAATCTCTTGATAAAGAAAAAGACGAACGGATTATTTTTTCCCGCCCGTCTTTTTTTTCTTCATACTTTACGCATACATAAAAAAATAATCCGCAAGTTTTTTCAACTCACGGATTATCTTGTACCCCAGGCCGGGATCGAACCGGCAAGGATGTTACTCCATTGGTGTTTGAGACCAACGCGTCTACCAATTCCGCCACCAGGGCATCCTTTTTCTTTTGCGTTGCAAAGTTAAATACTATTTTTGAATCTGCAAAATTTTTTGATACTTTTTTTTGTATTTTTTTCTAACAAAAACAAAAATGTTCCCAAAAGTGCAGGAAATAAGAGATTTATGCCCCAAAGGAAAACCGAAGAAATTGTCGGCGCAGAAAAGTCCGAAACATAATTTTTTAGAATTAAAACCGTTGCCGAACATCTGACACCCAATTCCAAAAGAGCCGGACGCGGCACAAAACTCATCAAAGCATATATCAAAAACACCGACATCATACCGTCAAGATAACTAAAATCAACACCGAAAGCTCTGATTGAAAGATAATTCTGAGTTGAATAAACAATATATCTCAAAGCAGAAAACCACAAAAGTCTGATTTTTTCCTCTTTTTTATAATTACAAAAAAAGACAAGTTTTCCAAGAAGACTTTCATGTTTTTGTTTTTTTCTGACAAAAGGTATAAAATACTGCGGAAACATAAAAACCGCCGCAAGAAATATTGTTAAAAACGCGCCTAAAAAAATAAACCACCACTGACTCAAAAAATAAGCATCAGCAAAACTCCTCCCCGAAATTTTGAAAAACAAACAAGCCACAACTGCAAAAAACATCATAACCGGCATCTGCGAAAGCCCGCAATACGCCGTTGCCCAAACACCTTGAAAACGGTTTTCCGGATTCAAAACAACCGGACGACCTAAGGCTTCACCGACTCTGTTAGGAGTAAAAACAGATGGAGGAATCCCCATTAAAACACCTTTAATTGAAGTTTTCAAAGAAATTCTTTCAAAGACGGAAACGGAAATTTTCCATTTCAAAGCCTCCAAAAACCAATTCAGCGGCACAAGGCATACCGCAAAAAACAGCATTAAAACATCAACATTGGTACTCAAGGCGTCTAAATCCTTGATTTTCTGAAAATTCTCCTCCGTCAAGAAATAAAGCCCGATATAAAAACCGACGGCAATAATTATCTTGATTATAGTTTTAAGCGTTCGGGATATTTTCATTTTGCGGAAAATATTTTTTGTTGATAACAGGCAGCAAAATCAAAAGCGCAAAACCCACCGTTAAAAAAGAAATATCTTGAACACCGTGAGTTACAAGCGCATAAGCCCTTCCGCACGGATCTTTTGCCACACCGTAAAGCGCAAGAAGTTCTATCGTTAAGAAATGCCAAGTTCCCATTCCCCCCGGTGAAGGCACTACAACACCGTAAGTGCTTAACACAAAGACCGCTAAAGCATCAGAAGGCGAAATATTTTCGGTAAAAGGAAACGCAAGACACGTTAAATACGTATCAAGATAATAAACCAAATTGATAAAAAGCGTATGAAACAAAAACTGCCAACGTTTTTTCAATCCTAAAACAGACAAAACACCTTCTTTCAGATTTGTTAAAAACGATTTTATTTTTTCACCAAGCGAAAAAAGATTTTTTTTGATAACGGTTTTTATAACGAAAAAAGCCGCAAATGCCAAAACAATACCCACTATTATAATATAGGGAATGTAATTTTCAATAGATACAAGCCTTGCCTGAATATCAGGATTGTTAGATAAAACCTCTGATACGGTTGAAGATTGCATAACAAGAACTATCACTGTAAGTATCAAGAAAACAAGCATATCCGCAACTCTTTCGGTTACAACCGTTCCCAAAGACTGCGTAAAAGGTATTTTCTCATAACGGTTGATAAGCCCACAACGTATAAACTCACCCGAACGTGGTATAGCCATGTTAGAGAGATACATTGTAAGAATAGAAGTAAAAAGATTTATCCGCCTTGGTTTGTAGCCCAAAGGTTCAAGCATCAAAGACCAACGCATAGCGCGGCTGTAATGCCCTAACAAACCGAGAAAGAAAACCGCCAAAACCCAACCCCAATTAGTATCTTTCATTGCATCAAAGAGTTGCGAAAAATCCTGTCCGCGGTATGCAAGATAAAAAAACAATATGCCTATCGAAAAAAACACTGTTATTTTCAATACCGAGATTAACTTTTTTTTCATCGTCTTGTTTTTTTTCAAAAATTTTTGCAAAGTTAGTTTTTTTTATTGCTAAAAAACATTTTATCTTTGGATAAATTTTAATTAAAGATGAAAACACTATATTTTTTGACATTTTTAATAATAACATTAGCACCGCTGAAAGTCTCAGCGCAAAACTTTTCTCACATGGAAGTTTATGATTCAGACTTTGTTTTCAGCGACGGAGTTTACTTAACAAAAGATGATTTCATAAAAAATCATCCGATAGATAAATCACGGATTAACAGCGAATTTAATTCAGATGATTTAAATTCAGTTATTACAACAGTTTGGGTAGCGAAATCACAGTCGATGTTGCCTCTGTTTTCGGATATTGCTCTTACGGAACGCTGTATGTTAATCACAACGATTTTTTTTCAAGGATAGGACTTGTGGGAAATATTTGTCATTTTTTAGGACAAAAAACAGTCTTTACCGACATTCCCACCGGAATAGGATATTTCGGACCGTATTACACAAGAACAACCTCAACCGAAATGCAACAATATTTTCTCGTCTTTCGCACAGGAGAAATACTTGAATACAACGCAACTAACCTCGAAAAAATAATCGCTGACGATAAAGAATTGTCTGAGGAATACAAAGAGTTGTCAAAACGAAAAAAAAATTCAAAACTTTTTTACTATATGCGGCGTTATAACGAAAAACATCCGCTCTATATTCCCGTTTACGAATAAAGTTTTAAAAAAAATATAGTTTTATTTCGTCAGAAAAAAATAATACAGTATATTTGCACAATATTTTAGATTAGGAAATTTATAAACATTTTAACAAACATGAACGAAGAAGCGCAATTATACATTGACGATGCGGAAGAAAAAATGAAATCCGCTGTCAGCCATTACGAGTCGGAACTGACCAAAATCAGAGCCGGAAAAGCTTCCCCTGCCGTTTTAGCCGACATCAAAGTCGATTATTACGGAACGGAAACTCCTCTTAATCAAGTTGCTAACGTAGGCACGACCGATGCTAAAACCATAGTCGTACAGCCTTGGGAAAAAGCAATGCTCCCAAAAATCGAAAAAGAAATTCTAAAAGCTAACCTCGGTCTGACTCCCGTAAACAACGGCGAAATCATCAGAATCGTAATTCCAGCTTTAACGGAAGAAAGACGTAAACAACTTGTTAAACAAGTAAAAGCAGAGGCTGAAAATACGAAAGTTGCTATCCGCAACGTCAGAAAAGACGCCAACAACTCGCTCAAACAATTGGAAAAAGATACTATAACTGAAGACGAATCAAAAGAAGGTCAGGATGTTATACAAAAACTCACCGATAAATACGTCGCAACTGCCGACAAAATCGCTGAAATAAAAACTGCCGAGATTCTCAAAGTTTAAAGGGGAGAAATACCAAAGATTTATTACCCTTTTTATTCGCTATACAACAAAGCCTGTCGCAAAAATTAAGAATGCAGGCTTTGTTTTGCTTTTCTATAACAGGTTAAAAACATTATGAACTTATTATCAGTTTTTTTGAAAGAACAATCAGCATCAGGTGGCACAATGCTCATAATTCTTGTAAGTGTGTTGCTTGTTGCTGTAATCGTCCTTATTGTATTAAAACTGAAAAACATTCACAAACCACAACACCAAGCTGAGGAAAGCTGCAAACATGTCCACAATCAAATGTGCCATTTGATGTCAACGGCAGTGGAAAAAACCTCCAACTCAATTATAATTTTGGATTCCTTAGGCAAAATCATTTACACAAACGATTCATTCAAAAATATTTACGGTTATAACCTCAACGAATACAAAGACAAATTCGGTGATGATTATTTTGAAATTCAAATACAAGCCAATCCTGAAAACTCGTTTTACATAGTCCAAGCATTAGAACTAAAAAAAACGCAAACATTTGAATATTATCACATTGACAAAAAATCACATCAGATTTGGGTTCAAATTGTAATCGACCCCGTTTTTGACGATGAAGGCAAACTCACAAACTGGATCATAAACGAAACCGACATCACAAAACTTAAAAGAGCCGACAAAGAAGTATTGCTTCAAACCCAAGCACTTACGCAGGCTTACATGACGCTTTCGGAACGTCAGACACAGATAGAATTTCAGAAAAAACAGTTGATGAACATCAACGAACGCCTCGAAATCGGTTATAAGCAAATCAACCGTCAGAACATGACGATAAAAGAATCGCTGAGATACGCTCAAAGCATTCAAAACTCAATACTGCCCACAAATCAGGCAATTTCGGAATTCTTGGACTTTTTTGTTGTCTATCTGCCAAAAGATATTGTCAGCGGCGACTTTTATCTGTATGAAAAATTAAGCGAAAAATCCTTTATCATAATAGTTTCGGACTGCACAGGACACGGTGTACCGGGGGCTTTCATGAGCCTTATCGGTTATAACATTCTATCTCAAACGATAAAAGACAAAATTACCGACCCCGTACAAATGCTCGAAATCCTAAACACAAAAATCATTGAAATTTTAAAACAAGACGTAGAACAGAATTTTGACGGAATGGATTTGTGCATTTGCCGTTTTGATTTTAGGGACGGCGGATATGACGTAACATTCTCAGGCACAAGAAATTTCATATATCTTTTCTCAAGAAAGGAAAACAAAATTTCAAAAATCAGAGGCTCTCAACGGCAAATCGGTATTTGTTATGAATTTATAAAACAATATCAATTTGAAAATCATCAATTCAGATTTATGCCCGGTGATTTTATAGTAATGCCAACAGACGGACTCATAGACCAATGTAATAAAAAAAGAAGACGTTTCGGCTCAGAAAAATTATCTGAATTTTTGGTACTTAACTCCCAACTTTCGATGCGCGATTTAGGAAACAAATTAGTTGAAACCATTAAAACTTTCCGCGAAGGCGCAGAGCAAAGAGACGACATCACTGTTTTCGGTTTCACACCCAAAGTAATCTAAAAAAAATCGTCAAGAAAAAAAATGGAATTGTTATCGCCCGCAAAAAATCTTGAAACAGGAATTGCTGCAATCAACTGCGGCGCAGATGCCGTTTACATCGGTTCGTCTGATTTCGGGGCAAGAAAAGCCGCATCAAATCCCGTTTCTGACATTGAAAAACTCGTAAATTATTCCCATTTATATAAATCAAAAGTTTACGTAACTCTCAATACAATCCTGTACGACAACGAATTATCCAAAGCAGAAAAACTTATAAAAAATTTATACGACATCGGGGTTGATGCTTTGATAATTCAAGATTTAGGAATACTTCAAATGGATATTCCTCCGATAGAACTTCATGCAAGTACGCAAATGCACAATTACGAGAATCAAAGAATTAAGTTTTTTGACGATTTAGGTTTCAAACGCATAGTACTCGCAAGAGAATGTAGCTTGGGAAAAATCAAGGAAATACGACAAAATATCAAAGCCGAAATTGAATGTTTCGTTCACGGAGCATTGTGCGTAAGTTTTTCAGGACAATGTTACATGAGTGCGCAAATTGGCTCAAGGTCGGCAAACAGAGGTGAATGTGCTCAAGCGTGCAGACTAAAATATTCACTTCTAAACTCTCAAGAAAAACTTTTAATAAAAGACTCATACTTATTATCACTCAAAGATTTCGCTATTTATGACAAAATCCATGAAATGATAAATATCGGTGTCAATTCCCTAAAAATAGAAGGCAGATTAAAAGATATTCCATACGTTAAAAATGTAACGGCATATTACAGAAAACTCATTGATTCGATAAGTCAGGAAAATTTAAAAGACTCATCGGGAAAATGCTTTTTCGATTTTGAACCCGATTTAAGAAAAGTTTTCAACCGAGGATTTACACATTATTTTTTGGACAACGAAAAAGGTAAAAAAGCAAATTTTATCTCGCCGAAATCCATGGGTGAATTTTTAGGCGAGGTTTCTTACATAAAAGGCAGAACACTGAAAATTAAAACCGATAAAAAAATTTCAAACGGCGACGGAATGTGTTACGTCAAAGACGGAGAATTGTGGGGCTTCAGAGTTGAAAAAATTTCAGAGGGTATTATCACCGCTGACACGGAAAAAAATCTCAAAAACGGTGATAAAATTTTCAGAAACCTCGATACGGAATTTTTTAAGAAACTTTCTGCATCAAAAACATTAAGAAAAATCGGTCTGAAAATACATTTAAACCTCAAAGAAAACGACTTCTATGCCGAATTTCAAGACGAAGACTTAGTCTGCGTAAAGGCAAAAATCCCGTTCGCATTTCAAGAGGCTCAAAACAAGGAAAAATCACTTCAAAGCATAGAACAAAATTTTTCAAAATTAGGAGAAACATTTTATCTTTTAAGTTTTTCTGCGGATTATCAAAAGGAGAAAATACCTTTTATTCCCAATTCGATAATTTCGGAATTAAGACGAAAAATGACGGAAGAACTAAAGGAAAAACGGTTGAAAAAATTTTCAGCAAAAGATTCACCCAAACCTCAAAACGATGTAAAATATTTCAGCGAAACGGGTGATTACAGATTCAATGTCTCAAACCAAAAAGCAAAGGAATTTTATCAAAACCACGGCTGCAAAATCATAGAACCGGCTTTTGAACTAATAAAAAACCATTCAAAAAAAGAACTTATGACAACCAAATACTGCATAAGAAAAGAATTAGGTTTTTGCATAAAAGAAAACAAAAACATCCCGCAAGAATGGAAAACAGAAACTTTCCACCTAACAAATAGTTACGGAAAATTTCTGTTAAAATTCGATTGCAAAGATTGTGTTATGAGAATTTTTAATTCTTAATTATTTCGGCAAGAGAGAATTTGTCGGTAATTTTTAAGAACTCCGCCCAAACAGCCTCTTCCATCGGAATACCGTTCTTCTTACGGACTGCAAGCATCTGTTTTTCAGGATCGCCCGGAATCATAACTTTTTCACCCTCCAAAGGTGTCAGAGAACGGATTCTGTCAGCTAAATTTTTCATTCTTGACAAAAATTTCTTCGGATTGACAAATTTCGCAATATCAACCGCCTGAAAATAATGAGAAATGCCTCTTCCTTTGGTCATATCAGAGCCGAACATAGGCGACAAATCACGACCTATTTCACTGTCAGTGAGCATACTACAAATAATTTCAATCATCATTCCAAGACCAAAACCCTTGTAATCGCCTATCGGTCTGACACATTTTGCCTTAAAAGGATCAGTGGTAAATTTTCCATGTTCGTCGTATGCCAAACCATCTTGAAGCGGTTGTTTAGTTGTCTTATGATTACGTACATAATTCCAACTAATTACCGATGTCGCCATATCCAAACACAAAGGATCTTCACCCTCTATCGGAGCAGAAAAACATATAGGATTGGTTCCGAAAAACGGTTCAACAGCATTATGCGCTTTTACCAAAGAATTGGTATTGGTAAATGCAAAACCTAACATATTGTGGCGGGCAGCATACTCAGTGAAAAAATTTGCAGCTCCAAAATGCGAAGAATTTTTGACGGCAACAGTACCCGTACCGTATTTTGAGGCCATGTCAATGCAAAAATCCATAGCGAAAATACCAGCATGATGACCTACCGCCCCGTCAGCATCTACAACTTTTGCAGCAGCATTATTCTTCAAAATCCTAAACTGAGGATTTCGTTTCAATCTGCCCTTGCTGAATCCCTCAACATAATGAGGAAACAACGCAAGACCGTGCGTATCAATGCCTTTGAGCGAGGCCTCCAAAACACTGTCGGTCAAATGACGGATAGAATCTCCGTTTACCTTTAGACCAGATAAGACTTCCGTCATTACCACTCGTAATTTTTCCGCATCAACGTATATCATAATTTACCAAATGTTACAAGACAGATATTTTTTGTCCGTTTATATAAAAATTCTCACTTTTTCTTTACATGCAATTACTTTACCAAAGTACCAATTTTTTCACCGTTAATTATTTTTTCTAAATTTTCGGGGTTGGTCATGTCAAAAACCAATATCGGTAAAGCGTTTTCACTGCATAATGCAAAGGCCGTCAAATCCATAACTTTGAGTTTGCGGCGAATAGTCTCATCAAAGGATATTTCGTCGAATTTTACCGCATCAGGATATTTTACAGGATCTTTGTCGTAAATACCATCAACTTTAGTACCTTTCAAAAGGATGTCGGCTTTGATTTCAACACCTCTGAGGGCTGCCGCACTGTCGGTCGTAAAGAAAGGATTGCCCGTACCGCCAGAAAAAATCACAATATAACCATCCCTCAAAGCCGTATTTGCACGGTTCTGAGAAAATCTCTCCGCAAAAGGCTCCATCAAGGTCGATGTTAAAACTTTTGATTTGCCGCCGAGCTGCTCAATCATGCTCTGAATCGCAATAGCGTTGATCGTGGTGGCTAACATTCCCATACTATCGCCTTTGGCTCTGTCAATGCCTTTTTTAGCTCCCTGTATTCCACGGAAAATATTTCCACCGCCGACTACGATACCGACTTCAATGCCTTTTCGGGAAAGAGAAAGAATTTTCTGACAAAATAATTCCAACGTATCGGAATTGATGCCGTATTTGTCGCCTCCGGCCAATGCTTCTCCGCTGAGTTTCAGCAGAATACGTTTGTATTTTAATCCGTCCATATTATAGATGTTTTTTTTAAAATTTATGCATAATTTTGCAAGACCAAATTTATAAAAAATTAATTACTTTTGTCAAAAAGTTTTTTCAAAAAAATATATGAAACATAATATTGCTCAAATACTTCAAGATGAGTTAGTTATCTCAAAAGCAACAAGTCATCCGGAAAATACCGTTTTTGAATTTGAAAAAAACGGTGATCTCAAACTGCAATCGGGTGAAAAAATTTTTAATACGCTTAGCAATAACTTCTTAGGTTTTAACGGTTTGAACTCACGCACTTTAAGCGGAAGTTTCTATGCCGGAAAAAGCCAAACCATTATCAAAACAGAAAAATCAATTTCAAGATTTCTTCAAACTCAAGATACTTTGATTTTCGGCTCTTACGAAGGTTTATGCGCCGATGTATTAGAGTCTTTGTTTAATACAGAGGATGTAATAATTTACGATTCAGCCGTTTCGCTATCAATGCGAAGAGGTGTAAAAGTCTGCAACGCTCAAAAACTCAGATACCCTCATTCGGATATGCAAACCCTCGAACAGCATCTTAAATTATCAATGTTAAAAAGACTCAGAGTAATTGTCAGCGATGGAATTTTTTATGACTCGGGCGAGTGTGCGGATTTGAAACAAATCAGACTTTTAGCCGAAAAATACGATGCAATTATAATTTTGGACGATAGTTACGGCTTTTTGACTTGCGGGTCTTCAGGCAGAGGCTCTGACGATTTGTGCGGGGTCAGAGGTTTTCAGGATCTGAAAATTGTTAATATGCAAAACGCTTTAGGCTGCCCTGTGGGCGCTTTTGCAACGGGAAACTCTACGATTACCGAACTTTTAAGATTCAGATGCAGATGTTACAGAGAGGCGTTAATGCCTGAAGAAAAAAGTCTCGAAAACGTTTACGAGATTTTGGAAAACCAAAAAGAAAAAGTTTTTGATTTGATAGAAACCTTACATGAAAATGCAAAAAAAATCGCATTAAAACTTCAAAATTTAGGTTTTTCACCGCAAATTCCCCCCGCAGGAATAGTTTCGTTTCAATCGGAAATGCCTAAAGAAGAAATCAAAAGCATTTTAAAAGAAAATAATTTAGCAGCAACCTATTCAAAGGTCGGAAAAAACACTTTAGTATCGCTCAAAGTATCAGCAACTTGGGAATTATAACAAAAAAAATTGAATTAAAACCAAAATTTAATACATAAAATATACCAAAATTAGTTTTTTTAGTTTATTTTTGTAATAAAATTTTGTCAGTAACTTTTTATTTTAAGCAACCTATGCTAAATCTAACGCAAAGTCTGAAGCAGATACAAAAATTATCGCCTCAGCAAATACAACTGATAAAACTGTTGGAAATACCGACAGTACAGCTTGAACAGAGAATCAAACGCGAAATTGAAGAAAATCCCGTCTTGGAAGAAGGCGGAGAAGAGGACGAGCGTGAACAAACTGAAGTCGATAACAATTACGAAGATTCTGATTCTCAGGAAAATGAATATGAAGAAAATGATACGTCAATAGATTCTGCCGAGGATTACAGAGAAGAATCTTACGACGAAAAATCCTTAGACGATTACTCACCGGAGGACTATTACGACGATGATGAAACGCCTAATTACCGTTTGTCCGCCAATAATTATTCCGACGATGACGAACGCAAAAACGAAATTCCATATTCACAAGGCTCCTCTTTGCACGAAACTCTTTTGTCGCAATTAGGATTAGGCGTTATGAACGACCGCGAAAGGCTGCTCGCCGAATATATTATCGGTAATATCGACGATGACGGTTATCTCAGAAGAGATTTGGAGTCGATAGCGGATGATATTGCTTTTTCGGCTAACGTTGAAACAACAGAAAAAGAACTGCAAAAACTTTTGGTCATAATTCAGGACTTTGACCCCTCAGGCGTAGGCGCAAGGGACATCAAAGAATGTCTTATGATTCAGATTGTAAGAAAATACAAAAACAATCAAGGAAACAAAGTCGTATTAAAAACGGCGTATAAAATTCTCCATGATTATTTCCCGGAATTTACGAAAAAACATTACGAGAAAATACTGTCTAAATTGGACGTTAATGAGAAAACCATGCGTTTGGCTATTGAGGAGATAACTCATCTTAACCCGAAACCCGGCAGCATTTTCGGCAATTTGCTCGCTAAAAATTCTCAACACATTATCCCCGATTTTATTCTCGAAGATAATGAAGGCGAACTGATTCTGCACCTTAACTCCAAAAACGTTCCGGAATTAAGACTAAACAAAACGTATTCAGACATGATTGAAAATATGTCAAAAAAGAATGTCCCGCAAAAGGATAAAGATACGCTTTTGTTCGTAAAACAGAAATTGGATTCTGCAAAATGGTTTATTGAGGCTATCCGTCAAAGACAAAATACTTTAATGGAAACGATGCACGCTATAATAGATTTTCAGCACGAGTATTTTCAGGAGGGCGACGAGACCAAACTCAAACCTATGATTCTTAAAGACATAGCAGAAAAAACCGGTTTTGACATTTCAACAATTTCGAGGGTTGCAAATTCCAAATACATTCAGACACATTTCGGCATTTTTCCTTTGAAATTCTTTTTCTCGGAAGGTATGCAGACCGATACCGGCGAAGAGGTTTCAACAAGGGAAATCAAAAAAATCTTGAAAGAATGTATCGAACACGAGTCAAAACAAAGGCCGCTTACGGATGAAAAACTCGCTCAAATACTTCAACAACGCGGCTATCAAATAGCAAGAAGAACGGTTGCAAAATACCGCGAACAAATGAATATTTTAGTGGCAAGACTCAGAAAAGAACTCTAAAAAAGAAAAAGCAGAAAAAGGTAAAAAGACAATGAAATTTTTTATACACCCGCTGATTATACCTTTTTACGCTTTCTGTCTTATGACAGAATTTGAAAGGCAATCGTACTCTTTGGACATTACAGCAATGATTCAATTAATGCTCGTTATGTTCCTCACTTTAGTGCTATTTCCTTATCTAACAAAATTTCAATTTTCGTTCTCAAAACCAGATGCACTTTGGGATATTGCCGCCGGATTTCAAGTAAGATTGCACTACGCATTAGGACTGACAATTTTTTATTTAGTGCTTTCGTACATGATTGACTATATAAAATTTTTTAATACATGGGGCAGCAAATACATTTTTGCAGTTTATGTGCTGCCCATTTGGATCAACGTTTTTTCGGGTGCAGGCTTTTTACATTTTTTCAAAAAATGGCCCGGATGTTTTTTAGCAAAAGTCAATTTCGCACAATCCGCCTATTTCGGCGCACTTTGTGGTTTCATTGTTATATTCGGATACAAAGCTGCAATAGATACTTTTTGGCCGTTTGTAATCGCGTTATTACTGTTTTCAATCAGTTCTATGTATTTAATTAACAACAGATTACAAAAATTTCCACATCATTTATATTGTTACGTTTTAGGGCTGATTCAAGCCGTAATAATTTTGGTTTTGTGTCAAAATTAGTTTTTTTCAAAAAAAATATTACGGCTCATTTATATTTTCTTCCGTGTGCAATTTTTTTTAGTCGCAAGTTATAATACAACTGCCGAAATCCCACGCATTCATATTTGAATCAGACCAACGGCGAGAGGATTTAGGATAATTCGCTTCAAGCTCAGGGCTAAATGTTTTTGTACAAACATCTTTTATACGCCCTTCGTTTTTCCATTTGACATTATTAATAAGACAAGGACCTTTTACGTCAAGCAAAACTTTTCCTTTAAAATTAGGCTCACTATAAAGTATAAGTCTCGTGCCTTTGTCAATAGCGATAGCATCAAAAGTATATTGAACGGCTTTAGGAAATGCCGCCTGATTGCTGATATATTTTCCGTCACCGACATATTCCCCGTAAATATCAGGCTGATAAATCTTTGAAATATGACCTTTTACCTCAACATCTGAAAGCAATGTACCAGAGAAATGGACTCCGCAATTTCGCTTCGGATCCGGTTTGCCAAGACGGATTTCCTCGTATCGCATCAAAACATCTCTCGTACGCTGATTGTCAGTAATTTTCTCACCCTTACGAATCCAAATTTTCTGACGGAAACCGGGTTTCTCAGCTATGATTTTTACCTCGTCGGTTGCAGAAATGTTTCCAATTGTAAAACATCCTTGACGATTAGAATAAACCGTCCCCCTCTCTTGAGAGTTGATAAAAACTTTATTCAAAGCTCCGTCCACAGGTCTGTTAGAAAGCGAGTCAATATTTCTAAAAACCATATTGTTTTTCTCCGGACGAATCCGAATAATTTTATCTTCATCTTTTATACGCTCATACTCAGATAGTTTGTAGTCTTTAGTTAAAGTATCGAAATAAGATAATCTTTTGGTTTCAACATGGAAAATATCTTTAGGATTAACATTTTCAAAAAAGCCCTTGCCTATTCCGTCCGTGTTAGTAACCACTTCCCTACCCTTTGAATCAACAACGAGTTTTGCAGAAACGCCTGCCACGGGAAGTGAAGTTTCCAAATCTTTAACCGTAAATGCAACCATACCGTATTGCGGTGTCAATCTTAACGTTCTGTTGTGCTCGCCTTGCAAAAAAGTTTCAACATCAGCAGTTAAAGTATCGCCTAAAAAACCTTCCAAAGAAGCATCAACACTCAAATCAGAACATCTTGAAACATTCGGAATTTCAGCCAAACCCGCAGGAGATGTCTGAACTTCAACAACTTGACCGTCAATCAACGCCTTTACAGTAGCCTGTGGCAAAGGTTCGCCGTCATCTTTGTCAAGAACTAAGAAACACAAACCGACTGAAAGTTTTTCCAAAGGAATTTTATAAGGCATATACTCTTGAAGACCCGTAAAAAAAGGCCTCAAAGTGTCAGCAGAAAGACAACCACCACTTGCCGTAACAACACTCTCCTCGGATGAATGAAAGATTACAGAATATAAAGAATAGTTTACATTTGTAAATAAAACTGAACCATTTTCATCTGTCTTTCCGTTAATTTTAATAGTATCACTAACAAAAAATCCAAAAGGATTGGTTTTAATAAAAGAAAAATCTACATATTTAAAATCAACATTGACATCAGAAAGATTTTTGTTAGTATTTTTATCCACAGCAACCATAGCTATATTTTTGTTGAAGCGCAACAAAAGCAGCAATGGTAACAACAATAATAATAAAAGTAAAAGCCACCAGTAACTGCGGCTTTTTACTCTTACTATGTATTCCGTTTCGTCTCCTGAATTTACGTATGTCGGCATAGTTTGAAGAATTTAGGGTTAGAAAAAAAACTTATTTTACGGCTTTAGCCTCCACAACTGCACCTACGGGCACGTCCTGAAGTTCAACATAACCGTCAGAATCAGTTAAAAGTTCTTTTTTAATACCGTCGTATTTAATCGTAACTTTAGCACTCTTAATAACAGCACCTTTTTCGTCGATTACTTTGAAACGCATATTACGAACTTTCGGCTCTTCAACTTTAGGCGGCTCAACAACCGGCACGGGTTCGGGCTCTACAAAAATCACGATTTTGTAATTGCGCGACGATCTGTTGAAAACAAAAGTATTAACATTCTCTTTAACGCCCTCACCGTTAAGCTGATAAGCCGTTACAGTAACCATATTTCTTACCTTTTGAAGCGTAATTCTGCCATCGGCATCCGATACGGCTTTTATGGTATTGCCGTCGTACTCAAAGGTAAACTCTTTGTCATACAAAGGTTTATCATTTTGGTCTACGACATTAATCACCATATCACCTTTGGGCGTAACTTTTATTTTGTAAGTACCGTTTTCGTAACAAGTATAAGTCTGAGGCGCAGTTTTGTCTTTTTCGGTAGCCTCCCACGCCTTTACAAAAGCGTTTTCCTTAATTTTCTCCAAAACAAGAATGCCCTGTTCATCGGATTTGCCCGAAAGTTGTTTGCCGCCTATTTCAAAAATTATATCCTCAAAAGGAGCAATACTTAAATCATCATTATAAACGACCTGAAATTTCATCGGTATTTTTCTGATATTAATCAATTTCGTCAAAATACCTTTTTCCGCACCAGGAACATCATTAACAAATCCCCACTCAATTATAACAGCATGCTTCTTGCCGTCATCATCAATGATGAAAACATCTTCCATGCCCGGAATTTCAATACACTTATAAATGAAATCCGTAATTGAGGAATCGTCAAAATTTTTCGTTTCCGCAATAAGCTTTCCGATGTCATTGCTCAGAATATCCTGTGCAAGACTTTTGTCCTCGTCGGAAAGATAATTATAATTAACAGCATTTCCCGAATACTGTGAAACCCACGAAACCTTTCTGCCGCCTTCCAAAACTACTGGTTCGGCAAAAATTTTAAAAACGTCGCTTCCGGGAAAAGCCGCCTTTATTTGACGGTACATGTTAGGAGCGGTTAATGCACTGCCCAACAAATATTTGATGTCGTTTAGAAATTTGGTCGCTATTATATTCATAATCTATATTGTTTTTATTTTTTTGACTTGTTGGAGCCTTTCGAGGGACAATAAACCTTAAAGTACCATTGAGTTTTGCTATTGTCGCCACCGTTAACCCTTACCGTAATCAAACCGTTAGGCGAATCAAATTTGAAAGAGGCTTTCTTAAAAGGTCCTTTAACAAAGCCGTCGGTACGGTAAATGATTTTATCATCAGAAATTTCACCCGATTTGCCGTTGTAGACAATCAACTCGTCAGGAATGTCAAAAGTATCAAAACCGATAGTTACCGTTCCACTCGTTTTGCCGAGGTTAATGGTCTGAAGCGTTGAATGAAAACCTTTTGAAACTACCTGTTGTCCGCACGGAACGGGTACGTCGCTAATGTCAGTTGAAACCTCAGGAATCAAAATCTTTTTCTCCGGCACAAAAAGGAACGATGTAATATAATCGGGATGATCTTTCATCGTTATTTTAGCGTCGATTTTAAGAGTTGAATCCATAGGCACATCTTTGAAATTGATAACGCCGTTTTCGTCAGCAATGCCTTCGAGTTTTGTTTTCTTTTTACCTTGTCCAAATTCCAAAACAATTTTTGCGCCAGGAATTTTTTCAGAAGTTTTTTCGTCCCAAACAGCAATGGTCAAACCCTCAGGAGTTTTTACCTCAGGCTCCGCTACGGGTACGACTTGCGTCGTATCAGGTTTGTTTAGTTGTGTAGAATCAACATCCGCATTCTTTGAAACCGTATCGGCAACGATTATCGGCTCCGAGGCAATTTCCTTAACTTTCGGTATCAAGAAACTGTATATCAACCAGCCTAAAAGCAAAATCAAAGGAATTAACCAAATCAAAAATCCTAATTTATTGTTGCCAACAACAAGTTTCAAAAGCTCTTTTTCGTTGCTGCAAGTATAATCAACTTGAGTGATTTTTTTGTTGTATTCAGTTGATATAACGTATTTTCCGTGTTTTAAACCCGGAATCAAAATTCTGCCGTCTTTGTCGGTAATTCTTGTTTCAACTTTGTGACCATCGTCAATCGTTACCCTTAGATTCGGAATTTTTTTCTTCTGCTTATTAACAACCAAAATTTCCAAATCCGTAACCTCAGACCTTTCCAAAATCATTCCGCCTTTGAAAACGTACTGAGTTTCCTCCGGTTTGAAAATAAACACATGTCTGTGAGTTGCAAGACCGTTAATTATCTGTGTACAAACGACATTTGAGTTGTAATTAACCTTATCCAAAAGGATTTCTCCATTTTCATCGGTATAAAATTCACATCTCATATCGTCGTATTCGCATCTTACGAGGGTATTGACAACGGGTTTTTGTTTTTCATCAACAACTTTTATTGTCATGCGTCCCGAAGATGATATTTTTCTGACTTTAACCTCAGCCATGTTAAGACCCTCATGCGTGATGAGCGAAGTCGAAACTTTTTGAAATTTTCCACCACCACATTCAATCTTGAACTCGGTATCAGGTGGAATATGGTCGATTGAAACCCTTCCGTTTCTATCCGTACTTACCGTTAAATCCTTGTCCAAATATGAAAATTTAACGTCAATGCCGGGTAAAAATTCTCCTTGTTCGCTCATTACGGCAACTTCAACCTCAGCAGAGGGACGTATACCTTTGAAAACGTATTCCTGTTTTGAAGCATCACAGAAATAAGAGTTTTTAGCATTTTTCTGTTTAACAACCACTTCCGTACCCTCAGCAATATCCCTTAAACGGATACGTCCTTGAGAATCAGAGGTTTCAAAATAAGTGCGTCCGTCGTATGTAAAAGAAACTTCAGTATCAGAGAGGGGCAAACCTCTGTCATCGGTTATCAAAAAGTTCATATCAGCGCATTTGGTACCGATCAAAAAATGATATTCGTCCCTGCCGTCACACATATATTCGGTCTCGGTTTCTTTATCCTGAGAAACAGCCTTAAATGTATCGCCCAAAGGTATATCCTCTAAGTAAACATAACCCTTTGAATCAGTGGTCAATACATTCGGTTTATCTTTGTAAACTACCGTTATGCTTTCGCCAGGAGCAGTTTTTTGTGATTTTATAACTTTTATTTTTACCGTATCCACTTTTGTAGGTACGAGTTTTTTTACTAATTCCGATTTAGCATTGAAATCGTCAGAAATAAAACCCCATTTTATAAGGACATAACGGCTTCTACCGTCAACATTCTGAATTCTGTAAATATTGTCATAATCAGGAATTTCAATACAAGAGTCAATAATCGAAAACATATCGGCAACATCTTGCATATCATTATGATAAAGCTGTCTGAAAACCGCTTTATAAAGTTTATTAACCTGATATTTAATCATGCCCTTGGCTGCGTTTTGTTCGTCTTCGGTAAGCTTAGAAAACGCTTGAGGCGTACCTTCAAACTCGGTATGCCACGTAATTTTGTCCGGACCATCAAGCATAGGCTCGGCAAGTACGGAATATTCTTTACCCTGGGCAAACATTTTTTTCAACTGGGTATATCTTTTTATGTTTTCAGCCGTACCTTCGGAAAACACAGGCCTTATGGCTGAAATATCAGTTGTAATTATTGGCTGACTCATTTTTTAATTATATATACTGTTTGGTTTTTGATATTTTCAAAATGCTAAATTACAAAGTTTTTTGTCATTAAACAAATTTTTATTTAAAAATCCGTTTTAACCATATTAAAATCAGTTAAAGTGTTGTCCTGCGCCCATTGAGCAACACAACCCGCAATTCCTGAAGTAGGATTTTGCGTACATGAGTAAGTGCACGGGTCATAAAAACGAGTTTCTTTGTCATTAACGGCGTTTTGCTTTTGATTCATCAAGAGTTTTCCGTCAGCAAAAGTAATTTCAAGCGGAGCTTTGAACTCGTTGCCGTCGCTTTCACGATAAATAACCAGACCCGAACCGTCTTGTTTAATATCGAAATAAATATTAACTTCGATAGAATTGTTATCAGAATTAACAAGACTCGTTGTTGATTTCCATTTTCCGACAGCGAATTTAATATCCTTTGACCCGTCAGGAATATTCAAAAGCGAACCACCGTAAGGATTTTTCAATGCTTTTTCGATTTGAAGCAAAGGCCCGATTTGTGGCGTTGAATTAAGAGGTTTTGCAGTGTTAATAAGGGCTGCGATTATGTCCTTAGCTTTCATTTCGGGATATTTTGATTTCATAAGAGCAGCCGCACCCGCAACAATAGGACTTGCCATACTTGTTCCGTCCATAAATGCGAATTGATTTCCCGGAATACTAGAATAAATTTTAACGCCCGGTGCCGAAATATTAGCGTATTTTCCGAAATTAGAAAAATCCGCTTTTACCTTTGCCGCCTTTTGATAAGCCGAAACAATAAGCGCTTTTTCACTTCTGGCAAAAGGGTCAATTCCCGTTACGATATTCTGATTACCGGCTGCAATTACCAAAACAACATTTTCGTCTAAAGCAAACTCAAACAAATCGTTCCAAAAAATATTTTCGTCAGTGCAATAAGTTTCAGATAGTTCTAACTGTTGATTTTTCGGTAATGAAACAACATCATCATCGAAATAAGTTCCGATTGAAAGATTTACAATTGAGGCGTTATGATGAATGGCATACAAGATTCCCGCCACAACGCTGATTGATTGCATATTACCTTTAGAATCAGCAATTTGGATAGGCATAAATTTGCATTTAGGAGCAATACCGCAAAGTCCCTTTGAATTTTCAGAATTACCCAAAGCAGTTGCAGCAACGTGCGTACCGTGGTCGTTGCCTTCGCCACCGCAAAGTCCGACGTTTTTTTCTCCGGTCGTAACATTATAAGGATTAACGATTTTGCCTTGAAACTCAGGGTGCGAAAGGTCAAAACCATTGTCAGCAATAGCCACAATAACGGATGAATCTCCTTCAGAAATGTCCCAAGCGTTATAAGCCTCAACCTCGTTAAAATACCAAGACTTCACTTGATTCTTAAAATCAGGATCTTGCGGACGGGTTTTGCCATTTTCAAAAATAGCGTTGGAAAAGGCAAGTTTCACATTTGTAAATTTCTTTAAAGTTTCAATCCATTGCTTAAATTCGCCTTCTGGTGTCTGAACCTGCATTAAATTTATAACGGTGTCGTAATAAACAATTTTAAGATTTTCGCCGTAAGCCTGATGAAGACTGATTGCAAAATCCTCCAAATTTACACCCTTTGCGATCGCAATATTAACCTTGTCAGAAAAAATTTTTCTCTTTCCTGGGTCTTCCGGGTCGGTAATAATTTTTGACTCATCAACCGGCGGAATAACATTAGGATCCTCGGGCAAAATTTCATGAATTATCTCATCACGTTTCTGTTTGTCGTCACCGCTGATAATTCCTTGTTTGTTGTCACCACCGCCGATGATTTCTTGTTTGCCTCCATCCGACTTATTATCAATAATTTTGGTGTCATTACCGAAACAATTTCTTAAAAAAAACAAAATCAAAAACATCATCAACGCTCCAAGCAAAAACCAAAGCCATGAAGGTAAACCTTTCTTACTACCGCTTTCCTTATTCGGCGGCTCATCTTTAGGCGGTGGCGGTGTTTGAGAAGAAATAACTATCGAAGTTTCCTTTTCAGGCGGTACAGTATTATTTTCTGAAGAATTCTCCGAGAAAGTTTTACCACTGTCAGAAGTCTGATTTTCATTTTTTTCATCAGTTGTATCTTCCATTTTTTCAGGCTGTTGAGACACATCAGTTAAAGTTATTGTCGGAGCAATAGGTTTTTGAATTTTGGTTTCGAGTTTAAAATTCTCCTTAAAACTTTTTTCAGAAGTACAACCCCAAGCCACAAGGACAATTTTTGTGTCCTCAACAATAACATTTTCAAGACCGGGAACCTCAACGGCAAGTTCCAACAATTCGCCGAGTTCCTTTTGAACGGGGTCTTCCGAAAATTTCAATTTTAAGGCATAATCCTTAATTTTTGAAATCATCTCCTGAAGTTTTACACGTATAAACTCCTGTTTATCAAGGTTTAATTTTGTAAACTCGACTCCCGAAGATATATAACCGCTAAGCCAATTCGCTTTAGAGGAATTAAGTAGCGGCTCGCTTAAAAATTCTGCATACTCAACGCCAAGACCGTCTTTCAAAACTTCATAAAGCATTGAATATCTGTCCGAAACAGGACGACCGTACCATATCACGGGACGGTAATCGGACATTTGTGCTGAATATATTACTTTTTTCGCAGTCATATGTTTCCAATAAAAAAAATACTGCGCTAATGTAATGCTAATTTTTGTTTTTATAAAATTTTTATGCGTAAAAAAATTTGTTTGTTCGCATTTTATTTTCTAAATTTACGTGCGCAAATAATCGAAAAACACGGTTCTAAAATATGTCAAGAAAGTCTGTCTATATTATAATTACGGTTTTACTGATGCCGCTTTTTTTTGTCCTTAATGGATGCGAAGAAAAAGAGCCTCAGAAGAAATTTAAAATTGGTTTGTCCCAATGCGCCTTCGATACGTTTTGGCGTTTACAGATGAACCGCAGTATTAGAGTAAACGCAGCCCTAAGAGGAAACATAGAGCTTATTATAACCGACGGAGAAAATTCTAATAGTAAACAAATAAAAGACATACAGGATCTCGTTTATAAAGAAAAAGTTGATTTACTGATGGTTTCGCCAAACGAAGCCGACTCGCTGACTGAAATAGTCTCACAGATTTATCAAAGCGGAGTACCCGTTATTTTAATTGACAGAAAGACAGAAAGCAACGATTATACGTGTTTTATCGGAGCTGACAACTCTATCATAGGAGCTAAAGCCGCCGAATATTTGAACTTATTACATAACGGCAAAGGTCAAATACTTGAAATTCACGGACAAAAAGGCGCAACTGCCGCCATTGACAGAGGCAGAGGATTCAATCAAACCATTGATTCGGTAAAATTCAGACACATAGGCGATTTGTATTGCGAATGGAGTAAGAAAAAAGCAAGAGCAAAAGTAAAAGAATTTTGGCTCAGCGGCGGAAGATGCAATATTATTTACTCTCATAACGATGATATGGCAATCGGAGCATGGGAGGCTCTTGATAGTTTAGGCGTTAATACCGATTCCATTACCATTATCGGAACTGACGGTGCAGCAGGTGAATTCGGCGGAATCAAAGCCGTTGTTGACGGTAAATTAAATGCGACATTTCTCTATCCTGACGGCAACGAAGAGGCTATAAAAACTGCCGAAATGATTTTGAATCATCAACCCGTTAATAAAATTATTTCGCTCAACACTGTTCAAATAGACCGCAACAACGCGCCGGGACTTTACGGTCAGATGATGATGAGCAAAACACAAGAAGACAGAATTATCAATCAAAGTAATACGCTCAATGTTCTTAATGCGACCTTAACAAGCAAAACCAGAACGATATACGGAATGGTTATCGGATTAGTTTTAGTCTTTTTGTTGTTGCTGACGGTCATTCACTTTTTGTTCAAAACCCAAAGACAGACAGGAATGTTGAACGAAAAAAATGCGGAAATCAACGCTCAAAAAGAAGAACTTGAGTCGCAAGCCTCGCATTTAACACAAATCAACGAACAATTAAGAATAAGCAAAGAAGTAACTTTGGGTTCGATAAGGTACGCTCAAACAATTCAGAAGGCAGCTTTGCCATTGGAACAGGATTTGAACAATTATTTCAACGCCTTTATAATATACCGTCCGAAAGATATTGTTTCCGGAGATTTTTATTGGTACGGACAAAAAATAACTTCAGAGAAAGAAACTTTCATTTACGGTGTTATAGATTGTACAGGACATGGCGTACCGGGAGCATTTATGAGTCTGATAGGAATCAATCTGCTTGACCAAATCGTTAAACAAAGAAAAATCACTTCGCCGGCAGAAATTCTTGAAGAATTGAACAAAGCCATCAGAAGTTCACTCAGACAGCACGAAACCGAAAGCAACGACGGCATGGAGGCTTCAATTTGCAAAATCGAAAAGACAACTGCTGACAAAAAATACCTCCTTACATACGAGGGAGCTAAATTTCCGGTTTATCATTACATAAAAGAGGAAAACAGAATAGAAACTTATAAAACAGCCCGCAGAGAAGTTGGCGGAAAGTTCAGAAACATAGAGTCTACCGTAAAATTTGAAGACCATGAAATCGAAATCCATAAAGGCGACAGAATTTATATGGCCTCTGACGGTATAGGCGATCAAAACAATTACGAACGCAAACGCTATAGCACCAAAAGACTTGTAGCTGTACTTCAAGACTCAGTAAACCTTGAAATGTCAAGACAAAGAGACTACATTTGGAGCGATTTGGAGGCTTTCAAAGGTGTATGCAGTCAAAGAGATGACATCACGGTCATGGGCATTGAAATTTAAAAAAAAAGATTCACATATTGGAAAAAATAATTTAGTTTTTTAACAATCACCTTTTTATATTTTTTTATAATAGATAAATTTAGTTTTGTTTTAGAAAAAGAAAGCCGCCCCAATTGGGACGGCTTTTTATAATTTAATCAAATTTTCTTATAGTTAGTCATTAATAAAAAATTCTGGTTTTATGCCAAACCGTTAGATTTAAACATCTTAACGAAATCCTCATCTAACATTGACTTGTAAGAAGACATCCATGATTTCATGAAAATAATTATCTTAATCAACGATATTGACTCACCCTCGGCAAAGTTAGCTCTATTAGCCTGCAAAGTTCCGAGGAATTGATCATGAGTATATTTGAACTCATCGTAATGAGGATAATTGAAATCTTTCAAATACTTCTCTTCAAAACCGAAGTGATAACCCGAATAGTCAATCAACTCGTCCAAAGACTGCAATGCAATTTTCTGAGATGTTTTTCTCTTGAAATCACCGTAAAGTTTGTTAATAGCCTCAAACCATTTTTTGGTCTGCATATCAATAATATTAAGACCAATACGATAATCTTCAAAATAGAATAAGGTGTATTCCTGATCGAGTCCCGGAAGTTCAATTTTATTTTTAACCAAAAGATCTTCGTAAATTTCGGTTTTGTTTTCAAGTTCAAACTTAGCGGTAAGCATTTCCTCTTCGTAAGACCTTGATTTTGCCCTTTCATCGGAAAGTTTCGACAAGTCGTTGAGGACCAACGCATAAATAACTTTTGTATTGAAAATATTCGCAGTTACCGAGAGCCAGAACAAAAGCGGTTTACCTTCCTTAGAATAAACCTTCACTTCACGACCCTTAGTATTAACAATATTTCCAAATTCGGCTTGAAGTGCTTTTGCCATTTCAGTTTCACCCGACTTAAAGTCCAAAACGTTATAAACGCTACGACCCAAAACCTCAGCCGATTTATAACCCAAAAGACTGACAAACAAGTCATTAACATACAAAATATTACCATCGTCAGTCGTTGTGATGATAGCCGCTGAAATTATACCGTAAAGATTGTTTTCAAAATTTTCTCTTTCTTTAACCAACTGATTAGCAGCAGCATATTTATTTTTCAACTGTTCGATTTCAGTATCCTGAAGAGTTGTTTGCTGTTCGAGCGTGCGGTTGATAGCCTCCATTTCCTTGAGTTCACGATAGAAATCGTCCTCACGCTTCATACTTTCCTCTTGAGTTGCTTCCATCTCCTCGATAGTCTGTCTCATCTCCTCCTCTTGATCTTTCATCGCTTGAGTCTTAGAATTTGACTGTTCAAGAAGTTCAGCTGTACGAGTGTTAATACGTGCAGTAGAAAGTGTTGCGGCAATAGATTCGGCAATTTTTTCAACCAATTCGATTTCAAAATCCTTCATCTCATTGAAAGATGCCAACTCTATAACGCCAAGAATGTCGTTTTCGATTTTCAATGGAACTATCAACAAAGATTTCGGATTAGCAGAACCGATACCTGATTCGATTTCTATGTAATCGTCCGGAATATCCGTTAAATAAATAGTGTATTTCTCTTGAGCACAAGCACCAACAAGTCCCTCACCGATATGAATTTTCTTTTTGATGAACTTTTTACGGTTGTAAGCGTATGCCGAAAGCAATTCAAGATAAACATCGTTCGGGTCTTGATCCTGATAGAAGAAAATTCCGCCTTGATTAGCCTTAACGTATTTAACAAGATTAACCATAATATCGTCGGAAAGTTCTTTAATGTCATCAGTGTGATGACGCAAAATTTCAGCAAACAATGCCTGACCCTCCGTCGTCCAATTTCGTTGAATATCCTCTGATTTACGTTTGTCTTCTTCCTTCTGAGCGTTTTGAAGTGATTTACGCATATTAAGAAGTGAGTTACCCAAAACGTCCTTGTCGGAAAGCGGTTGATAATTAGAACTAAAATCGCCTTGTCCGATAGCGTGGGCAAATTCCGAAGTTTTTTGAAGACCGATTGTTAATTGTTCGATTGAATAAGCCGTCTGACCGACTTCATCGTTATAAACCTCCTCCTTGAACTCAGGAAGTTCACCTTCTGAAAGACGTTTGGCATATTTCATCAATTTTTCAAGAGGTTTTACGATAAGTCCCGAAATGTACAAAGCAAGTATCATCGAAACCGCAATGCCCAAAAGAAGGAATATAACCAAAGTTTTTATATTTGATTCACCAACGGCTGAGGAAGATTCCATTGCTGAATTTATAATGCCATTAGATTTTAGCTCAATCATCGTAAGGACTTTGTCAATCTGAGCTACGGTACGAGTTACACTTTGATAATGTTTTGACTGTTCGCCCATGACCTCTGCCAAATAAGCTTGAGTAGCCTCCTCAACGGAAGTTTCACCGCCCGTACCTTTTATAACAAGATGACCCAAAGAATCCAACATTTCCATCCTCTCGTTAGAAGCCTCTTCCCTGTTTTTGTTTTTTTGAAGCATGACACTTCTTAAATCACCGGGATTCAAAATCATTCGCGCATTTACATGAATCTGGTGATAAGAGGCACAAATTGTTGAATTATACATTTTTTTAACGGAATTGAGCGAATCCCTGAAATCATGCCTCATCAGAGGATCAATATTAGGATTTGAAGTAATAGTTGCAACATCATTGAAAATGCCGG
>Ga0310695_10004387_pt1 | contig 26098 bp, 15 predicted proteins | sample RumenRJG_04DNA_FD_203882 | JGI IMG/M metagenome (GOLD analysis project Ga0310695, IMG submission 203882) | Bovine rumen microbial communities from Lethbridge, Alberta, Canada - RJG_04 (v2) (version 2) | ecosystem: Host-associated > Mammals > Digestive system > Stomach > Rumen | place: Canada... | reverse complement strand
TTGGAATCACGCTTTTCGAGCTTTATACCGGACACCTGCCGTTTCAGGAGGACGGAGTTCCCTCCGAGGATGCGGCACTCATCACTTCCGTAAAGGGCCTGGAGTTCCCCGAAGGGTTCCCGGAGGACCTCCGGAAGCTCATTCTCGGGCTTTCCTACAACGATATCTCCCGCCGGAACGAGAAGGACAATCCCAACCGCCGCTGGGGTTATGACGAGGTAAGGAGGTGGCTTTCGGGTGAGGAGCATCCGGTTCCGGGAGAGGTTTCCTCCGGAGACTGTCCCGGGAAATTCCTTCCCTACACCATGGGAGGAAAGAGATACGAGGATGAGAAGGAGCTTCTTCTCGAATTAATGGAACATCCGGAAACCGGTGTCCGGGAGCTGGGGCGCGGGCTTCTGACCCGGCATTACAGCTTCTTTGACGAAAGCAGGTTTGCACTGTGCCGTGAGGCGGAAGCCGCTCTCGGGGATGACAGCCATGAGAATACTGGGATTATTCTTAAGCTGGTCCGAACCCTGTATTTCGGAGATGAACCGGGCCTTTATATAGCCGGGAAGTTTTTCAGGGACTTAAAGGAGCTGGCGGATTATGTCTTCCGGATGCTGTCTGTACCGAAACCCGGTGCGGATTATGTCCGGGTTCTGAGACAGGCCGAGGCTCAGATTCGGGGGAAGATCTGTGCCTGGTACGCCCGGGAGGTCGTCAGGAACACTGCCCTGGCTGACTTGCTGGAGCGCCTGGAGACAATTGTTCAGGAAATGAGTCTTTCCGGCTGGCAGCTTGTGATGGCATTTCTCACGCAGTTAAGCGGGAATTGCCGCAGGATTGTCTGCCGGCACAGGCTTTTTGACAATCCGGAGGACTTTGGCCGGGCGGTTCGGGATGCCGCAGAAGAAGGAATGAGGGCCGCCGGAGGTGAAGAAGGGCGGCTATTTCTTCAGGAGTCCTGCGACCTTCTTGAGGGTGTCTATCTGGAATGCTTTATTCTGCTTGTTTATCCCGGGGATTCCGCAAGACTCGGTGCTGTCCGGGAGCTTCGGGAATGCCTGGCGATTGCCGAGGTGCGCGCCTCCGCGACATGGCAGGGATTTGCCTTCGGGTATTATTTAAGCGGCATTCGGGAGTTTTCCGCACAGGGACAGGATTTTTCGGGACCGGAGGATTTTATTGCCAGAATTTCCGCTCTCCGGGAATCAGATTTTCGGGCGTATGCCGATTTCGCGGCGGCTTCTCTTTCGGATATTGCCGTTCTTTCTGCCATCATTCGCGACCCCGGGTTCCGAGCTTTGCCGGAATTCTGAGAAATGCCGGCACCCCCGCCGTGTTTACGGAGGATCATCTCTACTTTGGCTCATCGTCCGATTTTGCGGACTATGCTGAACGGCTGATCCGAGATGGCGATTACAGCAGACTCCGGTACCTTTTTAAAAGATATCACTGTGCTCTCAGAATGCTGGATACCGGATATTGGAAATCCGGCATTTTTGACAGGATTGCCCGGGAACTGGAAGGTTCCGGCGGATTCGGGGCAATGTTTTCCGGATTGCTGGAAAAGCTGAGCCCGAGGCCTTCGATATGGAATACGGGACACATTGTTGTATCCGACACCTTTCTTTCCGCCCCGAAAAGAGTTTCCGGTTTTTTCCCCGAGTATCACAGCAGTGATTACGTGCCGCTGGGAACCTGGGAACAGGAGGAGGGATCTCCGGCTCCCATTGAATGGATGGTGCTGGAGGTTACCCGTGATTATGCTCTTCTTCTGAGCCGGCAGGGCCTTGAAGTCAGAAGCCTTCATGAAAATGCGGAGGTGACGCGATGGAAAGACAGTTCCCTTTGCCGGTGGCTGAATACGGAATTTCTGGCCCGGGCGTTTTCTGATGATGACCGGAAGCTTCTTTTCACGGACAGATCCCTGCCGGATCCGGTTTTCCTGATCAGTGTCCGGGAATTTCGGATGATTCCGATAACCCTGGCCCGGGGAATGTTCGGATACCGGGAGGGAGAAAGGACAGGAAACCGAAATTCCGGCAATGAGCCCATGTTCTGGCAGCGACTCTGCTCCCCGACGCCCCATGCTTTTAAGGGAAATCCCGAGCTGAGCCGGGATCGCAGGTTTGCGCCCTGGTGGCTCCGGGAACCGGCGGGAGCGGGCAGTTTTTCGGCAATACTGAGCGACGGCTCCGTTTCCGCCTTACCTGCTGACACTGCGGGGATTATGGTGCGACCGGCTGTCAGGTTAAAGCTCTGAAATCCCCGTTATTTTGCTACGGCGGCAGTAATTCTGTTTATTCCCGGGGGCTTTTCTGCCCCGTTCGGTATAGAATTTTCCGGAGAAGACAGTGCCATGGGACTCCGGCAGGGGCAGGGATCCGCTGAGGATCGGGGATAATGAAGGCAGTGATTGGAAAAACAGGAATTAAGAGATGACCGAAACCAAAGTAAACGCGCGAATCCTGGGCAAATTCAGCAGAACCGTCGTTAACCGCGTGAAAACCGACATGCCGGATGTAACCGGAAAAATTCTGGACGGTTTTCATATCGACAGAAAAATGGACGTATCCTCCGGAGAGGCGGATCTCTATCTCTGCCACCGGGAGAACGGCGGCGTGAGCTTTGAGTCCGGTTCCCCTGATTCCGAAAATGCCTTTGTTCTCAAGCTGTTCCGGCGCGAGGATGCCCTGAAGCCGCAGGTTCTGGAAAAGATCCGGAATCTCAGAAGTCCGTGTGTCGCCCCCATTGTCCATTCCGCTCTTTATGAAAACCATCGCTATGTGGTGCTTCCCTATTACCGCTATCCTTCCCTGGGAGACGTTATTGCCGGCGGGCAGACGTTTTCGGAAAAGGATCTCCGGGATATGGTGATTCCCTGTGTCAGCGAGGGGCTTCGGGCATTGCATGAGGCGGGGGTTCTCCACAAGGATCTTAAGCCCTCCAATCTTATGCTGGACAACAGCGGCAAAAGGGTGGTCATCATTGATTTCGGCATCAGCACCGACACCGGCGGCAAAACGTTTGTGGTAACCCGCACCGGCATGACTCCCCTTTATGCCGCTCCCGAGGCCCTGCAGGGGGTTTATCACCGGGAAACCGACTATTATGCCTTCGGCGTTACCATCTATGAGCTCTTTACCGGTCACCGGCCGTTTCAGGAGAACGGTGTCTCGGAGCAGGAGGCCCTCCGGCTTTCGGCGGTGAGCGGCATCAGTTTTCCGGAGAATTTTCCGGAGGATCTTCAAAGTCTGGTGCTGGGTCTTACCTACCGGGATCTGTCCCACCGCAATGAACCTGACAATCCCAACCGGAGATGGGGCTTTGAGGAGATCGCGAAATGGCTCAGGGGAGAAAAGCTCCCGGTTCCGGGCGATGGTTCTGCCGCTGCGGAGGCCGGAGCCGGCAGATTTCTGCCCTACAGCTTTGACAGCAAGGTCTTTACTGTGGAGGACGGACTCCTCGAGGCATTTCTTGAGAATCCGGGGAAAGGACTCCGGGAACTGGGCCGGGGCATGCTCACCCATCACTACGGATATTTTGACGAGTTCAAGGCTGCGGTCTGTCATGAGGCGGAGGAGACCCTGGGAAATTCAGAAGAGACGAACCTGAACCTGTTCCGGAATCTGGTGCAGCGGCTCAGGGCAGTCAGAACCGGAGCGGAGGAGCCGATTTTCTTCTCGGGAAGCTCCTACCGTACCCTTGGGGATTTGGGGGCGCATCTCTTTCCGGTGGCGGTTCCGGTGCTTCCGGGAACTGTTTTTCCAGAGGAAATAAGACTTTTCGAGAGCTGGATAAACGGCGATGTGCCGGGATGGTTTGCCGAAAAGTATCTCAGGGATCAGGCCCTGGCCCGTTCTCTTGAGGACATCCTGAGTTTTACGGAAGCCCGGAATCTTTCCGGGATTTACCGCATTCTGGTTTATCTTACGGAACTTCATCCCTCCTGTCGCAAAATCGTCGTCATGGGGAGATGGTTTGACACCGCGGAGGATTTCGGACGGGGAATTTCCGAAGCGACAGTTTCCGAAAGCTCCTGCGTCATGTTCCCGGAGGAAGCTCTCCGCACTCTTGATAACGGCTATCTGGAGGCCTGTATCATCCGGACAGATCAGAATCCGGAGAAACAGGTCGCTCTACTCGGGGAGATTCGGAGTCATCTTGATTCCCCGGAATTTCTGGGAGCTTCCCTGAAAATGAAGTGCTGCCTTATGGGCTATTTCCTGGGAGGGGTGCTTAAATTCCCCCTGAACGGCCGGAACTTTTCCGGAGCTTCGGATTTTGCATCCTTCACTGAGGAAATGAAAAACCGGGATCAGGAGGAATACCTGGCATTCATCAGGGAAGCCAGGAGAGATCTGGAGAGGCTCAGGAGCTTTGTCAGAGAAGATGAGGCTCTCCGGATCTTCAACGAGAGTCTGGACAGCATCATGAGTGCCACCTTCGGGGACGGTGAGTACTTTTTCAAAAACCCCGCGGAATTCCTGAAGCATATAGAGGATCTTAAGACTGCGGAAAATTATGACGAGCTTGGCTATATTTTTGAAAAGTATCACACCGCGCTTCAGGATCTGGATATCCGGTGCTGGAAGAGCGGGGCCTTTCAGAAGCTCGGAGAAATTCTGGAAGGAACCGGCAGCGAGGAGACTTCCCTGTCGTACATGTGGCACAGCCTGAAAACCAGACTGAGCTCCTCCCGGGAGAATACCGGGGTTATCACGGTAAACAGCGACCGCTATGCTCCCGTTATAAAAATTCCGGAGCTGTCTCCCGACTATGTGCCCGGAGAATATGTCAGATTCGGGACCTGGCAGATTGCCGCTGACGGTCCGGCATCTCCCATTGACTGGATTGTGGTGGAGGTAACCGAAACCCATGCGCTTCTTCTGAGCCGTCTGGGACTTGCTTCCGGGGTGTTTCACGAAAGCTTCAGGACCAACATTGACTGGCTGATGTCCTCTCTGAGAACCTGGCTCAATACGGATTTTTACCGTCAGGCGTTTTCGGAGGAGGATCGCAAAAGGATCTGTACTTCCGAAGATTTTCCGGAAGCGGTTTTTTGTCTCAGTCAGGAGGAGACGCAGGCCATTCCGGCGATTCGGGGGAGCGGAACGGAAGCTCCGGAACGTCTTTTGTGCTATGCCAGTCCCCATGCTCTTCTGACGCATCCCTTTCAGGGACAGAACGGTTCATCTCCCTGGTGGCTGAGAAGCATGGGAAGCGAAGGAGGAAGGGTCCTTCTTATCTGGACCGATGGCACTGTGCTCGATGCGGCGGTGAATGAACCGGGAAATTTGATAAGACCGGCCATAAGAATAAGAGTTTAGAATGCACTCCCCGGGAATCGGAATGGTGTTTATCTCTCCGGGGAATGAACAAATAATGAGGAGTTTTGATTACTGGTACTGTCAGAACGATTAATGATAGGTTCCTGTGTCGGTGCTTCTCCTTTTTGGCAGAACACTGAACCGCTTATAAGTCTGATGAAATGCCGGGAATTTGAGACCGTGGAATTCAAGGAAGCAAAATGGGCAGTACTCTGAGGAGAGGTCAGGACAATATTTGGTGCAGCACAAAGCAGTTAACGATGTGCCGGAGTAATTGAAAACAGTTCTGAACGGCAGCGGAACTCCTGATGAGGTGATTCCGGTCCGGGAGCCTGCAATGTTGTTTTTTGTTTCAGTGCTGTCTGTTTCTTTGTGTCGGACAGAACCATGAGCAGATGAAAGGAGTTTTTTATGACAGATGATACCGGATCTGTAAATCCCGGAGCAACGGCAAACGGAACGGGTATTATTGCCGCGTTTACCGTGCCGCATCCTCCTTTGATAGTGCCGGCAGTAGGTCGGGGGCATGAGGCGATTGTGGCAAGGACCATCGCCTCATATGACGCGGTGGCGCAGGAAATTGCGGCATTAAATCCTGATACCATTGTGATTTCAAGTCCGCATGCCGAGTTCGGAATGCGTGGCTTTATGTTGCACGGAGGAACTCATGTTACCGGCGATTTCGGGCAGTTCCGGGCACCCGGGGTCAGGTTTTCGGAAACTATTGATACCGAACTTCGGGATCTTCTGGCCGGGGATTCCCGGTATGGCGGGCTCTTTATTCCCTTTGCGGGACCGGTGCTGGATCACGGAACCATGGTGCCTCTTTGGTTTATCAGAAAATACCTTCAGGAGTTCACTCTTCTGGTGACGGGATATTCCGATCTGGATATCAGACGCTATTACGAAGCAGGTCAGTCTGTCAGGAGGGCGACCGGGGAACTTGGCAGAAGGGCTGTTTATGTGGCCAGCGGGGATCTCTCCCACAAACTCAGGGAGGACGGCCCCTACGGTTTTGCTCCCGAAGGACCCGAGTACGATGCCAGGATCATGGATGTACTGGGGAGAGCGGCATTTTCCGAGCTCTTTGATTTTGATACGGGCTTCCGGGATCGGGCAGCGGAGTGCGGTCATCTTTCATTTGTCATGATGGCCGGTGCTCTGGACGGGTATTCCGTAAAGCCCCGGGTGTATTCTCATGAGGATGCCACCGGTGTGGGATACGGGATCTGCTCGTTCATGAGGATCTGAAACAGTCTCTTCCGGAGTGTGCGGGTCCGGATGACATCACGTTATCCTCCCCGTTCCGGAAAAGCAATAATGAGGAAAGTTTTTCAGAAAATGGAGGATGGTCATGACTGACGCCAATGTTCAGGAGTGCCTTGAAAAGCGCCTTAAGGCCGATCCCTGGGTAAAGCTTGCCTGGGATACGATAACGGAATATGTAACCAGCGAGAGGATTCCCGAGGTTCCGGAGGGCCTTCCGGAGGAGCTTCTCCGGAAAAGAGCCGGAGCCTTTGTTTCAATCCACAAACTGGGAGAGCTCCGGGGGTGCATCGGCACCATTGCTCCCGTGATGCCAAGTCTGGCGGAGGAAATAATCCGGAATGCCGTTTCCGCAGCCACCCGGGATCCCCGGTTTCATCCGATTGCCCCCGAGGAGCTTCCCTTTCTGGATATTTCGGTGGATGTGCTGGGAGCTCCGGAACACATCTCTTCGCCGTCGCAGCTGGATATCAAAAGGTACGGGGTTATTGTCACCTGCGGCAGCAGACGGGGACTCCTGCTTCCGGATCTTGAGGGGGTGGATTCCGTCAGTCAGCAGATTTATATTGCCTGCCGTAAGGCGGGGATTGATCCCGGGGAGCATTACACCCTGCAGCGCTTTGAGGTTATTCGGCATTACTGACAGATAATTCCGGGAATCCGCGTCAGGTTCACGGTGTCGTTTTCCTTTCCGGGGAATTCAGTTCCCGATAACCCCGAAAATCAGAAGCGCGCCGATAACGTTTATGGAGATGTTTGCCGAGGCATGCACTACATAGCTTGCCGCGATGCTCCGGAATTTTTCGGAAACCCATTGCAGAAAAAGACCGACGCCGGCAAGTCCGGCCACGCACAGGATAAACAGCGGCACGCTGAACCAGGTGACGAAGATGCCAATGTGATATAACGAGAAAAGCACGGCGCTTATCATGGCTCCTCCGGTTTTGTTCAGGAACAGCCGAAAAACAAAGCCCCTGAAGAATGCCTCTTCAAGAAACGAGTTGCAGAAGATGATGTAGGCAAAAACAAAAAGACAGTTTTCCCGGGAAAGATTTTCCTTCTGCATCAGACTTTGCCGAATACCTGCCAGATCCAGATCGTTATGGAATATGAAAAACAGGAGCATGGTGCCGGCAAAGAACAGCAGCATGCAGAAATAAAGCGGTGCGGGCCGGGAAATCCTTCTCAGATTTATGGTTTCCTGAATACCTTTTCGGCTCAGAAATGAATAAACAAGAACAGGTACGGAAAAGGCCAGAACCTTGATGGCGCTTTTGATCCAGTATGACGGCTGAATAACCTGCTCGGTCAGGAATACTGCAATGACCGCAGCAAGCGCCATCAGTATTCCCATAAGTCTGATTCCGTTCCCGTTTTTTGAAGCTGTGTTCATTTTGCCGTTTTGCCTTCGTGTACCGGCTGTGTATCCTGTTTTTCGGACGAATTATAGCCATGGCGGTTACCTGATAAAAGCGAAAGCTGACAGACCTCAGAACATGGGGGTGTTGTCAAAATCAAAGTCCTTTACCAGCAGTTTTCCTTTTTTGGGTTCGATGATTTTCTTGAAAATCAGATATTTCCAGAGTTCGTGTTTCAAAAGCCGGGCTCTTACCTTGTCCTTGTGCGTCAGAACTATGGGAACCGGAGTTTCCACTTCAAATGTCCATAACAGTACGAGGATGGTATGCTTCAGAACCTTGTCCCTGGTGTCCGGAACGATGTTTTCCTGTATAAGCTCCTTTACATGCCGCGGGTCGTCGACAAGCATGGCATAGGAGAAGATCATGCTTGCCAGTGCAAATCTGGAAGCCTTTAAATCGCCGTTTATGACTGAAAGCAGTCTTTCGTGCATGTCCTTGCGGTACTGGGCCATGTAATCGTCTATGAATTCGCATTCATTGAGTGAGGGAATTCCGGAAACCATGCCGGCTCCGTTGCAGAGAAGAATAATCTCTTCACCAGGCTTCAGCTTTGCGATTCTGGTTTTGTCTCTCCCGGGATCTTTGAAGGACGCATGGGTTCCGCCGGGCTGTTTGGTGTCCTGAGTATTAAGATGCAGAACCGGCGTGTTGTCTTCGGAACTTGCTATTTTTTCAATAAGTCCCAGGACCAGCACCTGTTTATCCAGGAATTTTTCATCGCTCTCGGCCTGATTGCTCTTATAGGCATCATAGAATTCGCGGGATGTAATTTTTGTGAATTCGGTCTTGGACAGGAGATACTTTTCAAAAACCGTATTTTTGCTGATGCTTATATTGTTTATATCATCTGATACTATCAAATCGAAAAATTTTATGGCGTCCTGCTCTCGGTCCGCAATCATCTTCTGGTCTTCCTCACTGATGCTGCCATAGAGAGAACCATCGTCAGGAGCCAGTTTTGCTATGTATTCCGATAACGGCTTCGCCTGTGCCTGCGATATAAAAAAGCAGTTTAGGAGAAGGATAAGGAAGGCAGCGTATAAGCGTTTAAACATGAATTATTCCTTTGATTATGTTTGATAAGTCCGGCTGGAAATGAAATGTCCGGGCAGAATCAGTCAAACCGGTCTTTGTATGAAGGACTGTCAGCATTTTGTCCGGTAACGGGCAGCCCTAATTTCCGGCACACCTCATTCAGAGAGCAGGATACCGGATTATTTGGGTATATTCCTCCCATGCTGCGATATTTGCCCCGTAATCATCCCGGTCTTTCTTCTCACACAGTTCATCCGGATATTCGGGAAAGTATTCCGGGCCATGGAAATCAGATTGCCTCGGAACCATTCCCGGTCATTGCAGTGAAGGGAAGTTCCTGCGGGAATACCATTCCTGAGGGCGATGCTCATTATTTTGATGAAGTACTTTCGGTGATGACGATTTTTTTCTGCTGAAATTATCCAAAGCAGTGCAGGTGCAGGGGGTTTTTGTCTGAACTGAACCAACACGGGACAGATCTTATCATGAATGAACATGGTTAGATGTGAATTAAAGTGCAATTTGTCCGGGACGACTGATTTCTGAAGTTCCGGAACCGATAACTCAGGACCTGTATGCTGCTTAATGTGAGCCAAAACCGATAGCGAAAACGGTCCAAATCCAACAGTGAAAACGGACCAAGCCCAATGGTGAAAAGGGGCAATATAAGGCGTTGTAACGTGGCGATAACCATGTAAAATACAATGGTAAATGCGATCAGAATTTGAGGTGAATTAACTGAACAAACGAATACAAAGACTTTAATGTAACAGCCCGTTTCAGAATGAAGTTTTCGGATTTTCCGGGTTGCATGGAATGGAAATTCATTCCCGTGTGCATAAGATGATTTTTAAAGATGGAGACCGTTTATGAGAGGATTACGTTTACCTGTCATGATGCCTGTCATCATGCTGTTGCTGTCCGGAAGTGCGTTTGCCAAACCCGATGTCTGGAACGGAGGTTTTGGTCAGGGCCGGGCGGAGTATTCCATCGGCAACAGGAAAGCAAATCTTCTGATTTCATGCAACGTGGAGACCGGCATGACTTCGGAACATGTTCTGAGTCTTGAGGTTAATGGCAATGAACTCTTTTCCGGGCCGGATCATGTTGTTGCCTTTCTGGTTGACGGCAAACGTTTTGAGTTTTCCACGGCAGATAACGGCAGGGTTATTTCATCCAGTCGTGATGCTGCTGATCTCTGGGGGAACTTTATTACAGCTTTGCAAAAGGCAAAAACAATTGAGCTCTATTACGATGACAGCAGGATTACAAAAATAACTCCCAAAAGATCAAGCCTGAAAAATATTGAATTTATGAGCGATTCCTGCAAGCCCCTGTTTTACAGGGAAAAATGAGTCAGGTGCGGAATGATACCCGTCCGGCACCATTGAAGGTTTTCATCATGTTTCGTTCCCGGTATTGCCTTCAGGAAAATTATAAGCCGATCAAGTTTTTAAATTATTTTTCAAAAAACATTGATTTTTGATACCCCGGTATGACATCATTAAAGCGATGAAAGATTACCGGGAATCCGTTCGGTTCATCTCGTCTCTCTCTTTTCTCCATCATTTCGTTCCGAATGCTTTTCGGAGTCTTTCATCTTTCAGAACCGGAAAGCGCGCTTATGACACAGCTTCGTCCGGTGTTCCTTCTCCCCGCAGTTTCAATTTTTCAGGAATAATTTTATGGATAACTCCGAATCATCTTTAAAAATTCTTCATACCTCTGACTGGCATCTTGGCAAACGGCTTCATGACTATGACCGCACCGCCGAATACGAATATTTCAGAACCTGCCTTATGGACAGCATTGCAAGAAGCCGCCCTGACATCCTTCTTATTGCCGGTGACATCTTCGATACCGTGACGCCCTCCATCGAGGCCGAAAAGTTTCTGGGGAGAACTCTCAATGAAATAAGGAGGGTGCATCCGGATCTCCATATCGTGATTACCGGTGGCAATCATGACAGCGGGAGAAAGATCGAAAGCATTTCCATCTATATGGAAAGCTGTGCCGGTCTGAAAATCGTCGGGGAGTTTCCGGTTGCATACGGCGGCGAAAACGGCAGGATCTGCGAGCCTCTTTATGAAAAGCTTGCATATCCCGTGATTTCTCAGGACGGCAGTCTCCTGGCGGTGGTGGCGGCCGTGCCTTATCTGACTCCGGCGGCGGTGGCCGGTCTTTCCATGAACCGCGATGCCGAAGGAGGGGAGGTGAGCTATGAAACCGGAGTCCGTAACATTTATCAGGGCTGCCTCTCCCATATCCGAAATACCTGGCCGGAAGCCTCTAATGGACAGGTACCGATCATTGCCATGGGGCATTTCTATGTCCGAGATTCCGCTCTCGGGGATGACAACGATGGCAAGGGCAATGCCCTGGGCGGAGAGGATCAGATTGGTACCGGCATCTTTGACGGTTATAACTATGTGGCTCTCGGGCATATCCATTTCAGACAAAACCTGACCGATAACTGCCGGATTCGGTATTCCGGTTCGCCTCTCCCTATTAATTTCGGGGAAATCGCCTACCGTAACGGAGTGGATTTAGTGGAGATCCTTCCCCGCGGGTGTGAAGACGGGGCATATCCCTTCAGCGTGTCCGTGAATTCTGATGTCTATAAAAGGGCCACGGAGTTTATCAGAATTCCCCGGGGCACCAAAAACGGGAGCGAGGATGCGGTGGTTTCCGGTCTTGATGCTCTTAAGAATGCTTCCGGTGACTGTTCCTGCGGTCTTCCCTTTCTGTCGGTGTTTGCCGAGTACGACCCCGGGAATTCGGCATACAAAACCATCGGAGAATACCGCATCTTTCTGGAAAAGAAGCTCCGGGAGCTTTCCGGAGTCAAAGTCCGCCTCTGCCAGTTCAAGGTGGAGATGAAGGAATCCGGCAATTCCGGGGGAGCCGAAAATGACCGCGAGTTCCGTTCCCTGGACGATGTGCTGAATCCCATGCAGCTTGCGGATCGGATGTACCGGGATGTCAATAACGGCAAGGAAATGCCCGGGGACGTCCGAAAGCTTCTTTCGGAAATCATAGCCGAGGCGGAAGGAACCCGGGAAGCCGCTGAAAACGTCTGATAAGAACATGACCGAAACAGTTTTATGAACAGAGAGTGATTATTATGAAAATTTTAAGAGTGGAAGGAACCAACCTGGCCAGTCTCCCGCATTTCGAGATTGATTTTCGGAAGCTTCTCGGAGGTCGCAACGAGGTATTCGCCATTATCGGAGACACCGGTGCCGGGAAGAGCACCATTCTGGATGCCATCTGCCTCGGGATTTATGGAAATACTCCTCGGATTGGCAAATTTAACCCCAGGAGCGGATCGGTTGCCCTGGACGATGGTTTTACCATTCCCAAGTACGATCCCATGAACCTCATGACCAGAGGGGAGTCCCGCTGTTCCGCCACAGTGGATTTTGTGGCCGGAAACGGTTCGGTTTACCGTTCCTGCTTTGAGATCTTCAGAAGAAAGACCAAATTCACCAGACGTTTTCGGATAAGTCTTCTGGATGATTCCGGCAATATTGTCAGAACCGAGGTGGATGTCGAAAACAAGATGAGTGTTCAGGATCTGGCAGTCAGCTATACCGGACTTACCTGGGAGCAGTTCCGCAGGGTGATTATTCTTCCGCAGGGCGAGTTTGCCGCATTTTTGGATGACAATTCGGATGTCAAGCTGACTCTTCTCGAAAAACTTACCGGCACGGAAATCTACAAGAACATTGATTTGGCTGCACGAAACCGAATGGAGATTCTTAAGAATCAGCTTGCGGATATCAAAAACCGGATGGAGATATTTGAAGCTCAGATTCTGCCGGATGAGGACGTTCAGGCAAAGAAACAGGAGCTTTCCGTTATCCGGGAAAAGCTTGATACCGTATCCGCCATGATTAAGGCTGCGGAGGATTTTGCCGGAACCAGAAAGGAAATCCGGGAGCAGGAGGCCGGGATATCCGGGGAGGAAGCAGCCCGGGACAGCCTGAAATCCGAGCTCGATAACTTACGCGATGAAAGACGTACCGTGATTCTTCACGATCTGGCTGCTCCGGCCCGGGATCTTTATGCCGGAATCACGCTCCTGAAAAACACCCTGGAGGAGCTTACTCAAAAGAATGAAAAACTGAAGGCTTCTCTGGGAGACTATGAGAAGAATCTTGCGGAGTCTCAGACTGCATTTTCTGAAAAGGAGCGGATTCATAACGAAAGGTCCCGGGAAAGGGAAATGAAAGAGCCGGATCTGACCCGGGCCGAAGGTCTGGAAAAGAAGATCTCGGGAATTGAAAGCACCGTGAACGGACTTCAGGAAAACCGCAAGGCCGAGGAGGAGGTTCTTTCAGGAGTAAAGTCGGAACTGGAAAAGCGGCAGGAGTCCCGAAACGCCGTTTCCGGCAGGCTTAAAATTCTGGAAGAGGAGCACCGCAAGGACGAAAAATTCAATGACCTCGTCCCGGTCTGGAACGAGCTTAACGGAAATCTTCCGGCTTACCGCAATGCCGCAGCATCACTTGTAAAGCTTCAGAATGACGCGAATGAGCATGACGGCAAAATCGCAGCGATTTCCGGAACTCTGAACGGAGAAGCCGTCCGTTACCGGGAGCTTTCCGGAGATAACCGGGAATATTCCTTCACTGAGGGAAATCTTCCGGACCCGGAGCCCTGTGATAATGTTCTGACGGTTCTTCAGAACTGGCACGGCACTGCTTCAGGACTTTCAGACGGAATAAAGTTACTTGAGAAGCACCTGACGCAGATGGAGGGGCATGCGGAGAAATTTGCCGAAAGTGCCGTGAGCTCAGCCACCGACCTCGAGGCTCTCATTGATTCCCGAAAGGCGCTGGCCCGGGAAGAAGAGAATCTGAGATCCCGGACAGGGGATATTGAGAATGCTGCCAGACTGGAACAGGCACGTCTCGATGCTCAGAAGGAGCTTTCCGGCCTGGAGGGTGAGATGAAGACCCAAAAGGATGCCGTCAGAAAGCTGGAACAAAGAAATGATATCCTGAACCGGGAACAGGAGGAGCTGAGAGGCAAAATTGCCGCTCTCGAACAGGAACACAGTCGGGACGAGTCATGGAACTTCTTAAAGGATTCCTGGAATGATCTTATGATTTCCGCCGGGAAGCATCGCATGATCCGTCAGGGACTTATTAAGATCGGAAATGATATTTCAGCAAAGGAAAAGACCCTCGCGGAACTCCGTAACAGCTGGAATGGCAAACTCCTGAAATATCAGGAGGCTGCCGGAGACAGCAGTTCATTCAGTATTGAGGAAGAGCTTGCTCCCGATGCCATGACCTTTGAGGAAACCGCTGCCGCTCTCGGCCGCTTTCAGAAGATTTCCGGGGACCTTGAGCATCGGGCCCTGGATCTCGGGGATAAGACCCGGGAGTACCTGAAGCTGGCCGTGAACTTTTCCGAAAACGCCGCCGTCTTTGCCGGAGAACGGGAAGAACTTTTGAAGCTTCTTGACGGCAATTCTCCGATTCATGCCAGGGAGCAGCGCATTTCGGAACTCGAAAAGAGCATCCGCACCTGCCAGGGAATGATTAAGGTGAGCGAAATTGCCGTGAGCCTTAAACCCGGAGAGGAATGTCCCTGCTGCGGTTCCCGGGTGCATCCCAGACTGGACGGAGCTGCCTCGGATCCTGGCAGGTATCTGGAGGAGGCCAGTCGGGCCCGGGATGAGTATGAAAAAGAGCTCACCAGGGTCAATGATGAGCTTTCCGGTCTCCGTTCCCGGAAAACGCTTTTGTCCGCATCCGTTAAGACGCATGCGAGAGAATTTCCGGCTGCTTCTGCGGAGATATTCGGAAAGGCGGAGGAGCTCTCGGGACTTGCCGGGACCTTCCGGGAAAAGCTGGAGTCACTCGGGGATCTGATTCCCGAAGGCCGGAATAATCAGGGGCGTATCGGAGAAGCCCGGAAGACTCTTCTTGAGATCCGGGATCGGGGGCTGGCTCTGCCGCTTTTTTCCGGAAAGGAAATTTCGGAGTTCTCCTTTGCGGTATCCGCTTTTGCTGACGGCTTCGGTAAAGTTCCTGCCGGTCCGGATGAGAATGACATTTCTCCGGAATTCGCCGAAAAGCTGCCTTTGCCGGATAAAGATGCAGCCGGCCTGAAAGCTCTTGAGGAATATGTGCGTAAACTCTGTCCGGCTCTTGAAAGATTTGCGGGGACGGTGCTTCCTGAAAAGCAGGATGATGCAGCCCGGATCGAAAATTGCCTCCGCGGCGTTCCTTTGCTGGTCGGGGATATTCGGAATCTCGGAGAGAAGTACCGTGCCGCGAACACGGAGCTTGAGGGACTCAGGCGGCAGGAGACCGAAGCCGAAGGCAGCCTCCGGGAGACCGTTTATTCTGACACGGAAGAGATGTCAGGGATCTGGCGGGAGCTTACGGAGGAGTCAGATGAGCAGAAGTACCGTACCCGGGTAACTGAACTCGGAGAGACCGTAAAGCGTATTAACGCCTATGACGGTGATCTCGGAAAGCTTCAGACGGCAATGGAGGCCAAGGATGCCGAGATCAGTGCGTCCCTTAAGGATCTCACGGAACAGAAGGCGATTCTGGCCGGCACCGAAAAGCTTATTTCCGGAAAAAATGCCCAAATTGCCGGAATAGACAGGGAGATTTCCGGCATTATAGGTGACAATAAAACAGTCGCGGCATTCCGGGATCAGTTTGCCGCCGGAATTAAGGAAGCCGAGAAAGTTCTTGAAAATTCCCGGGCCCGTTTTGCGGAGAGTTGCGGAAATCTTCGGAATCTTCGGGATCTTATGGCCAGGGCATTTAACGATATCTGCTCCGAAAGGGAGCGCCTTTCCGGCAATCTCGATGCGGTTCTTGAGATTCGGGAGAAAATTCCGGAACAGGACGGGGGCTTCCTTGCCGGACTCAGGGATCACTTTCAGAGTATTTCGGAGCGAGGGCGCAGGCTTTTTGTCTTTGCCAAAGATAACGCCGCTTTGGAGATTCCTTGTCTTGTCAGCCAGTATCTCGCAGATCTGGACGGGGCCCGGAAGGACAATGCGGAGGATTCCGGGATTCCTGCCGTTCCCGAAATTCCCGATCTTAAACCGTTTATCAGTGAGGTGTCGGATTTTGGAGCATCTCTGCCCTCAGTCATTTCCGGCGTTACGGATCTTGAGAAACGGATTGGCGAAACGGCAGTTCTTGTCAGAAATGCCCGGAACAGTCAGAGTGTCCTGGAAAACGAACGCACCGCGCTGGCAAAAACCCTGAACGAAATCAAAACCACCGGGGAGCGGATGAAGAAGCTGGTAGTTGACAATGGGAATCTGCAGGTGGCTGATGTCTGGAAGGAACTTAGCAGCCTCTCAGAATCCGATTTTAAAACTGGCATTGCGAGATACCAGGGGATTATTGATCGGCTTTCCGCTTATGACGGCAATCACCGGACATTGTCCGCCGAGCTTGACGGACTCACGAATACCGTTGCTGCTTTCCGGGATCGTGAGACTGCCGTTACTGATAAGCTTGAGACCATCGCACGGCAGCTTGCGGAACAGGAGACTCTGAAGCAGGAGACTCTGAAGGAAATCGCGGTTCTTACCGGAGGACTTTCCGTCTCCGGGTTCAGAACAGCCCTGGACAAGGCGGTGAATGATGCCGCGGCCGAGGTAAACAAGGCCAGACTGGCTCTGAAAGCCAGTGAAAAGGATCTGGACAGTCAGAACCGGATAATCAGGGAGGGCGAGGCCGAATATGCCAGGAAGGAGACGGAGCTTTCCGAAAACGAGAAAGAACTTTCAGGGATGCTTCAGGAGATCGCTTCCCGGAATCCGGGTTACTCGGAGGATGATCTTCGGGATGGGCTCGGGGTGCCTGAGGATGCTTACCGTGCCGCCCGGGACAGGGTTCAGGGACTTTCCGAAAAAATCCGGGAGCTTGATACCAGAATCGGCGAGCATAAGGCTCTGCTTGGTAAACTCAGTGCCCGTCTTTCCGGGCTTCGTGAAAAATTCCCTTCGGATTCCTTCACTCCTGAAGGGGATCTCAGCGAGGAAATTTCACTCGGATTCGTTCAGGAAAAGAAGGATCTGGACGAGACGGCACAGGAGCTCAGTCGCTGTCTTAAAAACAATGAGGAGAGCAGTCAGAAACGTGCTTCCTGCATTGCCGACCAGGAGAAGCTCAGAAATGACAACAGCGCTCTTTATGACCTTTGTCAGATGTTTGGCAAAAAAGATGGTTTTGCCCGCTATGCCCAGACAATTACCTTCGGCTACCTTATCAGCAGAGCCAACATCTATATCCGGGATTTTACCGAGAGAAGATATGAGCTCTGTCAGGCCATGGGAACTCAGAATAACGGAAAGGCTTTAAATCCGTTTGAGATTACGGTTATTGACCATGATCGGGGCGGGAAGAGCCGTATCGTAAGCTCCCTGTCCGGCGGCGAAAAGTTCCGGGTGGCGCTGGGGCTGGCCTTCGGGCTTTCGGATCTGGTGTCCAGCAATGTCAGAGTCGACAACATGTTCATCGACGAGGGTTTTGACACTCTGGACAACGAACGGCTGGACAGGCTGATAATCGCCATGAGCGCCGTGAGCTCCAGACAGATCGGCATTATCACCCATGTGGACCAGATCGTGAACGGGGCCATGATAAGATCCCGGATCCGGGTTCAGAAATCCGCCGGGGATCCTTCCCGAAGCGAGGTGAAATTTGAATAGCGGAGGAATTTCCGGCTGATGACGCGGGGGCAGTTTTCGGGAACAGGGAACCGCCCCTTTTAGGCGTCCGGAATTCCCGGAATTTCAGACCGGCGTTATCACGCATCTTTTCCGGTAAAACGCAATTCCGTATCTGTGGACTTCACTGCAAGGCTCAGACTCAGAGTCCCCGGGATTCTCGGTACCGGGCAGATCCGCAATTTCCATAAGAGCGGCACCGGCAACATCGTCCATATCTCTCCGTCTCACATCAGCGTGAGCAGTTCGGAAATTCAGCACTGCCTGAGCTCCGGAATTCCGCTTCCTGAGGATCGTTACAGACACCCTGCCGTCCGGAAGAGTGCCCGGCAGCACCTCGATATCAGCAGTTTCAGTAATCTTAAGCGCTCCGAAGAGAAAATCGCGATAGTATGCATCGGTAAATATATCTCCGCCGGCCACATAGTGCCACAGCATTTCACTGAGAATATCCCAGGCGCCCCGGCCATCCCCGTTCAGGAAGGAGTCCCGAAGTTTCATGGCTTCCATGGCCCATTCGGCATTGGTTGCGGAAAACAATGCGGCAGCTTCGCTTTGGAACCGTCTCAGGGATTCCCGGTTGGGAATTCTGACAATCATGTCCGTTCTGGAATCAGGAACCTTCTTTCCGGAAAGCATTCCGGCGTGCAGCATAATGGTGGCGAAGCTGTCAAAACATAAGTTTGCTGAGATGTCCGGACAGGAGTTGAAGCTCGTAAGCATAATCTGTTCTTCCTTTCCGTCCATAAGGTTCTGGAGATGATTGCACCCTCCGGCATAATTTTCTCTGATAAAAGCCTGAATGACATCATTGACATCGGTGAACCCCGGACAATTATCCGGAGAAAAACCGGCCGGATTGTTTTCGGGGTTCAGAGCTTCCGCCAGAAAATTCATGACGCTTCCGGAGCAGCATACTTCAGCCCTGGCGACAGTTAAGCCCCCGTACCAGTCTGTAATCTCCTTAAGGCGGTTTTCCATGCCCGCGGCCCGCAGAAGCTGTGCGGTTTCATCTTTGGTAAATCCGGCAAAATCGCCATGGAAAAAGTCCGTTACATCAGAGGCGCAATAGTTGTTAAAACCCGAGTAGATGCTCTGGTAATGAATCTCCATAAGCCCCGTTACAAAGCCTTTCTCCAGAGTGCCGTTATCCTTGAAGGTGTGTTCCAGCATTCCGGAAACAAGAAGGAGCATTTTGTCGTAATATCCGTTTCTTGTGGCGACTCTGAGGGGTGCATCGTAATCCTCGACTATAATGACGGAATCTCTGTCGTATACTTTGGAAAGAGTATCTCCAAGCCTCTTGAGGTCAAATACAATATTTGTGCTGACAGAGCTCTTGTAGTCTTCATCCCTCAGCGCGGGCAGATCGGGAAATTCGGAGTTGAGATAATATTCAAAGTCGTGAATGCCGAACTCCGGGAAGTTTTCGCATTTCAGCAGGAACCGGAATTTTTCATAAACATTCTTGTACAGCAGCAGGAAGGAATACAGAGCTTCCTCATAGTCAGAGCCGGTCACGTTCTTAAGAGACAGTCTTATAACCGGGAAGCGTCCCATGTACCTGTCGCAGAATTCCCGGTTCCCGTAAACACTGAGATTCCGGAACAGCCGTTCCTGCCGGCTTCTGTCTTCGGGATTCCGGTAATTCATTTCCGTAAAGGCTTCCACCATGCTCATGCCAAGGGACATGCCGAAATGCGGCGGTCTCAGTAAAAGCAGCACATGTCCGTTATGCATGATTTTTTCAAGGTGAGAAGTCTTGTCGATATATACCTTTTGTCCCAGCACAATTTCTTCAAAATCGGAGATTCCTGCCGGAATGTCACTGCATGAAAGCTTTTGGCTGTTATCGGCATTAATCATTGTCAACCTCCATAATATTGCAGTAATTTTAAGATTAATTGGCAGATGTGCAGGCTAAATATATCATACAGGTGGATTTTATAAAAACTTATACGGTAAATTCTGTGAGATGAGAAGAGATCAAAAATGAAGTGGGGGATTATCAGTGATAACAGCATGCATTTTGTGGAAGCAGTGGCATAAAAACCGAAAATGACTGACAGCAACACGCAAAAAAAGCACCGGACAGATCACTGGAACAGGGAGTTTCGGGATAAGCGACTGGCCAAAAAAATCCCGATCATCCTGGGGCGGAAATCGGGATTTCGGAGTTATGCCGGAATTATTCCGAACACTGTCAGGAACCGGGGTGCCGCATTTCAGGGCATGGCCGGGGGTTCTCCGCCGGTGCTGCTTCCGTCACCGGGGCGTGCCGGAGGTTCCCCGCCGCCAGGACCGAAGCCACCGCCTCCGGGTCCGAAACCGCCGCCGCTTTGCGAAAGACCGGTATAGACATGGGTGGTGCCGTCAGTGGTGACGGTTCCGGTCTGGCTGCCGCCGGAAACCGCGGGAAGTTCTGTATAGAGCCCGTGGAAATCAGTGCCGCCGGAAACCGTGACTCCGGAATGGACGGTGTATGTCGCATCGCCGTCCAGATAGGGCGAAGACAAAGTGGCCAGACTGTAGGAGGTACCCGGAAGCTTATACACGAACACCGGATTCCCGGAGGCGTCCTTAATGGCCATAACGGTATTCTGACTTCCGAGATAGCCGGAGCCGATAACAAATGTGTTCTGGGTGGTGGTCTCCGATCCTGAAGATGCGTATTCATGATTGGAACCGCTGAGTCCTATAAGGGTGCCGCCGGTAACAGTTAGCCTCCCGTCGCAGTCAAAGCCGTCCTCGCTGCCCAGCGTGGAAACCGCCACAATGGTGCCGCCGGAAATGCTGATGTCTCCGTTGGAATCGATGGCATCAGCCCCGGAGGAATTAAGATAAAGTCTGCCGCCGCTGATATTGATGTAGGCATTGCCGTCCCTGCTGGCATTAAGAGCATCATCGGTGGTGCTGATATTGAATTCACCTCCCGTTATGGTGACACCCAGTTTGCCTTCAATTCCCTCGGGAGAGCTCTTTCGTTCCTCGGTTACCGCAATGCCGTCCTCGTCATAATAGGTGAAGGTCTGACCGTTTTCGATAACCTGTCCGGAGGTGGTAATGTTAAAGGTGCCTCCGGAGATGGTGATAACAGGTGACGGATCATCGGAGGTATCGGATGTTTCGGCATCATCCTCAATATCCCACTTGGCGCTGATGGCCTTGCCCACAGTGTCAATGGTAATCGCGCCGCCGGTAAAGTTCATGCCTCCCAGTCCGGCACCGTCCTCGCTTTCGTCGCCGGAGACAATAATGCCGCGGCTCTGCTTGTTGTCATGAGTGCCGACACCCTTCACATAGACGGTACCGCCGTGCATGTCAAAGCCGTTCTTGCTCTGAAGTCCGTTTCGGCCCTCGTTGTAGACGCCGATTTTGCCGCCGTAGACATAGATCCGGTCTTTGGCATAGATGCCGTGTTTGTAGGCGGTGCTGATATTAAGCGCGCCGTCCCCGCTCAGCCGGAATATCCCCTTTGTTGACAGTGTGCCGCTGGCGTCCGAACCGGGAGCCCACTTCTGAGTTTTGGAGGCTTCGGAAACGTCAACGGAGGAGTCCACGCTGTCGTCATAGTAGTCGGTGCCGTTGGCGGAGCTGTACCCGGTGCCGAAGGAACGTCCGTCGGTGAGGAAGTTGTTACCCTTCAGCATTACGAAGGTGGTGGCAGTCTTTGGTTCTACCGTGATTGCCGGATAATTTCCGCTGGTAATGTCAGTACCGTTAAGTTCCAGCCCGATTTGCGATTTCTTTGCGCCGGTGATGACGAGCGATCCCTTGCAGGTTCCCGTGAGAGACACCTTAACGGCGGAAGATGTATCCATCCCGGAAATGTCCAGACTGATGATGCCGTCGGTTACCTTCAGAGTGGCCCCGGAGAAAGAAGCTCCTCCGGAAAATGATTCATAGGAAGCTCCGTCCGGAGAGAATGTCATATTGCTCAGGTTAATGGCGATGGTGTTCCCGAAAACCGGCATGTCCGTATCGTCAGCATTGACCCCGACGGTGCCGCTGTAGGAGGAGAACATGTCATGCTTTGCCACGGCTGCCGGGGCACCCGAATCGCCGGAATCCCCAGTGTCACCTGAATCCCCCGAGTCTCCCGAATCACCGCCGGAGTCCTTGTCCGCCTTATTTATGGCATCGATAACATCCTGGCCGGTAAGAGCGTCAAGGTCCTTTTCCGAAAGAAGTGTGTCATAAACACCGGAGGCAGAGGCCTGCACGGCAGTACCCAGTGCAGTCAGAGAGCCCCGGTGATGCCTGCACTCAGGGCTGTGAGGGTACGCGGGAAACTGTCGGATGCGGCGGCAAGCTCGCTGGTAATAAGTGTTTTCAGACTGTCTTCGGAAATTGTTTTGTTGTAATCCCCGGTGGCGGTACTGACGGAAACGCCGAGAGCCCCGGTTACGGCCGCCAGTTTTTCCCGGAGGGAGCTTTCAGTGGCGGAATCCAGATCAGCGGGTCCATAAAGCTGATCGGCAATGGTGGTAAACGGTGTTATCCGGTACACTGCATCGGGATTGTTGCGGTCCACAAAGATCTCAGATGACATGGCAACGTTTTTGGAAAGGGAACTTTCGGTGCCGAAAACCACATTTTCTGCAGTGCCGGCGGTGGCCGTTACGAGTACCCGGACATGATTGTCGTGCTTGTCCAGATCCGCGGTTTTGACATCCAGAACCTGTGTACCGTCCGAAAGAAGGGTGCCATGCGGTTCATCGGAATCCATCACGTAATTGCGGTCCAGATCGACAAACACTGTCCCGCCGGCAGGATAGCCGTCAATGGCCTGTATGTTGATCGAAAATGTTAAAACAGGGTCTGCGCTGTCATTATTGCCGGTATTGCTGCTGCCTCCGCCGCCGCAGGCTGAAAGGCCGATTGCGGCCAGCACGGCAACGGAGATTCGGGATATCGAAAATTTCATTATAATTCTCCGGGATGGAAAATCTTTCCCGGTCGGGAAAGGCGGAACATGGGACGTTTCGGGTGCCGGGAGTGCCGTGTCAGGCACGATTTCAGGGATTCCTCAGCACTGCTGTAAATTTATCAGGAACAGGGAATGTCCGATGCTTGATGTTAAAAAATTGTTAACTGCATCACCTTGAATTTGAGCATTTATGCATGAATTTTCTGCAGTTTCTGAAAACCAAATCCGAAAGAGATGTTGGATAACGCAGTATCAGGAAAGAACATTTCCCGGTGCTGATGCGAGGCTGTAAACTCCGGATCAGGGCCAGTCGCAGAATATTACTTCTTTATGAAGAGATAGAAGAGGAAGATTATGTTTACAATGGGAACAAACATCAGCAGAAAGGTCCACAGGCTCAAATCGGCGTTCCTGATTCTTAGCAGAGTGGCCAGAATTATCACAATATTGATGATGCATGATATTATGCAGACACTCGGACTTATCTGAAATGTCTGTGTCAGTACAATCTGATTGATAGCGCGCTGATCTCCCCGCATCTGGGCTTCCATGATGGCCTGTATCGGCATATCGGACAGGATTTTCATCATGAGCGCATACTCAATGAAGAGGACGGTAATCCAGGTGAGCAAATAAGGCAGTCTTGTCATGGAAGGTACTCCATTTTTGTGTTGATCACGGAAGGCAGTAAGGATTCCGTCAGGAATATCAATGCCGCAATGATAAAGTGTTAACAAATCATTTTCAAGTTTTTAACATCCGGTGCAAAAACCCGGAATAACGGGAACAGGTATAAGTTCTTTCTTTTGAGGTCTGGTTGTTCTGAAATGCAGGCGGCAGAGATGATCCGAGGAGTCCGCTGAATACGGCATCCTGCCGGAAAATTCAGAGATGCTGACTTCTCCGGAAAAAATCTTCGTTCCCGCAGCGGAGGTTCTGGCATCCAGGATGTGTATATCGAATTCAAGGTGGTGATACAAATGGCAGAGTATGGATTAAGAGGCAAAGTGGCCCTGGTTACGGGGATAAATAATCCTCAGGGGATTGGTGCAGCGACAGCACTCGCATTTGCCCGTGAGGAAGTCAGACTTGTTTTGGTGTACAGGAGAATTTCCAGACCATTCGATGAGAATAAAACTGACAGAGAAGGTGCAGACAGGTATTACGCCGCAAATGCCGGGAATGCTGATGCCGTAGAGATTGCACTCAGGAAAGCGGGCGCGGATTATCTCCTGATTGAGAGTGACATTTCAAACGAGATTGCCGTAAAGGAAATCTACTCGAAAGCCATTGAACAATATGGAAGCGTCGATATTCTGGTTAACAATGCCGCGGCTGATAATGAGACCGGGGCGGATACAATAGAAAAAATAACCCCAAAAGTGATTGATGATACTTTTGCAGTGAATGTTCGGGGAAGCATTCTGATGATGCGGGAGATGATCAATTCTCATGGCAGCTATGGAAGAATCATAAATATCTCCACCGATGCATCTCAGGTTTTTAAAGGACAGATCACTTATGGCGCCAGCAAAGCAGCCTTAGAGGCTCTTACCCGCAGCATAGCGCTCGAGGTGGCGCAATACGGAATAACAGTAAACTGCGTTGCACCCGGGCCTACGCAGACAGGATGGATCGATTCTGAGTTTGAAAAGCAGATCCTTCCGGTCATCCCGATGGGACAACTGATCCGGCCGGAAGATATTGCCGACACAATTCTTTTTCTGGCAAGCGAGCGGGCGAGAATGCTGACGGGACAGGTCATAAAAGTTTCCGGCGGACATGCTCTGTAAATTCTTCTGATTTCAGAGTGTCCTGTTTCGCAGGTACGCTTTTTTCGTGGTTTTCACCCGTCTTTTGAGTGCTTCACCCTTCAGTAATCGAGGGGGAAACTCCGGTCGTCAGCCACGTACTTTCTGACTTTTGAAAGTTATTCCCTGCGAAATGTTTAAAAACAGGAATAGTTCTGTTCCGTAACAGATCTAATTGATGACAGGGTCATCCTGAAAAACAAATCCCGTCCGAATGGCGGGATTCTGATGAAAGAACTGCAGCGTTCGGCTGATATCAGCGCTGCATCCGGAAACTGACTGTCTTCTGAAGCAAAGATAGATAAATATCAGCCTTGCAGGATAAAGGGGCAATCAGGAGAGATGGCAGTCGTCGAAGCGGCTCCCGGGAGATACTGATTCCTGTTCCGGAACGGCAATAAAGCATTCTTCTGGCCGATTACACCAGTCTGATATCGCACGTCCTTGCGGTACAGGTGTCTCATCAGCGGATTTCAGGTCATACCGAAGCAGACGCTGGCCCGAAAGTTTTCCGGGCAGTTTTTTTGAGATGTCATTTACGGATATGCTTGGGGCAGGTGTTGCTGTTCGAATCAGCCTGTCTGCCCTGACATGAATTCAGGAGTTGCGGGATTATGCCGATAATCCGGCCTGAAATTCGGTTCTTATCTTTTAAAACAAAGAAATAACGGGAACGGAATAATCAGAATCGGAGGAACTATCAGCATGAGTGCCGTAAGCTTTTTCTCCATCCTGGCATTGCCGAGCCGGAACCAGGTGGCAATGGTCAGGAACACCCAGGAGAGTCCCAGAGTCGGGAAGTTTTTGAAAAGCAGGTTCTCGAAAAATGAACTGAGAGCAGACTCTCCCTGTTCCTGAGCTGCCTGATAGGCCTTCATGGAAAAATCCCCGATAAGCGTATACAGAATGACACCAAAACATGTTGCCGTGATGATGCTGTAGAAAAGTCTGTTCATTTAATGATTCCCCTTTTAAGTTTGATTACTGACAAATCCGAAGATTCCGAACAGTGACCGGGCCGCGTGCGGAAACGCAGTCCTCAATTGCGAATGCTCCCGGCTGTCCCGGCGAAGTATGGTTTTATTCGGCACTAAGCAGATCCTCCAGGGTGGAGTTCTCCGTTTCCCGGGACTGGCTGTCCAAAAGCTCCCTGGCATTTGCAATGGCGGCATCGGTGATCTCGGAACTGCCCAGAAGCCGGGCGATTTCCTGCTCTCTCCCGGTGGCATCCAGCTCAATTACAGCGCTTTCGGTGATGTCGTTTACCGTGGATTTCCGTACCTCATACTGGTGGTGCGCTGCTGCGGCCACCTGCGGAAGATGGGTGACGGTAATCACCTGGGAATGTTTTCCCAGAAGTCTGAGCAGTTTTCCGGTAATGGCTGCGGTCCTGCCGCTGATACCGGTATCTATTTCGTCAAATATCAGGGTAGGAGAAGAGATCCGGTTGGCGGTGAGTACCAGTACCGAAAGGGCGATACGGCTGATTTCGCCTCCGGACGCGGTATCTTCCACCAGTCCCGGAGGAAGCCCCCTGTTGGCGGAAAATTTAAAATCTATGACGTCAATACCACTGTCGGAAATGGTCTCTCCTTCCC
>Ga0310695_10004385_pt1 | contig 26120 bp, 18 predicted proteins | sample RumenRJG_04DNA_FD_203882 | JGI IMG/M metagenome (GOLD analysis project Ga0310695, IMG submission 203882) | Bovine rumen microbial communities from Lethbridge, Alberta, Canada - RJG_04 (v2) (version 2) | ecosystem: Host-associated > Mammals > Digestive system > Stomach > Rumen | place: Canada... | reverse complement strand
GGAATCTCCCATTTTTCTACAAATGTGCCGTCCGAATTAAAAAAGCCGCACTTGACTGTGGTTCCTCCGATATCGATTCCAAATGCATAAGGCTTCATTTCCGCACTCCTTTCAGAAACTATTCATCTGCGACATAGACCAGGCATTGATCAGAAGAACACAGCACATTTTCCAACGCTATAACTCAAGATTCACGTTCTCCCTGAACCAGCCCTCTCACGGCAGTCCCCTTTGCAGGTGCATACTGCTGCCATGAATCTTACATCTATAACTTTATCATGCACCGGAATACAAGACAAGAAAGAAAGCGCGCGCAAAACACTTCGAATTCAGGACGGGTTACTATTCACAGTCCCTTAGGAACTGTGATCGTAACCAAAACGGGTATGTAACGATAATCCCTCTGCAAGACGCAAAAAGGCCTGCCCCGCAATGAGCAGGACAGGTCTTGTCATTTCAAACCGGTATTCTAAGCGGTCGTTCCGCTGAAGATCAGGCGTTTGCCTTTGCGATCTCTGCCAGAGAAGCGAAGCCTGCTGCATCGTTGACAGCGAGCTCAGCGAGCATCTTGCGGTTGATCTCAACGCCTGCGACCTTCAGGCCGTGCATCATCTGGCTGTAGGAGATGCCGTTGATCCTTGCAGCTGCGTTGATACGGGTGATCCACAGTCTGCGCATATCTCTCTTGCGCTGCTTACGGCCTGCAAATGCGGAAGCCATCGCACGCATAACGGACTGCTTGGCAATCCTGTACTGTTTGGAACGGGCTCCTCTGTAGCCCTTCGCAAGCTTTAATACTCTTTTATGTCTTTTCTTCGCGTTTACCGCGCCTTTGATCCTTGCCATTTTAATTACCTCTCATTTTTCCTGAAATTCTGTGTCGCTGCCGTCCCGTGTGATCTGTCCGGTCACAGCTAAGGACAGCCTTCTGCCAGTCTTGCCTGTCTGAAAACGAATCTCTGTCTGAAAATCAGAGATAAGGCATGACCTTCCTCATGTTCTTGACGTTGGTCTCGTCAAGAATCGTGGACTGACGCAGATCTCTCTTCCTCTTGGTGGACTTCTTGGTCAGGATGTGGCGCTTATAAGCTTTGAACCTCTTGATCTTGCCGGTGCCGGTCACTTTGAAACGCTTAGCCGCGGCTCTTTTGGTCTTCATCTTAGGCATATCATTTTCCTCCTTGTCATTGCGCACATTGTGCAGTATGTCTCCCCGTCATCTTTCCTGTGAAAAATGCGGACGGCGGCTTAGCTGACCGTGCGTTTTCCTTCGTGTCTGTGCAGCCCTGCCCGGAATAGATCAGCAGGGCGCAGGCAGCCGGCATGTGAGATTCTTCAGAAGCAGAATATAACCTGTATCTGCAGCTGCACCTTCCGGAGCCTTATATCTTAACTGTTCTTCCAAAACGAAAAACCGCTCTTCTGCACGGATGCGGTCCGTACAGCCTGTACCTTCCTGCGGCTCAGCGCTTTTCAGCTAAAAACATGGTCATGGAACGTCCTTCAACGCGGGGCGTCTTCTCGACAACCGCGCAGTCCGTCAGCTGGTTCGCAAAATCGGAAAGAATATGGGCACTCGAACTCATATGCGCCATCTCACGGCCGCGGAAACGAAGAGTTACCTTGACTCTGTTTCCCTTGGTGAGGAACTTCCGGGCAGCGTTGACCTTGGTGGTAAGGTCGTTGGTATCGATATTAGGGGAAAGCCTGATCTCCTTGATCTCTACGATATGCTGCTTACGCTTGGCATCCTTTTCCTTGCGTGTCTTCTCATATTTGTATTTACCGTAATCGATAATCTTGCATACGGGGGGCTTGGCATTGGGGGAAATCTTGACCAGATCAAGGCCGGCTTCCTCTGCAAGCTTCAGCGCGTCTCTGGACGACATAATCCCCAGCTGTTCGCCCTCAGCGGAAATCACACGTACTTCTCTGTCGCGAATCCTCTCGTTAATAAATAAATCGTCTCTGTCCCTGTCTCTATTATTTACTTTCATAGCCTCCACGCGCCCTGGCGCAAAAAAACAGTGGCGCAAAGCTCCACTGTCTCACACATGCCTGTCCTCTTCCGCCCGCATTGCGCTCACCATGCTTCCCGTAATCCCCGGTTCCGCATAACAGCACATACGGCATAAAATGGAATAGATCAGATATGAACACCAGAAGCCTGCGCCGCTGGGTGAGAGTGTTGCTCTGCTTGATTGTATGCAAGTGCCTGCCGGCACAAAGTGTATGTTAACATCGCCAGGATATAATGTCAACTGATTTATGAAAAAATCGGGGTGAATTTTTGGGACACCGGGAACCATCCCGATCGTCCCGCAGCTTGAGACAATAGGAACCGTTCTGATCGTCCCGCAGCTTACTGTCCTTCCTCTTCCATACTGCGGGCCACAGCCTCTTCCATCTTCTGCCGCTCCTCCGGATCGGAATCCAGCAGGTTGAGGCTGGCAAAGGTCTTCTTATGAAAAAGTATGCCTACGCACCATGTAACAACCCAGATGAAAAGAGGCACGAAAATCGTCATGCCGAAACAGAAACGGAGAAGCTGCGTGCTCCTCTCATTTCCCAGAATGGCCAGCACAAACGTGACCAGATACAGACCGACAAGCAGTACAACGCCCATCAGCGCTGCTGCCCGCCGGACCCTGCCGGAAATATTCTCTTTTCCTGATGCAGCTTCTCTCCCTGATGTACTCCTTTTTTCCTCATTACTCATGTTTTTTCCTTAATGTATGCTTTTCTCTTATATATCTTTATAGACAAAGATATATGATATAAACCTGCAAGAATACCACATCCTGAAAAACGTTGCAGTACTGTTCACACCCTATTGAGAATTCCAACACGTACCTCTGCTTCCTGCAGATAACCAAGCCGGAACAGCATACATCCTGGCGGAGGCCGTTGTACTGAGCATTTAGATGTACTTAGCGAAGCATATGCTGCGGGCGGGTCAAACGCACGGCTCTCACAGCCGGGCGTTTGTCGTTCACCTGTCTGAGTGACGCGGTCTTTCAGACCGCGTCACGAGTTTGAACGTTGCCCGCCCGCAGTGTATGCAAGCTTTAGTACATCTATGCGAAGTACACCCGGACTCCAAAGGATATATGCTGTGACGGCTGTACCAGCTGTCACGTCCGCTTGATCGGCTTTAACGGTAGATGATGTCGTGTCTTTCGGGTCCGTTGGACACGATCGTGATGGGATAACCGATCTCTTTTTCAATGAATTCGATGTAATTGCGGCAGTTTTCCGGAAGGTCTTCGTAGTTCCTGATGCCGCGGATGTCGCATTTCCAGCCGGGAAGGCTGACATATACGGGTTTGGCCTTGGCGAGAAGTCTTGTCACAGGGAATTCCTTTGTCCGGACGCCGTCGATCTCATAGGCAACACAGACAGGGATCTCATCGAGGTATCCCAGAACATCGAGGACTGTAAGTGCCACGTCGGTCGCGCCCTGCAGGCGGCATCCATAGCGGGATGCGACACAGTCATACCAGCCCATACGGCGGGGCCTTCCGGTGGTGGCGCCGAATTCGCCGCCGTCACCGCCGCGCGTGCGGAGTTCATCCGCCTCATCCCCGAAAATCTCGGAGACGAATTCACCCGCACCGACTGCGGAAGAATACGCTTTGTTGACTACGACAACCTGACGGATCTCGTAGGGAGGGATCCCTGCTCCGATCGCGCCGAAGGCTGCCAGTGTAGAGGAGGAAGTGACCATGGGATAAATGCCGTGGTCAGGGTCTTTGAGTGTGCCGAGCTGACCTTCGAGAAGGATGGTCTTGTCTTCTTTGACGGCCTTTTCAAGGTACTCGCTGACATTTCCGATATAGGGTGCGATCATATCCCGATAGCTGTGGATCGTGTCGATGAGCTCAGCGCGGTCGATGGGATCTTTGTGGTAGAGGTGTGTCAGGAGAATATCCTTCTGCACACAGATGCGCTCGATTTTTTCCAGCAGCTCATCGTCGCTCATAAAGAGCTCATTGACCTGCCAGCCGACCTTTGCGTATTTATCGGAATAAAAAGGTGCGATACCGGACTGAGTGGAGCCGAAGGATTTGCCTGCCAGACGCTCTTCTTCACATTTGTCAAAGAGGATGTGATAGGGCATGACGACCTGGCAGCGCTCGGAAATCATCAGCTGCGGAGCGGGGACGCCTCGGTTCTCTATGCTTTTCAGCTCATTCATGAGGATCGGGATGTTGAGTGCCACGCCGTTTCCGATGATATTCATGACTTTCTGGTGGAATACACCAGAAGGAAGGGTATGCAGGGCAAATTTTCCATAGTCATTGACAATGGTATGTCCCGCATTTGCTCCGCCCTGGAAGCGGATGACGACATCTGCGCTGTCTGCAAGGGTATCTGTGATCTTTCCCTTGCCTTCGTCTCCCCAGTTTGCTCCTACAACTGCTTTAACCATAATTCTTTTTTTTCCTCCGTAGTAGAACCGGAATCACTGTTATCTCTGTTCAGGTTGAGACCGAAAACGTATCTCTTCAGCAGAAAGCAAATCTGCTGTTATTTAAACGTTGATCTGGGCCTCGACACCCAGAATGTCCTTATTGGCATCCAGAACGGGACGAATCACTTCATTGAGGTAGCGCTCGACCTGGTGAGGGGCACAGCCGATGTAGCGGGAGGGCTCCATGGTCTTTTCCAGATCTTCAAGGGTCATACCGAAAGCGGGATCCGCCGCGATGAGTTCCAGAAGATTGTTGTCCAGGCCTTCTTCCTTGACACGGCGTCCCGCCTGCATGGACAGCGTGCGGATCCGCTCGTGGAGTTCCTGACGGTCACCGCCTGCCTTGACGGCATCCATCATGATGTTTTCAGTAGCCATGAAGGGAAGTTCGCTGCGCAGGCGCTTCTCGATGACCTTGGGATATACCTTGAGACCGTCTGTCACGTTGAGGCACAGGTCAAGGATGCCGTCCACAGCAAGGAATCCTTCAGGGACGGAAATACGCTTGTTGGCGGAATCATCCAGGGTGCGCTCAAACCACTGTGTTCCGGCGGTCACAGCCGGGTTGATGACGTCAGCCATCACGTAGCGGGCCAGGGAGCAGATGCGCTCGCTGCGCATGGGATTGCGCTTGTAGGCCATCGCGGAGGACCCAATCTGGGTCTTTTCGAAAGGCTCCTCGACTTCCTTGAGGTGCTGCAGGATACGGATATCCGTAGCCATCTTCATGGCTGCGGAAGCAGTGATCGCCAGCGCATTCAGGACGATGGTGTCGAGAAGGCGGGGATAAGTCTGGCCGGAAACGGCAAAGCAGCGGTCAAAGCCCATTTTTTCTGCCAGCATGGGATCAAGGCGGTCCACCTTATCCAGGTCCCCGTCGAAGAGCTCGAGGAAGGATGCCTGTGTGCCGGTCGTTCCCTTGCTGCCCAGAAGGCGGAGGCTGGCTGCCGCGTGCTCGATCTCAGCCAGAGCAAGTTCAAATTCCTGCATCCACAGTGTGGCGCGCTTTCCGACTGTCGTCGGCTGCGCGGGCTGGAAATGTGTGAATCCCAAAGTTGGCAGGGATTTGTACTCATCGGCGAAATGTGCCAGTTTTGCCAGGACATTGATGATCTTTTTGCGCACCAAATGCAGGGCATCGCGCATGATGATGATATCAGTGTTGTCACCGACATAACAGCTTGTAGCGCCGAGGTGGATGATGCCCTTGGCTTCGGGACACTGCAGACCATAGGCATAGACATGGCTCATGACATCATGGCGGACTACCTTTTCGCGCGCAATGGCATCTTCATAATTAATATCCTCTGCATGCGCCTTCAGCTCCGCGATCTGCTCATCCGTGATCGGAAGGCCGAGTTCCTGCTCAATCTCTGCCAGTGCGATCCACAGTTTCCTCCAGGTACGGAATTTTTTATCCTGTGAAAAAATATACTGCATCTCTTTACTCGCGTACCGCTCGGAAAGCGGGCTCGAATATCTGTCTGTCGCCATGGATTTCTCCTCTCAGGAATATGCCCGGAGACAAGTCCCCGGAAAACTGGTTATCTGTACAGCAGCGAAAACCACTTTAATGCGTCAATGCTGCAAAAAACACGCAAAATAGAATACTCCAGCGTGATTCATTCGTCAACAGAAAACTCACAGGGTTTTGAGCAGCATTTTGAGACGTTTTGAGAACATCCGGACTGTCCGGACTGTATGTCTCAACAGTATGTTTCAACTGTATGTTTCAGCCCGTGTCCTATGCCTCGAACAGGCGGGGACTGTGACGGACAGCAGCGCCTCTGCTTCTCAGACGGAAGCTGTGACGCGCTGACGGTAATCCTCCTGCATGCCTTTGAGTGTGTGGCCCAGTCTTGAGGAAAATGCCTCTTCCTGCTGTTCCCGCCTCAGCTGGCGGAGTCGTCGAAGCTGACGGCTCTCGCTGCCGGATTTGAAACGGCTCTCCGCTTTTGCCGCGCGCTGTTCCACCTGATAGGCACTCTCATAGAAAGCCGGATGTTCCTCAAGGAAATGCCTGTAATCCTCGCCGTCCATACTCATATATAAAGAAGCGACATACCAGAAAGCGTGCTCCGGTACCGGCGAGAGTTCATAGGCTTCCCTGAAGCAGTCCGCAGCGCGCTCGAACATGAAGCTGTCTGCATAGTGGAGTCCTTTTTCCTTCCAGATCTGCGCCCGCGTCCCCCGTTCCATATCGGGGAGCTTGTCCAGAAGCTCGGTATAGGTGTTCTGGGCCTGACGCATATAACCGCGGCCTGCAAGAGACTGGGCGCGGGAAAGATCTTTGGAGATAGAAGCCATGCCCCTGCCGGCTTCCATCCTGGCAAGCACTCTGGCGGTCTCTCCTGCCGGGAGATAGGCGCACTCCCGCAAGATGGTTCCCACAAAATCTTTGGGTGTATGGCGTCCCCGCAGAAGCCCCCGAAGGATCCTCGCCAGTTCGTGCAGTCCGCAGGATTCCGAGAGCCAGTCCGCCAGCTCGGGATCCATGATCTCCTCATCCATGAAGTCGGCACACTGCGCGAGGGAATAGCACAGTTCTTCGGCGGAATACACATTCCGCTCTATCTTCCTTATTCTGTAGGGTGTCTCGGCAAGTCTGCCGGTCACTGTCAAAACCCTGCCCATTTACTGCTCCTTTGAATCCATGTTTATTTACACCGTAAATGTTTCTTCCCATGTGCCTCCGCCCGTGGGGAAGATATCTCCGAATCCCAGATCCGTGATCTGCACTTTCAGGCGGTCGGCGGCCGGCATGGTCAGCACGACTCTCAGGCGTGTTGTGCGGTCCGGCCTGTCCGGCAGCCCGTTGAGGTGGACTGTGAGCTGCTGCGGTTCTCCGCCGGTAACCGGCGTCTGCAGCAGACTGAATTCTTTTCCGTTTTCCAGGATAAAATCCTCCTCGACCTCGGCGTTGTACCATTTTACGCCCGCGTCGAGCAGGACATGATAACCCTTCTGCTCCCGGAGGAGCACTTCGATGCCGATGTTGGAACGAAGGGCATCCTGTGCCAGAAAGATGCTGTCCGGAATCTCGGAGGGTTTGTCCACGTGGAGCAGGGCACTGTAGGCCGCCCCCTTGCTGAAGAGGTTCTCACCCTGGAAGACCCTTCGCCCGCGGCACAGGTAGACAGCTGCATCCTTCATCCAGCCGCCGTCAAAGCCCTCTCCGGTCAGATATACTGCGGAGGCATCGTTCTGCTCCAGGAATTCCCTGACGGCTGCAGTAAACTCGCGGTCTCTTCCCGCGCCGTGTACGCCGGGGGCTATAGAGCGCCTTCCCGTCTGTGTCCAGTAGACGACCGGGCTGGTCCGGCGATTATAGAGCAGTGTCGAAAATACAATATTCCCGTCCGCACCATATTCACACAGCAGCATGCCGGCACGCCTCTGCTCGGCATCCTGCATGAGCATATAGCTGAAAAAAGACTCCTGATGGCTCTCGCACAAAACCTGCTGTGCACCTGTATCCAGACGGCTGAAGGCGCGCAGAATGACCTGTTCCATAGCATAGTCCATCGAAGGTGCCGTGAAAACAAGGGCTCCGATCTGCTCCGGCGCTATTTCCGGCTCCAGCATGGCCAGGCACTTGCGGAGGAAGAGTGCCAGAAGAGATCCTGCATTGTACTCTTCCCCTTCCACCTTGACCGGCGTGTCCCGGCGGGCCTTCTGCAGAAGGTCTGTCACGACAGTCCCTTCGCCGTCCTGCGCTGTCTCCAGAGCCGCCCGGCCGGCCAGCCACACCGAAGAGCCTTTCCGCTTGCAGAGTGCCATGGGAATATCGTATGCCTCCTGGCCCTGTACAGCAGTAAAAGTCACCGGTTCCCGCGAAATCCCTCCGGTCGCGGCATTGACAAAACCGCGGCCGAACCGCGCCCGCTTATTATATAAATATGAAATCTGACAATATTCATCCGAAAGGTCAATCCCCAGCATGAACTTGCCTGCAGGTGATTTGGATATGATCATCCTATTGACTGTGACCTCCTTATGTAAACAGTACGCGATATAAGCAGTACCTTCTGCCCGCATGAAAGTATTATCTTATAAAAATCATGATCTTAATAAAAGCCTTATCTCCGGAACAGTTCATTCTCCAGATAGCTTCTGCGATAATAGCCCGTCAAAAGAGAGAGCGCTTCGTCGTAATCGCGAAGGGCGGCTGCGCGGGTCGTCTCGTTGATGAGTCCGAAGCGTCCCGAACAGCTGTCCAGGATCCTTGCATCCTGCCCTATGATACCGCTCTGCACCACATGCTTGCCGGCGGCGTCATCTGTGATATAGTAATGCATCTGTTCCCCGAAAAAGAGCAGGAAACCGGATACATAAAAGTCTCTGTACATTTCCTTCATGGGACGGGCCCGGTAATTCCCTGCCTCTCCGCGGCGGGAAGTCGTGTAGTGGAACATGATATTCCTTCCGGAGCCGTCATCGGGTTCCGGGGGATGATACTGCACCAGTGTCTCCTCCGCATAGAGGTCCAGCCTGTCATCATATCCCGGGAACTGTCTGTAAAAAGGAAAAATAATGCCCTTGGAGAGAAGCACGGAAAGACTTGCCTTGGCCGCCGTGCGCTCTCGCCCGGAAATCTCATCCTGCCGCATGGAAAGTTCTTTCAGGCAGGCGATGCGGCAGATATCCGGAATATCCTCCCGGTCAGCCTGCTGTCCCTGGCCGGAGGCAGTTCTATCAGCAGCAGCCGTGATGGCTGCGGATGACGGACCGCTGCCTGCCGTTCCGGTCATTGCGGCAGCCGTTCCGTTGTCTGCAATGAGCCCGGCGATCAGGTCAGTCATGCGGTTCCCCATCGAAATGCCGTTTGAAAATGCGAAATCCGCATATTGTGCGACAGATGGCAGGAATGCCTCCTCCAGCTTTCTGCCCGCACTGATAATGATCTGCCCGTGCTCCGATGTGACAGCCCCGCTGTAGAGGACCTGCCGGATGACCCTGCGGTCCAGGGCTGTGGTAGATACGCCGGTGTCCGCACACGCTTTTCTGAGCCGGAGAAGCTCCCCCGAAAGGCCGCTGAAAGAAAGGGCCAGGCGTTCCAGGAGATCTGCGCTCTCACATCCGCGCAGAAACGCCTCCCAGCCCATGGGGATGAGCGCCGCCTGCACGCCGCCCTCCCAGGCAAGTCCGACACTGATCCTGCCCAGCAGCCTGGCGCCGACTCCCTCTGTTCCGTATGCCAGCAGCCAGCGCATCGCTTTTTCATATTCCCCCGCTTCCGCAAGGTAAGCCAGGAGACCTGCCCGCTCATCGGCGCCTCCCTGAGACGGATCTGCCTTGGACAGATAGAAGCGCAGGTAATCCTGTTTTCCGCTGCTGTCCGCAAGGCACATCAGCAAAAGCCTGGTCCTTGCCTGTCCTGTCAGGAGACCGCTGTCCAGAAGTCTTCCGACAGCTTTTGCAAACTGTTCCGAGACCGGATCATCCTCTTTGGGCGCAACCTGCAGACTCACATCCTCGCGGCTGCCGAACCCGATCCACTCCGCAAGGGCGTAGGGATCTTCCGGAATATCACCGCCCTGCTGCTCCGCTTTTTCATCCAGAGCGTAAGGCAGGCTCTTCGCATAGCGGTTTCCTTCCTCATCCTCCAGAAAAACAGTATTTGCATCTCCGTAGACCGGCAGAAAAGCGACCCCGTTACGCACCGGGAATGTCTGCTCGCCGCGGAAACGGTCATAGACCAGCACGGCCCGCGCAGCCCGGGAAGCCGTTGTGCGCAGTACGGCATTCCGGCCGGCCGGAATGCGGTAGCCGGCATCCTCCACAGGCATACTGCTGCGCCAGTTCTGCTCAAGATTCGTCAGCGGTATACGTGCTTCCACAGCGCGCGCATACCACTTGTGTGCCTGAAGTGACAGATCCTGTCCCCGGACCAGGAGGATACAGGCGGCACGGAGCATCTCTGTCTTCATCTGCAGGGCAGACTCAGCCGAAGAGGAAATATCCGAAGCGGCCGCAGAACTTTCAACGTCTCCGGAAGTACCTGATGCTTCCGTACTTTTTCCGTTTTCATATTTCTTCTGAGTCCGGGACTCGGCTCTGTGCTCTTCATCCCACATCTCATAGGCAGAACACAGGGCGCGAAAGAGAAGTTTGGAGAAGGTTTTCTTTTTTTCCGCGAGGGCGATCATCACCTCCGCGGCCCTGGGCGTCAGGGCTCTGTTGCGGGCGGCATACCAGAGTACATGCAGGCCGAAATCGTCCCGGGCCCAGCGCTCCTGTATACTGCTTCCGGGCAGCAGGATCTGAGGGTTCTCCCGAACCATATCCCAGGCCTCGATCCAGATCACAGGACTGTTGCAGCCGCTCTCATACTGATGGCGCAGGAAATTCCAGCGCGCCGCGGTCCCGGGCGCATATTCCTCTGCCAGATCCAGAAGCATCCAGGCAGTGCGCCAGTCACCGGTCTGGCGGTAAATACCGCGCAGGAACCTGACCACACGTCCCCTCAGCTGGGTATCCTCCATCCGGCAGCGGGCAAAGAGATACTGTCTGTAGCAGTAGGCATCCTCCTGCTCGCCCGTAAAGCGGGCGGAAAAATTCTGCGATGCATCATTTCCTGTATACCGGACTGCAATGCGTCCCAGTTCCCTGCGGGCTTCCGCATGCTGGCCGCGCAGGATCAGAAGGTGCACGCCGTACAGACGAGGGATCAGATCCCTGTGGCTGCGCAGGGAGATCTCATCGATCAGACGGTCCGCCTGCAGAAACCAGTTATCGGGAGGCGTCTCCTCGAGACGGAAATCAACATAGAGGCGCATCAGCTGCAGCTGCAGAAGCTCCAGTTCCCTTCCCTGCCGGCGGCGCATCTGCCCGGCAGAGCCGGGACAATGAACCTCGACCGGAACCGCCGTTTCATTAAAAGGTCCCTGTATGACCACACGGCCGAAATTCCGCCCGGCATGCAGAGCCGCGCGGTTCACCGGGATGCGGACTGTGAAGATCCTCTCGCTCTGTGTGTTTCTGTTCATCATCCTTCCGGCGCTGTCTTCAGCATTTTCCGTATCCGGATTGACATGGCCTGCAGCGGCTGTCTCCGCCTCCGCCGGCTCCTGTACTGCAGATCCATCCGCCGTTCCGTTTGTCAGAGCCGTCAGCGACTGGTCGTTTAAGGGAACTGCAAAAGGTGCAGACGGCAGAAAGATTCCTTCCGCGCGGATCACAGGTCCGTTGAAGCCGTTTCCGATCCTGCGGATCTGCAGCGGTATGTAGACGAGGTCCTCTTCTCTGGCGGTATCCTGCCTTGCACTTGCGCCGGCCATGCCGCTCCTGCGGACACGCTGGCGGTGTGCCTCGATGGCACGTTCCGCGCGGCTTCCGGCAAGCCTTCCTTCGGTCCTGCCCGCCTTTACCCTTGTCTGCAGAAACAGGCTTTTTTCCACCGGTTCAAAGACTGTCTTTTCCTTCCCGCATGCCGCGATCAGGAACTCCTCGACATTCTGCAGATTTCCTTCCTGCATGGAGAGTCCCCGGTAGATCGTCCTGTCCTCTTCTTCGGTGAGGATCCCCTCAAACCGGCTGCTGTAAAAAAAGGCCGCCGCCCCTTCAAAATCCTCTTCCGCCATTGCCAGAAACTCTGCCTTTGTGCGGATCCCGCTCACTGCATCTGCCCGTTCATTGGAAGGGGCTGTCTCTGACAACTGTCCCTGCCCGCTTTCCTGCGCCGCCTGTTCCCGCAGGACGCCGCTTCTGCCGCCTGTCTCACGTAAGGCATTTTTTCTGCGGAGGAGTTCTCCTTTGGCAGAGATCTCAACCATATAGGGAATATTGTATTCGCCATAGGGCGTGATCACACGAAAAGAGCCCTGGATGATCCTTCCGGGGGCAATGCCGCGGGCATCAAACTGCCAGCGTATATATCCTGTTCCGTCGGCTGCCGGAGCAAACTGTTCCCGCACACCCCGCATGCAGCGCTCAGACGGATATACATATCCGCGCGCCGGTTTTCCCGCTCTGTGAAGGACACGGATCACACCTTCACGTCCGGTGTCAGTCTCTGTCTCGAAGACCAGTTCCGCCGGTTCGAAATACAGACCCGCGTCCGGCACATGAAAGGCCTGGCCCTGCATGTTCTCTTTCGTGTAAAAATCTCTCATATCAAAAAAAATCCCCTTTCCGCGATTTCCGACACAAGATGCCAGGGATCGTCAACGCCCGATTTCGTATAAACAGAAAGGGCGGATCATCCCGGTCTCTTTGCCAGTCCTCCCGTCAAGGGGAATTATAACATACTTTTTTGTCAGGGTCTTGTATTCATGGTTCTTTAAGAAAGTTCAAAACAGAGTGCCGGTTAAAGTACAGACCCACCTGAAAGGAGACAGAGAACCGTCCCCTGTCTCCCCCGGTTTTGCACGGATTGAAAATGTAACCCGGCACCGCTTCCCTTCATTTGCCTGAAACTGCCGCGTCAATATATTTCTCATAATCAAATTTTGCCGGGGAGATACCCGTATAGGACCGGAATGATTTCCGGAAGTACTCTGAATCCGTAAAGTGCAGCTGGGCGGCGATCTCGGAAACCTTCTTCTCTGTATTTCCCAGCAGAAAACGCGCTCTCTCCATCCTGAGATCCTGAAGGAAAGCCTTGTAGGAGATCCCTGTCTCTTTTTTGAACAGGCTGCTCAGATAGCTGGGGTTGAGGAAAAAGCGCTGGGCGGTCTCTGTGAGCCGGCAGCTTTCATCCACATTTCCGATCATATAAAACCAGATATTCTGCACCTGTACATTGGCAGACCCTGTATGGAAAAGAGGCGCCTTCCGATGCAGAAAAAGGAGACTCCGGCTCAGACGCAGAAGGGCCTCTCTTACATCCGATTCCGAAGCCGTATCCGGAGAAGAAAAAAGGGTCTCCAGAGGCACATAGGATTCCAGAAAGGGATAGCCGGTCAAAAGAGACTGCAGGATCCGGCTGTTGATCTTCCGGATCTTCTGCATTCTGTCCAGGGGATCCTTTTCCGACATGACATAAGACTCGATCGCCTTCAGCCCCTTTTCAATTTCCTCCCTGCTGTATTTGAAAAGCATTCCCGCAAGTCCTTCTGCTGCCGCCATCTCCGGTTCTCTCATCAGATCATTTTTCTGCAGATGCGCAAGCGCACGTGTGAGTGTACCCTCAAGTTCCTTTTCCTCCAGCGGTTTCACGATGTAGTCAAAAGCTCCATACAAGATCCCCTCTCTCGCATAGGCAAAATCCGTATACTCACTCATCAGGATCGTGCAGCTGCACAGGTTTTCTCTCCGGATCGCCTTCAGAAGATCGATCCCGCTCATCATCGGCATGCGGATATCTGTCATCACAATATCGACATGCTCTTTTCGCAGGATCTCCAGCGCGCTGTCGGCGCGGCAGGTCTCCCATTCGATCCGGATTTCCTCTTCATGGTCGCGGAAAAACGGCATTCTTCTGACAGTGCGCAAAAATATTTTCCTGTCATCCACCAATAGCATTTTGTACATAGATCACCTCAGAACGCTGATTTCCTTCCGAGCAGGTTTCTTTTTGTAAATGCTGTTTAAGTTATACCGTCTCCACCTTGGGGGTTGGGCTGCTGCCTTGCGGGTACACATACGGCGGCAGTCTTACGCTTACAGCCATGTCGTTTCCGTTCCGCCTTTGCCCGATGTTTTATACAAAACTATGGGGCCAGTGTTTACACGATCCGGTTGTACATGACATTGTACTGAATATCCGGTGCCTGGCGGCCCAGTTCACGCAGGGTCGTCTTTCTCCCGAATTCCTGTTTCAGGGCCTCCTCCACAAAGTGGGTTTGCAGTGCCGGGAAATACATCAGCTTCTCGACTTCATTCTGTTTATTGACGCGGAAGAGGATCACATCCCGCACGACGTGGTGGTCTTCTCCCCGGACTATCACCCTTCCGCCGGGTCCGCTGAAGTCGATCCGGCCGCTTTCCAGGGCCGCTATGACCGCCTCCGTGTCCGTCGTCCCAGCTTCCTCCACCGCCTTTTTATACAGGTAAACAGCTGTATAGGCTGTCTCGGCATCAAACTCAATGTAGGGGATGTTTTTGTCTGCAAAACGATCCCGGATCCTTTTCGTGAAGGCCTCTGCTTCCCCGGTATCCAGTTCCTCGATATAGGAACTCATGAAATAAGTGTTCTGCATATAGGGTGCCGGCAGCCTCCTGTGAAGAGAAGAAAGCCCGACACCGATCGTAGAAATGACCGGGATCTTCTTTTTCCCTGTTCTGTACCACTGCTCATGAAAACATATCTGATTGTTTCCCACGCAGAAGGACAGCAGAATATCCGGATTTGCCTCCCGGATCTTCTCAATGGAATCCGTGAAGTCCTTCTTGGTCGGTGTAAAGTATTCAATGCCGACAATGCTTCCTCCCTTTTTCTCTATGTAGTTCCTGCTGCATTCAGCTGAGAGGATCCCGTAGTTGTAATCCGCCGCAATGATGTAGCAGCGGGATCCGTACACAGAGAGCATCTGGTCGAGCATGGGATAGACATTCTGTTCGGGTGTATTGGAGACGCAGAAGGTATAATGGTCCGCAATGCCGCCTTCGTACAGGGCATTGAAAAAATAGGGGATCTGCATCTTGTGTGCCACATCCCTGATATACTCCCTGGCGGAGGAAAGCTGCCCGCCCATCAGCACATCGACATTATCGGCAGCTGCCAGCTGCCAGGCAATGGCCGGGACCTCCGCAAGATCCGAGCTGAAATCTCTGAACAGGAGGCGGACCTTTTTACCCAGTATTCCGCCGGCCGCATTGATCTCCTCGACGGCCAGCTCATAGGCATAGCGGCGGCAGGGCGCGATTTCCGAATAAGCGCCGGTAACTGCTCCGATGACACCGATCCGGATCTCCTCCTCTCCGGGCTCTGTCTTTTCAACAGGCATGATGACCATCTGATTAGGGAGGCTGATCTGGATGGAAAAGTCCTCTCCCTCCGTCGATGAGATCGATACATTTCCGTGAAAACGCTCCACGATCCTGTGAACAAGATTCAGCCCTATCCCGGTACCGGTACGGTTATTGTCGGAATCTGCTTTCTCAAACAGGTCAAAAGCCCTCCTGGCAAACTCCTCGTTCACCCCTTCTCCGTTGTCCTGGAAAAAGAAATGTGTCATCTCGCTGTCCCTTGAAACCCTCAGGCTGATCAGGGCTTCCTCTCTGGCGGAGGTGAATTTAATGCTGTTTGAAAAAATATTGCTGATCAGCTGGGAGAAGAGAAAACGGTCAGCGATCACATCCGGCACCTGGTCAGGAAGCTGCAATGAGATCTTCCTGTCCCGAAGAGGCGCGGTCAGTTCCCTGAACTGGTCTCTGATCAGGTCTCCCAGGGAAAGTTTTTCCAGAACGATCTCACTGGACTGGATCTTTGAGTACCCGATATAAGTCCGGATCGTTCCCATGGCCTGCTCACAGATTTTCCGTATAGACTGCAGGTCCGCCATCGACTGTTCCGGAAGAAGATCCCTGCAGTCCTCTTCAATGATCTTCACATAGGCATAGATTTCTGTCAGCGGTGCCTTCAGCTCATGTGAAACCGTCAGAAAGTATTTTTCCAGATCTTCCTCTGTCATAAATCTGTTCCCGTTTTTGTCCTGCATGGGTTTCCCCTTCCTCTGAGATATTTTGAGATATTTTGAGATATTTGAGATATTGGCAAACGCCCCGCGTGCCGGCGTCTGTCCGAAGCCGGGATCAGAGCTGTGCACTGCCCCGGCCTGTTGTTTTTTGTCCGTTTACTGACAGTATATATCCTTCTTATTTATTATCAATCTTTTCAGGGCGTTTATTCAAAAGAGACAAATATTTTACCTTATGGACACAAAATTATTACCTGTTTCCCGAATACTGCTAATCGATATACTCTAACAAAGAGCGGCGGAAGAGTCCGACGATCCCACAAAAAGTACTCGAAAAGTACTCTTCCCCACAAGCTGCACAATCATTTGATTGATTCTGAAAAAGGAGGAAAAAAGATGAGTATCCAGATTGGAAGTGCCAAAATGCCGGAATGCACAAAGTACAAAGTGGCTGCCCTGACGGTTGATCCCAAGCTCGGGGAAGTCGAACGGAACGTATCCGAACAGCTCGCCCTGGTCGAAGAGGCAGCAAAGAACGGCGCACGCCTCATTGCAACTCCTGAAATGTCCACTACCGGATATTGCTGGTACAACAGAGAAGAAGTCGCTCCCTATGTAGAGCCCATTCCTGGAAAGACCACAGACCGCTTCCAGGCCATCGCCGCCAAGTATGACTGCTATATCGTCGTAGGCATGCCGGAAGTCGACCCGGAAACAGACATCTACTACAATTCTGCCGCCCTGATCGGTCCCAAGGGCATCGTCGGTGTCCACCGCAAAAACCATCAGTACATCGCGGAGCCCAAGTGGGCAAAGGAAGGCGACCACGATTTCCAGGTCTTTGAGACCCCGATCGGAAACATCGGCCTCTCCATCTGCATGGATATCCACTTCATCGAGACCGCAAGACTGCAGGGCCTGCGCGCCGCGGACGTCATCGTCCACATCAGTAACTGGCTGGCAGAAAAGACACCCGCTCCCTACTGGCTGACACGCGCCTATGACAACGGTGTTTATGTCCTTGAATCCAACAGAAACGGTCTCGAGCGCACCGTCCAGTTCGGCGGCGGCAGCGTCCTGATCAATCCCGACGGAACCATCGGATCCTATGAGGACACTGCTCCCCTGATGTACGGCGAAGTCGACATCGAGGTCGCCAGAGCCAAGAAATTCGGCGAGGGCGGCAACAAGATCCTCGAGAGACGTCCCAAAGACTACATGGAGATCATGCAGAACATGTATCTGTGGAATCCTCTGGACTATCACGGACTCTATGGCTATGATCCTCTTCCCAATGGCAAAAAGTCCGTCGTCTCTGTCGCCCAGGTCAACCCTGTCCAGGGCGATGTCGAAGCCAATATCGCCATCATCGCAGAAAAAGCCGCTGCTGCCGCTGCAGGCGGAAGCGAGCTGATCGTCTTCCCTGAGCTCATGCTCACCGGCCCTGTCGACGCGGCAGGCGCAGCAAAACTCGCGGAGTGTGTCCAGGGAGCTTCCGTGGACAAGGTCATTGATATTTCGATGAAATATCACATCTACATCGTCGCGGGCATGGTGGAAAAAGACGGCGACGCCCTCTACAACACCGCTATCCTGACCGGCCCCGAAGGCCTTGCCGGCTTCTACAGGAAAATGCATCTGTCCGAAGAGGACAAAGCATGGGCAGCACCCGGCAATCTTGGATTCCCTCACTTCAACACTCCCGTCGGCAGGATCGGTATTCTGATCGGCCACGACGCGGAATTCCCGGAACCCGGCAGGCTCCTGGCCCTCAACGGCTGCGACCTGATCTGCTTCCCTTCCGCTATGCGCACGCCCAAGCCTTACGGACTGAACGGAACAAAGAACTGGCACAACTATCCGATCCCCATGGGCTACAGCACCATCCACTGGCATCTGTGGAGAGTCCGCGGCGGCGAGAACAATGTCTATTCGCTCTTCGCAAATCCGACACAGAACGGATGCTTCGGCCGCAGCGGTATCTTCCATCCCGACACCTTCCTCTTCCCCAGAAACGAAAAGATCATGGGAGCAGAGGACGAAGGCATCATCAGCATCACCATGGACACCTCCAATGCGCCTGATTCCGTCTATCCGACCAACGTGGTCCGCAGAAAAGACCTTGTCTGCATGCGCCATCCGATCATGTATGATGTGATCGTCGATCCCAAGGCACCTGTTTACGATTTCTTTAAGTGATTGATCATACCAGACTCCCCGCCACAGTAACACGGTGTATGAACAGGGCCGGCGCGGATCCTCCCCCGGAGTGAACCGTCCCGGGACAGCGGAAACCCTCCCTGTCTCCGCAGGTCACACAAAGACCTGCGGGGACGGGAGTCTCCTTCTCTGTCCATATGCCCTGCCTATATAAGGAGTGGTGAAAATCATGAAAGAAAAGAAATATGAAAAATACGGTTCACCCGCCGGCCTGGTACTCACGATCGGGATAGGGTTTGCATTGTATTTTCTCCTGCAGGCCGTCCACGGACAATTGGACGCGGGAGCATACGCAAAACTCACTGAGTCCATCTACACACCCAAGAACCAGTTTCTCTGGTTTCTGATCAACTGGACAGAACCCGAATTCTTTGCAGGTCCCATATCGACGATCTTTCTGTTTGTCGGTGCCATAGCAGCATGGCTGCTCAGCATCAGCAAGTCCCGGTTCGCGGGAATCGAGATCTGCTACGGCAGCGCCCGCATATGGCCCTGGGTATTTGCCTCCCAGATCCTGTCGCTCCTGCTCACCCAGTATCTCTTCGGGTACATTCATCTGTTTGATCTGGGACTCTCATGGATCCCCACCTTCATCGTGATCGTGAGTGTCCCGCCGTCCATGGTACTCATGTACGGTCCCGGACTTGTGACACTTCTTACGGCCAGTATTCTGGGCGCCGTTTTGTGTACACCCACCGCATACTGGATCTCCACGGTGACCGCATCCTGGAATATCCCCGGGGCGACCAACAACGTCTTCTGCATGGTCATCTCAGGCTGCATAGCCGGCTGTGTCTGCCGGGTGCTCCCCTGGATGAAAAAAAGAGAAATCCCTGCGACCAACAACACCAATGATCCCGGGATCGACTATAAGAGTCCCTTCTGGATCCTGCGCAGGACCGTCGCAGACTTCACCGAACCGCAGTTTTACGGCAACGATATCGCAGGTCTCTTCGTGATCGTCGGTGTCATCATCGACTGGCTCATACACCCAAGCCTGCTCTGCGGCGGCGCGAATATGCTGCCCGCCATTCTTCTCTCCCAGTTCATCAGCGGCGGACTCGGCGTCTTCCTCTACACCGGAAGATACCAGGAGAGGGGCTGGTACGGCACCTATGTTCCCGTCGTGTGCACCTCTCCTGCCTGCGTCCTGCTCTTCGGCGCGACCATGCCCGTCATCCTGGTCTCCGGTATCCTTGGCGGCATTATCGGTGCGCCGATCGCGCACTGGATCGAGGACAGGAGGCCGGAATACATCCACGGCACTGTTCCCAATGTCCTGGCAATGACTATCAGTACGGTCATCGTGGCCGCAGTCATCTCCTGCATTTCCTGGCTGTAATGACCTGTAAAGCTTGTAATGACTGTAAAGCTTGTAATGAATGTACAGACTCTGCACAGACCGCATCTTTTTTCTTACACGCAGAGTTCTTACATGTATGATTCCTGAATACACTCATAAGCGACTATCTGAGCGTGCAAAGCTCTTTGAGCAGAAGAGACTCCCCTGAAGACAGGATCTTATATCCGTCCGCAGGGGAGTCTCTTCTTTCTTTTTTCAGCAGACACTGTCCGAAAGCACCAGGGTCTGAACAGTTACCTGTAATGTACTGCTGCTTTATGGGGTCCGGTCAATACTGCGTATTCACAGACCATTGACCGCAGGCCGCCTATAATTCATTTGCACTATAATGCATTTGCAGGGAAATAAGATTTACGCGTTTTCACCGGCCAGGAGCATCATGATCTGGTTGGTGCGGGTGACAAATTTTGCCATGGCGTCGCCGGTCAGAGGTTCGTTCTGGAGAAGGGCAAGATCATAGAGCTGCTCGCAGATGAGCTTGGTGTTCTCTCCCTCTTCGTGATCCAGGACATATTTGACCAGGGGATGAGCCGCATTGAGGATCAGAGTCTGGCCTTCTTTTGTCATCTTGTCCATACCGAAGTCCATGCCGTTCATGGAGTACATCTTCATCATGTCGTTCATACGACGGGTCTGCTCATTCACGGTCAGCATGGAGGAGACGTTGGCGTCCTTGAGGGTCTCGAGCTGGACTTTCAGCTTATCGTCATCCAGGGCCTTCTGGACGATCTTTGTGATCTTCTCGCCGTTTTCCTTTGCCTGCTCTTCACTCTCAGCGCTCTCATCGTCTGCGCGGAGGGCATCCTGGACGTTGGCGTCGATCCTCTCAAAGTGAATTCCCTCGTTCTTTGCCTCGAGCTGCGAAATGAAAGGCTGGTCGATATTGTGGCTCAGGACGAAGGCCTGCATGTTATTTTCGCGGAACATGCGGACATACTGGCTCTGCTGCTCGGGATCGGTCACGTAGTAGATGGTATGTTCCTTCTTCTCCTCTTCCTCCGAGCCTTCCTTTGCGGCGTCATTTTCCGCGAGATCACCGTCGGAAACGACTTCGGCTTCGACCTTCTCGCCGTTTTCGTCCTCTGCGGACTCCTCTGTATCCTTTGCGTTGATCTCCAGAGCCTCGGGAAGTGTGTGGTACTTGCCGTCCAGGTCCTTGAAGAGGATGTAGTCGGTCATCTTCTCACAGAACTTGTCGTCGCGCAGGCAGCCGTACTTGATGAAGGGGCTGATGTCGTCCCAGTACTTGTCGTAATTTTCCTTGTCGGTCTTGCACATGCCGGCCAGCTTTTCGGCGACCTTCTTGGAAATGTAGTCGGAGATCTTCTGGGCGAAGCCGTCGTTCTGCAGAGCGCTTCTGGAGACGTTCAGCGGCAGGTCGGGGCAGTCGATGACGCCCTTGAGCAGCATCAGGAACTCAGGGATGACTTCCTTGATATTGTCGGCGATGAATACCTGGCTGTTGTAGAGCTTGATCACGCCTTCAGCGGACTCGTACTCCAGGTTGATCCTGGGGAAGTAGAGGATTCCCTTGAGGTTGAAGGGATAGTCCATGTTCAGGTGGATCCAGAACAGGGGCTCCTTGTAATCGTGGAAGACCTTGCGGTAAAACTCTTTGTACTCCTCATCCGTGCAGTCCTTGGGAGTCTTGGACCAGAGAGGATTTGTGTCGTTGCACAGAACCGGACGGCGGCGGATCTTCAGGCGCTTCTCTTCGGGCTCTGCATCCTTGTCCTCGTCCTCTTTCTTTGCGGGCTCGATGACCTCGATGACGACATCCTCGGGTCTGCGCTCAGACTCGTTGATGGTCTCTGTCATCTTGGTGTCATGCTCGGACAGATAGATCTCGACAGGCATGAAGGAGCAATACTTCTCAATGACTTCCTGTGCGCGGTAATAGTTCGCGAACTCCAGGCAGTCCTCGGCCAGATGCAGAGTGACGGTCGTGCCGATCTCTTTTCTGTCTCCGTCGTCCATAGCGAAGGTGCTGCCGCCGTCACACTCCCAGTGCACGGGCGCTGCGCCGTCCTGCCAGGACAGGGTGTCGATCTCTACCAGCTCTGCAACCATGAATGCGCTGTAGAAGCCCAGACCGAAATGACCGATGATCTGATCATCGCTGGCCTTGTCCTTGTACTTCTCCATGAAAGCTTCCGCGCCGGAAAATGCGATATTGTTGATGTATTCCTTGACTTCGTCAGCAGTCATGCCAAGACCGTTGTCAGTGACTTTGATGGTCTTCTCCTGGGGGTCGACTTCAATGTCGATCCTGGCCTTATAGCCTTCCGGAAGCTCATAATCACCCATCATATCCAGCTTTTTCAGCTTTGTGATGGCGTCACAGCCATTGGAGATCAGTTCCCTGTAAAAGATATCGTGGTCCGAATACAGCCACTTCTTGATGATCGGGAACATATTTTCACTGTTGATTGATAAGGGTCCTCTTTCCATTGCCATAATAAACCTCCATCTATTTGTACTTTCGGAGACAGGGGACGGTTCTATGTCTCCCCTTCCCTTCCGAAACAAATCAAACTATTGTAAACAATGAAGATTTTAGTCTCATAAGGCGTAAATGTCAATAAAAAATTAGCACTCGTTTCAAACGAGTGCTAACAGGCGCGTAGCTTTGAGCCATGCACGTCCGGTCTGACATGTGGACGTTGAGAGCCCGCTCTCATAAGGACACATGTCAGACCGGACGTATACGGCGAATGCCGCGACCGCGAGCAATCGTAAGATTGCTCGCCGGTCGGCATGGCTCAAAGCGATAAACCAGTCGTAATCCTGCTCGAAAGTACAGGGACGACATATGGACGTTGAGAGCCCGCTCTCAAACGGACATATGTCAGACCGGACGTTTCAAAGGAATATCTGATAGAGCAGTCCGTAAAGCTCGCGAACATAAAAAGTGGGCAGGAGCCACCAGGGTGAGGCAGCCGGCACGGTGCCGGTATCAAATCCCAGCTCTTTTGCAATCAGGCGGGCACGGCAGGCGTGAAATTCATTGGTCACAACCGCGATTTGCGCAGGGCTTCGTGCGCTTTCTGCAAAGACAGCTGCCGATTCCTTCTCACTGTCGCCATCTGCCTGTATCAGACCGGCTTCTCTTAGTTTCTGCAGGGAAAACAGCAGGTTCTCCCGTGTGGAGACAGACTGGTCTTCCTTAATGAGCCGCTCCGGTGAAATACCGCGGGCAGTCATATAGCGGAACATGCACTCAGCCTCCGAGATCTTCTCATTTTCCCCTTTGCCGCCCGAGAGAACACAGTAGAGGCCGGGATGTTCCTGCAGATAATCAACTGCGGCGTCCATGCGTCCCTTCAGCATCCGGGAGGGCTTCTCGCCCTTTACCTCACAGCCAAGAAGGATGACATTTGCATCCGGGGCGGGCTTTTTCAGGGCTGCCTGCACGATCATACAGGTAAGGATCAGTGCTGTGAGAGCAATGGCCGTCAAAACGGCTCCCCAAACGAGGAGAAAGCCCCGCAGAAGTCCGCCGGCTCTCCATCCCTGCCCGATCAATGCATGAATACTGCTCTGCTTCAGACCGTAAAGCAGCAGACACAGGCTCACAGCAAATCCCGTCACATTCCCTATATTAAGTATCCTCCCGGTGAAAACCGGGAGGATGAATACAAAGACGCCTGCTGCGCCCGTGAGCACAGTGATGATTCTGATCACATCTGTCCTTTCTGAATTCTTGTCATTAACACTGATATATAGTCTACGGATCCGGGCATCATTCGCCTTCAGCTGCTTTCTCTACAGCTGCTGCCTCCCCGGTGCTGTCCTGTGCACTCTTGTCTTCACCTGTGCCGAAGGCTGCTTCATAACAGGCGGCAAAGCCGGGGGCCTGAAGGTCACCTTTAATCTTTTCCAGTTTGACTGTCTGCCAATACCTTGTGTTGAGGTCGCACTGAGTCTTTTCATAGAACTCTTTATAGGTCTTCTCAGCCATTTCGCCCAGGCTGGTCCAGGTCTTGTCTGCCAGTGCATACTCACAGAACATGCGCTGAAGATTCCTCTCATCCAGATCAATGTACTTGATCTCTTCCTCGGACAGGCCTGCATAATAATCGTGCTCGGCCTGCTGCGCCAGACCTGTCTCAGTGTCCGTCAGCATGACATTTCTTTCCACCGCCAGTTGATTGAGTGCCTTTACACGGGTAACCTGCGCCAGGGCCTGCTCCCTGACAGCCTCCTGCAGGTCCGCACTGCTCTCGCTCTCCCAGATCGCATTGCCAAACAGCCTTTCATTTTCCTTTTGCAGATTGAGCATATAGACCCGCACTTCGGAGATTTTGCAGCTCTGTGAGCCGATCCTGAAAATATCCCCCCTGCCGAAACCGGTCGTTATGATCAGGGACCGCCCGCAGCCTGTCAGAACAGCCAGGCAAAGCATCGCGCATAAGGCTGCCGTGATGATTTTTCTGTTTTTCAAATTGTTTCTGTTTCCTTCCTGCTATAGTTTCCTGTTTTTCCTGTCTCTTCACGCCAACCGGCGCAGGTGGACAGAATTCGTTTTTCCTGTCTCTTCACGCCAATCAGTGCGGGTGAACAGGATTCGTTTTTTGCCCCGGATTCTGCGGGGGAAATGTGTACAGACCGCCTTGCATTTTCAGGCATCCTGCAGAGTCTCATTTGATCCTCTCGTATTTCAGGAACTGATATTCAATATCAAAATAGGTCTGTTCTTCGCTGTCGGCAGTGATCTTCCAGTCCGGATCTTCGTCCAGATTCGGGAACCAGGCATCCGCCTGATAGGCATAATCGATCTTGGTGATGTGGGCAGTATCACAATAGGGCAGCAGCTGCCTGTAGACGCTGGCGCCGCCGATGACATAAATATCGTCGGACTCATATGCCCTGCATGCTTCCAGAAGCTCCTCGATACTGTGGACGACCAGGGCGTTACGCACCTGGAGGCTTTTATTTGTTGACAGAATAATGTTCACCCGCCTGTCCAGAGGCTGCGAGAGAGGAAATGTCTCGAGCGTTTTTCTTCCGTAGACAACGACCTTGTCCAGTGTCTCCTGGCGGAACATCTTGTGATCGTTGGGAATGCGGACGAGGAGCTGTCCCTTGTTTCCAATGGCCCAGTTCCGGTCTACTGCTGCGATCAGATTCATATACTATCCTTCTCCTTAAATTTCAGGTTTTTGAACGGTTGCGGATTCAGTCGGGACGCAATGATCCATGCCGGCAGGCCCGCAAATGCGATGCCTTCATACCTCTTATTTTTATCTCTGATATTTTTCCATGAGTTTCTCAAGATCCTTCGTGAACTTCTCCAGATCCTTGTTGGGAAGGCCGGTGCTGGCTTCGATCATCTCCTGAAGCTTCTTGGAAGTGAGTTTCAGCCTGGTGTAGGAATCGGAGACCATGCGTGCCTTGGCCGCCTTCGAGAGCAGGACGCCCCTGGTGATCTCGATAAATTTGCCGGTCGCGAGATCAAAGCGGGTCCCGCTGAAAGGAGCCATGGCGGAGTATCCCTTTTCGCTGAGGGTCATGGCAAATTCCGTCGCCACTTCGTCGTCGCCGTGGACAACAAAGACCTGACGGGGCTTTTCCTTAAATCCCCCGATCCATTCGAGCAGACCGTTTTTGTCCGCGTGGCCGGACAGACTCCTGAGGCTTTCAATCTTTGCCTTCACCGCTACAGGCTCGCCGAAGATCTTGATCTCCTCGGCGCCCTCCAGGATCCTCCTGCCGGGTGAACCCGGAGACTGGTAACCGACGAAAAGAATTGTGCTGTCCGGTCTCCAGAGATTGTGTTTTAAGTGATGCTTGATACGGCCGGCGTCGCACATACCGGATGCGCTGATGATCACTTTGGGATCATAGTCCTCCAGGATCTGCTTTGACTCCTCCGTGGAGATGGTGAGTCTCAGGCCCGGGAATGTGATCGGATTGATCCCCTGCCGAATCAGAGCCATGGCCTCTTCGTCGTAGCATTTATCTTCATTTTCCAGGAATATTTCCGTGGCCTCCACCGAAAGGGGGCTGTCCACATAGACCGGGAAATTTTTGAACTCAGGCAGCATATTATTCTGCTTGATCTGGCGCAGATAATAGAGCATGACCTGGGTCCTGCCCACCGCGAAAGAAGGGATGACAACATTTCCCCCTCTGGTAAAAGTGTCCTTGAGGATCTCTGCAAGTTCCTCGACGGGGGGCGCCCAGTCTCCCTCGTGCAGGCGGTCGCCGTAGGTGGATTCCATCACGACATAATCCGCCGAATCCGTAAGGGCAGGATCCTTGAGCAGGGGCTGGTCCTTATTTCCGATATCTCCGGAGAACACGATCTTTTTTTCCGTACGGCCCTCCGTGAGCCAGATCTCCACGCTGGCGGAACCAAGCAGGTGTCCGATGTCAGTGAAGCGGAAGCGGACACCGTCGCAGAGTGTATAGATATTTCCATACGAATAGGGAGCGATCAGCCGGATCAGATTCAGTGCGTCCTCCATGGTATAGATCG
>Ga0310695_10004382_pt1 | contig 26130 bp, 24 predicted proteins | sample RumenRJG_04DNA_FD_203882 | JGI IMG/M metagenome (GOLD analysis project Ga0310695, IMG submission 203882) | Bovine rumen microbial communities from Lethbridge, Alberta, Canada - RJG_04 (v2) (version 2) | ecosystem: Host-associated > Mammals > Digestive system > Stomach > Rumen | place: Canada... | reverse complement strand
CGATGAGCTGCAACGCTCCGACATTCCTTTGGAATTTGATGCAGTCATTGGTCGCGGAGGGCTCGTAAAGCCCATAGCCGGCGGAGTGTACGAGATTAACAACCAAATGATTGAAGACACACTGCATGGCTGTGTCATGCACAATCATGCCTGCAACTTAGGTTGTTTAATAGCCTATGAAATCGCAGAAACAATAAACAGTCAAAAGCTAACAGTCCTCGCAACGCCACACTCCCAAAGAGAGAACAGCCCAGAGCAAAAATGCCGTGCTTTCATTGCTGACCCCGGCGTCGTAGACGAGCTGACACCTTTAGCCCGCATCAGTGGCAGTCCCTTGATGCCACGCATCTGCATCTGGCACGCACTCAACCAACGGGCGATTGCACGTCGCTACGCCCGTGGTATTGGGCGTGAATACGAAGATCTCAATCTGATTATCTGTCACTTAGGAGGCGGCATCAGTGTAGCGGCCCACGAACACGGACGTGCCATCGACGCCAACAACGCACTTGATGGCGAGGGACCGTTTTCTCCTGAGCGTGCAGGTTCCCTGCCTGCTGCTGACCTGATTCGTTTATGCTACAGCGGCAAATATACCGAGAAACAATTGCTCAAGCGAATTGCAGGCCAGGCTGGTCTGACAGCACATTTGGGCACGAATAATATGCGTGAGATTCTACAACGCATCAAAGACGGTGACGAACATGCCCAGCTTTTAGTCGATGCTATGCTATATCATACTGCCAAACAGATTGCCTCCGAGGCTGCCGTGCTATGCGGTCAGATTGACGCCATTCTGCTAACGGGTGGCATGGCACACTCCGATTATATTGTTAGCGAATTACGTCGTCGCATTGGATTCTTGGCACCAGTCTACACCTTCCCAGGTGAAAACGAAATGGAAGCGCTTGCCCTCAATGCACTAGCAGTGCTTCAGGGCAAGCGCCAAGCCATAACCTACGAATAATCCTGACAAAAGAGACACATTACTCTTCTGACATCTTCCATCTTACATCTTACTTGCAAGGACTTCCTTCCAGCGTGCATAGGCCTCAGCGTATGCAGCTTGGTCAGCAGCCTTCGGTTCAATCACCTGCAACTTCTCCAGAGAAGCAAAGGCCTCATCGGCATTAGCATAGATACCAGCACCTATACCGGCACCCTTAGCTGCACCAACTGATCCATCAGTATCATACAGTTCGATGGTAGCACCACTCACACCAGCCAGTGTATCGCGGAACAATGGGCTCAGGAACATATTGGCCTTACCGGCATGAATTTTCTTGATATCCATACCCATCTGCTGCATGATTTCCATACCATAGCAGAACGAGAATACGATACCCTCTTGTGCTGCACGAACCAAGTGTGCCTTTGAGTGCTTATTAAAGTTGATACCATTAATTGAGCAACCAATTTCCTGATTCTCCAACACGCGCTCTGCACCATTGCCAAACGGGATGATCGTGACGCCCTCACTACCGATAGGAGCTTGAGCAGCCAAATCATTCATTTCCGCATAACCAATCTCAGGCGTAATGTTACGATGTGTCCATGCATTCAAGATACCTGTACCATTGATACAGAGCAGCACACCCAGACGAGTCTGGTCTGCTGTATGATTCACGTGTGCAAATGTATTCACACGACTCTGCTTGTCGTAGTTTACCTCACCCAACACGCCATAGACGACACCTGAAGTACCGGCCGTAGCTGCAATCTCGCCAGGATTCAGCACATTCAGCGACAGTGCATTGTTCGGTTGGTCACCGCCACGATAAGTAATCGGCGTACCAGCCTTTAAGCCCAGTTCTGCTGCAGCCTCTGCACTGACCACACTCTGCTCAGCAAAAGTAGGAACGATATCTGCAATCAAAGATGCATCGAAGCCATAGTATTTCATCAGGAAGTCAGCCACCTGATTGTTCTTAAAGTCCCAGAACATGCCTTCAGACAGGCCACTTACCGTTGTATTGGCCACACCAGAAAGACGCATGGCGATATAGTCGCCAGGCAACATTACCTTATATATCTGGCTATACAACTCGGGCTCATTTTCCTTAACCCAAGCCAACTTTGCGGCCGTAAAGTTACCAGGAGAATTCAGCAGATGACTCAGACACTGATCACCACCTAAGTCCTTGAAAGCCTTCTCGCCATAGGGTACAGCACGCGAATCACACCAGATAATCGAAGGACGAAGTGCTTTCAGATTTTTGTCCACACATACTAAGCCATGCATCTGATAAGAGATACCGATGGCTTTGATTTCCTCACCAGTGGCTCCAGCCTCAGCCATAATCTTCTTTAAGCTCAATTTGGCATTATCCCACCACATTTGGGGATCCTGTTCAGCCCAACCAGCCTTAACGGCCATAATGGGTGCCTCCTTTTCGGGGAAGAAAGCTGTTGCCACACACTTACCACTGTCTGCATTTACCAATGATGCCTTCACTGAAGAGCTGCCGACATCAAAACCTAATAAATATCTGTTTGCCATAATAAAAATGATTATTGTATCTATAAATAGTACGTTTTAGCTCACAAATTTCCCTAAAATATTTTTAAAAACCAACTTTTTTGCACTTTTTCATGATTTTTTTATCATTTATTGGCTACAATTAAAAATATTTTTTTACCTTTGCATCCAAATGGAGATATAAATCTACTGACTAAGATATATTTCATATATGAAAAAGAAAATACTAATACTTGATGACAAAGAGACCATCGCTAAGGTGCTCTCCATCTATTTGATGAGTGATTACGACGTTCAGTGGCTCCCCGATGGGTTGCAAGGTGTGAAATGGCTTCAGGCTGGAAACACCCCCGACTTGATCATTTCCGACATCCGTATGCCAGGCATGCGTGGTGACGATTTTTTGGAATGGATTAAGCAGAACGAGCTTTTCCGCCACATTCCCGTTATTATGCTGAGCAGTGAAGACTCCACCAGTGAACGTATCCGCTTGCTGGAAATTGGTGCCGTCGATTACATCGTGAAGCCCTTCAATCCCATGGAGCTCAAGATTCGTGTCAAGAAGATTCTTCCCAACTAATCAATAAATCTAACGTACATTATTAATATAATTAATATAGTATGATAGGTGTTGTATATTTAGGTAGTAACCCCAAAACGCAGGAACGACTTAAGTACATCCCAGGTCAGCTGGTTCGTATGACCAGTATTTATAAGGATGCCGCCCAGATTTGTACGCCTCATGTCGCCAATGAGCACTTCATTGTGTTCTTTGAGCGCAACGTACGTTCTGAAGACATTACTGCTATCACCTATCTGAAGAAGAAGTCACGCAGCGTTTACATCATTCTCATGACCGATCCCATGACCGATGAGGAACGTGATGTTTACATGAAGTGTGGTATCAACGACACGATAGGCCGTGGGGCAACTGTCACTGAGTTGAACAAGAAAATCCAGTTCATATCCGACCGTGAGGGCATTCTCTTTGATGACGAGCGTCCGAAATATCATATGCTGAAATTCAAGATTCCAGTATGGAAGCGTTTGTTTGATATTGTGTTCTCTATTTTTGCAATCATTATTACTTCTCCTATATTTATTATAACGGCTATTGCCATCAGATTGGAGAGTAAGGGACCAATTGTGTTCAAGTCCAAGCGTGTTGGTACCAATTATACCATCTTCGACTTTCTGAAGTTCCGTAGTATGTATGTTGATGCAGAACAGCGCTTACAGGAGTTGAGCAAGGATCATAATCAGTATACTGCTCACGAACAAGAAGAACACAAAACCATTGTGGCGCCATTAGGCGATCAGGCCGAGCAAGCCATGTTCGATATGGGTATGGAGTCTGAAATGATGATTAGCGACGAGGAAATCATGTTGGTTGGCGACGATTTCGTTGTTGCCGAAAGCGATTTCAGCAAGCAGAAGGAAGAAGAAATAAACAATGCGTTTATCAAGATTGAGAATGACCCACGCATTACCAAGGTTGGACGCTTCATCCGCAAATACAGCATTGACGAACTTCCCCAGCTATTCAATATCCTCAAAGGCGATATGTCTGTTGTTGGCAACCGTCCTCTCCCACTCTACGAGGCCGAGAAACTCACTGCCGATAAGAGCATCGACCGCTTTATGGCCCCTGCCGGTCTTACAGGTTTATGGCAGGTTGAGGAACGCGGTAAGGGTGGTGCCATGAGTGCCGAAGAGCGTAAGCAACTTGACATCACATACGGTCAGACCTATAATTTCATGCTTGACATGAAGATTATCCTTCGTACTTTCTTCGCCTTTAAGCAGAAAGAGAACGTATAATTATTAGCTAAAAGTAAAAATGTAAATGATGGGAACAAAAGGATATTATAAAACAGCCAAATGGGTAAAATTAATTTTACCTTTTTACCTTTTTACCTTTTTACCTTTATTAGCTTATGCTCAATACAATAGTAGCGGTATTAGTGCAGGATTCTTTGATTCCAGTGAAAAAAGTACTATTAATTTCTCAGATTTCCATCTACCTCCTTTGGCCGTTCTTTTTGAGAATGCCAAGCAAAATCCTCAGATCCTATCGCTAGAGAAAGCCCAAGAGATTGCGCAAGCTGAAGTTGCCAAACAGAAGCGCCACATTTTCTCGTATGTCACAGGTCATGCCAGCTATAGCTATGGTAAGACAGATATGTGGGGGCAAAGTTCAAGTGCATACAACATGGTCATGCAGCAATACCAGGGAAGCGAGCAAAGCTATTGGAATGTGGGCGTTAATTTGGCAGTACCATTGGAAGACATCTTGGACTTGAAAGCAGCTGTCAAACGCAAAAAATTAGAGGTTGACCAAGCCATCATTGCAAAAGATCAGGCTTTCGATCAACTGAAACTTCAAATTGCCACTCTATTTGTCAAGATTACTAACGATTTGGTTTCTTTAAAATCTGCCAGTGAGAATGCAGCCATCTATCAAGGTGCCGGTGCTCTGAATCTGGAAGATTTCCATCAAGGCAACATGACAATCGAAGCTTTTGCAGAAACTAAAAAGTGGGAGCAAACAGCAGTTTCTATCTACCAAGGTCTTCAAACTCAGATTACAACAGACATCATCACATTGGAGATTTTAACGCATACACCGATTCTCACCAACACCACAACTGATATTTCTTTAAATAGTGGAATCGACAAATCTGACAAACAGATTCGCAAAGAGAATAAGGCCATCGAAAAGAGTATTCGCAAAAACGCGGAAGCAGAAGAAAAACGATTCCGCAAGATGGAGCAGGCTGACCAGGCGGCTCAAAAAAAAGCTGCAAAAAAGGCCAAGAATATTAAGAATTAACAAAGACTCACTATGGATTTATTCAGATATATCGTCCGCTTTTTATATAAGATTCGCTGGTATTTAGTGATTCTTCCATTGATTGCTCTGATTGTGGCGTGGTTTATGACCCGTGACATGGAGCGCGTCTATGATGCCAATACCACTATCTATACAGGTATGATTACAGGCTACAACTTGGAAGGTGGCACGGGTGCTGCAGGTGGACAGTCCCAAACAAATATCACCAACCTCATGTTGATTATCACCACCGACAATACCATTCGTGAAGTTTCTCTTCGTTTGTTTGGTCGATGCATGATGTATGGCAACCCTAACAAAGACAACAACTACATTTCTGCGCAGCATTTCCGTGAATTAAGTGCCACTGTTCCGCCCGATGTCAAGGCATTGATTAATCATAATAGCGAATCTGCGACTTATGCCAATCTGAAGGCATACGAGAAGCCCTCAATAGACAACTACATATTCTCACTACTAAACTATCACCAATGGTTTGGCATCAATAGTATTACATCTCGTTTGAAAGTGCTCCAACTAGACAGGAGTGACATTATTGACATTGGCTATTCTGCCAATGATGCTGGAATTGTTTTTAATACGCTAGATATTTTAAATGAGGTATTTGCTCGACAATATCAGCAATTACGCTTTGGTGAAACAAATAATGTTATTAAGTTTTTCGAACGCGAGGTTGCACGTCTATACCGTGTGCTAACGAATGCAGAGGATGACCTCATCCGATATAATGTTTCAAAACGCATTATCAATTACGAAGAACAAACAAAAGTAGTTGCAGAGATGGATGCCCAACAATTAAATCATCGCAACAACAACCTTTTAAATTATACTACATCTAAAGCTCTGATGGACTATTTGGAACGCCAGTTAGGTAATCGAGCGCAGGTCATTCGTTCCAATAAGGAATTTACGAACCAAGTCAAAGACATCTCTCGCATCCAGTCCCGAATCTCCAACCTCCGCCTAATGAGTAGTGAAGGTGGTGGTAATAATGCTGAGTCACAACAGGAATTAGCCAAAGCCCAACGCGATTTACAAGCTGCTACAGGTCGTGTTTCTCAGTTGACCAAGGATATCGAAGCATCAACCTATAGTACCGAAACAGGCGTCAAAGCCAATGACATGATTAACAGATGGTTAGAGCAATTACTCCTTTTAGAGAAAACGAAAGCAGAAATGACAGCTACCGACATCATGGAACAACACTTAGATAAGCGTTTTCTCTTTTTTGCTCCTATTGGTGCAACTCTGGATCGAAAAGCCCGTCATATCGGTTTTATTGAAGCAAACTACATGGAGATGTTAAAGGCCTTGAATGCAGCCCGTCTTCGTCAGCGCAATCTCCAGATGTCAACGGCATCTCTAAGAGTCCTTAATCCGCCTATGTTCCCACTAAATGCACAGCCTACCAATCGTATGATGGTTTTGTTGGGAGCACTCATGTTGGCTTTTGTGTTTACAGCCCTTTATTTCTTCCTCATTGAATTGCTTGACCGTACCCTTCGCGACCGCATGCGTTCTGAGCGCATCACCAAGGTACCTGTTATGGGCTGTTTCCCCAAGGAAAGTAATTTGCGTTATCGCCGTTTCAACAAGACTATTGCCGACATGGCTCTCAAGCAGTTGAGCAAAGCCCTACTTCCTCATTTTAAAGAAGGTCAGCAAAATGTGCTTAACCTGCTATCCACTGATGCAGGCAATGGCAGAAGTTATTTGGCGCAGGAGTTGGAGAACTATTGGATTTCTATTGGTCTGCAAGTTCGCCGTTTGACCTACGATGAGGACTTTCTGGCCGAAGACAGTAAGTTTATCTTAGCTAGAGATATTAAAGATCTCTGCCCTGATATTCTACCAGACGAGATTGCCATCATTGAATACCCGAACCTTGATGACAATTCCATCTCGCCTTCTTTATTAAATATGGCAACCATCAACTTGATGGTCACACGTGCCAATCGCACTTGGAAAGATGTTGACCAGAAAGCGCTGAAAGAGGTTCAGGATTTGTTGGATGAAGAGCATAAAAGCAGTCTCTTCATGTATCTCACAGAGGCCCAACGCTATGCTGTCGAAGAATTTGTTGGTCAGTTACCACCTTATACGAAGTTTAACAACTTTGTCTATCGCATGTCGCAGCTTGGTCTGACTGCAATCGAAAACGAACACGCAAGATAAATGGCAAAGTCAGCGTTAAGGACATACGCAAACGAACACGGAGGAAGAGTAATTGTACTCTTTCTTCTGTTTTCGCTAGCAATGTATCAATATTGTACGGCAGGTATTTCCGTTTTTGCCATAATATGTTGCATACCCCTTGTCATCTTAATTGCGGTATTGACTTTCAGACACCAAATGATGGTCTTTTGGGCACTAATCTGTCTTAATTATATTCTACAATGGAGAAGTTCACCTATTCCGTTACCCAGTGGGATTCCTATGTCCCTGTATAATGAGGGATTTCAACTCTTACTCATTGCATTTTCACTTATTAACGTTGAAAAAGTGCACTTTAACAGATGCGGCAACATTATGTTGCTGGCATTGTTAATTTGGTGTGGATTCTGCACTCTGGAAATATTAAATAACACATGCGGTTTAGGTTATAATATTGGAGCATGGTATCAAGGATCCCGTATGATGGCATTCCAATTATTATATATCTTTATTGTTTTTACATTATATATAGATACACCTAAAATTCTTATTCGTTATTTGTATGTATGGGGAGCATTAGCCTTTCTAGCTGTTTTTTGGGTTTGGAAACAAAAATACATAGGTTTAACACCCGGAGAAAGTGGGTGGTTACATGGACCTCATGGAAAACAGCACCTACTTCAAGCAGGAACACTAATCAGATATTGGTCTATTTATAGTGATGCTGCCAATTTTGGTATTGGAATAGCTTCTACTGCTATTGCCTTTATTATTTTTGGCATTACCAGCAAAATTAAAGATCATAAGATTTTTTTTCTAATCGTAGGATTTGGATCTGCATGGGCTATGTTTCCATCGGGCACTCGAACAGCCATAGCCTGTATGATGGCGGGCTTTATGGCATACATTTTCTTATCTAAATCTTTTAAAATTGCTATACCCTTTACTTTAGTTTTTGGTCTTCTTACCTTTTTACTTGTATTTACTGATGTTGGACAAGGAAACCAACAAATACGTCGCATGCGTTCTGCTTTTGACAAGAATGACGCTTCTGCCAACACACGAACTATCAATCAGCGAACCATGAAAAAATACATGAAAGAAGCTCCTTGGGGTATTGGCATTGGAATGAATTATAGCAATGTTCCTGCCAACAACAAATATACTTTAATGGCAAATATAGCACCAGACTCAGAATATGTATTCATCTGGCTACGTACAGGTGTTATAGGCATCACAATTTTCTTAATATGTACAGCCATTATGCTTATAGGTGCCTGCTGGATTGTTTTTTTCACTTTAAAAAGTCCTTCATTACGAGGGATTGGGGCAGGATTAACCTGTGCGATGGTTTCTCAACAATTAGGAGCCTATGGTAACCAGGTTTTAATGCAATTCCCAAATGGTTTAGTTTTTTATGGTGGATTAACTATTGTCTATGTTTTACCATGGATCGAAAAAGAATGGATAGAATATGAAAACGAGTTACTTGCAAAACAAGAAGAAAAGAAACGTCTGAAATTAGAGAAAAAGCTTGCATCACGAGTTTGACATATCGATTATTACTATCAATTACAATGGTTTCAAAGACACCTGCGAATTGCTAGGCACATTACCTTTAGAGGATAAGTCCATAGAGGTAATCGTAGTTGACAATGCGTCAAAAGAAGACGAGGCATCTCTCATAGAGCTGCAATATCCACAAGTTATAGTCATCCGTTCTAAAGAGAACCTAGGCTTTGCAGGTGGAAACAATTTAGGTATAAAAGCTGCTCGTGGCGAGTATCTTTTTTTCATCAATAATGACACTTTACTCCGACCTCAGACTTCAGACCTCAGACATCTCACCAACCGTTTGGAGTCATCTCCAAAGATTGGGGTAGTCTGCCCCAAGATTCGCTTTTCATGGGGAGATAATCCCATACAGTTTGCAGGCTATACCCCACTCTCTCATATTACCATGCGCAACCAAGCTATAGGCTGTGGAGAACCAGATCATGGACAGTACGACACGCCCCATCCAACACCATATGCTCATGGTGCTGCCATGATGGTCAAACGTGAAGTAATTGAGAAAGCCGGTATAATGCCCGAATGTTATTTCCTGTATTATGAAGAGTTGGACTGGTCAATAATGATTCGTCGTGCAGGCTATGACATCTGGTATGAGCCTGCCGTTACAGTGTATCATAAGGAAAGTCAGACAACTGGTCAACAAAGCCCTCTTCGGATTTATTATATCACTCGTAATCGATTGTTATTCGTCAAACGTAACAATAAGAGTGTTTCACGCTATCTGTCTTACCTTTATCTTATCTGCTTAGTCGCTTGTCGAGATTTTATCAAATTCACATTTCAATGCCGCTTTGGCCTTGCTAAGGCTGTCATCATAGGCATATTGGATTTTATCAATAAACAATAAACTGTAAACTGTAAACTGTAAACAATAAGAAATGGATTTTTGGACTGTATTGACATATACCGATTTGACAATCTTTGTTTTAGTAGCACTTACAGTGCTATATTTGGGTATATTCGCATTCACCTCTATGTTTGCCCGCCATAGTGAGACACCTAAAGCAAAGAATCAAAACCGTTTTATCATTTTGATACCTTCCCATAAAAGTGGTAAAAGCGTAGAGTTGACGGTTAACTCCATATTAGGCCAGACCTATCCTCAACGCATGTTTGACGTCACGGTTATTGCCGACCATGAGGATGAAATCACTATGTTCCATTTGGCTCAGCAACCAGTCACATTGCTGACACCGAACTACATCAAGAGTTCTAGGACAAAATCTTTGCAATTAGCCATTAACAACTTACCACAGTTTAAAATCTATGATGCGGTTATTATTTTAGATGCCGGGGATGTAGTAGAGCCTGAATTTCTCGAGCAAATGAACGATGCGTACGAATCAGCAGGAACTAGAGCTATTCAAGCACATAAAGTATCATTCAATCGTGACACAGTATCAGCACGCTTATCTGCAATTTTTGAAGAAATCAACAATTCTATATTCCGGCGTGGTCATATCACTGTTGGCCTTTCTGCCGCCACGGCCAGTTCTGGTATGGTATTTAACTTCGAATGGTTTAAACAACAAATTTTGGCTGCAAAAATCAATTGGGCCGACAAGGAGTTAGAGGCATTGCTCCTGCGCCACCATATCTATGTTGACTATTTTGATAAGATCTTTGTCTATGGCGAAAAAGTTCGTCAAGCCGAAGAATTCAATCGTCAGCATCGAAATTGGATTATCACACAATGGCGAGCCGTGTTACGTAACCTTCGTTATCTTCCTCAGGCTATCATTCAAAAACACTATGATCTGATTGACAAGCTTCTACAATGGATGATTCTTCCACGTATTGTCATGATGTTCATCATTTTATTCATGTGTGTCACTACTCCTTTCATCTATTTTACCATGGCTACCAAATGGTGGGTCCTCTTTGCTATCGTCTTATTTGTTTTCGCTATGGCAACACCCAATTACTTGGTAGATGAGAAGTGGGACAGCACTTTTTTCAAGATTCCTGTTGTACTGATGAGTTCCGTCCTACATAAATTCAGGTTTGGCAGGAAGATCATTGAAATCGTTAATCTCAAACATTAAATTCGACTATGATTTGGCACCTCATACATATCATCGACATACTTGTATGGCTGTTATTAGCAGCCTCAACGCTCTATATTCTTTTCTTTGCATTGGTATCTACACTTTGGAAAAAACGAGTCAATGAATTCACACAATTCTTGAAAGGCCAAAAATTAGCCATGCGCGAAAAAAAGTATTACACTTATCTGGTGCTCTATCCTGCCTATAATGAGGACCGCGTCATTGTTCCCTCTGTCCGAACCTTTTTAGGACAATATTATCCATACAATGCCTTCCACGTGGCTGTCATTTCCGACCACATGCAACCCGAAACCAACCAGGTTTTAAGCGAGTTACCCATCACCCTACTTCAGCCTGTTTTCGAAAAAAGCAGCAAGGCTAAAGCAATGCAGTATGCCATGGATCAGATTAAGGAAGATTATGACTACATCATTATCATGGATGCTGATAATGTCGTCAACGCCGATTTCATTCAGAAACTAAACGAGTCCTGTGCTCATGGTTACAAAGCCATCCAATGCCACCGCTGCGCCAAAAACAAGGACAACGACATCGCCGTACTTGATGGTGTCAGCGAAGAAATCAACAACACTATTTTTCGAAAGGCTCACAACCGTATTGGTCTGTCTTCAGCCCTCATTGGTTCTGGTATGTGCTTCGATTTCAAATTATTCAAAGAAAACGTATATAAACTTACTACTGCAGGCGAAGACCGTGAGATGGAAGCATTATTACTTCAACAAAAGGTCTATATCCATTATGAGCCAGATATCCATGTCTTCGACGAGAAGGTATCGAACAAAGATAATTTCCAAAAGCAACGCCTTCGTTGGATGACCGCTCAAATTCAAAGTTTGCTCCGTATGCTTCCCTACATTCCACAGGCTATCAAGACAGGTAATATTGATTTTATTGACAAAACGGTGCAACAGGCATTGATTCCTCGTTCCATGTTAGTTGTTGGCGTTTTTGGATTGTCCATAGTTCTGACAGCTTTTTCACTGTCATTCTCACTGTTCTGGTATATTAAGTGGTGGTGTCTATTCTTAGCAGTATGCATTTCTCTGTACATTGCCACACCCAAACAACTACGTAGCCATTCTGTATTTGGGAAACTTTTATCGCTCCCAAAACTCGTTTGGAGGATGGTCATGAATATTTTAAAAATTGACCGCAAAAATACAGATTTCATTCATACAAGTCACGATAAATGAGTTTAAAGAAACTAAACTCTTGATACGATATACTGATTTAGCCGCCAATACCAAGCTTTCCATTTTATAAGGAAGCACATTGGTGGTAGTATCGCTAAAAGGAACAAAAAACGATATAAAGTAATCTTTTTTCTTAGGTATATGGCCTTAAAAACAATGTACTTCCAAAATTGTAGCCAATAATAAATTGAGAAATGGGACAACAATTCAAGAATATTTATAATTGTATGAGCAAGTTGAATTCGTTGGTATGAAATTGAGTCACACGTCTTTAAAAGATCATCTATAATAATATCAGAAATAACATAACAACTATACAAACGTTTGCTCATCATCGATTTGGTGCACAACGTCATTATGCTATTTGAGTTCTGAAAATAGTAATATGTAGCTTTATTGGTGAATGCAGCAGCTTTTGCATATTTTGCTAAAAAATAAGCCCAGCATTCATCCTCGTGAACAATTCCTTCCTGAAAAAGAAGTGAATTACTAATTAGAAAAGAGCGGTTTACAAGCCTGTTCCAAGAACTGATATTTGCTTTCGTGAACATTACCTGATATAAAAGATGCTTGTTGTCAACAAATACCGGAACTTCACTTGAGAAGCAATAATTGAGAACACAGTTCTCCTCTTGGGCGGTATTACCTTGTACAAAGTTTGCAGTTGGGTATTTGGTTGCTAAAGCGACTAGCGTTTCTATACAGTCAGGTGTAATGGCATCATCACTATCCAAAAAAAACACATATTCACCTCGAGAAATAGTAATGCCAGTATTTCTTGCAGCAGATAACCCTTTATTCTGTTGATGATGAGCAATTACGAACTCAACTGGACCATTATATTTTTCAATAAAAAGACGTGCCATCTCTATACTATTGTCTTTTCCACAATCATCAACCAAAATGCATTCTATGTCTGAATAAAATTGATTGACAACAGACTCAAGACAACGTTTTATATAAGGCCCAACGTTATATACTGGAATAATAATACTAACTTTCATCTTTTATGAAATAATATATTTATAATTCTATGACTAAATCTTCTCATGCCACTCATTGTCAGTGAGAATAACAGATAAGACAATACTGCGAAAACAATGAAAGATGGCATTTTATATAAGGCATCCATCATGTAATCTGTATGTTCCGTAGAAAAAGATGTTTTTTGAGATACAAATACACACAAAAGCAATATGAATAATTGCAAAGCGTATTGCAAATAATAGCTCCAACAGGGACGCTTTAGTCCATAACGGAACAAATAGTAAGGTTTCCACAAAAGTACTATCAAAACAAGGCTAAGATTACTTCCCAGCAAAATGCCATTCAGTCCCCATAAATAGCCGAACAATAAAGAACCGCCCAAGTTAACAACAGCCTCCACGACTGGTGCACCTACATCCCCAAACAGTTGGAAAGCATCTTTAAAAGAATCAACTATTGATCGAGACAGACTGACAAATGCGCCAACCAAAATAAGCACAAATGTTTTATCGGGAAGAATATATTGTGAACCTAACCACCAACTAATCAAAGGATTCATAAATAGATATACGCCAAAACAAGCAACCCCAACAAACCAAATACGAGATGTCAACAACTCCCAAAAAACATCTATAGTATGTTGGCTATCCTTCTCAGCAATTAAATTACCAATAGAAGCCCCCATACTACTAAATATCGTATTTAGTAATGATGAAATATAACCTATAATGAGTAGATAATTACCGTAGTATGTTACCATAGATAAGGAAACAAACATAGAGATAATGAGAGGAGTAGTCTGGTACAAAACAAAAGCAGATACCTTATGTACAAACAACTGTTTCGTTTTCGTTAGTAGGAACTTATACTTCTTAAACAATTCAGTATTTGAAAGAGCTGCCTTGTGAAGCCAAGGATACTCTTTGTGCATTACGTAATTTACGACTATCACCGAAACAATATTATGAATGAATTCCCAGAAAATCCAACCCCAAATGCCCCAATGGACTACGACGAGAGAGAATACTTGGAAACCAATCTTAATATAACGTACTCCTTGTATCCATGGCATCATTTTAAAATTCTTCTGATCAGCACTAATTAATGTTACTCTGTAATTCCACAAATAACTACTAAGGGAACCCGATAAAAAAACCATAAAAGCTACATATGCATATAGTAAGCCACAGTCAATATGTCCATAAAAAATAGGGAAAAAAAGCATCACTAACATACCCGAAACGGCTAAGAACATTGCTATCCGTTTATATAATAATCCCTGTACACTGAGAATCTCACATAGTTTCATAATCACAATCATAAAGTGGTTTATATAGGGACGTAGCCATTGCCATTCCAATTCCTAGTTCAGCAAGGTTCAAAAAACCAAGAATATTACCGAGAGTTGTATTTAAGCCAAGAACCTCAGCCCCCAAATAATCCAAAAAGACCTTACGCGTCAGAAAACCAATAATAAGTTGCACCAAGAATAAGATCAAAGACATCTTGGAATTTTGAAGCACTCTTTTGGTTCGGGAAACCTCATTCATGAAAACTATTCTTATAAACCAAATGCAAATTTAAAGAAAAGAATTGAGAAAACAAAAAAAAACATCAATTTTATATAAAAAAGTAGAGAAAACGATATCTTTATTGTTTATTCAAAAAAAAAACGATAACTTTGCAAATGGAACAATATATCAATTTACTCTATGGTTTCTGTCATCATTCCTCTTTACAACAAAGAGCATTACATTGAATCAACGATTCAGTCTGTACTACAACAGACTATTAATGACTTTGAAATTATTATCATTGACGATGGCTCTACAGACAACAGCGCGCAGAAGTCAAAAGCCTCCAACGATTCAAGAATTAGATATTATTATCAAGAAAACAAAGGAGTATCGTCTGCTCGCAACTTTGGAATTAAAGTTTCTAAAGGAGATTATATTACCTTTCTTGATGCTGACGACACATGGCGCTCTGGTTTTTTGGAAGTAATGATTGAATTAGCAAAACAATATCCTCAGGAATCCGTTTTCGGTGTAGCACAAGAAAACCGTACTATTACAACGTTACCATCTGGAGTTACTGTGGTTAAAGATTTCTGCCCATATTTCTACTGTTTCTGCACAGGTAGCCTATTCTTTAGAAAAGAAGTTTTTGAAAGCGTCGGTTTTTTTAGGCCGGACATCCAAATCGGAGAAGATTTTGACATGTGGCTCAGAATTGCATGCAGGTATCATTATGTCTACCTTAACGAACCATATCTTATTCATCCTATTGTTACCGAAAACAATCTTTCATTGATAAGAGATTTAGGAAAAACATTCCCGTTTTGGGAGTGGTACTCCTATTCCTATTCGCCCAAGAAGAGTTTATACAAATATACAACAGATAGAATAGTAAGTTTTGCATCAAGACTTATTAACGAAAAGCGATACTACGAGGCATTTACTCTCCTCATGAAAACGAAAGGGTTTAACGCGCTGCGTCCACGTATCAGACTTCTATTCAATATTCTATTCAAACAATAAACTTAAACTGATGAAATCTATAGTCCTCATATTCCCATACTTTGGTATTCTACCCATCCAGTACAAGATGTGGAGGGCTTCTGCACTGCGAAATCCTTCAATTGATTTTATGTTCTTCACGGACACAGATGTTGAACCTTCTGAAAACATCATCATACACAAAATGCAATTCTACGATTTTCAAAGTATTGTACAAAAGGCATTTGATTTTCCAATTACCCTTGATCGTCCCTACAAACTATGTGAGTATAAACAAGCATACGGCTATATCCTTCATGACTACATTAACGATTACGATTTCTGGGGATTCGGCGACCTTGACTTGATATATGGCGATATTCGAGCATTCCTCACTGACAGTATACTGGAGCATAAGTTTCTATTAGGATGGGGACATTTAACCCTTTTACGTAATGACGAGGATGCCAACACCTATTTCATGAAAGAAGTACTAGGCTATCAGTCCTACAAAGATGCATTCACTACCAGTAAAATAACCTTTTTTGATGAATACGGATATAAAGGCTGTAGCGACAAGTGGCGTGACTGTCGTCCTGATGACTGTTGGCTGGAATGGCCATTTGACAATGCCTCCAAACCCAAGCAGTCTTATCATTTCAATAGTCTGACACGCGGTTGGCAGCAGGTAATTTTCGAACATATAGGCAACAAGTTGTATATGTTGCGCTTCTATAATGGCCAGTTAGAAAAGAAGGAGTCACTCTATGCTCATTTCCAGCATCGTGGTTTTATGAAGGATCGAGTCACTGACTACAGCCATTTCCTAGTGACCCCCCGTGTCATCATCGACTATCCTAGGCACTTAGTCTACCTGCGTCTGCGGTGGCTCTGCCGCAATCGCTCTCTGATGACAAAGTATTACCAATGGAAAGATCGTCTCATTTGGAAGTTTGGTTTCAGTAAACTAAAATAAAGCAAAATATGAAGATAGCCATATTGACCTGTGGAATGCTCCCCATTCCTGCTGTACAAGGGGGAGCGGTGGAGAATTTGATTGATTTCTATTTGGAGTATAATGACATGCAACAACTACATGAAATCACTGTGTATAGCCCATGGGATGCCAAAGTAATAAAACACCCAGCACTTTCTTCCAAGGTCAATCACTATGTATATATTGATGTCACTAGTTACAAAGCTAGGTTAGCAAGGCGACTGTATGGGTATTTCCATCATAACGAGTATTATAATCACTTCATTGAATATTATTTTGAACAGGTTTACGAAGACTTCAAGAAAAAGGATTTTGACTGTATTATATTAGAAAACAGCCCTGGGCATGCCTATAAACTATCCCAAAGAGGTTATAAAAACATCATCTTACATCTACATAATGATTTGCTTCATTCCAAGTCTAGATATCATGACGTTATTTTTAAAGGTCTATCTAAGATATTGACCGTTTCAGATTATATCAAAGAAAGGGTTTCAACAATTCAACAAAGCCATAAAATCCAGACAATATACAACGGAATTGACCTTAACAATTTTTCTCCAAAAGACAATCTGTCAATAAATCGTAAAAGCATAGGTTTTACTGAGGAAGACTTTGTTATAGTCTATAGTGGACGTATCAATAACGAAAAGGGGATTTCTGAATTAATTGATACCATGCTTCAACTTAAGAACCCTCGCATTAAACTCATGATTCTTGGTAGTTCTTTCTTTGACAATGACAAAAATGAAGATATTTTTATACAATCGCTAAAAAACAAGGCAAAAATATATAAAACCCAAATTGTTTTCACGGGTTTCATTCCTTACAATCAAGTGCCAAATTACTTACAGTTAGCAGACATTGCTGTTTTACCGTCTATGTGGGATGAACCTTTTGGCCTGACAATTGTGGAAGCGATGGCTGTAGGTCTGCCACTGATAACCACTCGCAGTGGTGGTATTCCAGAGATTTGCGAGGGTGTGGCTACGATTGTTGAGCGAAATGATGTCGTAAACAACCTTGTTTCTGCCATTCTTGACCTCTACCAAGATTCTGAAAAAAGGGAACAGATGACAGCAGCATCCCTCCGACGTGCTCAGCTTTTCGATAAAGAAATATATGCCGAAAAATTCTTTGCAGCCTTAGAGTAACTTTGATAGTTTTGACAACTTGATTCTATCGCCAATCATGCGCTGGAACTTTATGGTGAAGTGATTGTTCATGCCAGAGAAAGCAAAGAAAGTCATCTCTCCAAAATAGATTTTTCCTTTCACATTATACAGATCTACGCGAACCTGTGGAAATCCCTTGGCAATCTTCTCTGCAATCTCTATCATTTTCACTAGATTCTCCGGACACGGAACATTCTTGTATTGCACTCCTGGATCGGCTAAATACTGGCGCATAGGCTGCCAAGTATGAATATCATACAGGTCATAAACTGTCTTGCTTCCCCCACTACCACTCTCCAAGCTACGGTCATAGCACACCATATCGTACTGCGCCTTTCCGTCAATACAACGAATTTTGTGGTCGACAGTAGTCTCAGAAGAAAACTCTTCCGAATTATCCATCTCAATCAGGCTCTCAGCCATGATGCGTGGTTTGATGGCAGTATAGTGAGGCTCGCAGGAGGCATAGCCATACCTCACACTGACATGCTTATCCAGGAAATCAAGAATTTCCTTTTTGTTTATTTTGCTCTTGTTGCGCACAATAACAGTACTACCACAATCATGTGTACATTTCAAGACGAACTTATCAGGCAGTGTATCAAAGTCAATATCCTCTACCCTATTCCACACGCCATAGCACTCAGTAAGAATATCCTTCAATCCCAGTTCTTCAATATGTTTCCGAACCTCATATTTATCCGTATATTCCGTCCATTTCGTGGTATCTGTCATCACCTCCATCCATGTCACTTTTTCATTCAGTGTCCGAGGGTTCTTCCAAGGGAATTTCATCCTATAGAATCGGTTCCACTTCATTTCAATGGCCTTCTTAGGATTAGTATCTATTATCTCGCGCCATTTATCAGTAGGTTCAATATAATGAATGAAATACAAGGCCTTAAGTGTCCTAATAGGATGCAACACCGACCAAAGGCGCAATCTGCTTTTGTATGAAAGACTATACATAAGTATGTTATTAAGTAAACTTTTGTCTGCAAAGATAACCTATATTATTGACATTTGCAAACAAAAAGTCGAAATACTTTGATTATTCATAGAAAATGTGTAAATTTGCAACAAATTACACTTCTATGGTTAAAGTCAGTGTCATATTACCAATTTATAATGTTGCTCCATACTTGAACGAAACATTTCAGTCTCTTCTTAACCAATCCCTAAGAGACATCGAAATTATAGCCGTTAATGATGGTTCGACAGATAATTGCGAGGACATTATCAAAACATATCAGCAAAAAGATAACAGAATTATTTCTTTTACCCAAGAGAATAAAGGACAGTCTGCTGCAAGGAATCTGGCACTTCAACATGCGACAGGGAAATACATCTATATGATGGACTCTGACGACGTTTTGAAGGATTCTGATGCATTACAAACTTGTTATGACTACATAGAGAAAAATCAGGCAGATTTCATCTTCTTTGACGGAGAATCTTTCTCTGAAAAAGGAGTCGATCGTATTTCCAGGAACACCAAAAGGACCCATCTCGTAGATGAAAACAAGAAATATGATGGTGAATATCTTCTCAATTTAGTGCTTGACACACAAACCCATAACTGTGTTGTATGGCTGCTCTTCATTCGAAAAGATTATATTGCCAGAATCTGTCTAAAGTTCTACGAAGGCATCATCCACGAAGACGAGCTCTTCACTACTATTCTCACCTTAAGCAGTGATAACATATACTGTTTGAAACGTAGCCTTGTCGGACATCGTATCAGGCATTCGTCTACGATGACTAACCATTTTTCTAAACGTAATATAAACTGTTATCTGACCGTTGCAGATGAACTCCTACGTTTCCAACAGACTCCTATCATCCACAAATTCTTACTCTATACATTGAGTAAAGTATTCTATACAGCCCACCTAATTCCCCTAAAAGACAAGCCTGCTATCTTCTGGCGTGCCTTACATTCCGGATATCTGAAATACATCGGACTCAAATCAACTCTCGTATTTTGGTTTAAATCAGCCTCATAAAAATTTCATATACCTATGAAAGGGAAAATACTAATTACATATTTAATCCTATTTATCCTTGTATCTTGCCATAAGATTTACGAGCCAAAAGCCGTTATCTGCATCCCTGTCTACGGACAAAGTCTAGCTTTGGGTGAGGAAGCTGAACGTATTACAGATTTCGATTCTTTAACAGCCTATGCTGATGGGCGCATTGTGACAGAGAATCTTGATCATAGTTTTGGCTATTTTGAGAATGACAACTTTAAGCATTGGATTAAAAAGACAACTGGTTATCAAAAGCGTGCTTACGAACTCTCCGTTTATAAAATGGCACAGGTATTAGCTGACCAATTCGGCGAAGACACTTTGATATGTATTTTCCCCGGAGGACAAGGAGCCACAGCTATAGCTAACCTCAGTAAGGGGACAGTTCCCTATCAGAAATTCATGGAAAATATTGAAACGGCATATCATGAAGCGACTAAAAAAGGCTGGGACTTTCTGATTCCCGCTATCTGCTGGATGCAAGGAGAATCGGACATTGTGGACTATCCCAATACAGATTACAAACAGATGCTGAAAAAGATATGGAAGGACATGAATACAGATATCCACCAGTTAACCGGTCAGAAGGACAGCATCCGTTTTATCTGCTATCAGGCAAACTCGCTTAGTCGCGCAGAGCATTTCAACGCTAGCAGTTTCCAATGCAAGGAGACCGCCGTACCGCAGACGTTTGTAGAGTTATTAAAAGACGACAACAGATTTTGGGCAAGCGGTCCCACCTACCCTTATACATGTGTTGGCGAAAAGATTCACATCGATGCACGAGGCCAGCAAGCCATTGGAAGGTTGGCAGCGCGTTCGGTCATGGGAATCCTTAAAGGCTCTGAACGTTACCGCGGGCTAATCCCAACAGCAGCGAAGACTGAAGGAAACGCTGTCATCGTACAATTTGACACGAAAGGAATACCACTAACGCTCGACACCATTCATGTGAGAAAGGCAGAAAACTACGGCTTTAGTGTTATTAATCAGGAGAATCAAGATATTCTCAGCACTATTGCCATTGACACCTCAACAGTCATAATAACCTGTATTGAACCTCCCATAGGCTGTCAGGTACGCTATGCCGTCAATGGCGATTACATGAAGAGCGGTAATCTGCACGGACCACGGGGTAATTTAAGGGACTCCGCAGGTAACTGGTGCTATCAGTTTGACATGCCTTGCAGATAACCATTCTTCCCTATCGCTCACGCTTCGCCCCAAACAGATAATGGGCAAGGAAGGGACTGAGGCGGAGGATGTAGCTGACCAATAGGCTGAGGAACAGTACTATCAGTGCTATCGACATGATGACCAGAAATTGGACTATGCTGTTGTGGGCATGAAACCAGGGACTGTAGGCTATCAGGAATCTTGGCAGGAAGAAGTAGTGAATCAGATAGATGTCTAAAGTCCTGGTACCGACAAACTTTATGAAGGAAGATGTATGATGGCGGATGGCTGAAAGCGGAAAGGAATGACGAGGACTGAATGAATAGAGAAATCTAAACGCAGTAAAGACCATCAGCATACCAAAAACGCCTCCGAAATTGAATCGGAAGTATTCGAGAACAGCACAGTCTGGATGGGCTGTTGCCGATATGGCAAAGAATGTCACTAACAGCAGCATAGCCACCCAAGGTTTGTCCGTTATTCTGACGAATTCACCAAAATGGCGGCGTACTAAGGTTCCGATATAGAAAAACAGGTAATATTGCCAGACACGAATACCCAAAAATCCTGCAATATCAAGAAGCGGCGACAAATAACGATGTTCCGGAGCCATCAATCGCAGATGGTGCTGATTGCAACCATAACAGAACGATGCTATAGAAATCGTCAGGGCCAACAACCAACTCCATCGGCCACAATAGCGAATTGAAAGCATGTAAATCAGGAAGAATTCGAACAGTGTGAAGGTAAACCAATAGCCTCCCTTCAAGGTGCCAAGCTGGTGGAAGAATTCTGGAGGCGGTGCCAGCAGAAGTAGGAAAATGACGGTTGGCACGATTTGCACCATAAACTTTTTCTTCACAATTGTCATAAAGTGGCCAGTCCCTGTGTAATCCGATACGCTACCCACACCAGAGGCAGTTCCCTTCAGCGATACTTGAAACAGCCAGCCGCTGATAAAGAAAAAACAAGGCAATCGGAACAGGAAAAACGTGGCATTGAATCCCAATAATGAGTCACCTAAACAGAAGTGACAAATATGGGAGTAAACCACGAGAATCATCGTGAATCCACGCATGGCGTCAATATATCCTATTCGCTTGTTCATCATAAAAACAGTGCGAAGGTACGAAAAAATGATGAAAATGCCAAACTTACGGTGGCATTATTTCCTTTCTCAGCATGGCAACCAACTCGCGGAACTCCTGCTCCTGACGCTCAGGATCACTCTTGAAGTGAATCATGACAGCCCGATAGATGGCTATCAACTGAGAGATTCTTAACTCAAAGTCCTTCAGTTTTCCGCTTTAGACTCCCGAAAAAGTACCATGAGGCATACTGTAACTATCCTCCATGGTACGACGCTGACGATAGAAGACATTATCTGCCTTCTTCAGTACGTTTGCTGCCAGCGCATGTGCCGCTGACAGCGGGTCTAAAACATACCTGATTTTCATCTGTTTGACCTTCTTATGTTAATAATTATATAATGTGTCCGCCCTACAGACAGACATTCTTCTACCTTATTGAATCTTCTTACCTTTACAGTCTCAATTGGACACCATTATAATTAACGGACAAAAGTAAAAATTATTATGAATGATGACGGAATTAATTTAGTAAAACGCAGTATTAATCGTAAAAAACAGGCTGCCACCCCAGCAGAATTGGCAGAACCGACACAACAGGAGGTAGAAGAATTGTTTTCTGAACGCATCACGTCCGAAACAGACTTACCACCGATGCAACCACTATTCCAAATGTTTGGCATCCCATGTTTCTATCGTGGAGAACTGGTGGCAGACTGTGGTAAGGCGAAAAGTGGCAAGACGTTCTTTTTGTCAATTCTTATGGCTGCGAGTCTGACGCAGAAAGCATTGGCATTAGAGAGAATAACGAATACGAATCTCACTAATGACACGAATAACCAAACGCTCGCAGATGGCGCAGATATAAAACCACTTAAGGTTCTATGGCTCGACACCGAGCAGAGTCAGCAATCTACGCAGGAGATTATCCGTGACCGCATCATTCCCCTATCTGCGGCACCAGCGACATCTAAGAAAGACATTAACTCAACATTTTTCGCATTCAATCTACGGGGTCTTGGATTCGAGAAACGGGGCAAAATGGTTGACGTGGCCATTCGGTCCATCAAGCCTGACATCTGTATCATTGACGGCATCAAGGATCTGATGACCGACATCAATGATGCCGTACAGGCCACGCTCATCATGGAAAAACTCATGGCTCTGGCCAAGGCGCAGAATTGCTGCATCGTCTGTGTGCTTCATCAGAACAAGAGTGAGCAAGACCGCAATATGCGTGGCTCCATCGGTACCGAGCTTACCAACAAAGCTTTTGAGGTGTTTCAGTGCGAAATAATAAACGATAATAGCACCAAAGACAATCTGTTCAAGGTCACCCATACCTTAAGCCGTAAGCAAAAGATGGAACACAAGCTCTACTATCGTGTCAATGACGAAGGACTACCCGAAGAAGTCGTTGATTATCAGGAACAGCCTCGCGACAAGCAAGGGCGCTTCATGAGTACAAAGGCAGTACTAACAGATGAATCCGTCAATCTGGCCGAGCTTTTTACCAAGGCATTTGAGGGTCGTCCACAACGTCCTTTCAAGGAAGTAATGGCCATCGCCCTAAAGAAGTGTGGCGTCATCGATTCCACAGCCTATTATGCCTATTTTGCCAAGGCTGAAGAGCAGGGCGTTCTCCACAAAGAGGTTCATCAAGAGACTGGCGAGACCTGGGTCGTGCTCGATGCCGGTGCGCTGCCCTTTTAATTAATTAAATAATTATTAGCCCCTAAAAGGGGCTTAAATAAATTAAATTTAATAACGCGCGAGATTCAAATGAAATGGGATGAAGTTTTTTGCAACACTTTCAAGGTCCTCCGCAAGCATATTGAGCCGAACGTCAAGCAGCAGGTCGACTTTCTACTGCCATCAAAGCCTATGATTGATGCTTGTAGAGCTGACGACTTTGACTTCTTCCAGCCTTTCATCGACGCAGGTAAACTCACAACAGAACAGATGCGCCATGCAGCAGAACGCTACCACCTCGGCAAGACCAGAAGCGGCCAGCCCATCTTCTGGATGATCGACGACATGATGACACCACTCGATGCGCATATCATGCCCAACACATGGATGTCCATGCTCCTCAAAAAGCGTGAGCCGCTTCTCAAGTACTGGCAGATCCAGCACTGTCTCTTCGGCCTACATTTATTGATGTCAGATGTAAGATGTCTGAAGGATGATGTTGTTAACCATGCATCATTAACCGTGAACCGTGATCCGCCCATCTGCATTGTGGAATCCGAGCAGAGCGCTGTGGTTCTGTCGGAACTGTTTCCAGAATGCATCTGGATGGCATACGCAACCACGCTGCATCTCAGCCCAGACCTTTTTGCACCTTTGGAAGGTCGTAACGTCACGCTCTTTCCGCGTACCGACCCTACCCTCTCCACTTTTCTATTCTTCGAGGATTTGGTAGATGTTACACGTCGTCAATACGGCATCGACATAACAGTCGACTCCACCTTGGAAGACCATGCCACCGCAGACCAAAAGGACAGGTGCATCGACATATTAGACTTTATTCTTGAATCTTTAAACAAATAGTTTATGGTCAATTACTACGACAAGAAACGATTCATCAGCAAAAGCACGTTGGCCCGATTGGCCGACGTCAGTCCCCGAACCTTCAGCCGATACCTTGCCAGCCGGCGGGAGATTCTCAAAATCTTCGGTGTCACACCGAAAGCCCAGAAACTCCCACCTTATGCCGTCCGCTACATCTGCGAGGACTACTGCATTGACCTTCCGCCCGAATTGCAGGACCAACAGGCTCTTAATGCCTCGCCCATCCGTGACATCATCCTCAAATCGTGGGAAGAAGAGCAGAATTTCAAAAATATTTCCCGACTGTCGGACAAAGTCGGACAGCGCCCTTCCCAGATGTAGTAATTTTGCATTGTCGAACAAGAGGTGGCGACGACAGGTATTAATAGTAGCACCTGCAAACATTAATGGTAGCCATTGGGGGAATTAATGGTAGCCGCAGCAAGTATTAGTGGTAGCAGTTGCAAGTATTAAGTCCCGAGGCGGACACCTCTCTGAACGGCAGAATTAACTTATTATCAACATTCAAACAAAAAAAGTTATGGCTATTAAAGTAATTGCACAGCGCCGAGTGCTGAAGATCGGCAAGAATCCGGGTAGTAAGAAGTTCGTGATGCGCCCCGACCTCTATACCCCGATGACAGAGAAGAAAGTGTTCTCTGAGGCAGCCACCCACAGTGGTATCTCGGCAGGCATCATCAAGGCGGCCTGGTATGCGGCTGGTGACGTCATCCGCACGTGGGCCACTGAAGGTCACTCCGTGCCACTGCCAGGTCTGGGCACCATGCGCTTCTCGGTTCGCTCGAAGGCGGTAGAGGAACTGGAGGACGTGAGGGCAAACCTGATTACCACGCGTCGCATCATCTTCACGCCGTCAGTTGACGTGAAGGACGAGCTGAAGGACACCAGTATCCAGATTACCTGCATTGACGAGGCCGGCAACGTGCTGAAGCGTGTGACAAGCGGTGACAGCGGCGACATCGAGGACAATGAGAATGGAACCACGGATAATGGCGGTGGTTCAAACTCGAACACGAATCCCACGAATCCAACGAATGGCGGCGGAGGCAATGGCGACGAAGAACTGGACGAAAATTGAGTGAAGAGTGAAGAATGAAGAGTGAAGAATCGGCTACGCCGGTTAAGAGTTAAGAATTAAGAATGATGAAAAAAGAGACATGGAAGGCAATTATTCAGGTTGTGATAACAATCCTGACGGCGATTAGTTCAACAGTATTAGTACAGTCATGCGGACTATTACACTGATTATTATTCACTGCAGTGCGGTACGCCCCGACC
>Ga0310695_10004381_pt1 | contig 26131 bp, 20 predicted proteins | sample RumenRJG_04DNA_FD_203882 | JGI IMG/M metagenome (GOLD analysis project Ga0310695, IMG submission 203882) | Bovine rumen microbial communities from Lethbridge, Alberta, Canada - RJG_04 (v2) (version 2) | ecosystem: Host-associated > Mammals > Digestive system > Stomach > Rumen | place: Canada... | reverse complement strand
CTCACCTACCTGTGAACTCACCTATAAGAACGCTAAGGCCGAGCTCTGCGGTAGCACACGCCTGGGTCTGATCAAGTACGTGATGGCTCTGATGAACGGTGCTCGTCTGGGTATCGCTGCACAGAGTGTAGGTGTTGAGCAGGAGGCTTACAACGAGGGTCTGGCTTACGCTAAGGAGCGTCAGCAGTTCGGTGACAAGATCATCAACTTCCCTGCTGTTTACGATATGCTCTCTCGCATGAAGGCTAAGCTCGATGCTGGTCGTTCACTGCTGTATGAGACTGCCGCTTACGTTGATATCTACAAGTGCTTGGAGGATATCGAGCGCGACCGCAAGCTCACTCCCGAGGAGAAGCAGGAGCTCAAGAAGTACCAGCGCCTGGCTGATGCCTTCACCCCGCTTGCTAAGGGTATGAACTCTGAGTACGCCAACCAGAACGCTTACGATGCTATCAGCATCCACGGTGGTTCAGGCTTCATCATGGAGTACAAGAGCCAGCGCCTCTATCGCGACGCACGTATCTTCTCTATCTACGAGGGTACCACTCAGTTGCAGGTTGTAGCCGCTATCCGCTACATCACCAACGGCACCATGCTGGCTAATATCAAGGACATGCTGGCCGCTCTCGAGGTTAGCGATAGCCTGAAGAACCTGAAGGCACGCGTAGAGAAACTCGTTCCCGTTTACGAGGAGGCTCTCGCTGCAGTTAAGGCTCTCGAGAATCAGGACGCTCAGGACTTCCTTGCTCGTCGTCTCTACGACATGACCGCCGAGTTGGTAATGAGTCTGCTCATCCTCCGTGACGCCACCAAGGCTCCTGAACTCTTCGAGAAGAGTGCTAATGTTTATGTTCGCATGGCCGAGGAGAATGTGATTGGCAAAGCAGCCTACATCAAGGCATTCCAGGTTGAGGATCTCGAGAACTTCAAGGCTGTCGAGGCATCTGCAGAAGAGGCTTGAAATTTCCTATAAGCAAAAAAACACCGCATGAAGCATCATCTTCTTGCGGTGTTTTTGTTTTCATGCTATATTATTTATCTGCAGTATTGACCGCCAGCATGGCAAAGCGATGCAATTGGTGTGTCATTTGTGTACTGACCTTCAACAATTCCCGTCCTGCCAGCCCAGCATCCAACAGAAGCGTCCACAGCGCATCAATGTCATAAAGACCAGCATTGTGAAGGATATGGAATCGGTTAGCATGAGCATCTAACATCTGAAGTGACAAACTAAGTCGTTCCCTCCAAGAGCCTATCTCCACCGGATGCTGCTGAAGGAAATCCAGGAGCGAACGGATGGCCTGCTTCAGTTCTGCATCATTTTTCTGAAAGGAAGGCACGTCATAGCCACCACCCCCTTCATTGTTGTAGATGATTTCCCCACTACCGTCGAGTGCCCATTCCGGACAAAAGCAGTAATAGAGGCTGGGGGATTCATCATCGTCAAGATCATCAAAGACAGGCGGATCTATACCATAAATCCCCACGAAATAGGGCATACAAAGTTTGGGAAGGGTATATTTTGTCGTTGGTTCATCACCAGGGAATATCAACAGACAACTGATGTCTTTCAGGCTATTGATTGGATTGAAGTTACGTATTGTGACAGACCTGACAAAGTCAAGATAGCCGGACGAGACAGCCACATCCCACACAATGTTGAACAGCAGCATATCGGCATCAGCCTGACGGATGGGGAACAATGGATAGTCACCTTCCTTGTACCACAGAGGCAAGAGGTCGTTATTGGAATTATTCATGACGATAACAGAATTTATGAAACATAGGATTGCTGGCTCTGTTGCCATATCTTGTTGTCAATATCCCTGCCTCCGACAATAGAGCCAAGGGTTTGTCCGAGTAATACTACAATAGACAACACGATCAGAAACGAATAAGGACGTGCAGCCTTCTCATTGACAGCGCTGCGCCTTCCCCGCAAGGCCCAAAAGAAGAGAACAGCCATCAGTACAGTCACTATCAGGAACATATATCCTGCCCCAATAATGCCATTGGTCAGATCGTAGGCCGTGTTAACCATCCACCGCCCCAGAAACATAAAGCCCCAGACAGCGATAATGGCAAAGAACAGCAGACAACGGCGGAACCAGTCAGGGTGCAGATGTTGATAGTCGCTAGAGAGGCGCATGACCTGATAGGTGACCACCCCCATCACACCACCACCTATGAAGACTGCCGCTCCCTTATAGAGATAGACAAGCCATGAGCCAATCAGCACAACGGCAAGGATGCTAATGGTATAGAGGGCGACACGACGGATGACGGCCCAGTTCTTGCTAGTAGCTCTTTTCATCTTTCTCCCGATAAATATAGTCCATCCTTTGGTCTATCTTACGAGCGATGCTGACAGCATACATGGCATAGTGCTCCAACTGCGACACCAACTCGTCAAGGGCCTCAACTACCGATGGCTGCTCCAGTCCCTGTTCCTTCAGGAACTGTCGTAAGACCTTATGGTCATAAAGTCCGCCATTGTGGAGGATGTGCATCTTGTCGCCTTCGTTTTCCAGCAGTCTACAGACAGTAGCCAGGCGTTCATGCCATTCACACGAAGCCAAGCCATGTGCCTCCAGCACCTGCATTACCTGTCGAGCGGATTGCAACAGTTCATACGCATTTTTCGGAAATACTGGTATAGGCACCTCTTCCATGTTCCAATCATGCCAATTCAGGGCGAGCGGCTGTCCATTGCCCACTTCTCGGCTGTCCAACGTATAGTAGCCCAACAGACCTGCCTTCGCCTTATCATAGACCGCTATGATAGCATGGTGCCGAGTCACCTCTGAAGGAAAAAGTCGGAACAGTTTATGGCGTGACGGGAAAATCAGGAAGCACCTGTGTGTGGCATGATCAAAGAACAACTGCTTGAGGTCGAGCGCAGCCTCCTCGTCGAACTCCTGGAAGTAGGCCGACATCACCTCGTAAGAGTGCGTCAGTATGGCCGCTTTTACTAACAGATAAAGCGGTTTGTCCAAGTCACGTTTCCTAACGGGATAGAGTTTATAGTTCATAGGCATGAAGACGTTTTAGCAGTTGTTGACGGCATAGAGCAAAGCCCTGCATTTCTCGTATTCCAACTGGTGGGTGGCTAATCGGAAAGCGGTGGTACCCATGTTCGGCAAATCATACCACGAGCCCATACCGGCTCCCAGTCGGGTGTCGCGCACAGCCAACAGATACTTATAATATGGTTCAGGCAAATAGAAACCTAGTTTCTTTTCTTCGTATGTACAATGCGACGACTCCAGTATATGAACAGCATCCATGAACAACTGAGCCCACCAGTCAGCACATGCCACGGAACGGATATCCAACAGGGCTTCGCGGAAAGCCTTGAGGTTGTCTTCACATACCGGTTTCCGCAATGCCCCCACGGACAATAGCTGCTCCTTATACTGCAGGCCGTCAGCCAACTGAATGGTGAGTTTGCTGACAGCCCCAGAGCGATACCAGCACAACACGGCCGACTCTTCCCTGTCAGACCATAATCCTCGAATGTCCAGTTGATACTTGAGCACAAAAGCCACGTCGGTCAGTCCCCGCTGCTTGCTACCCGTAAACCAAGGCAGCAGCATAGCCGTAGCCCCTTCATCGCTCAGCGTGAAAGGCCTCTCCCCTCGTAGTGCCAATCGTGTAGCAGCAGCAACTTCGGCATGTTCCATCTTTGGAAAGACATTGACAGACCATCCGAAGTCGGGCACATGCCTGTCAACAATCGTTCTCGGTTTCTCCACAGGAGTCTTGACCACGGCAGGCTTTGGCTTTTCCGCTTTCAGTTTCGGATTATTCTCCTTCGCATACGACTCGTAGAAATACTCCGTGTAACTATGCGTACCTCCCTTCTTTGAGAAGTTCCTGCCTGGGGCATACCAAGGTATCAACACCTCATCATCTTCCATCCCTGTTCCTCCTTTCTTATATATATTAAAGATCCTCCAGCAAGCGTTCGATGACCTTCGGGAAATATTTCATCTCCAGTTGATGCTCCTTCTCGGCAATATCATCTACCGTGTCGGCAGGCGACAGCGCAACCTTATACTGCACAATGATGTCACCGCCATCGCATACTGGCGTCACCCAGTGTACGGTCATGCCCGTCTCCGTTTCTCCTGCTGCCTTCACCGCCTCGTGCACATGGTGTCCCCACATACCCTTGCCGCCATATTTCGGCAACAGCGAGGGATGGATATTGACAATACGACGCGGATAGGCCTCAACCAGGAAGTCGGGAATCAAGGGCAGGAAACCAGCCAGCACAATGAAGCCAATATCATATTTCTGAAGCAATGGCATCATCACCGCCTCGTCGTTGAGTTCTGCTTTTGTCACTACCTGCGTCGTCACTCCCAGACGCTGGGCCTTCTCCAGAGCCGGCGCATCTGGCTTATTACTGACCACCAAGGCGCAATTCACGCTGTCAGAACCTGCGAAATAGCGAATCAGATTCTCACAGTTTGTGCCGCTCCCAGACACAAAGATGGCTATGTTCGTTGTCTTCATCTTTCTTATCATATCCTTAATCGTTTGCAAAGATAAGCATTTTTTTTCATTTATCTTTGCTGACTTAGAGAATATTTTGTATCTTTGCAGGGTCTAAACGCAAAATAACCTAACAATTAAACAATGAAGAATATTTGTCTTGACATCACAAAAGCCTCCTGCTTTCTGGCAGAAGGTGCTGTTGCCGCCTTCAAACCTCAGGTAAAGGCAGCACAGGAAGCCCTTGAGAACGGCACTTGCCCTGGTAACGATTTTCTTGGATGGCTCCATCTGCCCTCCTCCATCACACCTGCTTTCCTCGACGAGATTCAGGCCTGTGCCAACACCCTTCGCCAGAACTGCGAAGTCGTGGTGGTGGCCGGTATTGGCGGTTCCTACCTCGGAGCACGTGCCGTCATCGAAGCATTGAGCAACTCGTTTGGCTGGCTCATCCAGGACGGTAAGAACCCCACGATTCTTTTCGCTGGCAACAACATTGGTGAGGACTATCTGTTTGAAATGACCGAATACCTGAAGGGTAAGAAGTTCGGCGTCATCAACATCTCAAAGAGCGGTACTACCACCGAGACAGCCCTGACCTTCCGTCTGCTGAAGAAGCAATGCGAGGCCCAGCGTGGCAAGGAAGAAGCCAAGAAGGTGATTGTGGCCGTGACCGATGCCAAGCGCGGTGCTGCCCGTACCTGTGCCGATAAGGAAGGCTACACATCATTTATTATACCCGACAATGTGGGTGGCCGCTTCTCAGTGCTCACTCCCGTTGGCCTGCTGCCTATCGCCTGCGCCGGTTTCGACATCAAGGCCCTTGTAGCAGGTGCTCAGGACATGGAGAAGGCTTGCGGCAAGGATGTGCCCTTCGAGGAGAACCTGGCAGCACAATACGCTGCTGTTCGCAACGGTCTGTACCAGAGCGGCAAGAAGATTGAAATCATGGTGAACTACCAGCCCAAACTGCACTTCGTCAGCGAGTGGTGGAAGCAACTCTACGGCGAGTCAGAGGGTAAGGACAAGAAGGGCATCTTCCCTGCATCTGTCGACTTCACCACCGACCTGCACTCTATGGGACAGTGGATTCAGGACGGCGAGCGCACCATCTTCGAGACGGTGATCTCTATCGAGGAGCCTGAGAAGAAGTTGCTGTTCCCCAGCGACGAGGAGAACCTGGACGGTCTGAACTTCCTGGCTGGCAAGCGTGTTGACGAGGTGAACAAGATGGCTGAACTGGGTACCCGTCTGGCTCACGTCGATGGTGGCGTGCCCAACATCCGCATCAGCGTTCCCAAACTGAACGAATACTACATTGGCCAACTCATCTACTTCTTCGAGATTGGTTGTGGCATCAGCGGCAATGTGCTTGGCGTGAATCCGTTCAACCAGCCTGGCGTGGAGGCCTACAAGAAGAACATGTTCGCCCTGCTCGACAAGCCTGGCTATGAGGAAGACAGCAAGGCGATCAAGGCACGCTTGGCAAGTGAAAAGTGAATAGTGAAAAGTGAAAAATTTCTTTCAGTCGCTTCGCTTGGTGAAAGCGAGCAAGCTCGAGCGGCTACCGCCTAGAGAAATGAAAAATGAAGAAATGAATTGTCGCAAGGGTGACCCGGAGGGGTTGGCTAATGGCATTTCTCATTTCTCATTTCTCATTTCTCATTATCTGAAGAAACACGGCTTTGAGGCATTTTGCCCCAAAGCCGTGCTCTTCGATATGGATGGTGTGCTCTACGACTCGATGCCCAACCACGCCATTGCGTGGCAACAATCGATGGCGAAATTCGGCATCCGCATGACCCAAGCCGATGCCTATGCCACAGAAGGGGCACGCGGTGTTGACACTATCCGAAAGATGGTCAAGGTCCAACAGGGACGCGACATTGACGAGGCAGAAGCCCAGATGATGTACGACGAGAAGACACGTCAGTTTCATGCTCTGCCCAAGCCCCCCGTGATGCCAGGCATCCTGGAACTGATGGCTCAGATTCAGGCTGACGGTCTGACTATTGGCGTGGTGACAGGCAGCGGACAGCGCCCGCTTATCAAGCGTCTGATGAATGATTTCTGCGGTTTCCTGGACGAGAACCACATTGTAACTGCCTACGACGTAAAACACGGCAAGCCCAATCCTGACCCTTATCTGATGGGCCTGCAAAAGGTGGGCAACCTGAATCCATGGGAGGCTATCGTCGTAGAGAATGCCCCCTTGGGCGTCAGAGCCGGTGTGGCTGCAAGGATACTCACCATTGCCGTCAACACGGGCCCCCTACCCGATGAGGTGCTGCTGCAAGCAGGCGCTGACCTCATTTTCGACCGAATGACCGATCTCAGTCACGATTGGCGCAACATTTATACGCCATCGTCCTCGTCATCATCGTCATCATCGTAGTCGAGCATGTCCATATCATCGTCCTTTTCCACACGCACGGCTCCCTGTCTGTCGATGGTCATCTTCAAGGGCACAAACAGGTCGTCGGGTGCATCGGGCATTCCTACAACCACCGAGAACTCCAAGGCAGAATTGTCCACCTCATTATAGCGGATGCTCACCAACTGTCCGTTGCGCTTGAATGGCTCGTCGAGATGGGCCGCGAACGAACTCTTCACGAACGACTTGTGGAAGAACTTCGAGCCATCCTTCCTGACGATCTTCACATCAATCAGATTGTCCACATACTGCTGGCCATTATCGTCCTGCACCTTCTGCAGACTGTCTGCAGGCATGCGAAAGATATCGATTGTATAGGGGTTACCCTGCCACGTCACGTTGTCCGTCTGATGGTCTTCTGCCATCTTGATCGGCGCTTCCAGTGTCTTGGGCACATACTTAGGCGCGATAATGTCATCACTCTGTTTTTTCTCCTTACAGGCACCCAGCATCATCATGCCGGCTACCAACGTCAAACATACAATAATCTGTTTCATAAGTGCAGATGCAAAGTTACGAATGCAAAGATACGAAAAAAGCATGTAACAAACAACTAATTTGGGAAGATTAACGCTCAGCGGCCTAAAATAAGGGAAAGTCAGGGGAATCAAGTCAGGGCTTGTTGCAATGTTGCATGTTGCAATGTTGCAATAAGCACCCTCCACCACTTTTTGGTTTGAGATTTGAGGTTTGAGATTTGAGATTTAAGATTTCTTCCAGTCGCTTCGCTTGGTGGAACTGTAAGGGTGTTGCAATGTTGCATGTTGCAATGTTGCAATAAGCACCCTCCACCACTTTTTTGGTTTGAGATTTTAGGTTTCTTTCAGTCGCTTCGCTTGGTGAAAGCGAGCAAAGCTCGAGCGGAGGTTTGAGATTTCTTTCAGTCGCCTTGGAGAGATAGTCGGAGACTATGGAAACATTATGATAAATAGAATTATTAACAAATTCTATAATTCCTCCTATTATACTCCTTATTGCAACATTGCAACATGCAACAATGCAACACAAACATGCAAGATACACCTTATTGCAACATTGCAACATGCAACAATGCAACAAACCCTGCTAAAGGTACTGTTTTGCTATCCAGACATTGCAAAATAATAGGTGCTTTGATAACTATATATCCCTAACGGTCGTTCCGATGCCTTCTACGGCAGTAAGGAATGCTTTGCACGACGGAAAGGAATGCTTCCTTACCCCCCTAAGGAGGCATTCGGACGAAGGTTGGGAAGCATCGGAGCGAGGAATAGGAACGCGGACGACGTAAAAACAGAAGAGGATGTGCTCATTTTGAACACACCCCCTCAACAATCAATCTATTTTCGTCAGTTTTGTGTGGTTTCACTCTCTGGGGCCTCTTGGTCCGTTTTTCATCCGCTTTTGGATGTCTGCCTGATAAGATTTGAACTGATCTTCTGTCATAATCTTCTGCAGTTCTGCGTTATAGGCCTCCATATTCTTCATCATTTCCTCGCGGCGTTTCTCCATCTCCTCTCGTGAAGGACGCTGTGGCATCTGCCTCGGAGCCTGAAGGGTGTCACCCTGATGCTTGCCGTTACGGTTCATGTGGTGACGATGTCCGTTGGGGCCGCCGTGACGGTTCGGGCCACCCATAGGCCTGATCTTGTCGGCATACTGGAGGTTCAATTCCAACAACTTTGCAGCCTGTGCCTCGTTGAGTCCGTAAGCCTTGACTGTCTCAGCCGTGCGCTGCTTGACCATCTCTTTCATGTCAGGACGCTGGTGATCGCGCATGGGTTTGTTCTCTTCCTGTGCCATTACTGTAGCACTCATTGTGATAACGGCCACGATGGCCAAAATGATCTTCTTCATAATCTAGTTTATTTTTTTTGTTTATTACTATCTGTTTTATCTGTTCTCTTTATCGTTGCAACTACTCTTCTGACGGAACCGCCGACAAAAAGTTTAAGCCCTACGCCAAAAACTCTTTGTTTTTTGCACTTGTATGCGTTTTTTTTCTTATTTTTGCAGAAAATTGGCATACCAATATGACGAGATATCAGATTTTGAGCCTCTTTTGCTGTGTATTTCTAACAGCACTCATGGGCTGCGTGCAATGCAGCATAGGCTCATCGACGGCAGATCAGACTGACGTGCTCACCAAGATCAGACAATGCTCACGGCTCTATACGACGGAGTACAAAGTGCACAAGGTGATGACCGTCAGCGACCATTCCACCATCGATGCCAGCGGACTAGGCATAGACCTTGAGTTCGAGAGGCCTGGCTATCGGAAGATGGTGGTGCCCATCGATGCCACGCTAAAAGGCTACATCGATTTCAGCACGTTCAGCGAGAGCAACATCGAGCGTCAAGGCGATCAGATTATCATCACCCTGCCTGATCCGGAAGTCATGCTGACAAGCAGTACCGTGGATCATGAGCACACGAGGGAATACGTGTCGCCCTATCGAAGCCGATTCAGCGCAGAGGAAAAGACGGCACTCATCAATCAGGGACGCCAAGCCATCATCGATGAGATTCCCCGTTTGAGCATTGATCAGAGTGCTCGTGCAGCCGCTGTCCGACTGCTTGTACCTATCATCAGCCAGATGGGCTACGACGAGCAACATATCACCATCCAGTTCCGAAGTGACTTCACCAGCGACCAACTAATTCGCCACTTTGACTAACCACCTTTGACTATGGAGAAGAACACCCGCATCGCCATCATTTCCTGTAGCACCATCGCCATCCTGGCAGTCATCGCTGCCATTGTCATCGGCTTATTGCTTTGGAAAGGCTTGCAACAGGCCATCCCCTCTATAACCATCAGCGAGCGTCGCGAGATAGGTCTGCTGCCCACCCAGATACAGAGCATCCGAGACATCGGACAATGGGAGTTCCTGTCTATCGATGATGAGGAACTGGTAGATACCATGCGGAGCGGCTTCTTGTTTGATGACCATCTGGTATGCATCTACCGAGGCACCCTCCGCCTGGGCATCGACATGCAGGAAATCAGGGAAGAGAATATCAGCGTCAGCGACGACAGCCTCAGCATCAGCCTGCCACAGGTCAGCCTGCTAGATGACCGTTTCATTGACGAGGCACGTACAGAGATATTTTTCGAGAGCGGCCAATGGTCAGCATACGCACACGATGAACTGTACCATCGTGCCAAGGAACAGATGAAAACACGCGCGCTGACAACAGAAAACAGGAACCGTGCACAACAATTGGCTGAGCAACAAGTTCGCCAACTGTTTCAGGCTATGGGCTACAAACACGTAGCCGTCACCTTCGAGGAACAAACTAGAGGCGAACAACCTTGACTACCGTCAGCACACGATCCTTCACCCGGAATCTCACGTCAAAGCCGCCAAATGGCATGCCATACACCCGCTCTTCATCATCATGATAGCGCGGACGAGGGTCTTGTGCCAGCACTTGACAAAGACCAGCCAACTCTTCTGCCGAGAAACAACGCTGGCACTCATCGGTCATCACCACTTGCAAGGGGTGCCACTCCTTCTCGTCCACAAAACCGCTACGAGCATCCGCGTGGCTGTCGGCATAGGTCACATAGGGCTTGATGTCGTAGATAGGCGTGCCGTCCATCAGGTCTGCCCCCTTCACATGAATGACTGGACCTTTGTCCCTTGTCATCTCCACCTTATTTATATATACGCACGACAGCCCTAGCCTATTGGGACGGAATGGTGAGCGGGAGGCGAACACCCCAACTCTTTCGTTACCGCCCAGCCGCGGAGGACGAACGGTTAGTTTGAGGTTTGAGGTTTGAGATTTGAGATTTCTTTCAGTCGCTTCGCTTGGTGAAAGCGAGCAAGCTCGAGCGGAGGTTTGAGATTTGAGATTGATGGTTTGAGGGTTGGCGCTGAACTCCCATATCAGCCACAGATAGTCAAACTGTTCCAGTCCGCGAACAGCCTCCTCACGTTGGTATTCCGGCTCGAAGACAATCTGCCCCTGAAGTTCGTTGGCCAGTCCGCTCTGCCTGGGAATGCCAAACTTCGAAGTGAGCGATGAATGAAAGAAAGCGACAGGTTTAATCTCCATATCATTTATAAGCATCGAAAAAAGGTTAAAAGTTAAAGCACTCTCGCCTGAACCTTTTAACCTTTTTACTCTTTAACTATTTAACCTATTTATAACAAGTTGTTGCGCTCAATATCCTTGAAGTAGCGATAGGTGCCAACCTTCAGTTCGTCACAGGCAGCATCATCGGCCACAATGATGCCGTGGGGATGCATCTGCAGGGCAGAAATGGTCCACATATGGTTGACAGAACCCTCGACAGCAGCCTGCAGGGCACGGCACTTGGCGTGACCGTTCACCAGAATCATCACTTCCTTGGCAGCCATCACAGTACCTACACCTACGGTCAGAGCCGTCTTGGGCACCTTGTTGATGTCGCCCTCGAAGAAGCGGCTGTTGGCAATGATGGTATCCGTAGTCAAGGTCTTCTGACGGGTACGGCTTGAAAGCGATGAGCCAGGCTCGTTGAATGCGATGTGACCATCGGGGCCAATGCCTCCCAGGAAGAGATCGATGCCGCCGAACTTCTCGATTTCCTTCTCATAGTTGGCGCACTCAGCAGCAAGGTCAGGTGCGTTGCCGTTCAGGATATGGATGTTCTCCTTCGGACAGTCGATGTGGTTGAACAGGTTGGTGAACATGAAAGAGTGATAACTCTCAGGATGCTCCACAGGCAGGCCCACGTACTCGTCCATATTGAAGGTAACGACATTCTTGAACGACACCTTACCTTCCTGATAAGCCTTCACCAGGCCACGATACATACCAATGGGCGACGAGCCAGTGGGAAGACCCAGCACGAAAGGCTTCTCAGCCGTTGGCTTTGCTGCATTGATCTTTGCTACGACATAATTTGCTGCCCACTGCGACATCAAATCATAGTTCGGTTCAATAATTACTCTCATAAAGATTGATGTTTAAAATTAATAAATATAAAGTTTATTAAGACATTTGCGAATTGTGCCATCAGCGCGTCGCTGAATATAGAGGCCACGGCCTTGACCGCCAGAGAGGCTACGTCCTTGCAGGTCGTAGGTTTGAGGCTTGAGATTTGAGATTTGAGGTTTGAGGTCGGAGATGCCCGTCTGATCACCACCCATGAAATCGAAGGAGACGTATCCCTCCTCGCTCATCCTGATATTGGTAATTGACTTATTCAGCGCCATCTGACCTTCCCCATTAGCATAGTTCATCTTTGGAGCAGGCACCGATGTCTCTGTCAACTCATCGTTGACAAATACCGTAGAGTCAGTAGACCACGGATAAGGAGATGAACTCAGGTGACGTTTATTCATACGTTGGCTGACGGCATACTGACCTAAACTCTTTGTACTGATATAATCATCCCAGGCATCATAATCCATGTTGTCAGCATGTATCAATTCGAAGCGACGCTTGCTGGCATTGTTGTTCACGGTATTGCCTCTCCACACAGAATTATCATAGTACACATGATAAACAACCAGGCCTTTGCCAGGTGCTCCAGCATCCCAACCACGCTGTTGACGATTTTCCAGCAACAGCCATTCCGAGTCTGAGTGCTTGATGCGGTAGACCTCGCCACCCTCTGCCACAGGCTTCAGATCGGTGATGGAGGCTGGCTCTTCCAGATCAATAAAGGAGAGCCATCCTAAACACCATTTCTCCACTGGCGTATAATTTGGCGGACACCAACCATAGTTAGTGAAATTGCCCCCGTCCATCAAGTCCCACTCATCGCAGACAGAATAGCCGGCATCACCTGTAGTAGGATAGATGTCGGGCAATCCCAGACTATGACTGTACTCATGGCAAATGGTGCCTATGCCGCAAGACCTTTTCGTCGATGTAGGCCACAACTCGCCACTGACGGTATAAGAGGAGATCTTATAGCCATCTGTCGTGGTGATGGTGTTGAACGTACTGGTATTTGGCCAAATGTGTCCATAGCAATCAGAAGCATCAATATTGCCTGTCAGTCCTGCAAAGACATAGATAACCTGTTCTATGGAGCGGTCGCCATTCCAGTCATACACGGAGAAATCGATTTCCGGATAGGCTGCAAGTACCTTGTTGGTGGCCTCGATCATAGCATCCCTACCGTAGTTACGCGTACTGGCGGTGGGATTCTCTACAGGTTGTGCCTTTGAACTGACCTTCACAGGACCATAGACATCGAACTGCAGGTTCAGCATGCCTTGTGACTGATTGCGGAAATAATCAGCCGTACAACCAGGACCCAGACCATCATTGAAGTCCGAGTCATTGAACAAACGGTCATAGAAGGTGTGTGGGTCATCGGCATAAGTGAACGGTGTGTCTTCAAACTCAAAAAGAATCACCAATTGCCTATAGACCTTTTCAGGATTCCAGTCTTTCTTGGGGGTAGGAAGTTTCTTTCTTACCGCCCCAGCCCTGTGCCCAACGGTTGTTTCATAGAAACCATCAGGCAAACAGTCATCATGCACTAGTGTGAACTCATCCTGTGCAGAGGCATTAAAAGGCAAAAAGACTAAGAGGTAAAAAGGTAAAGACCACTTTACATACCTTCTTAATGCATTGTTCAAAATAGTTCTCATCTTTCTACTCTTAGTTATTTGTCAATCTCCACGCATCACTTACAACACGGTGTCCAAGGTTTCAGGGTCTTAAAGAAGTCGTTGCCCTTGTCATCGACGAGGATAAAGGCGGGGAAATCCTCTACTTCAATCTTCCAGATGGCCTCCATGCCCAACTCGGGATACTCTACGCATTCGATGCTCTTGATACTCGACTGTGACAGCACGGCAGCCACGCCACCGATAGAGCCCAGATAGAAACCGCCATGCTTCTTACATGCCTCGGTGACCACGTCAGAGCGGTTGCCCTTGGCAATCATCACCAGCGAGGCACCCAGCGACTGGAACTCGTCCACGTAGGGATCCATACGGTTGGCTGTGGTCGGGCCCATCGAACCACAGGGATAGCCCTCCGGTGTCTTAGCCGGACCAGCATAGAGCACAGGATACTTCTTGAAGTATTCAGGCATATCCTCGCCGGCATCAATGCGGGCCTTCAACTTGGCATGGGCAATATCACGAGCCACAATGATTGTGCCACGCAGGTTCACCCTCGTGGAAACAGGATACTTTGTCAGTTCCTGACGCACAGAGTCGATGCCCTTGTCCAGGTCGATCACGATGGTGTTCTGACCCTCGCCAGCCTTGGCATACTCGGCAGGAATGAGTTCTGAAGGATTGCTGTCCATCTTCTCCAGCCAGATACCGTCGCGGTTGATCTTGGCCTTGATATTACGGTCGGCCGAGCATGACACACCCATGCCAATAGGACAAGAGGCACCATGACGAGGCAGACGGACCACACGGATGTCGTGAGCCAGGTACTTACCACCGAACTGTGCACCGAGCCCGATCTTGTGGGCCTCTTCCAGCAGTTTCTTCTCCAAGTCCACGTCGCGGAACGCACGGCCAGTCTCGTCGCCTGTCGTAGGCAGCGAGTCGTAGTATTTGATGCTGGCCAGTTTTACGGTAAGCAGGTTCTTCTCTGCCGATGTACCACCGATCACGAAGGCGATATGGTACGGCGGACAGGCTGCCGTGCCCAGCGACTTCATCTTCTCCACGAGGAAAGGTATCAGCGTGCCCTCGTTTTGGATGGTTGCCTTAGTCATCGGATAGAAATAGGTCTTGTTGGCAGAGCCGCCACCCTTGGCCACCATCACAAAGCGGTACTCGGCACCCTCGGTAGCCTCGATGTCAATCTGTGCGGGCAGGTTGCAACGGGTGTTCACCTCGTCGTACATATTCAGCGGTGCATTCTGCGAATAGCGCAGGTTGTCCTGAGTAAAGGTATTGAACACACCTAGCGACAAGGCTTCTTCATCCTCGAAACCCGTCCACACCTGCTGACCTTTCTCACCGTGGATAATGGCCGTACCCGTATCCTGGCAGAAAGGCAGGATGCCACGGGCAGCCACCTCGGCATTGCGCAGGAACTGGAGAGCCACATACTTGTCGTTCTCTGAGGCTTCCGGATCCTGAAGGATCTGAGCAACCTGCAGGTTATGCTCACGACGCAGCATAAACTCCACATCGTGGAAAGCCTGTTGTGCTAACAGCGTCAGGGCCTCCTTCGAGACCTTTACGATTTCCTTTCCCTCAAACTCTGAGACGGTCACGCCTTCCTTTGAAAGCAGTCTATACTCTGTCTTGTCCTCGCCCAACTGAAACATCGGGGCATACTTGAATGCTGGTGTTGCCATAGTTTATCTTTAAATAAGTTTATTTGGGCACAAAGGTAAACAAAATAATTGAAAAATCAACAAAAAAGGACACAAAAAAAGCATCCTAAGTTGAAGGATGCTTTTCGTTTGTTGCCTCCGACTGGTTAATAGCCGAAGATTTCCTCTGTAGAGAGCCGTTTGATAGTGCCGAATTGCTGAAGAGCCGTAAGGTCCAGTTCCTTTTCATTACCAAGGATGACATAGCGATAGGGCTTTTGGGCCACCTGCTCCTGCTCGAACTTCACCACATCCTCCAGCGTCATGTTAGGCAGGGCATTGTAGATACGCTCATTGAGATCATAATCAATACCACGCTGCTGAGCCGTCAGCCAGGCGTTGATCAGTCCGAACTTAGTGGTGCGCTGGCTAGCCAGACGCTTCGTCAAGGCCTCCTTGGCAATCTGGAACGAGCCTTCGCTCTGAGGCATCGTGTCGAGAATCTCATGGAACTGGTGCACACAGTCCATCATCTTGTCATTCTGTGTGATGATATGTGTGAAGAAATACTCCGGATTCTCCTTGTAGTTAGGCTGTATATAGGCAGCATAGGCGTTGTAGGCCAGGCCACGAGCCTCACGCAGTTCCTGGAAGACAATGGTATTCATACCGCCACCATAGTATTCGTTGAAGAGGGCAATGATAGGAGCCTGGTCTGCATTCCACTGGCGCTGTTCATTGTGAATCATCCGCATGTAGATATTCTTGGCATCGTATGGTGCCAGCAGCACCTCGTTCTCCATAGTGGGCTGCATCTCGTAGTGCTTTCCCTCAGGAACAGCCTGGAGGTCAGTAAGAGTAGAGAGGTGAGCGGCGAGTGCCTCTGTCAACCCGTTCTCGTCCATGGGACCATAATATAATATGGTGTGCTCATACTGTGAGAGCGTCTTCAGCAGGTCAAGCAACTGCTGAGGATCAGTCTGCTGCAACTCTGCGATGCTAAGGTCATTACGTGAGGGGTTGTATGGGCCATAGACACCATAGTCAACCAGGAAGTTGAAGTTGGTGCGCTGATCCTGTTTCTGGTCGGCACGGGCTTTTGCCTCAAGCATCACGAACTGCGTATAGGCATCCTGATCCACCTTGGCATTCTGTATCAGGTGCTCCAACAGTTTCAGGGCTTCTGGCATATTCTCGCTCAGTCCGTTCAGACTGACGGAGATGGAGCGCTGGCCCACCTGTATGCCGTATCTGCAGGCCAGTTTGTAGAACTGCTGCTTAATCTGTTCGTTGGTCAGAGAGTCAGTACCCAGGAAGTCAAGATACTGGGCAGCATAGCCGTAGCGAAGGTCAGCATCGTCGCCGAACTCATAACGGAATGCCAACTGGAAGCGTCCATTCTCCTCATTCTTAACATAGATATAGGGCAGGTTAGCACTCTCCGATGCGAGTGGGCACTGTCCGAAGGTCAGGTCTTTCTGGAAATCAACGAAGCGAGGCTCGATGGGTTTCACCTCTGTCTGCTGAATCTCCTTCACAAAATCACTCACCATGTCGCGGTTGGTGGGGATAGGCGTAATCTCAGGCTTGTCAATCTTCTTCTGCGTGGGGTCAACACCCTGACGCTTATAGACGGCCACATAGTTGTCACCGAAGTGACGGTTGGCGAATTCCACGACCTGTTCCTTGGTGATACCTGCGATGCGGTCGAGCGACTGCACTTCCTGTTCCCAGGGTGTTCCATTGACGAATGCATCCACGAACATATCGGCACGGGCACGGTTCGACTCCAAGGCGTTATAGTACTGCAACTTCATGTTGTTGATAACCGATGGCAGCAGGTCGTCAGAGAACTCGCCTGCCTTCAGTTTCTCTATCTCGGCCAGAAGCAACTGACGCACCTCGTCAAGCGACTGTCCCTCCTTGGGTGTACCTGCCAAGATAAAGGTGCTATAGTCCATACCAGTCTGCACGCCACCCCATGCCTCCAGCATCTTCATCTGCTGAGTGATATCTAGGTCGATGAGTCCGGCTGTGCCGTTGCTGAGCATCAACTCGATGACATTCAGGGTGTCTGTCTGCAAGGAGGATGCCTTGCCGAAACGGTAGCCGAGCCAGATGGTCTCAGCCTCCAGGCCAATGACGGTGGTATCAACGGGAGCAGTCAATTCGGGCTGCTCAGGATAGACAGGCTGTGACACATCATCGCCTGGCTGCCACTGTCCGAAATACTTGTCGATAGTAGCGATGACCTCATCGGGATCGAAGTCGCCAGCCATACAGATAGCCACGTTGTTGGGCACATACCACTTCTTGAAGTAAGCCTTAATATTTGTGATGGAAGGATTCTTCAGGTGATCCTGTGTGCCGATGGTGGTCTGCGTGCCATAGGGGTGAGTGGGATAGAGTTTAGCACTCAGCGCAGCAAAGAGTTTGCGCATATCACTGGTCAGGCTAATATTATACTCCTCATAGACAGCCTCCAGTTCGGTATGGAAACCACGGATGGTCATATTCATGAAGCGGTCCGACTGAATCTTTGCCCAGTTGTCCACCTCGTTCGAGGGGATATCCTCTGTATAGCAGGTCACGTCATCGCTGGTGTAGGCATTGGTACCTTCTGCACCAATGGCAGCCATCAGTTTGTCATACTCATTGGGGATGTTGTACTGTGCTGCCAACTGGCTGACAGAGTCAATCTCATGATAGGCCTGACGGCGCTCTTCCGGATCGGTCAAGTGACGATAAGCCTCATAGCGCTGCTCTATCTCATCGAGATAAGGAGCCTCAGCGGCAGCATCGCTCACCCCGAACTTATCAGTACCCTTGAACATCAGATGCTCCAGATAGTGAGCCAGACCAGTTGTCTCGGCAGGGTCGTTCTTCGAACCCGTACGCACAGCAATATAGGTCTGGATGCGCGGTTCCTCTTTGTTCACACTCAGGTAAACCTTCAGGCCATTATCCAGGGTATAGATGCGGGTCTTCGACGGGTCATTGTCCACTGTCTCATACTTATACTTACCATCACAGGCAAATAAAAGTAAAAGGGCAAAAAGGGATAAAAGCAAATTCTTCTTCATTTCTATTCTCTATTTTAAATTATTAACTCTCATAGTCAATCTCATGGTCAAGTTTTGAGAGGAAGTCCTCATAGACCTCCGGATCAACATCGCCCATAGCATATTCCTTCTGCGCATCCTTGCGGATCTCGGCAATCCAGGCACGACGAGCCTTCACATAATCCTCACGGATACGTTCGCAAGCCTGAGCATCCAGTTCTGTCAGGTGATAGTAGTCCAGGATGAGTTGATAGGACCATGCCCAACGATAGTCGCTATAGGCATTGTTGATATCATCGAAGCGGGTCAGCACCTGCTGGATATTCTCGATGGTACCGTCCTTGATATCTTCGATGAGACGCTGCTCCTCACTTTCAGGTAGCAGCAGACCGCTAAGGTCAATCCACGGTCCCTGACCGACAGTTGATGTAGGCTGTCCGAAGAATCCCTCTTTCTGGGCACGCTTCAGCACAGCACCCATATAGATGCGCAGGGCGATATCATAGTATTTCAGGCCCTTCTTCAGAGAAGAGGCATTAACAACATACTCATGGAAGTTATAGGTGGTCACGTTATCGCCCGAAGCGGCACGGAGTGCCTTCAGAATCTCGATGCCCTGCAGGATTTCACCCACGGTGAAGGGCGAGAGCCAGTCGAAGTTGATGATCGACTTCTTCGACTGCTTAGAACGCTTGTCACGTTTGGGCCACTTCTTGATATCACGATAGAGTCCCACGGTTGTAATATTACGGCCAGGCACCAGATACATCGTCTCGCCGTAGGCAATCAGATAAGAGAAGGGCAAATTGCGCGTATCGGGATGGTGCATCAGTTTGCCGAAGCAGACGCTGAAAGCACCGATGGTGGCAGGCATCAAGACATATGAGCCAGAGGCGGTCTTCGTGCCGCGCTCCAACGTGCCGTAATGCAGGGGACCCATTTTGTAGGCATGGTTTGAGAAGTTAGTGTTAGAACCGGCATTATAGAACGAGAACTGTCCACCGATGAGCAGGCTCGACTTGTGGTGACTGGCCGAGAACGGACCACAGAAAGCAGCACAGGCCTCGCCGTTGGCCATAAACGAATTGGCAAAGAAGAGGCTAGCCTCAGCCGTGAACCCGTTGGTAATCTGACAGGCCTCGCCCACGAAGCAGTCCTGCATTTTCACCGAGTTATTGATGGAGCAGCCGTCGCAGATGATTGAATTCTCACAGATGACACCCGTGCCGATAAATACCGAGGCATCCTCGCTACTCAAGATGGTACACTCGTTCAGGCGGGAAGCACCACTCACCTCGCAGTCACCCTTGATGACAGTATTGATGATGTCCTTGGTGTTGATAATCTTCACGTTGTTGCCAATGATACCACGTTCTGGCGTTGAGATGCGAACCTCATCGTCAATGAGTTGCTTCAGCGTGTTCATCAGGGCCTTGTCATGATGATGCTTCACCATGAAGGCTGCCAGTTGCGAGTTCAGTTCACGGAAGAGCACCACGTTGCCGTCGCCCATCTCGTTGAGCACGCTGATAGTCGAACCTGCACCATAACTCGCACCCTCGCGTGTCTCCAGCGTCGAGATATTCGAGATGTAGCAGTCGTCGCCGATGGTATAGTTGTTGATGAAGTTGCCCACCTTCTCTATGAGGCAGTCATTGCCCACGGTGACATTTCTCAGCGTGGCATCATTGATACCAGAATGTTTGAAGAAGCCCTGAGCCACCTCGATCTTTTTCTCGAACCGTCCCAGGCGGATGTCACCATAGAATATTACGCGATGAAAATTATACGGACGGAACTTTTCGTCCACCAGCACCCTCGCCCAGTCCTCTGCCCAGCACATATTGTTCTCGAGCACCTGGATCTCCTCTTGTGTCAATTGTCTGTAATCTCTCATAATCGTTATGTTTGTGTTTGGGTTCAATTATCTATTTTCAATCTTCAATCTGGTACAGGAAGTCGTTATAAGGGTATTTCTGCACATGTAGTTCACGTACCTTTTTATATAGAGTAGTGCGCAACTCCTCGATATTCTCCTTCTGTTTGGCAGAGATAAAGAGGCAGTCGCCATGCATCTTGCCCATCCATGTCTGTTTCAGGTCGTCAAGCGAGATGTTTTCTTTCGTAGGCTCCGTTAGATCGTCTTCATCCTGAGGTGTCCATGTGTAGGCGTCAATCTTGTTGAACACCACCATCGAGGGGGTCTCTGAACAACCCAGTTCGCTAAGCGTCTGCTCCACCACACGTATCTGGTCCTCAAAGTCGGGATGTGAGATGTCCACCACATGCACCAGCAGATCAGCCTCACGCACCTCATCGAGCGTACTCTTGAAACTCTCTACCAAGTCTGAGGGCAACTTACGGATGAAGCCAACGGTATCGGCCAGCAGGAACGGCAAGTTCTCTATCGTCACCTTACGCACGGTGGTGTCGAGGGTGGCAAAGAGTTTGTTCTCTGCAAAGACATCGCTCTTCGAGAGCAGGTTCATTAGCGTCGACTTGCCCACGTTAGTATAGCCCACCAGGGCCACACGGATCAGTCGGCCACGATTCTTTCTTTGCGTAGTCTTCTGCTTGTCTATCTCTTCCAGACGCTGTTTCAGCAAGGTGATACGGTGCAAGATAATACGGCGGTCCATCTCCAACTGCGTCTCACCAGGACCACGCAGGCCCACGGTGCCCTTACCGCCGCCACCTCCGGAACCACCGCCCTGACGTTCCAGGTGCGTCCACAGGCGCTGCAGTCGGGGCAGCATATAGCGATGCTGTGCCAGTTCCACCTGTGCCTTGGCCTCAGCCGTCTGGGCACGCATGGCAAAGATATCGAGTATGAGCGATGTACGGTCCAAGATTTTCACCTGCAGTTCCTTCTCGATGTTACGGATCTGCTTGGCGCTCAGTTCATCATCAAAAATCACCATACCCACGGGCTGTGGCATGTCGGCATCGCTCTCATAATCCTCGCGATGCTCCATGGCCTCGTCGTAGGCATCCTCGCACATCTTGATATAATGGCGAATCTCTTCCAGTTTTCCACTACCTACATAAGTCACGCTACTGGGACCGTTCACCTTCTGCGTAAACCGCTTCACGGTGCGTGCACCAGCCGTGGTGGCCAGGAACTCCAGTTCATCGAGATATTCCTTGGTCTTGGCTTCGTCTTGTTGATTAGTAATCAGTCCTACCAGCACAGCCGTCTCGGCTTTTGCCTCGGAGATGACAAATTCCTTCATTCAGTACAATTATCGATAATCGGCGACAAAAGTAATAAATCTGCGTGAAATATGCAAGTATTCATTAAACTTTATGAGGGGAACCGTATCAAAATAATGAAAAATTGCTTAACTTTGCACCCACAAACAACTAGGTCAATGAAACAGAATCTACTAAGCGTCTTGCTTACATTATTATGCCTGGGGGCTATGGCACAGCCGAGATACGACTATGCCAATTTGAGTACAGAGAAACTGGACCGTGGTGTCGTGGCCGTCCGACAGACCGACGGCAAGGTATTCGTGTCGTGGCGTATCCTCAGGGATGACAGCAAGGGCGAGGCCTTCGATGTCTATCGCAACGGTGTCAAACTCAACGCCAAGCCGCTGACTGAAGGCGGCTCATATTTCATCGACGAACAGCCGCTTGACGATGAGGCGATTTATGAGGTAAGGAGATGTGATGGCGTGGACACCATTTCTCATTCCTCATTTCTCTTTTCTCCTTCAGCCCCTACGGGCTATATCCCCATCAAACTCAATAAGCCGGAGGGCGGCAAGGTTCCCACCATTCAGATGCAACAACCACGTCAGCCACGCAACAACGGCAACCGACAGGGGCGAGGACAAGGCTTCGGATGGCGCGACACGGGTCAGTTCACCTATTCGGCCAACGATGCGACGGTGGCCGATGTCGATGGCGACGGACAATATGAGATCATCCTGAAGTGGGATCCCTCGAATGCTCACGACAACGCCCACGACGGCTATACTGGCCCTACCCTATTGGACTGTTACAAAATAGTCCCTGGTGCATCTGCAGATGGTCAAGTGACAAATAGCAAACTGCTGTGGCGCATCAATCTGGGACGCAACATCCGCAGCGGCGCCCACTACGTTCCGTTCATCGCCTACGACTTCGACGGCGACGGCTGTGCCGAACTGATGGTGAAGACGGCTGATGGAACCATCGACGGCCAGGGCCATGTGCTCGGCGATTCCCTCGCCGACTATCGCAGCAAGACTGGCCGCATCCTCTCCGGGCCGGAATATATCACCATCTTCAACGGTCTGACAGGTGCCGCGATGGACATTAGACCCTATATCCCGGAACGTGGCGAACTGAAAGCCTGGGGCGACGAGCGCGGCAACCGCTCAGAACGCTATCTGGCTGGGATGGGATACCTGGGAAAGGTAAAGGGTAAAGTGAATAGTGAAAAATTGGCTTCCGCCCTCTTCTGCCGCGGCTACTACACCCGATCCGTCATTGCTGCCTGGGACTGGGACGGCCACGAACTGAAGAATTGCTGGACCTTCGACACCAACGAAAAGCCCTGGCACTCGTATGCCGGACAGGGCAACCACAACTTGCGCATCGCCGATGTCGATGGCGACGGCTTCGATGAGATCACCTATGGTTCGATGGCTGTCGATAACGATGGCACGGGTCTCTACAACACAGGCATGGGGCACGGCGATGCCATCCATCTGGTGACAGAGCCACAGTCAGATCGCCTCTATATCTGGGACTGCCACGAAAACCGCCGCGACGGCTCTGACCTACGCGATGCCGAAACGGGCAAGGTTATCTTCCAGATACCCAGCAAAAGCGATGTAGGCCGTGCGATGGCTGCCGACATCGACCCCACCAATCCTGGCTGGGAGATGTGGAGTGCCGACAGTCACGGCATACGTAACATGAAAGGTGAGATCATCAACAAGGCCAAAGATGCCGACGACCCGCAGCACACCAATTATCTAATGATGGGTGGCCGCTGGCTCTCCATGAACTTCGGCATCTGGTGGGACGGCGACTTGCTGCGCGAACTGCTCGACCGTGCCACCGTCTCGAAATACGACTGGGAGAGCCAGCGTATCGTTGATATACTACGGTTCGACGGTGTCTTCAACAACGGTACGAAGTCGAACCCCAGCCTCTCGGCCGATATCCTTGGCGACTGGCGCGAGGAGGTGCTTATCCGCAATCGCGAGTCCACCGAACTGCGTCTTTACACGACAACCATCCCCACCGACTACCGCATCAACTGCCTGATGCAGGACATCCCCTATCGTCTCTCCGTGGCTTATCAGAACGTGGGCTACAACCAGCCCCCAGAAGCCGGCTATTACATCGGCCCCGATAAGACGGACTATCTGAAGTAAAATAGCCTCTCACTACGATAACAAAAACGCTCCCCTACATCCGATTTGGTGCAGGGGAGCATTATGTTATCAGGGGAATCTCATATCTATTCCTTGGTAAACACCGACTTGGTGTAGATGAATTCCTTATTGGGATACAGATACCAGTCGGTTTCGTCAACCTTCTTCTCGCCCCACTTGCAGAAGTCAGAATAAGCCAGTTTGATGCACTTCAGTTCAATCTGATAATGGAAGTCGTTGGGGATGATGATGCCATGAGGATCCTCACCCAGGCGGGAAATTCTCACCTCCAGATTCTTAGTCTTGTTATAGATGTAAGGCAGATACTGGTCATCTGTGAAGGTAAAATCGGCAGGCACCTCAATCAGTTCCTGTACAGGAGCCACATGGGCTTCGCCCTCCACTGTATTGACAAAGCCACGCTCCCCTGTCTGTCCGAAGAGGGCATGTACCTCTGTCGTGGTGTTCAGCACCCGGCCGTTGATGTTTCGCAAGTAGAGTTCGTCCCAAGCACCGGTGGCCTCAAGGCTGAAGAGCACATGGGTCATATCTACACGCTGTGCCTTGATTACCACATCGTTGAGGTCGTAGTCGCCAACGGGAGTATCCTCCCATGCCATGGTATATACGTTCATGTCGAGATTGACTTTAGGTTCATAGAGCGACACACCACCGCTCACCTCGAAAATGACATCATTGAAGTCCTTATCAACCAAATCCTCGAAACCGATGTAAGCCTTGCCATTGGCACAGAAAATGGCAGCACGGCTCCTGTTCTCACCAAGATAGTTCACACCCGTCTTACGGGTAGCACTATTCCATCCATAGTACCACTTAGCATAGAGATTGGCCTCGTTATTAAGCAGCGAGTCGGCATAGAAGTTCACAGCACTCTTCACTGGTGTATTGGTCTGAGACACAAGTGTTGGATGCTCGGGCACGCTATCGACACGGAACATCAGGCCGATACGGTAGCCAGAGGGGAACTGATAACTGCCCTGCGTACCATTAGTGGGCTCGCCGTCACCAAAGTAGGCCAGCGTATAGGTGCGGCTACGGCGGGTTACATTACGCCATGGGCCACTATAGTGATCCTTGGCATACTTCACACGCGCCTCGGGGGTGGCACCCTTGTCAAGACCAACAAGCGCGTCGGCACAATCAAGCAGTTTATATTTTGGCAGACTCTTCAAGAAGAGGGCACGCTCAGCGTCGCTCTTGCCTTCAACCTTGGCGGGGTCGTAGTAATAGTAATAGAGCGACTCCCAACCCAGCAGGTCGGCACCACAGCGCACGGGGGTAATGGTGATGGGCTTCATGCTGCCATCGGCAAAGAAGTAGTTGGCGGTGTTGATAAAGTATTCGCTCTGCATCACCTTGTCGGTGTTATCGGTATTCTCAGGCATGATGCCAGTCAGCACCTTGTAGAGTTCGTTGCGCTCATCATTGGTAAAGTCGGCCACATCCTCAACATTGGTCTCAATATCGAAGAACTTGTCGGCCCAGCCGGAGTTCTCCCACTGGTCCTCACGCGTGGCGTTAGAGTTCCACTTAGTTGACTTATTGGGTTTAAGTATCATGTTCACGTTATCACTGTTGCGACCCTCGGAGATGACCATTGGCTGGGCAACGGCAGCACGAGTGCCACGACTCGTGACCTCATTCTGCGTAAAGGCTACGGTCTTCTGACCAACGGCAAAGGGAACCACACGATAATAGCCCTCGGCACTGACACAAGCGGCATAAAGGGTGTCAAGATAGTTGGGAGCGTCAAACGCAAGCGACACCTTCTGGCCTTGACGGGCAGGAGCCTCGTTCAGCACTTTGGCACCAGCAGTAGGGATGAAGGGGTTAGCGGTAAGCACCTGTACACGGGTAATGCTGAAATGATCAGTCTCTTCGGCATTGGCAGTGATGGTCACCTGCCCGCTGTTCATCATCTTCCAATCCTGATTGGGATCGAAAGTCGTGCCAAACACATCCTTCACATTTTTTGCAATGGTAGCTGGATCAATTTCTACCGGCTGCACACCCTGCATAACATTCTTGTCGTCCGAGCATCCTACAGCAGCAAGGACGAACAATGAACAAATAAATGTCTTTTTCATAGAATCTACAAATGTTTTAAAGTTATCTGCAAAATTACATCTTTTATCTATAACATAGTCAATCATAAACAATATTTAACTTCATTTAAACAACCTCGCAACAAAGAGAAAGATTTCTAGTGAGTTACAAATGGCGGCCATCCTCACGGACAGTCGCCATCACTAACTATTCTTCAATAAGGTTATTGCTCAAAAAATCCCTCATCCCTCCCGTCGCCTTTCAAAGAATCCTTTGTACAAGAGCCTACTGAAAAAGTGCCTTTTTTTGAGCCAGGGTTACATATATTAACACTCTAATCAGGCCTTGATACCGAAAAATATCTGGCAAAATCGAGTTATGTATAATATTTTTACTTTTAAAGAACTTCGGGGAGCACAATGGGTGATTTTTCGCCCATTTATCCCTCAAACTTCATAATTTTCTGGATATT
>Ga0310695_10004380_pt1 | contig 26148 bp, 29 predicted proteins | sample RumenRJG_04DNA_FD_203882 | JGI IMG/M metagenome (GOLD analysis project Ga0310695, IMG submission 203882) | Bovine rumen microbial communities from Lethbridge, Alberta, Canada - RJG_04 (v2) (version 2) | ecosystem: Host-associated > Mammals > Digestive system > Stomach > Rumen | place: Canada... | reverse complement strand
ATCGGATTCCCGGTGTGGTGCAGTACAGTTCCCGATTTCCTCCAGGAATACATCCGCAAGGCTAATCTGGCTGGCAAGCGGATTATCCCATTTGCAACTGCAAGTGCCAATGGCAAGGAGAGTTCTCTTAAGACCTTGAAAGCTCTTCTTCCAGATTCGAGCATAACAGATTACTTCTACACAAGCAGCCGTCAGCCAGCCAATGTCCAGACATGGCTTGCTGGGATTAAGTGATTGATTGGAAGACCGGGATATACCCGGTCTTTTGTTTTGTATAGAGATTTATATTTTTAACAGGATTTTTTCTTGCATACCCTTAACAGCAATTCGAGGATATGTGATGATTTCAAGCCCCATTCCTAGGCTGTCTAGATAATCAATAAGGGTTGATATTTTAATATCTTTCCGTTTTTCAATTTTTGAGACAGATGACTGAGTAAAATTGTTCATTTCTGACTGTGTCCTATTCTGTTCTTCTCTAAGCTGTGCCAGGCGTATTGTCAGGATTTCCTGTTCTGCTTTCATATGTGCTTTTCTGATTGATTCAGGAGTCATTTTTGATTTCATCATCTTAATAGCTTCTTTCATTTTCTAATCTCCTTTTCATGCTTTTTGATTATTATCTCAGCCTCTGCAATCAAATCTTTATAAAATCTGCCCTTATTTTTTCCTTTTTTATCTCCACCTGTAAGTAAAAAAGCATTTCTTTTATGGTCAAAATAAAAAACAACCCTCAGAATGTGATTTAAAGTCTGCGCCCTCAATTCCTTTAAGTTTTTGTAGCGCTTTGAACCTTTTATGACATCTGCATATGGACGTGGCAGATTCGGCCCAAATGCCTCTAAGAGCAATATTCTTTCTAACACCGCCTCTTTACTTTCTGGATCTAGGGTTTCGAACCATGCTTCATATTCTTCTGATGAATATATCTCCCACTTAGTTTTATTATATGAACTGTAGTGAATATTTGTCAACTCCATTTTTTCACCTCCATTATCTATTACTCAAGAAAAGTTCATTTTGCTTCAATTTTTGAGAAAAAAGTTTGAGAAAGTTTTAGATGGAATTATTCTATTGATCCTAAAAACAGCTCGTATAAGTCGTCGGCGTTCTGGATGCGGGGGTGGTTCTCGCCTCCTCCGTTGGTGCTGCGGGCCATCTCGGCATAAGCCTCTTCCCCGGCCATAACCAGGTCCATGGCCGAGATGGGGTAACCGTACTCTGTGCTTATGCGGCAGAACTCTGCGGCTGGGTTTTTGCTGTTACGGGTGGCCAGCAGTTTCCGCCGCAGCACCATATCTTCTTTGCACAGCTGGTATAAAATGTCCAGGGTCTCTTGAACGTTCATTGTTTTGCCTCGCTCATATCGTTCCCTTCCAATTCCAATAACGCAATCTTGTTTTTGATTCCGCCGCCGTAGCCGGTGAGCTTGCCTCCTGCCCCTATCACACGGTGGCAGGGGATGATGATGCATATCGGGTTCCAGCCCACTGCACCGCCCACAGCCTGGGGAGACATTTTAAGGATGCCATGCTTCGGGGCGATCTGGTTTGCGATTTCACCATAGGTCATGGTCTTGCCGAATGGAATGGTGCAGAGGATTTCTGATACTTCCTTGCGGAAAGGGGTAAGGTCGTAGAGCCAGTATATGGGGGTGAAATCGGGCTGCCGGCCGGAGAAGTAGATATCAAGCCATCTGCAGGTCTCTTTGAAGATGGATAGATTTTCATCAACATGCAGTTCATTATGTTTTTCCTGATCAGGTGAGTTCTGGAACCAAAGTCCGGTGAGCACATTGCCGTCCGAGCTCATCAGAATATCGTCGAAACCATCAGGTGTATGGTAAGTATATCGGTACATGATCAGCCTCACCGTATCAGAGCCTTTGGACCGGGGCCGATCAGGTCTTTCCGGCCCGCCAACAGGAGGGCTTTCCGCACCTTTTCCCGGTTCTCTGGTTTATGGAAGTGGAGCAGGGCCCGCTGCAGGCTCTTCTCCTCCTCGCTCTTTGGGATATAGACTTTCTCCATGGTCAGCGGGTTTACCCCGGTGTAGTACATGCAGGTGGAGACTGTCCCCGGGGTGGGATAGAAGTCCTGCACCTGGTCAGGGATAAAGCCCTCCTGATGGAGATACTCCGCCAGTTCTATGGCGGCCTTCAGGTCGCTGCCCGGGTGGGAGGATATGAGGTATGGTATCAGATACTGCTTCTTGCCTATCCTCTTGTTTTCTTCCTTGAACATGGTTTCGAACCTCTGGTAGACCTCGGGCCGAGGTTTGCCCATCAGGTCCAGAACCCGGGGGCATATGTGCTCCGGGGCAATCTTGAGCTGGCCGCTTATGTGATGCTGGCACAGCTCTTGGAAGAAGGTCTGGTCTTTGTCTGCCACCAGGTAGTCGAACCGGATTCCCGACTTGATGAACACTTTCTTGACTCCCGGAAGGGCCCGTAGTTTGCGCAATAGAGCAAGATAGTCGGCGTGGGAGACCTCCAGGTTGGGGCAGGGTCCCGGGAAAAGGCAGCGTCGGTCCTGGCATGCCCCCGATGTAAGCTGCTTTTTACATGCCGGCTGCCGGAAGTTGGCGGTGGGGCCGCCCACATCGTTGATATATCCCTTGAAGTTGGTCTTTTTGGTGAGCCTTATGGCCTCGTCTGTTATGGACTGATGGCTCCTCGCCTGGATGATACGCCCCTGGTGGAAGGTGAGGGCACAGAAGTTGCAGCTTCCGAAGCAGCCCCGGGCGCTGATGAGACTGAATTCCACCTCTTTTATGGCAGGTACTCCGCCCTGGGCTTCGTAGACCGGGTGATAAGCTCCCATGTATGGCAGGGCATAGACCTTGTCCATCTCTTCCATAGTAAGGATATGAGCCGGCGGGTTCTGAATCACATACTGTGTCCCTGTCTTCTCCACCATCATCTTGCCGGAGAAGGGGTCTGTATTCCGGTACTGGATGGCAAAACTTCGGGCAAAGTTAAGTCTGTCGGCCTGCATCTCCTCATAGGATGGCAGGGTGATGAACTCCCCCTCGGGCAACTGTGAGCTTTTGACCACTGTCCCCCGGATGTTCTTAATATCTTTTATGGAAAGGCCCTCTCTAAGGGCTCTGGAGATGTCCCACAGAGGCTTTTCCCCCATGCCGTATATCAGCAGGTCAGCCTTTGAATCCAGCAGGATAGAGCGGCGCAATGTGTCGCTCCAGTAGTCGTAGTGGGCAAGGCGGCGCAGCGATGCCTCGATACCTCCGATGACCACCGGGATCCCCTTGTATGCTGCCTTTGCCATTGATGTATAGACTATGACAGCCCGGTCAGGCCTCTTTCCAGCCACTCCCCCCGGGGAGAACTGGTCACGGCTACGGCGCTTGGTCCTGGATGAGAAGTTGGCCACCATGGAATCCATGTTCCCCGCGTTGATTAAAAAGGCAATGTTGGGTCTTCCCAGCACTTTCACAGATTCGGGGTTCTTCCAGTCGGGCTGAGGTATTATGCCAACCTTCCATCCCTCGGCCTCAAGGACCCGGGATACAATGGCGGTGCAGAAGGAGGGGTGATCCACATAGGCATCCCCTGTTATGATGATGAAATCCACACTGTCCCAGCCCCGCTTTCTCATATCCTCCTGGCTGATCGGAAGAAAGTCCCTCATACTTCCATTATATTTGACAAAACCGATTTAAGCAAATATGCTATGAATATGGCAGAACAGGAAATTTGTGGAATCCAGATTGATATTCACAGCAAGGGCGAGGAGGATAAATATCTCCTGGTCTCTCTGACCGGCAAGATCGACACCTTCAACGGCGAGGCTGTGATGGCAAGGCTCAAGAGCCTGGTGAACACAGGTTATGACCACATCATGCTGGACTGTGAGAAGCTTGCTTCCATTGATAATATGGGGGCCGGCGTCTTCATCTGCCTCGATTCACTCCTGAAGGTGGAAAAGAGCAATCTTGCCCTGCTGAAGATACAGGGACAGCCTAAAGAGCTCCTTGAGGAGCTGGGATATCTGGAGCTTTTCAGCCAGACCCAAGATATCCATATTCCACCTGCAAAACCGGCCGCATCTGAGTTCCCTAAAGTTTTTGAATGCCCCAACTGCGGGCGCAAGGTGAAGGCTCCTGCCCCGGGACGCTACCGCTGCCCCAAGTGCAAAGAACCTATCAGGGTGTGATAATCAGTCGATGAGTCCTATTACAATTGCATAGCGCACCAACTCAACCAGATTCTTGCAGTTAAGCTTGTTCATTATGCTGGCCTTATGGGTTTCCACTGTCTTGGTGCTGATGAACAGCTGCTTTGCTATCTCCTTGGAGGAGACACCCTCCACCAGCAGGTACAGTATCTCCTGTTCCCTCATGGAAAGCTTCTTGTAGTCGTTCATCTCCAGGGTCTCGAGGCTCTTTATCTCCTTGTTCATAAGCTTGCTGATCACCTTGTTGGAGATATGATTATCGATGAAAAGCTCACCGTTGATCACGGATTCGATTCCCTCAAGGAGGATTGCGTTGTCAGAATCCTTGAGAATATAGCCTTTTGCCCCGAACTCGATGGCTCTGATTATATACTCGGTCCTGGCATACATACTTATCATTATGATCTTAAGTTCAGGCTTCTTCTCCAGTATCTTATGGGTCAGCTCAATTCCTGATGTCCCGTGGATAGAGACATCCATAAGTATGATATTCACCGGCAGAGCCAGCGCTTTGTTGTATCCATCCTCAAAGGTTCCACTTTCGTCTATAACCTTGTAGCGGGGTTTTGTCTTGAGAATTGCCTTGAGTCCCATGCGGACCGAAGGATGATCGTCTATGATAAGAATGTTATAGTTTTCCAATTTTGACTATCCTCTTGTCTGGTATTGTAAAAATAATTGCTGTCCCTTTTCCCAGCTCAGATTTAATCTTCATCACGCCATTCATTGTCTTTACACGGCCTTCCATTCCCTTAAGGCCCATATGCTCCTGAGTCTGCACATTATTATATACAAACCCGATGCCGTTATCCTCTATCCGCAGGATGATATTTGGAAAGACCGGTATTATCTTCACATCTATGGCAGTTGCCTTGGAATGCTTTACACTGTTGTTCACTGCCTCGTAAATCAGGCGGTAGATCATTATCTCCATATCCTGGCTGAAGGGGTAATCGTTCTGGCACAGGAAATGGAGGCTGGTTTTAATCTGGGTCTTCCCTTCTATATCAGTAAGGAAATACTGGAGGGATTTCTCAAGGCTGTCTGAGAGCTCCGGCGGCCGCAGATTGAAGGATATATTCCGGACCAGTTTGATATCCTTTTCTATCTCGGTCTTGATGTCATCGATATTGTTCATATATTTCAGCGACAGCAGGTTCTGCACAATCTCATCGTGCAGGTCTGCCGCTATACGGGTCCGCTCTCTGTCCCGGACATCCAGTATGGAGTTGGAGAGATCCCGGATCTCCTTCTCTTTCTCTGCCATCTTATAATAGTTGAATATTGCAGTGCCAAGCATGATGGCCAGGAATATGGATAGAGATGTTCCTATCATGAAGAGGATCCAGTTCAGCTTTACCCTTGCATTCAGATACTGGCTGTAGATTGAAAGGGTTGCCTTCAGGGTTGTCTCGAAACTGTCTGTATCCGATGTGATGAACTGTATGATCTGGTTTGCAAAGAAACCTATATCCTGGTTGAAGAAGAGAGATTTTATCAGTTTGTATTGGATCTCCTGCCACATCGATATCATGGTCTGGAGTTCCTGTCCAAGGTTGGGGATGCTCCGCTGCATCATGTTGAGCATTTTCTCGTCCAGAAGCTTCTCCATGGAAATCTCATAGTTGGAGACACTTTTGATAAGCGGATATGGCACTTTTGGATAGTTGATGGTGTATTTTACAGTTTCATTCTTTATGATAAGCCAGTTCTCGTAGATTTTATTCAATTCTTCTGACTGCACAATTATGGATTCGATTTTCTGGTAGGAAGAAATAGAGATAATACAAATAATCAGAATTATTATAAATGCAAAAAATGCAAAATATAATTTTTTATGATACTTTATATTTACCATTAATATTAATAATAATGCGTGCCTTGCCCTTCTGTCAAAGAAAAAAAGCGCCAGGATTCAAAAAATAAGCAAAAAAGAGAAAAAGGAAGACAAAATAGGGGAAAGGCTGATTACCTTATCAAAGGGCATACCTTACAATTTAATAAAAAGGGAGGAATTTGTATGAAAAAATTCTTTAAAGTATTCGTGATTTTACTTGCAGTTTTAATGCTGACTGTTGCTTGCAGCAAGAAGGCTGAGAGCAAAGCTACCGCTTCTACAGATGGTGCTCCGGCAGCTGCAGCTGAGAAAAAAGCTCCTCAGAAAAAATTCCTGCAGATCAAGACATCTGCAATTGGAGGAACCTGGCATGCTTGTGGCGCTGTATGGGCAAAGCTTATCAGTGAGAACACCCCATATATCGGAGTAAACAGCTCTTCTCCAGGACTTGAGTTCGAGACAATGCAGAAGCTTAAGGAAGGTATTGTAGACCTGGGATTCGCAGGAACAAGTACCGCATACTACGGCTGGAAGGGTGGAGTCATCTGGGACGAGCCTATCGACCTGGTTGCCCTCTTTGCCACACAGCCTGGTATCTTGAACTTCGTAGGTCTTGATAAGCCTGGTGTTAACACCATTGCAGACCTTAAGGGAAAGACTATTGCCACATACCCTGTTGGAAACTACTGGGGCGATATGGTTCTTGAGATTCTTGCCCTCCATGGTGTTACTCCTGAAAACTCCAGAATCCTGCGGATTATGAAGAACGACTCTGCAAGAATGCTGGCAGACGGTCAGGTTGACTGTATTGTCCACAAGTTCGGTTATGGTCATGGTACCCTCAAGCAGCTGGCTGCTTCCAGAAAGATCAAATTCTTCGAGGGCGATCCTCAGATAATGAAGGACTATATTGAGAAGAACAAGTTCTTTGCTCTGGTTCCATTCGGCGAGGAGTATGGCTGCGCAAATGCACAGCAGCTGGTTAGTAACTATGTTGCAATCACAATGGCAAGCCTGCCTGAGGACATTGCATATACAGTTACCAAGATCTGGTTCGAGAACAAGGACTATCTTAACGAGACACTTCCAAACATCGCTCCATACATCAACTGGAATGATCCTAAAGAAGGCGTAACTATTCCATTCCACCCAGGCGCAATCAAGTACTTCAAAGAAGTGGGCCTGTGGCACGATTGATGAGGTTTGAATAGATGAAGACAAAATTACCGGAAGATAAAATTGATATCTTTAACGAAGATAGCTTCCGGGGGATTACCATAGGGAATAAGAAGGTCATCAAGACAATAATCTTCATTATCGGATTGCTGGCTGCGCTGATTCCTATCCTTGAGATCATTTTCGGACCGTTGGCACCTATGTTCCAGCGGCCGGTACATATGCTGCTCATGATAGGACTCACCTTATTCCTCTATCCATCCGGATTCTTCAAGAGCGAGAAGGCGGAGAGTATTTTCAATATAATCCTGATTCTGCTCCTGATCTTCGTATGTGCATGGGCCAGCTCAAGATGGACATATTTCTATGTGACACCATCGCCGCTTCCTATCGAGGCTCTGTTCGGACTTATATTTGTCCTGCTGGTGTTTGAGGCCACACGCCGGGCAATCGGCCTGGCCATGGCAATCATCGGAGGATTGTTCCTGCTCTACTGCTTCGTAGGTCCATATATGCCACGTTACTTCGCGCATCAGGGCTATAAGCCTACAGAGCTTGTAACACACCTTGTTATCGGTGTTGAGGGTATGATGGGCGACCTTGCTGCCATAAGTGCGAACCAGATTGTGTTCTTCATGATGTTTGCCGCCTTCCTGCGGTATACAAATTCAACAGAGATTTTCATGGACTTCTCCAAGGCTATTGCCGGAGACAAATCTGGTGGTCCTGCAAAAGTTTCTGTAGTATCCAGTGGTTTTATGGCTATGGTGTCTGGAAGTGCCAGCGGTAACGTTGCGACAACTGGTTCTATAACAATCCCTCTGATGATCTCTCTGGGATTCAAGAAGCATGTTGCCGGCGCTATCGAGGCTGTATCCTCCACCGCAGGTCAGTTCATGCCTCCTATCATGGGTGCTGCCGCATTCATCATCGCTGAGTATACTGGTCTGAGCTACTGGGATGTTGCAATCGCTGCCTTCCTGCCGTCAGTAATCTACTTTATCATTATGTTCTTTGTTGTGGATATAATGAGTAAGAAGGATCATCTGTCCGGTATGCCGAAGGATCAGCTGCCACCATTCTGGCCCTGCTTCAGAAGAACAATCCCTATCATGGTTCCAATCACTATCCTGGTTGTCATGCTTGCAATGCGGATGAGCGTCCAGCTGTCAATTGTTGTCAGCCTGATTGCTCTGATCATGATCTGTATTCCTATTAAGGAGCAGCGTATCGGTGTGATTAAGATATTCAAGGCTTTGTCTCTTACAGCCAAGATTCTTATTCCGATTACCACCTCCTGTGCTGTTGCAGGTCTTATTGTAGGTGTTATGACACTGACTGGATTTGGCGAGAGGCTTTCCTATGGAATCCTTGCATTTGCCGATGGAAACCTGTTCAAGGGACTTCTGCTTACCGCAGTTGTCTGCCTTATCCTTGGTATGGGACTTCCTACCCTGGGAGCATATGTAGTTCTGGCAACACTGGGTGCACCGGCCCTGCAGATGCTTGGTGCTCCAATACTGGCATCACATCTGTTCATCTTCTACTTCGCTATCATCTCTGCTATCACACCGCCTGTATGTCTTTCCTCTTATGTAGCAGCAAGTATAGCAGGCGCCAATCCGCTGAAGGTAGGAGTGACGTCGTTGACTGTGGCACCGTTCATCTATGCTCTGCCATTCTTCTTCGTGTACCACCCGGCATTGCTGTTCCAAGGCAGCTTCCTGACAATAGTCATAACTATTGTTGAAACTGTTATTATTCTGCTTAACATTACAATTCTTTTCCAGAGATACATGTTCGACAAGTTGAAGATTTATGAGATGGCTGTCATTATTGCCAACCTGCTGTTCTACATAAAGAGCAACAACTTCATCATCTTTGTTGCAGTATTTGCAGCATTTGTTCTGTTCCATGGTCTCCGGTCAGGGAAATTCAGAAAAGTTAAAAAAGGAGTATCTGAATGAAAAAAATTATTTTTATTATCTGTTTATTATCTGTTGTTATGGCAGCACAGGTGTTTGCTGATGATCATGTAGTTACAGACAAGGCTCAGCTTCTTAAGGTTGCCTTCGAGGTTAAACCTATTGTCAAGGGATCCCCTGAGAATATGGTTATGATTTATGTTGACCTCAAGAATGTCACAGATAAGCCTATGATGTACAAGATGACTGCTATTCTTGATGACAAGTACGGTGGAGAGGGAATTGTCCCAGTTGATGAGCAGCGCCAGAAAAGAGTAGCTCCTGGTGAGGTTGTCACAGGAAAGATTGCTGTCACCTATGACAAGCTTCCTACTAATTTTGTTCTTTTCATTGACGAAGAGACTTTGTAAACAGCGATACAAACTTCGTTTGCCACCCTTGCCCTCCAAGGGTGGCTTTTTTTATTCCAGTTCCTTTACATGTTCAATCAGCTCAAAAGGTGTCATGCCGTAGCTGCATTTTACCCGCCGGGAGGCCAGGGCGTGGGCCAAGGAGCCGCTGACGGCGGCGTCGTAGGCAGCATACCCCTGCGCCAGAAGCGCAGCCACAAGGCCGGCCAGTACGTCGCCGCTGCCTCCCTTGGCCAGGCAGGAACTGCCCAAGGTGTTCACCGACACCTTCACGCCCTGGGCGATGAGTGAGTTTGCCCCCTTGAGGATGAGCACTGCCTGGGGGAAGGTGGCGCAGAACCGGCGCACCAGCTCAAAACGGTGTTCGGCGATATAGGGGACGTCATACTCCCCCAGACCGCAGAGGCCAAGCAAGGTGGCAAACTCCTTGGGATGGGGCGTCAGCACCACCTTCTTCCGCCGCAGTATAAGCTCTTTTATTCCTTTATATTTCAAAATATCAGCATCAAGGACACAGGCCACATCAGGGTGTGCATCAAGCCAGGCCAAGGCCACGGCGGACGGTACACCAAGCCCCATCCCAAGGGCGAGGGCGTTGGTTGCGGCCGGCGGGACAGGGCTGTCCATAAGCTCATAGGGGCAGCAGACCGGGCGGCCCGGACAAACCAGTGTCACCAGCCCTGCCCCGAAGGCAAATGCGGCGCTTGCGGCGATAATTCCGGCACCCGGCTTCTCTCCCATCACCACAGATACATGGCCGAAGCTCCCTTTGTTCGCATTTTGAACAACTCTGATTGGGAGGTGAAGATCACTTTCCTGCAGCAGCCTGAGATTTCCATTCACATAATATTCGGGTCTGGAGCAGGAAATCTTCCCCAGCTGGTCCTTCATGGAATCGGACAGATATCTCTCCTCTATGGGATGGTCAATTACAGTTTTCATACTCTAAATATAACACAATATAACATTTTCAAAAGTTATTGTATAAAAATTTATTTAGGAATAAAATCAAAAGAACGGAAAATGAGGAGGCAAAATTTTGACTGGAAAACCTGTAATATCATCTCAGCGCTGCAAAGGCTGCGGATTGTGTATAGGTGCATGCCCTAAGAAGATCCTGGAAATGTCCAAAGAAACTAACAAGCAGGGTGTTCATTATCCGGTATGCAAAGATGAATCGCAGTGTATAGCCTGTACATTCTGTGCGACTATGTGTCCTGATATCGCTATTGAGATTATTAAATATTAAAAGAGTGACCTGATATGAGTGAAAAGATTTTAATGAAAGGTAACGAGGCAATAGGAGAGGCAGCTATCCTGGCTGGATGCCGCCACTATTTCGCATATCCTATTACCCCTCAGAATGAGATACCTGCATACATGGCAAAGCGTCTGCCGGAGGTTGGGGGAACATTCCTCCAGGCCGAGAGCGAGCTGGCCGCAGTAAGCATGGTTATGGGTGCATCTGCCGGCGGAGCACGGGTTATGACATCTTCATCATCCCCTGGAATCTCCCTTAAGCAGGAGGGAATCTCCTATATGTCCGGCGCACAGCTTCCAGCTGTAATTGTAAACATGATGAGAGGAGGCCCTGGCCTCGGAAACATCGCAGGAGCCCAGGGAGACTACTTCCAGGCAACCCGCGGCGGTGGAAACGGCGACTACCATGTTCTGGTCATTGCACCGGGCAACGTGCAGGAACTGGCTGACTACACTGTGAAGGCTTTCGAGCTGGCCGACAAATATAGAATTGTATGCATGATCCTGGGGGACGGTTACCTGGGACAGATGTCTGAGCCTCTGGTTCTTCCTAAGGCTGTGGGCAAGCTTCCTGAAAAAGGCTGGGCCCTCACCGGAGCAAAGGGAAGAGAGCCTCACATCATCGCATCCCTGCGCCTCAATCCGGACAACTATCTGGAGAAGCATGTATACGACCTGTACGAGAACTACAAGAAGATCGAGGAGAACGAAGTTATCTACGACACCCAGAACATGGATGACGCAGACTATATGATCGTCGCTTACGGTACAGCTTCCAGAATCTGCAAGAAGGCTATAAGAATGCTCAGAGCAGAGGGAATCAAGGTGGGCCTGTTCCGCCCTGTCACCCTGTGGCCGTTCCCTAAGAAGGAGATTGCAGAGGCTGCAAAGAAAGTTAAGAAGATCCTCACTGTAGAGATGAGCATGGGACAGATGGTCCAGGATGTTCAGATCAATGCCGGAAAGTACTGCGATGTAGACTTCCTTGGCCGTCCTGGCGGAATGCTGCCTGAGGTTGAAAAGATTGTTCAGAGGGTTAAGAGCTATGTCTGAAGAAAAAATTTATTCATTTCCAAAATCCATGAGAGAGGTGACCACCCACTACTGTGCTGGTTGCGGTCATGGAATTGTACATAAACTGATTGCACAGATCATGGACGAGCTGGGAATCCAGGAGAAGACTCTTGTCATCGCTCCTGTAGGATGCTCAGTTCTTGCATACAACTACCTTAAGGCTGACGGACTTGAGGCTGCCCACGGAAGAGCACCAGCTGTATCCACAGGACTCAAGAGAGTTCAAAAGGACAAGGTTGTAATCTGCTATCAGGGCGACGGCGACCTTCTGGCAATCGGAACTGCAGAGACTGTACATGCAGCCAACAGAGGCGAGCATATCACAGTAATCTTCATCAACAACGCTATCTATGGTATGACAGGCGGTCAGATGGCTCCTACCACAATGGAGGGCCAGGTTACAAAGACCACTCCTTACGGAAGAGATCCAAAGGAAGTGGGTTGGCCTATCAGAGCATGCGAGCTCCTCAACACTCTTGAGGCTCCTTACTATATCGAGCGCTGTGCTGTATATGATGTGAAGCACATCAACCAGACAAAGAAAGCCATCAAGAAGGCTATCCAGAACCAGATTGACGGCAAGGGCTACTCCTTTGTGGAGATTCTTTCCATGTGTCCTACAAACTGGGGCGTGGATCCTGCAAAGGCAGCTGAATGGGTACGGGATGTCATGGAACCATACTATCCTGTAAAGTGCTTCAGAGATGGAGGTGAGAAGAAATGACAAAAGAGCTTATTTTTGCCGGATTCGGCGGACAGGGCGTCATCCTCGCCGGAAAGATCCTGTGCATCGCAGCTATGAAAGAGGATAAGTGTGTATCCCACATCCCATCCTACGGTGCCGAGATGCGGGGTGGTACAGCAAACTGCAGCGTAGTAGTTGCAGATGAGGAGATTGCATCTCCTGTTGTAGAGCATCCAGACATCTGTATCGTTCTCAACAAGCCATCCCTGGACAAGTTTGAGCCACGGATGAAAGAGGGAGGAATTCTTATTTACAACACATCTCTGATTGAGAACAAGCCGAAGCGCACCGACATCAAGGTGTATGGCATTGACTGCAACCGGATTGCCGCAGAGAACGGCAGCGAAAGAGCAGGAAACATGGTTGCCCTGGGCGCACTGGTCAAGATCGTGCCATGGCTCTGCAGCGTGGACGCCTTTGCTTTTGCTCTGGATCAGGCTATTTCTGCCCGGAACAAGAAGTTCAACGAAGTCAACCTTAAGGTCATTAAGGCAGGCTACGACCTACCGCTGAACGCGCAGTAAGTTGTAATACTTTGGAAAATGCAATAGCAGAAGCCGGGGTCTTACATCCCGGCTTTTTTAGTATAATAGGATTAGGAGAAACCAAATGAGCGAGAAAAACAAGATTGGACACAAAGTGGCATTCATCAGAGAGAGCCGCGACCTGACAGTGGAAGATGTGTCAGAACGGGCAAACCTGGCGGTACAGACAATTACAGACATTGAGAACGGAAACCTTATTCCGGGGCTTACACCGCTGATCAAGATTGCCAGAGTCCTAGGCGTCCGTTTGGGAACTTTCCTGGATGATGAGGAGAATATAGGACCCTCTGTAACCCGGAAGAATGAGAAGACCGAAGTTACCCGCTTCTCTGACAGAAGCAATGCAAAGGCATCGGACCTGGACTTCTATTCACTGGCCCACAACAAGGCTGGCCGGCATATGGATCCGTTCATGATCGACGTGTTCCCTGATTCCCACAAGGATGTGCACCTTTCCACCCACGAGGGAGAGGAATTCATCTATGTAATGAAGGGACAGATTGAAGTTATCTACGGCAAGGAGAAGTATGAGCTTTCCGAAGGGGACAGCATCTACTACGACTCCATTGTAGCCCATCACCTCCACTCTGTAGGCAAAGAGCCTGCAAAGATTCTGGCTGTGGTTTACACACCGTTCTAAGGAGAGACCATGTTTGATATGACTTTGGGCGAGATGCTCAGATACCAGACTAAAAAAGACCCGGAGCACGAATTCCTGGTCTACCCTGACCGGGACCTGCGCCTTACCTATGCCCAGTTCGACCACCGTGTGGACCTTCTGGCAAAGGGACTTCTGGCAATAGGAATAAAGAGGGGCGACCACATAGGAATGTGGGCCACCAATGTGCCTGACTGGCTTACCTTCCTCTTCTCCTGTGCCCGGATCGGTGCAGTCTTTGTAACAGTGAACACAATGTACAAGCTCCACGAGCTTGAGTACCTTATGAAGCAGTCGGACATAACTACCCTGTGTCTCTCCAACGGCTACCGGGACAACGACTATGTGGCCATGACCAAGACTCTGGTGCCCGAGATGGACTACTATGAGCGGGGACATCTTAAATCCAAGACTTTCCCCTTCCTCAAGAATGTGATCTACATCGGACAGGAGAAGCACCGCGGTATGTTCTCCACCCAGGAGATAATGCTGCTGGGCCAGCATGTGCCTGACGAGGATCTTTTCGAGGCAGAGCATGCAGTGAAGAAAGATGATGTTGTCAATATGCAGTATACATCGGGAACCACAGGATTCCCCAAGGGAGTCATGCTTTCCCACTACAACATCCTGAACAACGGCTACTACATCGGCGAGAGCATGAAATATACATCCAAGGACCGTGTCTGCCTGCCGGTGCCTCTGTACCACTGCTTCGGAATTGTACTTGGGGTAATGGCAATCTATTCCCACGGTGCGACCCATGTGATGCTTGAGCACTTTGATGCAAAGCAGGCCCTCATAGCAATAGACCACGAGAAGTGCACCTCCATCTACGGTGTGCCTACCATGTTCATCGCAGAGCTTAACCATCCTGACTTCAAGAAGTACGATATGTCCAGCCTGCGGACCGGAATCATGGCTGGTTCCCAGTGCCCTGTGGAGCTTATGAAGCGGGTTGTGAACGAGATGAACATGAAGGATATAACCAGTGTCTACGGCCTTACCGAGTCTTCCCCCGGCATGACCCAGAGCACCACTGATGATCCGCTGGAGAAGCGTGTCACCACAGTAGGAAAGGAGCTTCCGTTCATCGATGTCAAAGTCCTGGACCCAGATACTCTGGAGGAGTGTCCGCCGGAGGTTGTGGGAGAGCTGTGCTGCAAGGGCTACAACATCATGAAGGGCTACTACAAGATGCCGGAGGAGACTGCCAAGATCATCGACAAGAACGGCTATCTCCACTCTGGAGACCTGGGACTCAAGACCAAGGACGGCTACTTCAAGGTCACCGGCCGTATCAAGGATATGATCATCCGGGGCGGCGAGAATATTTATCCGATGGAGATAGAGGAGTTCCTCCGCACCATGCCTGAGATCAAGGATGTGCAGGTGGCAGGAATTGCCAGCAAGAAATATGGCGAGGTAGTGGGGGCATTCGTAATCCTCTATCCTGGCAAAGTGCTTACCGAGGAGGATGTGCGCAACTACTGCATAGGCAAGATCTCCAGGTACAAAGTGCCAAAATATGTCTTCTTTCTGGATGACGAATTCCCGATGACAGGAAGCGGAAAGATACAGAAGTTCAAGCTTACACAGCTTGGAGCAGAACTCTTGAAAGAAAGGGGGATTGAACCATGATGGAAATAAGCGACGAGATGAAACAGGTAGCAGACCGTCTTAAGGGACTGCGCGAGATAATGGATGTCTCCATAGAAGAGGCGGCAGAAGTATGCCACCTGACCCCTGAGGCTTACCAGAAGCTTGAGACAGGCAGTGTGGATATTCCTGTAGGGGTGCTCCAGAGCATGGCCAAGAAGTACGGTTTTGAGCTTACAACCCTTATCTCGGGTGATGAGCCTCACAGACACAACTACTTTGTGACAAAGAAAGATCAGGGACTCTCCATAGAGAGGCGGCGGGACTACAAGTACCAGTCGCTGGCCTATGGCTTTGCCAACCGGAAGGCTGACCCCTTCATGGTGGTGGCCCCGGCAGATGACGGAAGCGAAATTCATTTCAATTCCCATCCGGGGCAGGAGTTCAACTATATTCTTGAAGGCGACCTTAGACTGATTATTGACAAGAAGGAAGTCATTCTAGGGCCGGGGGATTCAATTTATTTTGATTCTACTCGGCCTCATGGAATGAGAGCTTTGCACGGAAAGCCTGCAAAGTTCCTTGCAATAATCTTCTAAGGAGTTTTTTAAATGCTATTGATAGAAAAATTTGTAAACAGGACTGAGTTTTCATCATACGAAGACTTTTTCAATAACTATAAGCTGAATGTTCCTGAGAACTTCAACTTCACCTATGATGTTATGGATGTGCTTGCAGCCGAGACACCGGATGATCTGGCCATGCTTTGGATTGACGACAGGGGAAACCGGAAGGACTTCACCTTTGCCCAGATGAAGGAGAATGTGGATAAGACTGCCTCCTACTTCAAATCCCTGGGAATCGGAAAGGGGGATATGGTTATGCTTATCCTCCAGCGGCGCTACGAGTGGTGGTTCTCCATGCTGGCGCTGCACAAGATCGGTGCAATCTGCATCCCTGCCACCCATATGCTTACACCGGAAGACATTGTGTTCCGCAACAACGCGGCCAAGATCAAGATGATTGTGGCTGTGGATGAGAATGATGTTCCTGTTCACGTGGAGAAGGCTATGGCTGAATCCCCCACAGTAAAGCATCTGGTTATTGTAAATGCTGAGCGGAAAGGATGGGAAAGCTTTGACAAAGGGGTTGCCGCCGCAGCTCCATTTGACGGCCCACGGGTCACAGAGAACAGCGATGTCTCGCTTATCTACTTTACCTCCGGTACAACAAGCCATCCTAAGATGGTAGCCCACGACTACCTCTACCCTCTGGCACACATTGTGACTGCCTACTTCTGGCAGAAGGTGCGTAAAGGTGGACTCCATCTTACTGTGGCAGACACAGGCTGGGGCAAGGCAGTATGGGGCAAGATGTATGGCCAGTGGATAAGCCAGGCTGCAGTCTTTGTATACGATTACCATTCCAAGTTCAAGCCGCTGGATCTGATAGGCCTAATCGAGAAGTACCACATAACCACATTCTGCGCACCTCCTACCATCTACCGGTTCCTGATCCAGGAGGACCTTTCCGGCTACGACCTTTCCTCTCTGGTGCACTGCTCAACAGCAGGAGAGCCTCTCTCCGAGAATGTATTCAACAAGTGGAAGGGAATCACCGGATTAAGCATAACCGAGGGCTTCGGTCAGACCGAGACCACCCTCTCTTTCCTGAACTTCGATTCCAACTCCATCAAGCCGGGCTCCATCGGAAAGCCTTCTCCATACTACAATGCAGTAGTGCTGAACAGCGAAAACCAGGTGTGCGACGACGGCGAGGTGGGGGAGATTGCCTTCCCTCTTAAGAACGGAAAATTCCCTGGACTTTTCAAGGAATATCTGTATGATAAAGCTAAGACCGACAGCGTTGTCCGGGACGGCTACTATTTTACAGGCGACACCGCATGGCGGGACGAGGACGGCTTCTTCTGGTTCATGGGACGGAACGACGATGTGATCAAGTGCTCCGGCTACAGAATCGGAACTTTCGAGGTGGAGAGCGTGCTTATGCAGCATCCTGCAGTTGTGGAATGTGCTGTGACAGGTGCTCCTGACCCCATAAGAGGCCAGATTGTGAAGGCCACCATTGTGCTGGCTGCAGCCTACAGACCTGGCAGCGAGGAACTGGCCAAGGAGATTCAGGAGTTTGTGAAGAAGACAACAGCCCCTTACAAGTATCCCCGCATTGTAGAGTTTGTGGAAGAGCTGCCTAAGACAATAAGCGGCAAGATCATGCGCAAGAACATAAGGGAAAAGGATAATAAGAAATAAGGAGAATCTATGGTAAGCGAACAGAATAAAGCTGTGGCGGCCCGGATGCGGGAGCTGCGGGACATCATGGAGATGTCAGAGGAAGAGTTTGCAGAAATATGCGGCGTCACTGTGGAGCGCTACCGCGAGCTTGAGTCAGGCAACACCGAGATTCCTATCAGCGTCATGTTCTGCCTTGGAAAAAAGTTCAACATCGACCTGAACACATTCCTTTCAGGTGAGGATTCTCACCATGTCTCCTACTTTGTCACCCGGAAGGACAAGGGAATTGTTGTAGACCGTCTTGCAGATTATCACTTCGAGTCCCTGGCCTACGGTTTTGCCAACCGCCTTGCAGATCCGTTCCTGGTTACTGTGAATCCTGGAGAAATTCCTGTGATTCATCCTACCACCCATCCTGGACAGGAGTTCAACTATGTGCTGGAGGGCTCGGTCCGTGTCATGGTGGGGGACAGCACTGTGATCCTTAACGAGGGGGACTCAATCTATTTCGATTCATCCCTGCCTCACGGACAGCAGAATGCAGATGACAGACGCATAAGATTTTTGACATTCATACTACTTTGATACAAGGATTTTACAACAATGGAAGAGGTTTTCTTACCAAGGACAGAATTTTCATCCTACGATGATTTTATAGCTAACTACAGACTGAACATACCCGAGAACTTCAACTTTGCCTATGATGTCATGGATGCTATCGCGGCAAAGACACCTGATGCAAGGGCTATGGTATGGACCAACGACGAGGGGGATGAATGCACCATCACCTTCGCCGACATGAAAAAGCGCTCTGACCGGGCTGCCTCCTTCTTCATGGAGTGCGGCATAAAGCGGGGCGACATGGTCATGCTTATCCTTCAGCGGCGCTACGAGTTTTGGGTCAGCGTCATCGCTCTGCACAAGATCGGTGCTATCGCAATCCCGGCAACCCATATGCTCACTGTGGAGGATCTGGTCTACCGCAACAACTTTGCAAAGATCAAGATGGTAGTGGCTGTAAACGCACCTGGCATTATCCAGAACATCACAGCAAGTCTGCCTCAGTCTCCGACACTTAAAAAGCTGGTCATAGTAAATGAGTTCGGAGTGGACAAGCCTGTGACAGACCTGCCTGATGGTTGGATCGACTTTGCGACAGGATGTAAGAATGCGGCACCATTCCCTGTTCTCAAGCGGGAGGATGTCTCCACCAACGACGACTACATGCTGGGCTATTTCACATCAGGCACCACCAGCCATCCTAAGCTGGCAATACACAACTTCCTCTATCCATTGGGACACATAGTCACAGCCAAGTACTGGCAGCATGTCCAGAAGGGTGGTCTCCACCTGACTGTTGCAGACACAGGCTGGGCAAAGACATCCTGGGGAAGGCTCTACGGCCAGTGGATCTGCGAGACAGCCCTCTTTGTATACGACTACCATTCCAAGTTCAAGCCGGTGCATCTTCTGGAGCAGGTGCAGAAATACAAGGTGACCACCTTCTGCGCGCCACCTACAATCTACCGCTTCCTTATCCACGAGGATATATCCTGCTACGATCTTTCCTCCATAAAGCACTGCTCAACCGCGGGCGAACCCCTTTCCGACGAGGTTTTCAACAGATGGAAGGAGCTTACAGGCTTTGAGATCAGAGAAGGCTTCGGCCAGACCGAGTCCACAGTATTCCTCTTCAACTTCGAGGGAGAGAAGATAAAGCCGGGCTCTGCTGGAAAGCCGGCCCCTTATTACAACATCTGCCTCCTTAACGACGAGCTTGAGGAGATAGGCACAGCAGTGAGCGGCCAGATCTGCTTCAAGCTGGACAAAGATAAATTCCCTGCAACTGCAGGCCGTTTCCCCGGTTTAGTATGTGAGTACTATGGAGAGCCGGACAAGACCCGGGAGGTGTTCCACGACGGCTACTACTTCACCGGCGACACCGCATGGCGGGACGAGGACGGCTACTACTGGTTCATGGGACGCTGCGACGATGTAATCAAGTGCTCCGGCTATCGGATAGGCACCTTCGAGGTGGAGAGCGTGCTGGAGGGACACCCTGCAGTATTGGAATGCGCTGTCACCGGCGCGCCGGATCCTATCAGGGGCCAGGTAGTTAAAGCCACCATAGTGCTTACAAAAGAGTACCGGCCAGGAAGCCCTGAGTTGGTGAAGGAGATACAGAACTATGTGAAGCACACCACAGCTCCCTATAAGTACCCTAGAATCGTGGAGTTTGTGGAGGAGCTTCCAAAGACTATAAGCGGCAAGATCCGGCGCAACGTGATCAAGAACCGCGACAAGGAGAAAGCACAATGAGAAAAACTATATGTCTTCTGATAATTATTTCACTTGCCATCATGATGGCATCCCCGCTGTTTGCGGCATCAAATCCTCAGACTACAACACCTCTGGCTCCTAAGCCGGATTCCAAGGTGCCCAAGAATTTCGAGCCCTACGACCAGAGAGTAAAGGAATACAACGCAAAGGGGCAGCTGGTTAAGGAGACTATCCTCTACAACAACACAGAAGCGGTAGGAGAGACCCATACCTACGAGTATGATGCAGCAGGCAAGCTGGTTAAGGAATGCCTTTACACCGACGGTCAGCTGGATGACTTCTACACCTACGAATATGACAAGGATGGAAGACTTACCAAAGAGACTGAGTATGGCGCCAAAGGAAAGCTGAAGAACTTCAAGACCTACGAGTACCTGGACAAAGGACTTACTGTAGTGAAAAAGAATATCAAGGCAGACGGCACCTACTACCGCTATACAGTCAAGCGCTATGATGCTGCCGGAAACCATCTGGAGACATCTGAATACAGAATCAAGTAGTCTTTCTGCTGCGTATCAGAATGAAAGAGACTCCTATCATCATCATGAGCAGGCATAAAAGCTGGCCCATGGTGAAATTCAGGAGTATGAATCCCAAATCTGCATCCGGTTCCCTGAAATACTCGATAAAGAAGCGTATAAACCCATAGCAGAATAAATAAAGACCTGTCCTCACTCCATCTTTCAGTTTCATCTTGCGGAACATAAACCACATCAGAATCCCCAGGAAAAGGCCCTCGAAGAAAGCCTCGTAGAGCTGGCTCGGGTGCCGCGGCTGGTCCTGTCCCGGGAACATCATCCCTATAGGAGAATCTGTGACACGGCCATATAGCTCTGCATTTATGAAGTTGCCTATGCGGCCGAAGAAGTATCCGAAAGGAATAGATGTAACCATCATGTCTGCATTGGCAAAGAAGCTCTGTTTATGCCTGATGGAATAGAAAAGGACTCCCAGAGCACCTCCTATGACACCGCCGTGGTAGGACATCCCCTGGAACCCGGTGAAATGCATATGGCTGTCAAAAGGCCAGAAAATAAGCCATGGGTGAGTCAGGTAGAGCACAGTATCATCGTAGACAATAGTGGCAAAGATGCGGGCTCCCAGAAGCAGTCCGATGATGCCCCAGGTTATCAGGTTCATGGCCTCGTCATTGGGGGAGGGAATATCCCGCTCTGCCATCTGTTTCCTGAGAAGGAAAAATGCGATTACAAAGGCTACCAGATACATCAGGCCGTACCACCGGACAGGGAATCCAGGAATAATCTCGGGGTGGAGCCACTCAGGATATTGGATATAAGCCATCATTCCTCATCCTCCGGCTTCCGGGAAGCAAAGAAAAGGATGCATCCGAAGAAAAGATCCAGCACCAGTGCAACGGCCGGAATCAGCAGGGATGTCATATCAAGGGATTTGGCTGTGCCTCCCAGTTTATAGATAAAGATGAAATCTGCCAGGATCCCGGACAGCTTTGCTATGAACATAAGCATGGCATACTGTCTGTATCTGTCAAAATTGTAGGCCAGGAAGAACATGCCGACGGCTGTCACAATCTGCTGGGCGTTCATCCATATGAACAGGTCGGAATTCTGGGCCGCAGAAGCAAAGATGTACATATAAAGAAACCGGACCACTTCCCATATAAATCCGGCAAAAAGCAATTTTCTCATCAGCTACAGTATATATTGACAAATCTAATAAGTAAAGCGATATTGAAAGTATGAAAAAAGACAGAAAAATTTGGATATGGCTCTCTGGTGCCCTTATGGCGATGATTCTTTTCCTGGCCTTTGTGCCGGTGACCTTTGCCCAGGGAACTGGGAAAAACAGCCAGTACGGCCTTATCTTTGACGAGATGATGCGGTTCATCAAGACCTATTATATCGATGAAGTTGATGAGAAGACCCTGTTTGAGGGAGCCATGAAAGGGATGTTCGAAGCCATAGGAGATCCCCATTCTGTCTTTATGACCGAGACCGAGATGGAAGCTGCCTCCGATTCCGCAATGGGACAGTTCGGCGGTGTAGGCCTTTACATAACCAAGCAGTCCGGCAATGCCGAGATAGATGCAGATTATAAACCCTATGTCCGGGTTGTCTCTCCTATCGAGGATACCCCGGCATACCGGCTTGGAATAAGGGCTGGCGACTATATCATCAAGGTGGACGGCAAACCTACCGACTCCATGACTCTGAACGAGGCTACCGGGATGATGCGGGGTAAGCCGGGAACTACTGTCAACATCACATTCCTGCGGGACGAGGATATCATATTCTCCTACGATATAGTGCGGGAGAACATAGAGGTCCCTTCTGTCAAATCAGATATCATCGACAAGAACATAGGATATATGAGGATAATCCAGTTTGCAGCCAACACACCTGACAAGGTCAAGGAAGCGCTGGACAGCTTCTCCAAGAAGCGGATCAAGTATCTGGTCATCGACCTCCGCAGCAATCCTGGCGGAGTCCTTGAGGCAGCTATAGACATTGCAGACATGTTCCTTGATGATGGCGTCATAGTAAGCACCAAGAGCAAGATTCCATCCTGGAACCATGTATATAACGCAAACAAGAAAGTCAGACTTTCAAAATCTGTACCTATCGCAATCCTTATAGACCGGGGTTCTGCATCTGCTGCCGAAATTCTTTCTGCAGCCCTAAGCGACAACGGACGAGCCGTTCTTATCGGCGAGACCACCTACGGAAAAGGCTCTGTACAGCAGCTCCGCTCCCTTGGAAAGGATGGCTTCAAGCTCACAATGGCCAAGTATTACACACCAAAAGATATAAATATCGACAAGGTGGGAATTCCTCCAGAAAAAGAGGTGAAGGACCGGGAGCTTACAGAGGAGGAGAAAACTTCCTACAAGAAGCTGATCGAGGAGTACCGGATCCAGAAGTTTGTCAAGGAGAATCCTAAGCCGTCCGACCTGCAGATCGACACTTTCATCCATCAGCTCAAGGATGAGGGAATAGTTATGGAGGACAGAATCCTCAGGAAGCTTGTACGGAACGAGCTTAACTTTGCAAACAATGATTCCCCGGTTTACGACCTGGAGTTTGACATTGTGCTGCAGGAGGCAGTGCGGATGCTCAAGGCCGGAGAGATAAAGGCCAAGTGAAGCAGTTTATCCTTCCTTCGGGCTTTGACGGAAGTTCCAGCGTTCTTCTGGACGAAAAAGATTCTCATTATCTTAGGAATGTACTCCGGGTAAAGGTTGGTGCCGAACTCAAGTGCACTGCTCCGGACGGCTCTGTATGGCGGGGTATAGTCTCAAGGTTTGCTGACGAAGGCTGCACTCTGGAACTTTTTCCGGCCGGCACCGAGGCTGAGCGCGACGCTTGCAGCGGGAGCCAGAGTACCCGGGTGATTCTTTACCAGAGCCTTATCAAGGGTAAGAACATGGACCTGATAATCCGCCAGGCAGTGGAAGCCGGTGTGGCGAAAGTGGTGCCGGTGGAGACCGAGTATTCCCAGATCCGCCTTAAGGATTTCAGGAACGAGAAACCGGAGCGGTGGCAGCGGATAATCAAAGAGGCCATGCAGCAGAGCGGAACATCAATTCACACCTCTGTGGATACCATGATAAAGCTTGATGATATCACTCCTGTGTCTGAAGAGGAGGTGGGACTTTTCTTTCATCAGTGTCCCATGGAAAAGAAGAGCATTCATCAGTATCTGGACGGAAGCTTTAAAAAAGTGAGCCTCTTCGTGGGACCGGAAGGGGGGCTTTCCCAGAAGGATATAGAGACTCTGGAGGCAAAAGGCTTCAAGCCGGTGTACCTTGGTGAGAATATACTCAGAGCCGAGACCGCGGCAATTTATGCTGCCGCGATAGTAAAAAATCTTATTTTGGAAAAAGAGACCTGGCAGGCTAGGTGATCAGCATTTCCGGGTGATCACAGGCATATCCTGATTTCCCCTCAGCTTCTTGTAGAACAGGGCGACCAGAAAACCGTTGGCAATTCCTAAAAGTCCACAGAGAATATTCTTTCCTTCACTCTCTGCACCGAAAATTCCTTTTCCGATATAGTAGAAAACGATAAAAAGCAATAAAGGCAGGATAAGCACTAAAAAGCTCTCGAACACAGTGCGTCCGGAGGGAAGCAGAAACTCAACCTCGTCCCCTTCGGCAAGCTCAAAGTTGTTGACATTGCGCACCTCGAAGATCCTGTCCTTCTTCTTGCATATAGGGGATTTGCATGCGGCACAGGTACTGTTGGTACCGCATTTTATAGTCACTATCTTCTTGGAAATTTTCTGTACGACGCCACATTCATACATCTGTGTTCTCTCCTTGCTCAAATGGACAGCTTCTGCGGATAGGCTCTATGGACAGGGCTTTGCCGCTTTCCGGGTCTATATCCAGAATCACACCCTGCAGCTCCAGATTTTCCCAGCACTCCTTGGAACGCTCCGGCAGCTGGGTCATATATTTCTTTATCTCAATCTCCGGTTCAAGACCACCTACAGAATCAAGGCTTCCTGTGCGTCCCGAGTCGCAGATCACAGCCGTTCCGCCGGGCAGCACTTTGCTGTCAGCAGTCAGGACCCTGGTGTGGGTGCCGATGACAGCGCTCACCTTGCCATCCATCATGTAGAACATAGTTTTCTTCTCGGCAGTGGTGGAGGCGTGGAAATCAACGATAACTATCGGTGTTTCCCCCTTTGCTTTTGCAGCCAGCTCAGGCAGCATAAGGAAGGGATTGTTAAGATGGGTGCGGGTAAAGCCTGAATTCCCCAATATGTTGATGACAGCTATCTTCTTGTCGCCTACGGTATAGATGCGCCAGCCCCGGCCGGGACAGCCGAAGGGATAATTTATAGGGCGCAGATGCCAGGGTGCTTTTGGAAGATGCTCCACAATATCTTTCTTGAAGAAAATTTTTTCCCCTGAAGTGAGTACGTCGATGCCAAGCTTGCGAAGGTAGATGGAGTGGGTCTTTCCGATTCCGAAGCCCCCGGTTGCCCCTTCGCTTGCAGCAATGACAAAGTCCAGGGCATACTCTTCCTTGAGCTTGGGCAGCAGCTTCTTGACGCAGAAAACTCCCGATTTGCCCACTATCTCGCCTATGAACAGAACTTTAATACCCATCAGATATAAAATACCATTTTATCTATAAATAAACAAGGTGATTTTTATTGACAAGATTCCATTGCTCCATTATTATAGGTATGTTCAAGCCCGAATGGTGAAATTGGCAGACACGCTAGATTCAGGTTCTAGTAGAGGCAACTCTATGGAGGTTCAAGTCCTCTTTCGGGCATACTGATTAATACTGGCTTTAGACGGCGTTCCTTGGTGTTTTAGTTTTAATAAACTAAAGGGGTGTCAACAATGGATGACAACAATCCCCAAAACATTAAGGAGTATTATTATTGAAAAAAACAGATTATGTATTGTATCTCAGAAAAGGCTCTAGAACCTACTATGTGGCATTTTGGGTCAATGGCAAGAGGATTTACCGTTCAACCGGACAAACTGACAGGGCAAGAGCGGAAAAACTGTGCAAGAGGAATATTGCACGAATAGGCTTGCCGATGCCTTTGGAAATCACAGAAACCTTGTTTAAGAACTTTTCAAGGGATTTCTTTGATTATGAAACTTCTCCTTATATAAAGAAGCATAAGGGAGAAGAAAAATGTATGGGACACGATTGGGCTGATACCTGCCAAAAGAGGCTTGAAAAGTATCTTACCCCCTATTGGGGCGAGTATCAATTAAAGGATATTACGCCTTACTTAATTAATGAATGGCTGGATAACCTTTACGACCAAAAGGACAAAGCGGGGAAAGACCTCTCTCCAGCCACCGTTAAACAAATTTTTGGCATTTTCAAGGTAATCTTAGATGAAGCGGTAAAGAAGGGGAAGATGGAAAAGAACCCCTGCAAGGATGATATTGTGGATAAGCCAACGAAAACAAAGGGGGAAAAGCGTAATTTCCTTCCCAGAGGGACTATTGAAGTATTGTTCGCCCCTGAAAACATAGCCGAACTCTGGGGAAATGATAAGATGCCACACTATGTAGCAAACCTTTTATCAGCGATGACTGGTATGCGTCTTGGCGAGATTATGGCATTACGGAATGAGGATATAAGAGGGACTGACCGTGAACCTTTCTTGTTTATTCA
>Ga0310695_10004379_pt1 | contig 26153 bp, 30 predicted proteins | sample RumenRJG_04DNA_FD_203882 | JGI IMG/M metagenome (GOLD analysis project Ga0310695, IMG submission 203882) | Bovine rumen microbial communities from Lethbridge, Alberta, Canada - RJG_04 (v2) (version 2) | ecosystem: Host-associated > Mammals > Digestive system > Stomach > Rumen | place: Canada... | reverse complement strand
TTATTGGTACAAAAAATCGCATTTTGCTACTGATTAATAAATTACAAATATGTATCTAAATTATTTAATTTTTCATTTGCGTTTGGTAAATATCCCAAATCATCTGTTTTGTTTAAAAATGTTAAGCCGGAGCCTTTTTCTGCATACACCACGTTATGATCTACTGCCCATTTACGCATTTGTTTCAGCGTTAGATTATCAAAACGATCAAGTTGTGGTTCAATCTCCTGAGGGACAAGTAATCCAAGATTATTATAGTATGTTTTTCTAACAATTATACGACCTCTTGAATCAATATCATCTTCATTTGAATAACATCTTCTTTTAATTTTCCCATCCTCAAAGTATTTATCTTGGATGTAACCATCTTTTGATATCTTAGTTACAAATTTTTCGTTATCGGTTTTTTCTATATCCCTAATCCCAAAAGTGTTTTTATTTTGGTCGTAAACTTTGTCATGTTGGAGTATCCTAACTTTACTTGAGTCTTGTTCAACTTTTTTTGTAGTAATAACACTTTTATTTCCAACATTTGTTCTTACTATTTGTTTTACACGTTGTTTTGCTAACTGACCACCTTTTGTATAAAAATTTGTAAAAATTTTATCTCCCACTGTTTCGGTTACAACCCTGCCTAATTTAGTATCGCGAATTAATTTCGCCCCGATAGAAATAATACTCATGATTTTCCCCTTTCTTTTCTAAATAATGTATTTTGTCGAAAAAACGTTTTTCCTCTGTACTTTTATTAAAAATTTATGTTTGCAATAATTGCTAAAATTTATGAAATAAAACATCTAAAAATTTAAAATATAGATATAATGTCGCATTACAGGTTTACAAAAGTTAATATAAAATACATTTGAGTACAAAATAAATTAATTTTATGAAATTATGGGTATAAAAAAAGAATTAGGTATAAAAATTAAGCGTATGCGAATAAATAGAGGCTTAACTCAGGAACAGTTAGCCGAAATGGTTGATGTATCTCAGCGTACTATGAGCGGAATTGAAATTGGTGAAAATTTTGTTACCGCTGAAACTCTTGATAAAATTATAAACGCTCTGAATACTACGAGTGAAGAACTCTTTTCTACAGAGCACCTTAAAGAACCTGCTGTCTTAATTAATGAAATTTTAAATGATATAAAATTTATTAGTCAAAATCCTCAAAAACTTGAAACTCTTTATAATATTGTAAAATCTTTAAAAAAAGAGTAATAGGAAAAGCAATTATTCTGATGTTTTGTTAGTGCAGTATTGGTTTACTTCTTCAAGTAATTCTTTGTGCTCGATTAAATAAAGCAAAATGTTTACTTTTCCATGCACTTCAAATTTCTCTGAAATTTGCGCCATATAGTGCTTTATCGTAGAAACTGTTATATATAGCGTTCGTGATATTTCAGGGTAAGTTTTGCCTAATAGCAATTCTTTCAATATTGATTTTTCTCGCTCTGTTAAATTTATGTCCATAATTATTCCTCCCTTTTCTTAGTTATGAAATAATTATAAACTACCTATAAAGCAAATTGCTTAATAATATTTCCAGTCTATTTAATATTTACAAAACTTTACAAAAATCAAAATTTATATGTTACCCGTTGAACTGTTTCGGTCATCTTCAAGTTGTTTAATATCAATGTTTTGGTCATCATCACTATAATTATTTATAGCCGTCGGATTAGTATCAATTTCTACATTAACCTCTGCATCAACCATTTCAATATCTTCTTTGTTAAATTCTTTAGTTTTCCCGTCTTCCATTTTGACGGCAACCTTGCCGCTCATAAACTGTAAATAGCAAACTTTACCTAAGCCGTCTGTTGTCATTACAGACGAACCGATAGGAGGCATACCTTTTGCGGCTTCAATGTAGTTTGAATATTCATAAGTCAGACAGCAAAGCAATCTGCCGCAGGTTCCTGAAATTTTCCCCGGAGCGATAGGCATTCCCTGATCCTTTGCTAATTTAATATTAATAGTTGCAAATTTTCTCAAAAAACCGCCGCAACAAAACGGCTGACCGCAAATTCCTACACCGTCAAGAATTGAAGTTTCATCTCTTACTCCGATGTGGCGCAAATCGATTCTTACTCTTGGAAATGTTTGAGTTAAATCTTTTAATAATGCTCTAAAATCAACTCTTTCAGGTGCTGTGTAATAAAAAGTTATTTTTCTTCTGTCAAATGTTATTCGGCATTGAACCAAATTCATTTGAAGTTTGTGCTGTTTGACAAGTTCCTGACATTTGAAATATGCTTTTACTTCCTCATTTTTTATTTCATCTAATGTCTGCAAATCTCTTTGAGTCATTACTTTCAAAAGTGGAAGTGCTTCAGGTTTTTGTTTTGCCTTTTCCCAAATTTCTTTTATCTTTGAATTTATAATAAAAACTTTAAGTGCTTCTTCTCCTTTTTCGGTACGGACAATAACCATTTGTCCGTCTTCAAGTTGAATGTTGTCTGCAACATCAAGCGGATAAAATGTATTTTTTAAGTATCTTACTGCATATTTCATTTAAACGTATCTTTCTTCTTCTTTAAGTTTTCTGTTCATAAGTTTTGATAATAGTTCTTTGGGTGTAATATCTGTGTAAACTGCTTCGTATATCGCATTTGAAACAGGTACTTCAATATCAAGTTTTTTTGCAAGTTCGCATATTGCTTTTGAGGTTTTTACCCCTTCTGCAACTGACCCAAGTTCTGATAAAATGTCGTTAATTTTTTTGCCTTTTGCAAGCATTGAACCGACAGTGTAGTTTCTTGATAAAGGTGATGAACAGGTTGCAATTAAATCTCCCATCCCTGACAGTCCGTACAGTGTTGACGGATTTGCACCAAGTTGAATACTCACCCTTACAATTTCTGCCATTCCTCTTGTCAAAAGTGAACCTGAACAGTTGTCACCTAATCCCATTTCGTGAGCAAATCCGGATGCAATTGCGATTACATTTTTTAAACTGCCGCCGAGTTCAACTCCGATTACATCTGTATTTGTGTATAATCTGAATTTGTCTGCTACATTCATTGCTCTTTGAACAAATGTTGCGGTTTCAATATCTTCACAGGCAACACAAGCGGCTGTGGGTTTCCCTGCAAGAACTTCTCTTGCAAGTGTCGGGCCTGACAAAATGACAAGTTTTTGTTCCGGCAATACATCTTTTATAACCTCTGACATTCGCATCAATGACGGTAATTCTATCCCTTTTGAGGCATTTACTAATATTTGTTCAGGTCTTATACCTGCTTTTTTTAGGTTTTCGCAGACATCTCTTGTCCCTGATGTTGCAATAACCGATAAAATTATATCCGCATTTTTAATTGCCTGTGCTAAATCTGATGTGATTTCAACCTTATTATCAAGTTGAACCTCTAAAGGTTTTGAGGTGTGTTTGTTTATTTTTAAATCATCACTGAGGTCTTGTTCTCTGCCCCAAACTGTAATTTGGTCAAAGTTACCGGTCAAAAGCCACGCTAAAGTTAATCCCCAGCATCCTGCTCCCAAAACTGTTAATTTCATTTATTATCCTCCTTGATGAAGTCTCTACACTGCACTTTCGGCATTTATAAGTCTTCTTAATACTCCGCCGTATTTTTTGAGTTCTTTTCTTGCTTCGTCTGCATCACAATCCATTTTTAGCATTATAATTGATGTTTTTATTTCCCAATTTGATTTGAGTAATGATGCCAAAGCATCACTGTTTGAAACATTTGCAATTTGTGAAACAATTCTTATAGCACGGTCTTTTAATTTTTCGTTTACCGCTTTCAAATCTATCATAAAGTTTTCGTAGGTTTTACCTATTTTTATCATAGAGCCGGTTGAAAGCATGTTAAGCACCATTTTTTGTGCAGTTCCTGCTTTTAATCTGCTTGAACCTGCGATAACTTCAGGTCCTACTTCCGTGCAGATTATATGTCCTGCTTCCTGCGCAATTCTGCCTTTTGAATTACAGGTTATACCAATAGTTGCACAACCGATTTCGTCCGCTTTTTCAAGTACTCCGAGCAAATATTTCGGATTCCCGCTTGCCGAAATTACCACACATACATCTTTGTCTGTTAAAACTTTGGCATCTTCAACACCTTGTTCAAAATTATCCTCTGCACCTTCAACGGCTTTTAACATAGCATCCTGTCCGCCTGCAATTCTTGCCTGAACCATTGACGGATCTACGCTGAAAGTCGGTGGACATTCTGATGCATCCAAAACTCCTAATCTGCCTGAAGTTCCTGCTCCAAAGTAAAATAATCTTCCGCCTTTTAAGAATGCTTTTGCTATCATATCTATTGCTATTGCAATATCAGGTGCAACATCACCGACTACTTTTGCTACAATCTGATCTTCTTCGTTCATTTTTCTGACCATATCTATTGTCGATAATAAATCGATGTCTTTGGTATTTTCATTTCTGTATTCGGTGATTACTTCGCTCATATATTTTACTCCTTATAAGTGTATGATATTTGATGTGAAAACGCTTTTATACTGTTTTGATAAGATTTGCCATTTCAATAGCGGTTCTTGCTGCATCTGAACCTTTATTCCCTGCCTTTGTTCCTGCTCTCTCAATTGCTTGTTCAATGTTATCTGTTGTTAGTACTCCAAATGTAACGGGAACTCCCGTATTTAAACTGACCTGCGCAACTCCTTTTGCAACTTCGTTTGAAACATAATCAAAATGTGGTGTAGCCCCTTTAATTACCGCACCTAAAGTTATTATTGCGTTGTATTTTTTTGTAGATGCAAATTTTTGTGCTATAACAGGAATTTCAAATGCCCCTGGAACTCTTACTATATCAATGTTTTCTTCCTTTGTTCCGTGTCTTTTTAATTCGTCAATTGCTCCTGATAATAATTTTGCTCCTATAAAATCATTAAATCTCGCTAAAATTATACAAAATTTATCATTTTCTGATGCGATTAATTTGCCTTCATAAGTTGTCATTTTCACTTTCTCCTAATCAATCTGATATATTGCATGATACAACAATTAAGCCGTTTTTACAAGGATTTACATAATAATTTTTCTTATAATTAACCATTGTTCATAAAACTTAATAATTGCTAAAAACTAAAAAATGGCTTATATTATATAATACAGACTTTGACTGTAATTTTTTAATTTTTTTACTGTCAAAAAAAAGTTTTTTATATTATTATTTTATAGTTGTTAAATATACATTTATTGTAAATAAGGAGAAAAACAAATTGAAAACATATTCACATTTAGATTTATTCAATGACTCAATTCCAAAAGCGGACGAAGATGTTCACCTCGGTCGTCATGTGCTTGCTGAATTTTTTGAATGTGACCCAAATACTTTAAATAGTATTGATAAAGTTGAAAAATACATGATGGAAGCCGCTTTAGAATGTGGTGCTACTATTGTTCAAAAATGTTTCCACATGTTTAGCCCCTATGGTGTTTCAGGAGTGGTAATTATTTCTGAAAGTCATTTAGCAATTCATACATGGCCGGAACTTGGTTATGCGGCAGTTGATTTATTTACCTGCGGTTCAAAATGTGATCCCAAAGTTGCTTATGAATTTTTGAAAAATAAATTTTGTTCTAAAAATGCAAGTTTTACAGAACTTAAAAGAGGTATTATTTCCCCTGATGCTATGAAGGTTGCAGAAAAACCTTTTGAAATTATGCAGCAATTTCAAAATTAAGTAGCAAAAAATATTTTTACATGTTTTAAATAGCCTGAATGGAGTGTATAAAATACACCCAATCAGGCTATTTTTTATTAGCCGGTTAAGTGATAGAAATATATAAAGGAGAAAAATAATGATTGGACCAAAAGTTTATGCTGAATTATCTTCAGTTGCAAAAGAATTTTTAGCAAGAGAAAGTAAAGTCGAAAAGTAAAAATTTGTTCCTCCTTATCAATATTTAGGAGCAGGAGCAAATCTTACAGCAAAAGTACCTGACGAAGTTGCTGATATCCACAAATATCTCAGCCCGAGTGCATTGAAAAAAGATGTTGTTGAAGAATTCGGTAATGCTGAATCTTTCGCTAAAGCATTAGATATAGTGGGTTAGTTTTGTAAAAATTTAATAGCTTCAGGAATAAAACTTATCAAATCCTCTGCCATAACGGAGTATTGGGTAAGTTTTTCCTTTGCTAAATCTCCGCAAATTCCGTGTAAATGTACCCCAAGACAACTTGCTTCAAATATTTCCATTCCTTGAGCAATCAAACCTGAAATTATACCTGTTAGTACATCTCCTGAGCCTGCTTTTGCCATTGCACTGTTGCCTGTCGTATTTGTATATTCTTTTCCGTCCGGCGAACAAATAAAAGTTCGGTGTGTTTTTAAAACGGTTACGCAATTAAATTTTTTTGTTATATCTCTTGCGCTTTGTTCAATATTATTTAATACCTGTTCAAGTTCGATTCCTAAAAGTCTTGAGGCTTCTTTGGGGTGTGGGGTAAAAACGAGTTTTTCAAATTTTTTGTTAGTGAAATCATAAATTTGGTCAAAGTCATTTTGTGCAAGTATATTAAGTGCATCTGCATCGACAACAATCGGAGTGTATGTGTATGCATTATCAAGCACTTTTGAAAACATCTTAACAGCGTTCATATCTGTTCCCAACCCACAGCCGATTTCTATTACATTAACATTATTTATCTGCTCGCAAACTCTGTTTTGCGGTAAAAACACAATGCTTGGAGTGATAGCGGAAACTGAATTTATAACCTTTTCAGTTGAACACAAAAAACAATACCCGCAACCGATTTTAAGAGCCGAAATGCTTGATAAATACCCCGCACCTCTCATGTAATCAGAGCCTGCGATATTTAAAACTTTGCCATAAGTTGATTTATTCGAATTTTCTGTTCTTTGCGGTAATTTATATTCCATTTTGTCTTATAGCCTCATAAGCAACAATAGCAACCGAATTAGAAAGGTTTAAACTTCTTTGACCTTCTTTCATCGGAATTGTTCTTGCGTTCTCATCTTTAACATATTTTTCTGGCAAACCTCTTGTTTCCGGACCGAAAACTATAAAGTCCCCATCTTTAAATTTTATATCGGTGTATAACTTATCTGTTTTTGTTGTCAGATAATAAAATGTACCATCAGGAAACATTTTATACAATTCATCTATAGAATCAATTTTGTGCAAATCAACGCTGTCCCAGTAATCAAGTCCTGCACGCTTTGTGTATTTGCTTGAAAGTGAAAACCCTAACTTGCCGACAAGATACAAAGATGCTCCGCAACATGCACAAAGTCTTGCTATGTTGCCTGTATTTTGCGGAATTTCAGGCTCATATAATACGATATTTAATTTATTTTGATTCATCAAATAACTTCCCGCATTCTGCAACCACAGGTATTGCTCTGACGACACAGAATATTATAGCAATCCATGCTAAAATTAAACCAACTGTTTCCGAAGTTTTTGCAATATTTTGTGATAATTCAGGAGTGTGTGCAAAAATCAAAATTATATATGCCGCAACTTTTGCGACCGCATAAGTTGTTTTCATAAATTTTGATGCACAGATAAATTTGCCCCATGAAGTTGTCTGCATCCCAAACGGAGTCATTCCTTTGGTAAGGGCAATACTTCTTATATTATCCGTAATAAATGCCCTTGTAACGCAGATTATAGGAAATATTACGCTTAACCAGCCTAATGTTGCAAAGACAATCCAATAGATTGCTTCCACGATTCTGTCACCCATAATGTCAAGAACTGCACCAAGTTGCGATGCCTGACCGAATTTTCTTGCCAAATAACCGTCAACCGCATCCATTGAAAACGCTATTCCCGCCAAAATTATTGACCAAATGTATGCATTTGTTGTATTTATAAAAAGCAATCCTACAGATGCAAATGCTATAAAAATTCTTGATACTGATACAATATTTGCGCTATTTTTCTTTATATCCATTTTTCTCTGTCCCTATGTATTTTTATTTATATCTTTTTGCTTCTTGATAATGCAAAGTTCACATTATCAAGATTTTTTGCTCTGTCGCCAAGCATAATTTTTTCTGCTTCTTCTAAAATGCTTACAACGACAAAACCGTTTTCTCCGTCTGAACGCGCTTTTTTACCTGTTTCACAACAACTTATAAAGTGCTGACATTCAAGTTTTAGCGGTTCAATTTCAAGGTAATCTGATTGAACAACTTCACTGCTTCCTGCTTTAAAGTTATCAAAAATTGTAAGTTTATTCTCTGCAACTGTATCATCCATAATTGCAGTTTTCTTTGTCCCTCTGACAAGAAGTTGAACATGTTTTTTAGGCGTAATCCAACTGTCAGCAATTTGTGCCGTCGCTCCGCCTTCCATTTCAAGAGTGATATGTGTAATATCCATAATATCGTTTCTGTCTGAGGAACAACCAACTGCAGATATTACACGCTTTGGATTTTTGCCTAAGACATAACAAATCATTGAAACATCATGCGGTGCCAAATCCCACATTACACTTCTGTCATTTTTGAAATAATTTATATTCAGGCGGTCACTTTGTGCGTAAACAATATCGCCAAGTTCACCGTCTTCAATGAGCATTTTTAATCTGTTTACTGCCGGATGGTATAAAAGCAGATGACCAACCATTAAAACAAGTCCTTTACTTTCAGCCAAATCCGCTAAATCTCTTGCTTCCTGTGCTACTGTTGAAATAGGCTTTTCAACATATACATGTTTACCTGCTTCCAACAGTGCTTTTACAAATCTGAAATGTGTATGACTTGGGGTTACAACAACTGTTCCCATTATTTCGTCGTTATTTAATATATCATTAAAATCTTTTGTTGTTTTTACTCCGGGGTATTCTGCCCGTACTTTTGCAAGGTTTTCTTCATCTAAATCGCAAACCATACCAAGAGCGTTAAGATTATAAAAATTCCTTACAACATTTCTTCCCCAAAGTCCGCAACCGAGTACGGCTATTTTTTTCTCACTCATATTTCCTGACCTTCTTAAAAATACTATACTAATCTTATTATAAAACAGCAATATTTTTTTGCAATTATTGACCTCTTTGCTGTCTTTCCTGTTCTCTCATTGCTTGTGCATTTTGTTTACGAAATTCAAACATTTGCTCATAGCGTTCATAGAAAATTTCCTGTTCTTCTTCTGGAAAACATTTTGCTAATCTGTCAAGCAACGGTTTTGGAATTTCTGCGATATTTACCATTCTGTCAACTACATTATCACTCATAGGAAACAATGTTCTGTAATTTTGGTGAAAAATATGGCTACATTCTGCCTGAATTTGTGTCGGATGTTTTAGAGAATTTTCTCCCATTTTGTAGGTTACAATACAACTTTCAAAAAATATTCCCTTAAATTTATGGAGAAACAGTTTTATCATTAAGTCATAATCCGCAAAAAGTCTGAATTTAGAATCAAAATTCCCGAGTTTTGCTAAAGATTCTTTATTAAAAATTGCAGCCTGTCTTGAAAACGGCATAACCTGAAATACATTATACGGTGATGGATTATATAAAAATGCGCTGTTATCCGGCTGAACGCAATATGCAGGGAAATAACAAAAATCTGCCTGTTCTTCTTCCATATAATTTACTACATATTCAAGCCCCATAATATCGTGATAAAAATCGTCACAACTCAAAAAAGCAACATATTTGCCTTTTGCTCTCAATAAGCCTTTATTCATGGCATCAAATTTACCGTTGTCAGGGGCAGAGTAAAATTCTATATATCCTGAATTTTTATAGTCTTTGAGCAGGGTTGTGGTTTCATCTGTTGAAGCATTATCCATAATAAGATGTTCTACATAAGGATATGTTTGTCTGTTCAGCAGATTTAGCAGTAATGTGAAATCATCCGCTTTCCCTGCATCTACAATGTTATGAGTCGGTGTTATAATGGTCACTTCCGGTTCGTACATACTATCTTCCTCTTAATTCATCATATAAACTTGTCGTAATATCTGTTCTTCAATATTTTTTTTGTCAGCTTCGGAAGTTTTTGCATCCTGAATCATTATGTTAAATACATAAATTTTTCCTCTGCGTGTGGTAATGTAACCTGTTATTGCGCTTGTATCAGATAATGTGCCTGTTTTTGCACGCATATTATCTTTAAAATATAACATTCTGTTTTTTAATGTTCCTTCTCCCGGAGTCGGAATACATTGTTCTATTACTTCAAAATCTTCACTATTATATAGTTTTACAAGAAATTCCGTCATAAAATCAGCGGTCATAAGATTATTTTTTGAAACACCGCTTCCGTCAACAATTTTGATATCCTCAGAATTGAGGTTTAGTTTTTCAAAGTAATTTTCAAGCATTGCATAAGAATTTTGCGCACTTCCGGTACTTTGGGAATATTTAGCCCCTGCAAGTTTGAAAAGTGTTTCTGCGATAAGATTATTACTGCTTTTTAAAGTTTGTTTCAGTGCAGGTTCTATATCATTTGTAATGCGGTCAACAAGATATATATTTTCCTCCGGCAATTTTGCAATCTTTAGCGGATTGTAATATTCAAGTTTTCTGTTTCTGATTGCTTCTTCAAGTCTTAAATTGAAATATAATTGCTGATTCAGTGCAGGTATTTTAAAAACGCGAGGTTTTGTTATAAAGCCTTTCGCACTTATTATATTAGGTGCAATTATGTTGTTTCTCTCAAATACTACATTGGTGTAGTCTCCATTTTTAATCAGATTCATAATACTAATTGGATAAAACGGCTTAACTGCTATAACAGGTGCGGCATTTTTTTGCGGAGTTATTTCAATATCAATCAAATTTCCGTCAAGATTGTATGCACTGAACTTTGGCATATACGGGTTTAATTCGTCATCCCATTGCCAGCCTTCACCCCATTCTGTTGAGTCAAAAATAGTATTGTCTATATAAAAAGTTTTCGGTGCAATATTTTTACTTTTTGCAGTTGAAATAAGTTGTTTTAAATCACCTGATTTTAAAAACGGATCAGCTCCGAGTTTAAGGTATAGGTCATTGTTTGTACTTTTGTATAATGAAGTTGTAAATTGATAATCTTTTCCTAAGGTATTAACGGATGCGGATGTTGTAATAACTTTCAATGTAGATGCCGGCTGACGCGGAGTTTTATCGTTAAGTGAATAAACTTTTTGCCCTGTTTTAGCATCTTTAATTGATATTGACACTATTCCGTGATTAATATGTTGTTTTGATAACATTTTTTCTATGCTGTCCGCATAAGCAGGCATTGAAACTAATACTAAAGTCAAAAGAGCCGTGATTATCTTTCGCATAATATTTTTACCTCGTAATTATCTTTTATATCATTTAATATTGTACACTTATTTCTGAATTCATACATTTCATTTAAAGAAATTTTACATGATGAAATTCCTTCAACTTCTTTTATAAATGCTATTTCTTCCCCTTTGTAATCAATAATTCTTGATTCCCCAAGATTGTACTCATCTTCTTTGATGTGTCCGCACTGAGTCAGTGCAACCATATAGCATTGATTTTCAATGGCTCTTGATTTTGTCATCATTTCCCACGGTATTGGTTTATTTGAACCCCAGGCGGCACAGTTTATTAAAACATCTGAACCTGCTTTGCGATATGCTCTGTATATTTCAGGAAATCTTATATCGTAACATATTGTTAGCCCGTAATTTACTCCGTCTAAATTTACCATAACGGGATTATCACCTTTTGTTATGTATTTTCCTTCGTCGCAGCCGTAATATGAATACAAATGATTTTTTGAATATGTCGTCACAAGTCTGCCGTTTCTGTCTATTACCGGACAAGTATTAAAATATTTCCCGTTTTTTTTCTCAATAAAACTTCCGCCAATAATGTTCATATTATTATCTTTTGCGGCTTCAGACAAAAATTTTATAATTGTTCCTTCAAGATTTTGTGCGGTTTGAATGAATTTATCGCATGACCATCCGCAAGACCAAACTTCAGGCAGAACAAGTACATCTGTATTGTTTGGCAGATTGTTTTTTATTATATTCGCGGCTTTTTCAATATTTGCTTCAACATTTCCTATTACAGATGACATTTGAAGCATAGCAATTTTTATTTCTTCCATAATCCCAAATCTAATGCTTCTTTGTATTTTTGCGGTGAATTTTGCTCAAGTTGTAACAGGGCATTTTTTACTTCTGTTATTAATTCTTCTTCTGCTTTGTTTTCGGGATAAATAGGTTTTCCGTAGAGATTCATTATCTTACAAATTCCGAGCGGAAATTTCATTTTATCCCACGAATTGATTTCTCTAAATGTCTTATCTTCCGAGTACCAATTGACAGGCACTATTGGTACTCCTGTTTCCATTGAAAGTGCGATGGCACCTTTTTTTACCTCATGATATGGACCTCTTGGACCATCGACCATGATTGCTATGCTTTCGCCATTAATCAGTTCATCATGAAGTTGTTTTGTAGCAGTAACAGAGCCTTTTCTGCCTGATGAGCCCCGTTTAACTTTAAAACCCCAATTTTGTGCGACATAAGATACTATATCACCGTCTAAAGAGTTGCTAATCAAAATACTTGTCTTGTTTTTGTTTCTGAAACCATGAACCAAAAACTGATTAGAGTGCCACATGACATATATGCACTGCTCAACATCCGGATAATCTACATTTTTAAGATTAGTCATAATTTCTTGGATTTTCAAGAGTCTGTATATGCATGACGATATAATATTTATATTTTTCTTGTTAATTAGTCTGACCATATTCAAATAATAACATAGAAACAGGCTTTGTCATAAATATTAAATTTTTTTAAAATCTTCTATTACTTTAGTTTAATCACCCTTGACGGATAATTTTTTTTGTAATACTCTTTTATATGCACCCCGGGATGTAGCGCAGCTTGGTAGCGCACCTCGCTTGGGACGAGGGGGTCGCATGTTCGAATCATGTCATCCCGACCATTTAAAAGACTAACTATTGTTAGTCTTTTATTTTTTTATTTTTGAGTTATTATATTTTTATCGGGATGTAGCACTCTGCATATCCTTTTCCCCTCGCCCACAGTGTCATTAGGGTGGGTGAGGGAAGAAAATCAAAACGAGGTACGAGTTTATGATTTTCGGGTGAGGGAATGAGAGGGGTAGCGCACCCGCCGAAACGACAGTTTCGGTGTAAATAAAAAAAGATCCTGAACCAAGTTCATGATGACAATATCGGGATGTAGCACTCTGCCGAACAAAAAGTTGACTAAATGTCAAGTTTTTGTGAGAGGGGTAGCGCACCCGCCGAAACGACAGTTTCGGTGTAAATAAAAAAAAAGATCCTGAACCAAGTTCAGGATGACAATATCGGGATGTAGCGCAGTTTGGTAGCGCACTATCATGGGGTGGTAGGGGCCGCTGGTTCGAATCCAGTCATCCCGATTTTTTAATTAATTGGTTTATATATTTTTTTTAGCGCTATTTAGATATTATTTCTTAATTGGATTTTCTTGACTTACGCTTATGTTTGTAATACATTTACCCGCAGAGAGATTTTACACTATAAGAGGATTAGGGAATTGGATTTTATATCATTAACTATATTGTTTTTAAAGACTTTGGCAAAATTTGTAGGCGGTTACGGAATTGCGATTATTGTTTTGACAATAATTGTAAGGCTTGCGCTTTGGAGTTTGAATGTTAAACAGCAGCGTTCAATGAAGATGATGCAAACGCTTCAGCCAAAACTTAAAGCAATTCAGGACAGATACAAAAGTAATCCGCAAATGATGCAGCAAAAAATGATGGAATTTTATAAAGAACATAAGTTCAATCCTATGAGCGGATGTTTGCCTTTGTTAATTCAGATGCCTATATTTATTCTTTTGTATTCGGCTTTGATTAGTCCGCAATTTATTTCCGAAGCAGGAAATCAAAAATTTCTGTTTATTGACAGTTTGGCTACAACATTGAGAGCAACAGCGGGGATTTCAAATGACGGAAAACTTGGTGCATCAGTTGGGGACAAATTTATTCTCGGGCCGAACGCAAGCGTTTATATAGGTGATGTTGTTAAATCTGCAAAAATCAAAGATGGCGCGCAGGCGCTTCATATTGTCGGAGATTTAACTCCGGGTAAAGATGTGGACTTGTCTTTTAGTCTTGACAATTTTGTTCTTGATAAAAACTTAAAATTCAGTGAACTTGCAAAAGTTGATAAAGCAAAAGTAACTGTCACAAACTCTAATATCAGAGAAAATGAAGAAATTGTGTTCACAAGAAATTCGGATGATTATATGGAGGCAACCGTTCCGACTGTTCCCATTAACAAGTCTTGGCATTGGGATGTAATTATATTAATTGTGTTGTTTGCCGTTACAATGTTTATTTCTCAAAAAATTATGATGGCGATGACAAAAACCGATAATCAGGATCCTGCTCAGGCCGCGTTACAAAAATCAATGGGGACATTTATGCCGCTTATGATACTTGCAACATTTATTGTAATCCCTATTCCTGCAGGTGTATTACTCTATTTAATTACAAGTAATATTATTCAGATAATACAAACCGTTATGATAAATAAGCAGATTGATGCAGAATTAAATGCAAAAAAAGACTCTGTTGATGATACGGAATTGAATAACGCTAAAAAGATTAATTAAACTATGAATATTTCAGAATTTGATTATGAATTGCCGTTGGATTTGATTGCTCAAATGCCGGCTGATAAAAGAGATAATTCAAGAATGATGGTTTTAGACAGGCAAAATCATTCTGTTTCGCACAAACATTTTTTTGATATTGTGGATTATTTAAATGAAAATGATTTGCTTGTTCTGAATGATACAAAGGTTATACCAGCAAGGCTTTTTGGAGTAAAAGAAGAAACCGGTGCAAAAATTGAGGTGTTTTTGCTAAATGAGTCAAAATCCTCTAAAGAATTTTTGTCTTGTGATAATGCTCCAATTCAGAATTGTGCTGTTTGGGATGTGTTAATTAAGCCTTCAAAAAGGATTAAAAGTGGTACTGTTATAACAATCTGTGATGATTTAATTGTTATTCCTGTTAAAAAACTTGAAGATGCGGGTGAATGGCAGGTAGAACTTCATTATAACGGTAATTTATATGAAATTTTGAATAAGGTTGGTAATATTCCGCTTCCGCCTTATATAGAAAGAAAAGAGCAAACTGAAGAATTAAAAGAATTTGACAAGGTTCGCTATCAGACTGTTTATGCTCATAATGAGGGCTCTGTCGCAGCCCCGACTGCAGGATTACATTTTACCCCACAAATATTACAAAAGTTGAAAGATAAAGGTGTTGATATTGCTTATGTTACCCTAAATGTAGGTTTGGGTACTTTTCGCCCTGTAAAATGCGAAAATATTTTGGAGCACAAAATGCACTCTGAAACTTTTGAAATATCAAAAGTGGCATCTGATAAGATAAATAATGCAAAGTTAAATGGCAAAAATATTGTTGCTGTCGGTACAACATCTGTTCGCACGCTTGAAACGGCTTTTCAAAAGTTTGGATGTATAAAGCCCTGTCATGATTCTTCAGAACTTTTTATTTATCCGCCTTATGAATTTAAAGTTGTAGATAAACTCATAACCAATTTTCATTTGCCAAAATCGACACTTTTAATGCTTGTCAGTGCATTAGCAGGTAAAGATTTTATTTTTGAGGGGTATAGACAGGCAGTTGAGCAAAAATATCGCTTCTTTAGTTATGGCGATTGTATGTTTATAAAATAGAATATAATACCAAAATTTTATTTCCCTCTTGACTTTTATTTTTAAATCATTAAATCATTTGGTGGATACATTTACACAAAATTTTTAGTAGAATTGTTGTGTACTTGGGAGGTAGTAGTTACATGTTCTCACAAATGATTCAAAGTTTGTTGAATTCAGGCGGTAAGAGTGCGGCTATGCAAAGAGCAGCACAATTAAATTCTTATGTAAACAATATGTCGAGAGCAATGAATCCGACTCAGTCTAAGTCTAATCCGCTTGATACAATTTACCCTGGTGACGGGAAAAATGTTCAGTCTTTTGAAAAAGTTTTATCAAAAACTAAACAGGCAAACTTTGGCTCGCTGCTTTTAAATCCTGAAGTTTTAAAAAATACTAATATCGCAAATCCTGCATCTTTGAATGTAAACGGCAATATATACGGTTCTGAAGATATTGACACAAGCAGTATGACTAACAGTATTCTCCAAAAGGCTATACAGGAAGTAAATGATGCCCGCAGAGATTATTCAAAGCCTGAAATAAGGACATCAAACAGTCAAATTCTTGATATGGTAAATACTGTTGCAAGAAAGCACGGTGTTGATGAAAAACTTGTTCAGGCTGTAATTAAACAAGAATCAGGATTTAACCCGAAAGCAAAATCAAAAGTCGGTGCCATGGGCTTGATGCAACTTATGCCCTCAACTGCAAAATCTCTCGGTGTAAAAGACCCGTATAATCCTCAGCAAAATGTAGAGGGTGGTGTAAAATATTTAAAATCAATGCTCAATAAATACAACGGAAATGTAATTCTTGCACTTGCGGCATACAATGCAGGCCCAAATGCTGTTGATAAATATTCAGGTGTTCCTCCATATAAAGAAACACAAAACTATGTAAAAAAGATTTTGGCTAATTATCTGTAATGCTTTATTATAACCTTTTTAACACTTGCTCAAGTTTATCAAGTTTTTTATTATCTGTACCAATTCCACAAAGCAACATGGTCGATTTTTCGTTTGTTCTTTCATCTTCAATATCAAAATCATCATAGAGTATTTGTGAGAGTTCATAACCTGACAAGCCATCAACTTTAATTAAAAGTTTTGTCGGATCATCTCCGAAAAATTGGCAACCTGTGGCTTTTTCTCTTATTCTGTCCAATCGTATTATAAGATTTTCAATTTCTTTTCTTCCCTCTTTCGAATCAAGATAGGCAATATTTTCTTCAATAGATGCCAATAAAGGATAAGACGGGGATGTTGTCATGAACATATCAAGCGCAGGTTTAACATCTATTTCACAGTTACAATGCAAAAGTGCTGTCGGGTTTAGCCCCCCCGCAGTTTTATGTAATGATTGTACCGTAAAATCTGCAATATTTACTGCCGACAATGGCAGGTTATCAGAAAACGGATACAATGCTCCATGCGCTTCATCAACAATTAAAAAAGCATCATTCCTTTCGCAAATTGTTTTTATTTCTTCTATATCCGAAATAATCCCCTCATAACTTGGGGAAGTTATTATAACTGTTTTTATGTCGTATTTGTTGAGGTAACTTTCTATAATTTCAGGTCTTGTTTCTAACGGTACCCCCCATTCCGGGTCAATTTCAAGATTATAAGTCAATGCTCTTGCTCCTGCAAGTTTTACTGCATTAAAATGGCATGGGTGTGCATTTGAGGCAATAAGCACTTTATCTCCGACCTTTGTGCAGGACAGTACTGCGGCAATAATACCGCTTGTTGAACCGTTTGTCAGAAATGTTGTTGAATAAGTCTGATAAACTGATCTTGACCATAATTGTACCCTTGAAAGTTCTTCCTGCGGGTTATAGCAGTCAGTTTCCGATATGTCTATTTTATACATGCCTGCTAATGGCGGATATAATCCGTTTTTTTGTCCATGAGAAGGTGTGGTAAAAAGAATTTTTTTATTCTTTGATTCTAATAATCTGACAAGACTCATTGACTAATTCTCCGATTATTTATTTTTTATTTCAACATTTCTTTTTGCACAAAATTGCGTAAGAATCATTTTGTCACGGCTCGTTTTATAAGTAAACTGCCCTGAAATAGTATATCCACCCTCATTTGCTTTTTCTATTCTGATAGGCTGGAAGGTGCAATCTACACTTTTGGTTTCGGATATTGGTACGGAAATTTCGTAATTCCCTTCAATATCAATTTTATTATCACTATGAATTTTCATACCGCCTGCTGAAATATCAAGTGTTTTGATATCATAAGTGTTGCCGTTATATGCCATATTAAGGTCGTTTATAAACTTAATACGGGTATATTGTCGTCTTTGTAAAAATTTATGTTTCGCCGGGCTTGCAATAACAAGAGTTTTACCATTAATCGATTTTGCAAAAGAATCAAAATACAATTTGCCATGTTTTGTCTGAGTATAAAATTCGCAGAATGTATTAAGCAGAATATGTTCGGGTTCTTTTTCAAGTTCGAGTGTGAAATCTCCTGCTGTAACGGCTGTAACAGTACCTTTATTCGCATACTTGTAATCAGGTGGTATAATTATTGCTGTTTGTCCTTCTGAAACCAATTCTCTCATATTTATCCTTTCTTTGTAAGGTATGAAATTCTTCGTTCTCGTCATTCTGAGGGCTTTCCCGAAGAATTTCTATTTAATCACTCAGAATTATTACTCACTCATTATACAATTTATGCAAATTTTTGTCATTTTGTTAAGAAAGGAAAAGTCCTCATTTTAACAATGAGGACTGCTGAGCAATCAGAAGAGTTGAGGATTTATATTAAAATCTTAAACTCTGTGTTTTCCCTTTTCATCAGACTTTTTGTTAATAAATGTTTAAAAAATATAGGTAATTAGTGCAAAATTTGATTTTAGCGTTAATAATATGTTAATATTGTTGTTGAAGTATCAGTTAAGGAGTTAATTATGAAAAAACTTTTATTAGCATTGTTAATTTTATCATTCAGTTCGGGTTGTGAAGTTTTTGCGTTTTCACCGACTTATTCAAATCCGTCAGAAAGCACTATGGATTTTTACCCTATGATGCGTAGACAGATGGAACATGATGTTACTCTCGATTTTGAAAACAAACCTGAAGAATATAAAGAAAAACGAGCAAGAAAAGATGCCGAAGCAGAATACAGAGCCGGTAACAAACACTTCAATCCGAGTTATGGCTCGTCAAAAGGCATTTTAAATTTCCATAGAAACAAAAGTATGAAATTTACTAAAGATTCAAACGGTAATATAATCATTAAAGATTCTGATTCAAGTGAAGATTAAGGGCTAAAATTATAATGATTAAACTGGTAGTTAAATGGCTGATATTTGCTCTTGTAATTACAGGAACTTGTTATTTGCCGGGGATTAGTGTTGAAAATTTCGCATTTGCCATGCTCATTGCTTTAGTTTTGACAGTGGTAAATATTTTTATAAAACCGCTTTTAAAACTCATTGCGTTTCCGATAAATCTTGTATCTTTAGGATTGTTTAATCTTGTTATAAACTTTGGCATTTTATACGGGGTTTCTTATCTAATTCCTCAGTATCATCTTGAAGATGTTTTGAGTGCATTTATCGCATCTGTTGTTATTGCCCTTGCTTATTCGGTATTGAAAAGAGTTTAATATTAAAAAATAATTTATGTGAATTAAAAAAAAACACCCTTTTTTAATAGGGTGTTTTTTATGCGATTCTTCTTCTGTTTGAATGTTGTGTCATGCCGTGACCTACTGTTCTGACTGCTCCTGCTCCACTTTGGTTCATAACACCCATTTGTGATGCGGCTGTCATTGCAAAACTTCCAAATTGCATTGCTTTTTCCATCTTACTTGCGAATTTCTTTTCACTTTCTTCAGCCCATTTGTTAACAGAATCTTGTGCTACTCTTTTTCCTGCACCGCTATTATTTGCCACATCATCCCGCATTGCTTTCAGATTGTTAAATTCTGTTTTGTCTGCATGTTTTGATGCTTTGTTAATCGCTTTATCAAGCATTTTATTGTTATGTGTGTCAATTTTACCCTGAATACCATCTTTGAATTGACCAATATCTCCTGCTTTTTTCTCCAGTGTAGCAGCTTTATCTTTTAAACCTGCTATTTTGTCTGCATTGCCGCCGTTGGCTGCTAATTGACTTGCTTTCTCGCTTGCTTCTTTTGCTTTATCTGCTGTTTTATCTTGTAATTTTTGTGCTGCTTTTGCGCCTTCTTTGTTTACGCTCTGAAATCCGCCAGCCATTTCTTTTGTGCCTTTTACTGCTGATGCACCTGACATTACTGCTGAACCTGCACTCATTATTGCTCCCATAATGTTGCCTTCTGCTGCATACACTGCGGTTTTTGTAATATTTGCAGCCATCTTACCATAGTTACCGACTGTTTCAACACCGATACCGATTTTTTCTGTTACCATACCTGCGCTTATTAGTGCCTGACCGCCTGTTATCATTGCTGAACCTAATGCAATCATGCCTTTACCAACATACTGAGTCATTTGACCCGTCGTTGCAACATAACCTGAAATTTCATCTGCTTTATTTGCGATGTCAAGAACTTTACTCTGTTCTTGTTGTGATGCTGCGGCTGCTTTTTGGTTTTGAACCATTGTTCTGGTAAATTTTTGTGATGATTTTGTTAGTCTTCTGATTGTTTGACCTGAAGAAGCCTGAAATTTCTTTATTGTAACTGCCTTTTTACCGATATTATTTTGGTTTGCTTCTACTGTTTGACCTTTTGCGGTAATTTGTTGAGTTAATGATTCAATTTCGCTTTGGTCTGCATTTTCTCCAAGAGTTTCAATTTGACCGCTTAAGCCTTCAATTTCTGCATTAATCTGTTCATTTTCTTCTGATAATTTGTTGATATCATTTGTTGCAGACATCATTTTCTTTTCATTTTTATCAAGAAGTTTTTGACCTTTTGCCATATCTGATTTCATTTTCTTCTCAGCGGCTTTGGTATCACTTGCCTGGTCTTTCATGTCTGCACTTGTTTTATTGATAGTTGCCGTTCCTTGTTCAGTTTGTCTTGTTGCTGCTTTACCATCACTTGCTGATGCCGCAGAGTCTTTTTTAGCATCGTCATTTTGTTCTTCAATGCTTTTTTTCTGTTTTTCTTCTGCTTTTAAGTTATCTTCTGATAATTTGTTTCCTTCTTGTTCGTTTCTGTTTTGAATTTCTGCGTTTACTTTGTCTAATTTCTGTTCAAAAGGTTTTGTCAAGAATAAAGGAACATCGTTATTAAGAATATCTTTGAGTTGATGTTTAACTTCATGAAGTTCACTTGTTGAAAGTGTACCAAGGTTATCAAAATCAATATTACCAATGTTTAATTCAGGTTTATCCTGTTGCTGTCCTTGTGTACCTTCAGTTTTATCTGCCCCTTTTGTATTTTCAGACTTTTTAATCCCGTCAATAGATTTTGCGGTATTTACATTTGCAACATTATCAGCAGTATTTGTTTGACCTGCTTTTGCTGCAGTATTATTCTGACCGCTAACCATTTGAGCATTCTTGCTGAAAATAGATTCATTCATAGACATGCCGGGTGCTTTTTTAGTAGCACCCGTACGACCGGTCTTACCGTTCATGCGTAATTGCATCAACTTTTGAAGATCTATTTGGTTTGAATTTCCGTTTACGCCGATTGCCATGAATAATCTCTCTTATAAACTCTCTCTTTTATATAAAAAATTTAGAAAATGACCGATTTCACGACTTTCGGTTTTGTTTACAATTTGTTACATAAAATTTTACATATATTTTTTTGTTATAATTTTTATAAAGAGGGATTGAGATGAGTAAAGGTTTATTTATAACTTTTGAGGGGGCTGACGGATGCGGTAAAACAACGCAGTTAAACCTATTAAAAGAGTATTTGATTAATAAAAATTTTGATGTACTCGTTACAAGAGAACCCGGAGCAAAGGGGCTTGGTGAAAAGTTAAGAGAGATATTGCTAAATTATGACGGTGAAGTTTCAAGTCGATGTGAATCTTTTTTATTTTTGGCAGACAGGGCACAACATATTGATACAATAGTTAAACCAGCCATCGAAAAAGGACAGATTGTTCTTTGTGATCGTCATACAGATAGTACTGTTGCGTATCAGGGTTACGGCAGAGGAATTGATATTGACCAAATTAATAAATTAAATAACATCGCAACTGATGGTTTAAAGCCCGATTTAACTTTTGTTTTTGATATTGATATAGAAACTTCAATGTCACGGGTAGGTGCAGAAAAAGACCGGATGGAAAGTGCGGGAAACGAATTTTTCAACAGAGTAAGAAATGGATATCTTCAAATTGCAAAGAATGAACCTCAAAGGGTTAAGGTAATTGATGCTACAAAATCTATTGATAAAGTTTTTGAATCTGTATTAAAAGAGTTTAATATTTTGGCACAATAAAAGATGGTTCATTGATTTTAGGCTCATATTTTTTTATTTCATATAAGTCAATTTTTGATTCAAGGAAATCAGAATTTGCACCGGTATTATCTTTAATTTGTTTTTTTGTAAATCCCCTTTCCGCAAGAAGTCTTGGAATATCCTGCGCAAATTTATCCTTATCGTCTTTTGCATAAGGAATAAGAACATCATATATATTTAATGCTCCTTTATAATTTCGCATAAGGTATAGCATATATGCTTTGTCAGACATTATATAAAACTCATATTTTTTATTTTTATTGTCGCTGACTGATGTTAATAAATCATCATAATCATTTTCAACAAAATCCGGTAATCCGCTTGAAATACTAAACATTGATTTTATCCAAAGAAGTTTTATTTGCTGCTGAATGTCAGTTTTTTTCTTTGTTGTATATTCATTAAATAAATCTATTGCATTTTGAGAACCGCTTGATTTTCTTGCAATATAAAGCAAGTTTGCAAACCTTGTATAGTCCTTTTCTCTAAATTTTTTATCATACATATCAAGTGCTTTGATATAATTTTTCTCTGCGTTTTCAAAATCTCCCGAAATGTAATCTTCCTGTGCTCTGATTTCGTATATCATCGGGATTTCAGGATAAATTTTTGTATAAATTCCTGATATAATTTCTGCATTGTTATAATTTGGCTTTGGCTTGTTGACATTATATCTTATTAATCCCTGCAAAACAGATGAAAAACTTAAAAATATACACAATAATGCTGCTATAAATGAAATTTTCCATAAATAGGTTTTAAGATATTCTTTTTGCTTTTTTAAACTTATATGAGGTTCAAAATCCGTAACTTCATATTGCCCGAAGGTTTTTAAAAGCCTTTGTTTATACAATTCGGAGCATTTAATTCTTGCTGAAAAATATGAAATAATCCACAGAATTTCGCAAAGCAATAGTCCTTTGAAACTGTATAGAAGATGTATGAATATAAGATAGAGAAAAATTGTAATGAAAATTGTAAACAGTCTGATTTTCTTATTTAGTTTCATTCTGTATTCAAGAATTTGCCCTGCATCTTTGACAGGAATAATTTTATTGTATTTGTTTCCGTTATTTTTAAACAGACAAAAGTTTTTAAATACTGAAAAACCACCATTATCAACATAATACAATAGAGGATTTACCGCATTATTTATAAATGGTTTCAGAAATGTTACTATCTTTTCTTTGTAGTAATTTATCGGCATTGACAAAAATCCTGTTCAAAATCAAAAATATCAGTTGAAATTCTTATATTTTTATTAATATCAATAACATTAAGTCCTTTAAATTCGTAGAGTGTGCGAATTTTTTCAGGATGAACTTCATTTTCTTTTGCTAAAATTGCCCCTAAAATCGCTTCCATGTGTGACATAGGCATCATATTTGACGGCAGATTATCAAATCCCCATTCATTTTTTAGTGCAAGTTGCAAAAACTTGCAGTCCTGAGGTGAACGATCTTTGTAACATGAATTTAAGTGCATGCTTTGTCTTGTCATATATATATCAAATCTTGATACCGTTATACCTCTTTGAGTAAGTTCTCTAAAGTAATCAGAACCTCTTGAACTGTGGCGTTGTGTCCAGTTATCTCTGTTTGGAATATTTTTATTTGTTGCAACGGGAAGATAAGGTTTTGCCAAAATTCTCCATTTGCCCTCAAGCATTGTTCTGTCGTAAGGTACTGATGCACATATCTTTGAATTATTCAATGAGGGGAAATTCTCAAAAAAGTATATGACATCATTCATTTTGTATAGTTTATCAAGTTTTATAAGATTATTGTCTTCGTCAATCACTGCAACTCCTGAGTCCATACCTGAACTTGATGCAAGTGATAAACCTATGTAGTAATTCATTTTTGTTCCTTTCCCTATCACGAAAATCTAAAACTTATTCCTTGTTTTGATTTTCTTCCCTATTCCACCAAGGTGTGTTGTGAAAAAGCAAAAGTTTTATTTATAATTTTGTTGTAATAATCGGACCGTCGTCGGTTGCGATTACGGTATGTTCAAAGTGGGCTGACGGTTTTCCGTCAACTGTTGAAACAAGCCACTCATCTGCGCCGACAAAAACATCATCTCCGCCTAAGTTGAGCATTGGTTCGATTGCAATTGCATAGCCGGATTTAATAAGTGTTTTATCTCCGACACTGTAATTGTATAAAAACGGGTCTTCGTGCATTACATGACCGACTCCGTGCCCGCCGTATTGTCTTACTATTCCGTAGCCTTCTCTGTTTGCAACGGCTTCAATTGCTTTTGAAATATCGTCTAAAGTGTTGCCCGGTTTCATTTGTTCAATACCTGCAAACAGTGATTCTTTTGTTGTTTCCATCAATTTGTGAACTTCAGGGCTGACTTTACCTACTTCATAAGACCAGGCACTATCTCCAACCATTCCTCCATAAGTAGCACCGACATCAATTGCAATTATGTCACCTTCTTTTACTATTGCATTTTCTGACGGAATACCGTGGACAACCTGTTCATTAATAGAAGTGCAAATACTTGCAGGAAAACCGTTATATCCTAAAAATGTCGGAATTGCCCTGTTTTCTTTGATAACTTTCATTGCATAGTTATCAAGTTCCTTTGTCGAAATTCCCGGCTCTAATACTTCTTTCATTTTTTCATGCACTAATGCTACAATATGTCCTGCATGAATCATTTTTTTTATTTCGTCTCGTGATTTTCTGTTTATCATATCCCTATCCTCTATACTAAATATAACACAAATTAACATTTGTTTGCAATTATTGTAATCTTGTGAAAAAATCTCTTTATGCCATTATATTTAGATGCAGGAACGACATACTCAAAAATTATTTCAACTAATGAAAAAGTTGATAAACTTTCGCCTGTAAAAATCAGAAATAATATGAATTATTATTTGTTAGAGTCAAAACGATTAAAAGATTTTGACCTTAAAATTAAATCTGCCTGCGGGCACATGACAGGTTCTGATACGCACGAAAATGAGATTATTGCGCTTGCAAAAGGTGCAAAAAAGTATATTGATGATAATGCAACAGTTCTTGATTTAGGCAGTCGTGATGCAAAATGGATAAGTTTTAAAGACGGCAAGTTTCATGATATGGATTGGAACACCTCTTGTGCAAGTTCAACAGGAGCTACTGTTGAAATGCTTTTGAAGTTTTATGATTTGGAGGTAAACGATTTAGAATTTAATTCTGAAAAATTCAATATAACATGTGGGATATTCGGGTTAGAAAAAATTATGGATTCAATATCAAAAGGTGAAAATTCTGCTGTTGCGGTTTCAAAATTTGTGCATGGACTTGCGTATAATGCATGGAATTTTGCCAAAAAACCTGAAAAACTTTATCTTTCCGGTGGTTTTTGTGAAAACAAATGTCTTGTAGATTCGTTAAAAAATTATTGCGAAGTGGTTATTTTAGGCAGATTTGTTCTTTGTGAGGGGTTAATTGATGAATAACCGTGAATTTGGCGCTAAAGGCGAAGATTTGGCTTGTGAGTATCTTAAAAAGAATGGGTATGAGATATTAGAGCGCAATAAACATTTTTCAAAACTCTGTGAAATTGATATTATTGCAAAGTATAAGAATAAAATTATTTTTATAGAGGTCAAAACTCGTAAAACTAATGCTTATGGGACACCGTTAGAAGCAATTACAAAAAACAAATACAAAAATATAAAAACCGGAGTTCTTTCTTATTTGGCAGAAAATAAGATTTCTGATTATCAGATAGATGTTATAGGTATTACAATTCATCCCACATTAAGAATTGAACATTTAAAAAATGTGTAGATAATTTATATTATCGGTAGTTTTTGTTTTATCAAAACTACCTTGCCCCATTTCTTTGACCGCAAAGAAACGGGGCGCAAAGAAACTCCCCGACCTGAACTCCGTTCGCTAATCATTTGTACTTGCTCCACATACAGGCGGGATAACTCACTATCGTTCAAACAAATCCCGCCTTGTTTTCGTGTCGCAAACAATGATTGCTCACTGCGTAAAGGTCGGACATCTTGAAAGCGCGCGCCGTTGTCCTTAGGCGCGCTAAGAGATTT
>Ga0310695_10004377_pt1 | contig 26153 bp, 20 predicted proteins | sample RumenRJG_04DNA_FD_203882 | JGI IMG/M metagenome (GOLD analysis project Ga0310695, IMG submission 203882) | Bovine rumen microbial communities from Lethbridge, Alberta, Canada - RJG_04 (v2) (version 2) | ecosystem: Host-associated > Mammals > Digestive system > Stomach > Rumen | place: Canada... | reverse complement strand
CGTTGGAGCGCGTGCTGGAGAAATTGCCGAAGGGCGCCAATATCAAGCAGATCGGTACGATGACGAGCCGGGGCGAGCTGGACGTCATGCGTCTCGTGATCATGTTTCCGGGGTGGGAAACGATTCCCGACGGGCTGGCCGCCATCGGCTGGAGGGGCGACACGGCCGCGCTGCGCGAAGCGCTCGCGCCGTGGCGGGAGACGGAAAAGATCGCCGTCAATATCGACCTGGGCGAAAACGGCGTGCTGCCGAAAATCGGCGTCGAGGTCTTTTCCCGTTGGCGTCATCCGCTGCTCGTCGATATGTTCATCACGCGGCTGGAGGCGGCCGGGCTGTGCCTGCCGTCAAAAGCCGAGGCGCTCCGCCGCTGGATCCGGATCCGCCCCGACGGCGATCCGTTCATCCAGTCGCTGATTGCCTATTTCAAGCTGAACTATCGGGACGGTAAGATTGCCGAGGCGAAGGCCTACTTAGAGCAGTCGCCCTACGTCCACCATCATTATTTCGACGCCTATGAGCGTCCCGTTTATGTGGACTTCATGCTGAAGAACGGGGAGGAGTCGCTTCCCGCGGGCGAGGCGCTGAAGCGGCTCGATGAGTGCAGGAAGGAAAGGATCCGCCGCGTGCGCTTCCTCGGCGACGTGGCGGCGTATGAGCATTTGGACCGGCTGCTTGCGGCATGCAAATCGGGCGGGCTTTCGGCGACGGTGGTTTTTCCCGCGAAGAGCATTCCCGATTCGCGCCGGGGGGAGATTTTCGCTCTTGGCGCGGAGGCATATATCGCGGAGCTTGGCGAGGACGGCGAGCCGTACGATGGCTCGCTTCGTGAGCCCCTGCATATAACGGGCTCTAATTCGCTGCGCTCAAAAGAGTCCGTAATAACGGAAACCATCCGGGCGCTCCTTCGGGCAGGGCTTTCCGATCGGACGGCTGCGCGATGGATCATGACGCGGGAAAACGCGGAAAAACTTTCGGAGGTCGTGCAGGGGTTGGAGCCCTTCGCCCTTCGGGAGCTTATCGTCAGCGGCGGGATTCCGGGACGGACTTTGCCCACGCGGGAACAGATGGAAAGCGTGGCGCAGTTTATCAAGGAATACTCGAACCCGGGGGAAGAGGAAGAAAACGCCGACGGGAAAATGAAGCTGAAGGTGGAGTCCTGCTTCTCGCCGCTCCGGGCGATGATGGGCGGGGAAGACGCGAAGCAAAACGCCAATCGGGGCGTCGCGCGCGGCTGCGCCGCCGGACGGGATCATTTCTGCGTGCGCCCGGACGGCAGCTTTGCTCCTTGCGCCGATTACGGCAAAGCGGAATCATACGGCTCAATCATGGAATATTGGGAACGCTCTTCCGTGCTGAACACCCTGCGCGACGTCCAGTCGCCCGATTGCCCCAAATGCGCTTACGCGCGCCGCTGCCTCCCTTGCCCGGAGATGGAAGTGCCATGTCCCATACAGAAGGGGAAATAATCACAGCTTGATTCCTGATGCGCCGGATATTGAAAACGGAGGGAAGGCAAATAAAGATGGCGGTCGGGGCAAGCCGGGATTGGATGTCGTCCCCGAAAAAACGAAACCACCGCTCAAGCAGGAGCGGTGGTTTTGTCGTCTTACTCAGTGGCGATCTTCGACAGCGCCGCTGAAATTGATTACCAGCACGTCGTCGGACGACGGATTCTTCACGAAATAATCCATCGATTCGATTTCCCTGTATACGCCGTCGTCTCCCATCTGCCTGATCCACACGCCTGCTGCGTTCGTTCCCGAGCGATATATCTTCAGCAGGTTTTCCCGGTCGAATGTCCGCACGAAGGTCTCCCTGTCTTCCGGGTGGATGGTGGAAGCCGCGTTTCGGATCAGCTCGTCAAACTTCCCTGTGGCGGCGCATTCCCTGGTCGTGAAATTGTCGTAGGACATCATGTAATAGCTGTTCTTTGTCAAATTGGCAAATATGACCAACGGATACTTTTGGAAGACGGCAGACAGAAGAAGTTGTGTTGCGCTGACGGGCGTCTGGAATTCAAGGATGTCCAACGATTCCACCTTTTTCACGGCGTCCTTTTGGCATAGGGCGATAAAGTCCTTGCAGGACAGGGGCTTCGCAAAGTAGAATCCCTGGATTTTCTTGCAGTCGCAGGTCTTCAGGAACCCAAGCTGTTCTTCGGTTTCCACGCCTTCCGCTACCGTGTCCAGGTGCAGGCGGTTGGCGAAATAGAAGATGCTTTCGAGAACGATTCGTTCCTTGTCCGTCGCGCAGTTTCCGCTGAGCAGGGATTTGTCGATCTTCAGGATGTCGATGGGCATATCCTTCATAAACTGCAGGGAGGACAGGCCGCTTCCGAAATCGTCGAGGGCGACCTTGAGATGCAGCGAATGGATTTGATTGATCCATTCCAGGATATGCTCGTTTTCATCAATCAGGGCAGATTCGGTGATCTCGATTTCCAGCAGCTCCGGGTCGGTCCCGTATTTTTGGAGGAGGCCGGAAAGGCGCGTAAAGAAATCTGCTTCCCGAATATGGTAGCGGGAGAAATTGATTGAAATCGGGATTGCATGACGTCCCAGCGTCTTGATCGTGCGGCAGGCTTCCTCCGCCATGAGCCAATCCAGCGCGTTGATGGATTCGCAGGTTTCGAGGACGGGGACGAAACATTGCGGCAATAACATGCTCCCATCCGGTTTGACCCATCGGGCAAGTATCTCCGCGCCTGCGAGCTTCCCCGTGGTCGCGTCGTATTTAGGCTGATAATATCCGTGGATTTCCTGACGCTGCATGGCGTCAGTGATTTCTTTGCAGGACGTTGCGGTCATCGCAGTCACCTCGGCCTTATTATATCACAAAACAACCGGCACGGCTTTCCTGAATTGCTTATTCTGCAGTCATCCTCACCGCAGTGCTCCGATACGACTCCCGGGCTGCTTCATCCCCCGGCTTGCAGCGGGGCGGCAATACGGCCGTGTCAGGATGCTTCCGGAAGCAGACGGAGAGAGCAGAGCTTTTCCGCGTTCTTTTTGTATTTCAGGAGGATCATGATTTGGACGACAAATGCGGCCAGCGACCAGACAAGCCCTATGATTATGCCGATGCTCTGCATGTTTTCATCATTGTGAGACAGGAATTTGTTGTTTGCCGTGCAGGCGTCGTAAAGCGTGTGCAAGAGGATCGGAATCGCAAGCGCGAAGAGATATTCTTTGGCCGACGAGCCCCGGTTCGCGATTTTCTTGTGCTCTGCCAGGCCAAGGTAATAGGTCATGATGAGTCCGAATACAAGATGTCCGGCGATAAAATCCAGCCGAAGCAGAAACGTGATCAAATCAGAGCCGTACAGGAATTCTTCGGGAAGCGTGAATCCAAAGCCTACGGCCGCTCCTATCAGCATATATTCGTATACGTTCCGCACGGTGCTTCTGAAGAGCTTGAAGGCCGCCGCGATCATGAGGAATTTTGCCAGTTCTTCCGTCAGACCGGCGAATAGAAATGCGGATATGATGGACTGGGCGAGCAGGGGATAGTCTGTGGGCGTATAATCAAAGGCATGTATAAGGCTTCCCACACATGCGAAGGTGAAAATAAGTGCAAGCGGCAAAGAGACGAAGCCGAGCAAGACCGGAACGAGCGCCTGTTTCCTTCCGATTGTCTCGGGAACGTCCCTTGCAATCATTCGTCGATATAAGATAGTCAAGACGATAAGAGAGAGCAGCATCGAAATGATTCCCATGAGAGTTGTTTCCTTTCAAGTGAGATGGGGTGAATACAGAAAAGCGCGGCGGCTTGATTCCAGTTTAAGGATAACGGCAGCTCTTGTCAAATGCCGCATGCCCTGAGCGGGAAATACTGGCGTCGGAGAATCGTTATTATGTATAATAAAAATATAAAATTTTTTTCATCAGCGTCAATTATTGAAGCCCTGACCTGTATATATAACAAAGGCCATGAAACAGGAAATATGTAGGAGGCGGTTACTATGCCGGTAAATAAAAAAGAAATCACAAAAGAAATGATTGAGAAAGCGATGCAGTGCAAGACTGCCGACGAACTGATGGCGCTGGCCAAGTCGGAAGGGGTCGAGATCACGAAGGACGAAGCGGAAGCATATTTTGCGGAACTCGCCGACGTCGAGCTGGACGAGAAGACGCTGGAGAAGGCGGCGGGCGGCAAGGACACCTGCTATGCGGTAGACGGCTGTTCCTGGCATATGTGAGCCGGTGCGCCTGGCTGCGCGAAAAATAGCATAAGGCAACGATATCCACAAAAGGACGCCTTGCGAAAGCAGGGCGTCCTTTCGTTGCAGTATAGTTACTTCATGGGAACCTCTAAAAACTACGCTTTCGTGAACTCCTCCCGGCACTTCGTGCCAAGAAACAGCCTGGACTGTTTCTCCTCAAAGAGAGAGCTTCATTGCTGCCTTTAGAGCCTCCCTCTATGAGGGAGGTGGCAGCCCGCAGGGCTGACGGAGGGAGTTTTTGGAAGGCCCCTCATATTAAATCGGAACTTCCGTTGTTTGCCGCAAGGGGAATGGTAAACGGAAAAAGGCAGAGTCATCAAAGGTCGGAGTCGTTCCCATGCCCTGCAAGGTAAGCCTCGATCCTTGCGGCGACATTGGCCTTGATATTGTTGTAATAGAGAGCATAGTCGCCCTCGTGGTAGCTGGCGGGACCAAAGACGGTCGTACCGGCTACGGGCTTCATGGCCTTGGTGGTCGTGATCACGACGCCCCGTTTCAGATTCAGCTGCGCATCCGCGGCGTTCGGGACGATCTCGAGCCTTCCGGCGGCTTCGTTATAAATATAGCCGCCCAGGTTTTCCTCCGCCGAAGCATAGGTCTCGTCTCTCCTCCAGTTCAGGGGATTGATGCTGATCTCGCCCGGCAGGACGACGACGTTTTTCTGGCCTTCGTTGGCCGGTCCCTCGGTGTTCCACGATACGATAACGCCGGTATCGTCCGCTTTCTCCGCGAATTTCAGGTGCGGATTGGCTTTGAGATAATCCCCGGTGATGGAATAGCCGATCACATAAGCCGCGACCATGCGCTTCAGATACTCGGGATGCGCTTTCATGTATTCCGCCAGCACGAGGCTCTGTATCGCCGAGCCCTGGGAATGTCCCGCGAGGATGAAGGGCCTTCCGCCGTTCAGGTTCTCGAAATAATAGTCGAGCGCCGCGAAGACGTCCTGCTTGGGAAGGCTGTTGAAGGCTGCGGTCAGCTCCGCGCCGTTCATCCTGCTCGCCGCCGCCATATTGACCTGCCGGTAATATGGAGCGAAAACATTGGTGCGCTCCTCATAAGCCGTTCCCTGCATCAGATAGGTCAATTTCGCCGGCTCTCTCATGGCCTTCTCGTCGATGGCGGCGAATACCGGCGCCCCCTCGGAATCGTCGACGTATTCCGTGGGATAGATATATATGGTGTCGACGTCCTTTTTGATTTCCGGCAGCTTCATCCAGTTGTTCCTGTCGGAATAATCGACGGGGCCGGACGGCGCGCCTTTGTTCACGAGGCCGGCGCCGGTCTTTTCACTGCAGCTTGCGAGGATGCACGTCCCCAGGATCGCGCCGATAACCGCGATGCACGACAATAGCTTCATGAAACGCATACGAATCGTTTGTCTCATAACCATGCTCCTTTTGTTTTTAACATTTTCGGGAATAGATTGAGTATTACTTCAAACTATATGGATTATGATTAAATCATGCGAAACTTGCCTTCCCCTTGAGGGACGAGACAGTCCGGTGGACTGTCGAGTGGCGCGCGAAGCGCGTCGGATGAGGTGTTAGAACGCAGCACTAAATGTAAGCGTAACTTGTGTGCCACCTCACCCCCCGCCTGCGGCGGGACCCTCCCCTCGAGGGGAGGGCAAGATACTTTAGCAAATTTCATCTCAGAACATCGTTTTGGTCAGGAAATAGGTTCTGTCCCAATCCACGATCTTTCTGTCGGATTCCTTTTCGGGATGGATGTTGAACTCGTCCAGGACCATCACCTTCCTGTCCTTCAGATCGTAAAGCGGCCACTCCTTCGCCCTGCCGTCCGGGGACAGACTTGCGCTCAGCGACGGATTGCCGGTCTTGGCGAACTGGACCCACATCCGGCGAATGGTCTTTGAGAAGGCTGCGTCAAAGACTCTCCCCGTGTCGCCGGTCATCTCCGGGTGATTGAATACGGACGAAAGCTCGATGGAATGACCGCATTTTATGATCGGAACCGATGATTCCGGCGTGAAATAATAGGTGTACGATTTACCGCCGGCCTTCGTCTGGGCCTCCGACAGCCGGAATACCGGCGCAATAAACCAGACCTGGCTGAACAGACGGCTGTCCCGTTCCCAGCTTTCTCCCTTTATATCATTCTGGAAGCTCTCGATAAGCTTTTTCTTCTCATCCGACAGCTTGCCGAGTCCTCTCGCCTTGCGTTCGGCGGCCCACTGCTGGAACCCTTCCACGCCGAAGCCGCTCACGAAAAAGTCAAATTCATCCTTGTTGCAGCCCTGAAGAATATTTATATCCTTCGCCGCGCCGTTCGCATATGCCTCATAGGTATCCAAAGGCAAATGGCTTCCGTCCCTTTCCGGGAATTGGCGCATCGAGAGCACGGCTGACGCCTCGAAAATCTTTTGGGCGTCGACCTTCTGCAAATCGGCAGCGGTCCTGCAGCCGAGGATTTCCATCAGTTCATTCGTGCAGCCGGCGGCTTCCTCTGCGGATCTCGTCTGGTTTGGGGAACCGCTCTGGGCAATGACCCGCTTGAAATACGCATGGGAGCCTTTCATCAGCGGAAGCAGGGTACAGCTTGCGGCGCCTGCGGACTCGCCGAAGATCGTCACATTGCCGGGATCGCCGCCGAAGCCCGCGATGTTTTCATGCACCCACTTCAAGGCCATCATCTGATCCATGAGCCCCAGGTTCTGCGCGTCCGGGTAATCTTTGCCGTCCGGCAGGTGCGAGAGATGCAGGAAGCCGAAAGGTCCGAGCCGATACGCGATGGTGACGACGATGACGTCCGGGTTCTCTTTCACGAAATCGTGGCAGTCGAACATCGGGTCCACCGTCCCGCCCGCCTCAAAAGCGCCGCCGTGGATCCATACCATGACCGGTTTCTTATTCGCGGGCTTCGTATCCGCCTTCCATATATTCAGATACAGGCAGTCTTCATCCTGATAGAAAAGGGAACCCGTTTCCAACTGCTCATTCCCGTAAGCGCTTTTCGCATTGTAATACGCCTCATATATGCCGTCGTCGGCCGCGACGTCCACCGGCGCTTTCCAGCGCAGTTCCCCGACAGGCGGTTTGCCGGCAAAGGGGATGCCCCGGTACGCGACGATATTCTCCGTCTTCCTGCCGACGAAGGTGCCGTTGACGCACCTGACCGCCAGTGCCTTGTCATAATTTCCATCGGTGATCTGCCTGTTCTCGCCGTATTGGGCTCTCAGCAGCGCCTTCGCTTCATTTAAGGCGTTCAGCTGCTCTTCCGCCGCGCCCGCCGCAGCCGATGATTCCTGATCGTCCGCTGCTTGTGCCTGTGCCTCTGCGGCACTGACGAGGTTCTGCCCGGTCTGCGGAAGGACGTCCGCAGGCGCCGCCAACAGCATGGAAAGAGGCAGTAATGACGCCGCCAGCCTTTTCTTCCACGATCTCGAAAATTTCACACGGTTCATCAAAATACCTCCTTTTACAGGAATAATTCGCTGAATACGCCTTTTTTCCTGCCGCAAAAGAGAATTTAGGACCGCCCCCCGCATACGAAATCTGTCTGTGGGGAAATAGAAAAGCGGACGCTGGGGAAGATCCCCGTCGTCCGCTTTTTCATGGCCGGTCTTCGTTGTTTTCGCTGCCGCAGCCAGTCACATTATTTTGCAGCGGCAAGGTCGTCCAGGAAATTTTGGAGACGCTCCTTCGTCGCATGCTGCATCACGACGATATGGGCGAGGTCGCCGGCGTTGTTCGCCATCGTCGTGCATGCGCCCTGTTCACAAAACACTCAGTCCTCCTTGTTCATGTCCGACTGGGTGTCATGCTCCGCGCTCCTGATGTCCTTGCTCATATCCTTGGCCAGGTTCATCTGGTGGAACTGCGGATCGTTGTGGAGGATCATGGTGAATTTATCCGTCTTGTCGAGCTCCACGGTACCTTCCTTCAGGGAAAGCTCCAAAATGTGGCCGCCCTGCTTCTTGTCGTCGGAAATGAAATGGAAATGCCAGCCGGGCGTGTTCAGCCCGCCCATATAATTGGGGCAGTACAATCCCACCAAAGTGCCCTTGATGTCTTGCGCCGTGAACTCCGTCTGCTTTCCCTTGAGGGCTTCCACCAGCGTGGGGTAGGGCTTCTGGCTGCCGTATTCGCTGCGGAAGAGAACGGAGGAAAATACCGTATGCAGCTTTATCATGTAAAAACTGTTTTCCCCGCTCTTCCTGACTTCTTCGTCCAGGATCGCTTCAAAGGCCGCCTTGTCCCTGACGTCCTTCAGCGGAACGGAAAGGTCGTTGTCAAAATAAGTCACGGTAGCATAGGGGACGGCAACCTTATTGTCGGCTACCACGACCCGGCCGTCGCCCAGGGCCTGATAGACCGTGCCGTCCAGCATGATCATTTCCCCGTTCAGCCCCTCGAAGGTACCGATGCCCGTATCGCCCAGGGAGCGCATATCCTTTACCGTGACCGTGCCACCGAAATATCCCTGCGCCAGGGACTGCAAAAGCGCTACCTGATTCAGGCTCTCGCGTTCCACCAGAGCGGGGGAGGCATAGCCCACGCTGCCCGTCAAAAGACCGGCAGCCATAGCCAGCGCAAGCTTCTTTTTCAGGCTTGTTTTCATCATCATCATTCCCTTTCTGTTTTTTATATTTTCCTGTGGATATATTTTATTTCCCTGCTGCGTCTGAAGCAAGAGCGGTATTTCTATTCCTCTTGCTCTTCGTATTTATTCAGTTTCTTGTCGGGGTAGATTTTCGTTCCCTTGATGGACGCATCCAAAGACAAGCCCTTTTTCGTCATCTGGTAGACCCAAACGCCGTTCGCGGCGATGGAGGCTCCTTCCATGGAATCGCCCGTCACGCCGTCGTTGGCCGCCGCTTCCGCCGAAGAGGCGAATTTTATATCGCCGGAAATAAAGGAATTCCATGCCGTTTCCGTTCCAATGACGAAGATCAGATCGTATTCTTTCACCCCGAGACCTATGCCGATCCCCATTTCCTTCATGCGCATATAGAGGCGTTCGCCCGTCTCGTTGTTTACCGCCAGTCCCCTTCCGTGCGCGTCCCCGAAGATTCCCAGCTTCATTCCCGTATTGCTCAGCGTGGCGTAGGCGTAGCAGTTCTCTATGACCCGCTCGGCAGATGGAACCTTCTCATACAGATTCGCAAGCGCTTTTTCGGACAGTTCGTCGATTTTTGCCCGCTCCTTCACGATTTTTGCCTGCTCTTTTTCGCTTTTGTCCGTGTCGGCCGCAAAAACGGCGGTCGTCATCAGGCAGAGCACAAGCGCCGTCATCAGTAATGCAGCCGTTTTTCTCATAAGCTTGTTCATTTTTTGTCCTCCCTTTCTCTTCGTTTACTTCCACCTTATATTTTATTTTCTTGCCGTGCCGAAATCAAGGGAAAGTTCCGAAACGTCATGCGTCCGTCGGGTATATAAAAACTGGCGGACGAAAACCGCCCCCGCATCCTGCGTCTTATTCCGATTCGTGCAAAGATTCCGGCGAAAAGAAACGGGGGGGAACGGCAGGAAGGAAAAAACAGACTTGATTTCTATGAGATAATACTGCATAATGGCTACGGCAATGAAACAGAACCCTGTGGATAATAAAACGATTCTTGTTTTTGATTGGGGTGGAAACATGCAGGCGAATCCGACCGATTGCAAAGGGAAATTCAGTATGGGAATGTTCCTTGTCGCGCTCGGCATTGTGTACGGCGATATCGGCACGTCCCCGATGTACGTGATGAAATCCATCATCGAAGGGAACGGCGGGATTGCCTATGTGGATGAGGAGTTTATCGTCGGGTCTCTGTCGCTGGTCATCTGGACCATCACGCTCTTGACGACGATCAAGCATGTGCTGATCGCGCTGCGGGCGGATAACCACGGCGAGGGCGGAATCTTTGCGCTTTACAGCCTCGTCCGCCATTGCGGGAAATGGCTGATCGTCCCCACGATGATCGGCGGCTGCACCATGCTGGCCGACGGCGTACTGACTCCCGCCGTGACCGTTACGACGGCCGTGGAAGGTTTGCGCAGCATCGAGGTGGTGGACGACCTGCTCGGCAGCGGGCAGCTTGTCGTCGTGCTGATAACGCTGGTGATTATCAGCACGCTGTTCATGATCCAGAAGAGCGGCACCAGCTCCATCGGCAAGATGTTCGGACCGGTCATGGTGGTTTGGTTCTTGTTTTTGGGGATCACCGGCTTATGCTTCACGATGACGGATTTTTCCATCCTGCGGGCTTTGAATCCGGTGTATGCCCTGCAAGTCCTTTTCAGTCCCGACAACAAGGAGGGACTGATGATACTGGGGAGCGTGTTCCTGTGTACGACCGGCGCGGAAGCCCTGTACACGGATATGGGACACGTCGGCCGGACCAATATTTACGTCAGCTGGCCCTTCGTCAAGGTCTGCCTGATCTTGAACTATATGGGACAGTGCGTCTGGATCATTCAAAACCAGGGCGACCCGGTCATTCAGGCCATTCCGAGCATCAATCCCTTTTATGTGATGCTTCCGGAGGCGATGCGCCCGGCGGCGATCCTCCTGAGCGCGATGGCAGCGATTATCGCCAGCCAGGCCTTGATCAGCGGAAGCTATACTTTGGTGCATGAGGCTGCCAGCCTCGATCTCATGCCGCACCTGAACGTGCGGTATCCGTCGGACACAAAAGGACAGATCTATATCCCTTCCGTGAACAATATCCTGTGGTTCTTCTGCGTGGCGGTCATCCTGTACTTCCAGAGCGGTTCCCGGATGGAGAATGCATACGGCCTGGCCATTACGATCAGTATGCTGATGATGACGATCCTGTTCAGCGTATATATCGGATCGATTCACAAACAGTGGATTGCCGCGGTGCTGTTCGCCGTGACGTTCTTCGCGCTCGAAGGCGTATTCTTCGTATCGAGCCTTGGAAAATTCGTGATCGGCGGCTATGTCGCGATTATCATCTCCGTGGCGATCCTCTTTATCATGATCAGCTGGTACCGCGGCACGCAGATCGAGCAGGCGCAGAATATCTTCCTGAAGATGCGGGAGCATCTGCAGGCCATCAAGCACCTGCAGAACGACGAGTCCATTCCGTTGTGCAGCAACAATATGGTCTATCTGGTCAAAGGGGACGAGACGGAAGAAATCGACCGGGATATCCTCTATTCGATCCTGGATAAAGAACCGAAGCGGTCGGACGCCTATTGGTTCATCAGCGTCAACACCACCGACGATCCGAACCAGAAGCATTATAAAGTGGAATCCTTCGGCACGGATTATATTTTCCGCGTGAATCTGTATCTCGGGTTCAAGGTGAAGCCGAGCGTCAATATCTATCTCCGTCAGATCGTGCACGACCTTTTGGAGACGGGAGAGCTGCCGAAGCAGACCCGGCGGCACTCGATTTACGAGCCGTCGAATGTAGGCTCGTTCAAATTCTGTATGATCCGGAAGATGATGCCGCAGGAAGGCGATATTGATTTCTGGGATAATATGCTGATCCATGCGAAGTACTTTATCCGCCGCCTCGCCGGGAATCCCCTCCAGTGGTTCGGGCTGGAAACATCCAACGTCATCGTCGAATACGTGCCCCTGTTCCTGGCACGAAGACAGACGACGGACCGGCTGGAACGAATCTGACAGATATGTCGGGAAAAAGGAAGAGCCGAAGCATATCGAACGCTGATATGCCTCGGCTCTTTTTGCCCCCCGGTATTCTTTTTGCTATTGACGCACCACGAGCCATACGCCGCCGCAGGCGTCCTTGTAAACGAAATTGCCGTCGTCCCGCAGGGAGAGGCTGCCGCCCGCGACGCAGCCGGCGCCTGTTTCCGCGTCGAACTGGATGGGATACTTCTTCCCGGTGGGATCGACGAGGCGCAGGGAGTCGTCCTCTCCCTGCACGACGTTCAGGGAAATCTCGGTCCCTTTGGGCATCACGGCGTCGTTCAGCGCGAAGGCGGCATAGGCGCCCGCTAAAGAAGCGTATCTCCTGTGACCGTGATGACGGCCGTCCCGCGGGGGCGGCCGATGGCCCGGAGGGGGACCGCCGCGGTGTTCCTCGTGCGGAGGATGATGGGGCGGATGATGATGATGGCGGCCGTCGTCGCAGCCGGCGAGCAGTCCGCACGCTGCGAAAAGGGCGACGGCTGCGGCGAGTTTCTTCTTGTTCTTCAGAGCAAATATACGAGTCCTTGTCATGGCGATCAACTCCTTTCCTTTGCCCGTATCTTAACGTGCGAAGGTTGGAAGTTGGTGAGCAAGGGATTAGAACGGCATGAAAATTACGCCGAATTTTCCTTTCGCCGGCCGCGGCGGCTTGGATATACGCGCGTTGGCGGGCTTCTTTCGCCGCGGTTTTGAAAACGTGATATAATGGGCGACAATGCAGGAGGTGTGACGAGTGCGGATTTTTGTGGACGCGGACGCCTGCCCGGTGGTCAGCCAGACGGAAGACGCCGCGCGGCGGCACGGCGTTCCCGTTACGCTGCTTTGCGACACGAACCATGTGCTGCGCTCTGATTACAGCGAGGTGAAGGTGATCGGAGCGGGGGCGGACGCCGTGGATTTCGCGCTCGTCAATCTGTGCCGGGCCGGGGATATCGTGGTCACGCAGGATTACGGCGTGGCGGCGATGGCCCTCGGCAAACGGGCTTACGCGCTGCATCAGGACGGATGGCAGTACACGGACGAGAATATCGACCGATTGCTCGCGGAGCGCCACATGGCAAAGAAGGCCCGTCGGGCCTCGCACAGGAATCATCTCAAAGGGCCCCGCAAGCGGACGGAAGCGGAAGACGCAAGATTCGCGGAAAGCCTTGAACGGCTGCTGGCGAGCATAGACGGAAAATGAGCGGTCATGGGAAGTGAGAGAATGGATCGGCAGTTTGATCTGCAGGATTATTTGACGAGAGGCGTCGAGCGCGTTGTCGCGGACGCCGTCAAGGCGACTTTGAAGAATCCCAGGGAAAGCGCGTTCATGCTCCGGTTCGCCGCCGCCAGCCGCGTGGCTTCAAAGAAACGGCTGGAGGCCGAGCGTCAGGGGAGTCATATTCCCGCGTTCCTGATCGCGAGCATCACGTCGAGCTGCAACCTGCACTGTGCGGGGTGTTTTTCACGCGGCAGCCACGCTACGGAGGACTGCGCGCCTGTGGAGCAGCTTACGGCGGATGAATGGCTCGCCGTTTTCGACGAGGCGGAGGCGCTGGGCGTCAGTTTTGTCCTGTTGATGGGCGGAGAGCCTTTGCTCCGCAGGGACGTCATCGAGGCGGCGGGGAAGAAGCCCGATATTCTCTTCCCGATTTTCACGAACGGCGTTTTTATGGATGAATCCTATTTTGAACTGTTCGACGCCCATCGGAATCTTTTGCCCGTCATGAGCATCGAGGGCGAAAAAAACGCCACGGACAAAAGACGCGGCGTCGGGGTCTATGACAAGCTGATGGCAAATATGGAGGAATGTCGTCGCCGAGGGGTGATTTTCGGGGCGTCCGTCACGGTCACGGCGGACAATATCCGGGAAGTTTCCTCCGGGGCGTTTATCCGGGATTTGTCGGACCGTGGCTGCAAGGCCGTCATTTACGTCGAGTATGTGCCGGTGACGGAGGAAAGCAGAGAGCTCGCGCCGGGGGATGCAGAGCGGGAATTTTTGCGCGAGGAGATCGGGCGTTTGCGCGCCGAATGTCCGGAGACGGTGTTTCTTTCGTTTCCCGGCGATGAGAAAAGTTCGGGCGGGTGCATAGCGGCGGGACGCGGATTCTTCCATGTCAATTCCCACGGCGGCGCGGAGCCGTGCCCGTTTTCTCCCTACTCGGATACGAACGTCAGGGATTTGTCGCTTGGCGAAGCCATGCGGTCGCGCCTGTTTGCGTCCCTGAGGAATGGAGATTACCTGCTGGAAGATCATGCGGGCGGGTGCATCCTGTTTGAGAAACGGGAGCAGGTGGAGGCGCTGCTCGCCCGCCCCTGATACAGACACGCGCAGATTGCCGCCGCGGGATTCATCCGTAGAGCGGAATGAGCATCGCGTACGGCGCGGTGAAAATGCTCAGCGCGAGACTCAGCCGACGGACGCGGTCTTGGGGCAGCGCGCACTTGGAAAACGCATAGCGCTTATCGAAGAAGTAAATGAGGAAGGCCGAGAGAGCGACGCCCGGCAGGGCCAGCAGCGTCGTGCCGGGGAACCGGTAGACGTCCCAGGAAAGATGGGCGGCGTCGATCAGCAGGAACAGCGCGAGCGTCAGGATGGCGCCGAGGAAATCTGCGAGGAAGCCGAATCCCCAGATGCGTAGGATGCTGTGCTTCCATACGTCACGCGGCTTTTCGACGTCCAGCCGTTTCATGGCGAGAAAAAGGACCAGACTGTCTATGGCAAAGTTCGCAGGCAGGAGGAGGAACCAAAGCCCGGTGGGAAACAGATAGAACATCCACGCGGGAAACAGGATGTTGTATAGCCGGAGGGCGCGTCCCTTGCGCCGCACACCCTGGGCGGCGGCAGATCGTGCTTCATTCGTCATCGGGTTGCTCCTTTTCTGAAGACTTATAACGTCATTATACCATGCGGCGGATATGTGCCGCTATGCTTGCGCGCCGCCTGCAGACGGCGAGGCGCGAGGAGGAAACATCATCTGTTTTGTGAGGCGGGTGCGTATGAAAACTGTCATTTATTATCTTTCCGCGACGGGGAATTCCCTGTATACGGCGAGATTCCTGCAGGCCTCCCTGGAGGGCGCGGAGCTTCGCTCCATTCCGGAGGCTCTTGCCGGCGGGCGCTTGGCGGTGGAGGCCGACGTCGTCGGATTCGTTTTTCCTTTGCATTATATGGGGCTTCCCCTGCAGGTGGAAGCTTTCATGGAGCGGCTGTCGATGGCGGGAAATCCCTATATTTTTGCCGTCGCCACCTGCGGCGTCCCGTATCTTGGAACGCCTTTTGCGGACGCGGAAGAAATCCTTCGCAGGAAAACGCGGCGATTGGATGCGGCGTGGTATCTGCGGCTGGTCTCGAACTATCTGCCGCTGCGGGATACCGCTGCCGACTGGCGCATCCGCATCCGGGCATGGCTGGCGGAGAGGAAGCTCAAGACCATCGCGGGGGCCGTGAAGGGCCGGCGTCCGCACGATACATGGCAGCTTTTGCGGAAGACCTGCCGCCGCCTGCATGAAGAATGGAAGGCGCGGCAGCCGCGCATTGACGAGGCCTTTCGCTGCGATGCGGAAAGATGCACGTCCTGCGGGCTTTGCGAAGGCGTCTGCCCGGCCCGGAACATCCGGCGGCCCGACGGGCATCCCGTTTGGCAGCATCGCTGCACGGAATGTCTCGGCTGCCTTCACATCTGTCCCGTCGAAGCCATCGACTACGGAGACAAAACGAGGAGCAGGCGGCGCTACCGGCATAAGGATATTGCGCCGAAAGACTTGCTGCACGATTTCACGAAAAGCGGGGAAACATCATAAAAGGCCGCCTTTCTCCCATCATGACAGAATCATCCGGAGTGCGCACTTTTGAAAGCGGCTTTGCAGAATTGTTTCCCGCGCAGCGCGGGACAATGAACACAGCAATAAAAACCTAAGAATATCAAGAATTCGCGGGAGGCGATACCATGAAACAGAAATCATACTGCGCGAATACGATGGAAGAACTAACGGCGGCGCTGTCGGACATCGAGGCGTCCAGCGAATACCGCGAAGCGTCGGACGTGCTCGTCCATGTGCTTTCGGACCTTTTGCCGCAGGCGCGGGCGGCGGAAGTGCTGGCGAAGGTTCGGGCCGCTCTGCCCCGCGCGAAGATCATGGGGCTTTCCGTCAGCAAGTTCCGCGAGCGGGCAGACGAAACGCTGAAAAACGTGCAGCTTTCTGTGTGTTTTTTCGCGCGCTCGAAGGTGGAAGTGCGCGAGTACGACGAAGAGAGCGATCTCACGGCGCTGGGCGCTAAAATTGCGGCGGAGCTTTCCGCCCGCCCCGAGATCAAGGGCGTCGAGATATACCATGGCGGCAGCTCCATCGCCGTCGAGGATTTTCTGGCGGCGGCAACGAAAGGGCATGAGGACGTCCCGTTTTTCGGCTCGGAAATGCAGACGACGGATTTCGCGAAATACGACGAACGCGCTTGCCGCAATTTCTTCATGGAAATGGCCGAGGGCGTCGTGGGCGAGCTTTTCATCATGGGTGAGAATGTGCGGAAGGTCGGCCTGGTGCTGGCGTTTTATATAGGCGACGACCTTCACATCAAGGCGGACGCGGTCTTCGGATGGAAAACGCTTGGCCGCGAGCTGGTCGTGACCGAGGCGGAGGATGAGTTTATCGCCGCACGGATCAACGATATGCCCGCGACGGAAATCTACCGTAAATATTTGCAGGTCATGCCCGACGAGTATTTCCTGTTCAACATCTGCGAATTCCCGCTGGTGCAGAAGCGGGGCGACCGGTTGCTGCCCCGCGTGCCGCCAATGCACGACGAGCAGCACCGCCTGTATTTCATGGGGCGAGTCCGTGTGGGCGACCGGCTGCGGCTGACCTACGGCAATTCAGCCGACATCCTGTTCAACACATGGCAGGCCAGCGAGGATATGCGCCTGTTCGGGCCGGAGTATGTCCAGCTGATTCCCTGCGCGAACCGCACGCTTTTTTTGAAGGAGCAGGCGCATTACGAGGCGGACATGTACAGCCGTTACCTCGAGCCCGCGGTCTTCGGCGGCGGCGCCGAGCTTTACCGCTTAAAAGGTTACGGCGGCGTGCTGAACAGTACGCTGATCGCCGTCGGTATGCGCGAGGGCGAGGCGAAGGTCGCGCCGCCCTCGGAGTGCCCGATGCAGGCGTTGGCGGAGGAAGCGCATTTCGTGCCGCTCTCCGACCGGCTGGCGGCTTTCGTGGACGTGGCCTCGCAGGAACTGGCGGAAGAATCGGAAAAAGCGAAAGCTGCGAATGTTGCCAAGTCCCGCTTCCTGTCGAGCATGTCCCATGAAATCCGCACGCCTATCAATGCCATCATGGGCATGAACGAAATGATCCTGCGGGAGGCGATCCATCCATCGATCCGCGAATACGCCGAGAATATCCGCTCCGCCAGCGAAAATCTTTTGGGTCTCGTCAACGACATTCTCGACTTCTCGAAAATCGAAGCGGGCAAAATGGAAATCCTGCCCGTGGAGTACGAAATCAGCTCCGTGCTGAACGACCTGGTGAACATGGTCAAGGCACGGGCGGAGAAAAAAGGACTGGAGCTCCACATCGAAGCGTCGCCGGAGCTGCCCACGCTGCTGTTCGGCGACGAAATCCGCATCAAGCAGGTCGCAACGAATATCCTGACAAACGCGGTCAAATACACGGAAAAAGGCAGCGTGACGCTCCGCGTATCCTTTGAGAAAGCAGGCGGACAGAATATCCGCCTGCGATTTGCCGTCCAAGACACGGGCATCGGCATCAAGCCCGAGGACCTCGACAAACTTTACAACGCCTTCGAGCGAATCGAGGAAGCGCGGAACCGCACCATCGAGGGAACCGGTCTCGGCATGAACATCACGAAGCGCCTGTTGGAGCTGATGGGCAGCCGTCTCGAAGTAGAGAGCGTCTACGGCGAGGGGTCGACCTTCTCCTTCACCGTGGAGCAGCGGGTCGTGAACTGGTCGCCCATCGGGAATTTCGAGGAGGCATACCGCCGCACGGCAGTCCGGCAGCAGGTATATCGCGAGAGCTTTACTGCGCCGGAAGCCCAAGTGCTGATCGTGGACGACACGAAAATGAACCTGACTGTCATGCGCGGCCTGCTCAAAGCCACGAAGGTGCAGCTCGACGAGGCGGAAAGCGGACAGGAAGCGCTGGCGCTGACGGAAAAAAAGAAATATGACGTGATTTTCCTCGACCATCGCATGCCGGGCATGGACGGCGTGGAAACGCTGGTCTCCCTTCGTATGCAGCTGCACGGAAAAAACAGCGACACGCCCGTCGTCTGCCTGACGGCGAACGCCGTTTCCGGCGCGCGGGAATGGTATCTTGAGCGCGGCTTCAACGACTACCTGACGAAGCCGGTCAGAGGCGAGCAGCTCGAAGCGATGCTGCTCAAGTATCTGCCGCCGGAACGAGTGACGATGTCTGACGCCGGCGCGTCCAAGGACGAAAGCGATGGCGCGCTCCCGGCCTGGCTGCTTTCCTCCGAAGCGATGGGCAACGTGCTCGACGTCGAGGCGGGGCTGCAATTCTGCGGCTCGGCGGAGGACTATCTGGCCGTGCTGCGCGTCTTCCAGGAATCGGCGGCGGAAAAAGCCGACGAAATCCAGCGGCTTTTCGAGGCGAAGGACTGGAAAAACTACACGACGAAGGTTCACGCGCTGAAAAGCTCGGCGCGCGTCATCGGCGCCGCCGAACTGTCCGACCGCGCGGCACGATTGGAAGACGCGGGCAACCGGCTCTATGTGGAGGAAATCGCGGCGGACACGCCGCTGCTCCTTGCGCTCTATCGCGCCAGCGGCGAAGCCCTGGCCCCGCTGAAAGAGCCCAAACAAGACGACGAAAACCTGCCGGAGATCGACGTGGCATCCCTTCATGAAGCCTACGCGGCCATTCGTGAAATGGCGTCGTCTTTCGATTATAAGAGCATCCAATTCGTGCTGGACGACCTCGCAAAAAACCGCATACCGAAAGAAGCAGCGGAGCGCCACACCCGCCTCGTGGAAGCGGCGAAAAAACTGGATTGGGACGGATTGAAAAAGATATTGGAAGAGAAATAAAATAGAGACCGACGCAAAATAAAACTGAGGCAAGATATTCCAACTTATTGCCTCAGTGTTTTGTGCAGCAGACTCGTTCTTATTTCTGCATTTCGTGCAGTTGCTCGTATTTCTTTTTCTCGAAAAATTCCTTCAGCGATTTCAGGAGCGTGGCCTTGTCCGTTGATTTCAGGAGGTAGCCGTCCGGCTTCAGCGCGAGGACCTTCATCACGCTTTCCCTGTCGCCCTTGCCCGTCAGGAAGATGACCGGAATCGAGTCCACCTTCGTCTCGCTGCGGATCATTTCCAGCACTTGCGGGCCGCTCGTCACGGGCATTTCGTAATCCAGGAGGATCAGGTCCGGCTTGTTGTCCGCGATATACATCAGCGCCTGCGCGCCGGATGTGACGGGCGTTATCCGGTATGTGCCGGAAAGCAAGTCTGTGAGCATTTTCAGAAACGAATTGTCGTCGTCCACCAGCAAAATGCTTTTTCGGCGCGCGTTCTCGTCATTGACCTGCACGAGACGATCCAGCTCGTCAATCAGTTTCTTGACGTCCAGCGGACGCTCGAAGCGGGCCGCTGCCAGCGCAGGGGGAATCGTCTCCTCCACCGTCGCCAGCTCCATCGGATTGCCAATCAGGATCAGAAGTTTGTCCTCCTCTGTGCAAAGGTCTTTCAAATAAACGAGCAGCTCGGAATCCTCCGCGACGAAGTCCCCAAGATAAAAAATCAGGATGTCGGTTTCCCTGTGCTTCGCGTTCACGGAGGACACCGTCGCGTCCACCGGCAAAATCGCGTATCCGGCTTCCTCCAGATTTTTCCGGATGGCGTTCACCATGAACGACGTGCCGCTTCGGATCATCATCGCTTTCTTTTCCACATTCGGCTCCTCCCCGTCCTCACAACTTATGTATTTATTTTACCAGATGAGGACAAAAAAACAATCCCGCCACGCTGCAGAGGCTTGTCTGTTTCCTGCCGGAGAATCACTGCACCGCATACGCGTTCCCGCCGTTCGCCTCACTGATTTTTCAAAAACGCGTCTGCCGGGATTTCGCCGCCCGGGGAGACGACGACAAAATCGTCGTCGAACCGCCCCTCGGCATTTTTATGCAGGATGCCGTATCCCCGTGCAGCATCGTCATCGTTCCGGAAAGTATCTCCACCAGCGGCGCCACATATCCTGCACCGCCCGCACGTTATAGCAGCCCGTGTCGATAATATAGAAAATGAGTTGATTTCCTATGATGTATCCGAATACCGAAAAGGGGAAGTTCCTCGACCGGCCAAACCGATTCGTCGCCCATGTGGAACTGAACGGCGGGACGGAGACAGTCCACGTCAAGAATACCGGACGGTGCAGGGAACTCCTGCTCCCCGGCGTCCCCGTCGTGCTGGCGAGGGCGGACAACCCAAACCGCAAGACGCAATACGACCTGATCGCCGTCCGAAAGAAAAGCCTCGGATGGGTGAACATGGACAGCCAGGCCCCGAATGCGGTCGTGCTGGAATGGCTGAAGAAGCAGGATTTCGACAGAATCCGGCCGGAGACGGTTTACGGGGACTCCCGCATTGATTTTTACATGGAGAAGGGGCGGCGGAAGTATCTGCTGGAGGTCAAAGGCTGCACCCTGGAGATCGGCGGCGTCGGCTATTTCCCGGACGCGCCTACCGAGCGCGGCGTGAAGCACATCCGCGAACTGATCGAAGCAAAGAAGCGGGGCTATTGGTGCGGCGTCGCTTTCGTCATCCAGATGAACGGCGTCCGCGAGGTACGTCCGAATACGGGCACGCACCCGGAATTTGGCGAAGCGCTGGCCGATGCGGAAAAGGCCGGCGTCCATGTTTTGCATCTGCCCTGCGACGTGAAGGGGAATTCGCTGTCGATTCAAGACGGCGTCCGATTCCCCGCATGACTTGACAAAGGGGCGCATTTCATGGTAAAGAAATAGAAGATTATGCAAAAAAAATAAAACGCGGGAGCTCGCAGACGGGCTGAGAGGAAACTGTGCGTTTCGACCGGGAACCTGATTTGGATAATGCCAACGTAGGGAAGATACGACTGCAAGGGCGGCTTCACGGCGGCGGCCTTGCGGTCGTTTTTTTATTGCGGGAGGAATAAAGATGGCAAGAGCATATACTACCCAGATGGATGCGGCGCGGCAAGGGATATTGACCAGGGAAGCGGAAGCGGTGGCGAAGAAGGAACGCATGGAACCGGAGACGCTGATGCGCCTTGTGGCCGAAGGTAAGGTCGCGATCTGCGCGAACCGGAATCATGCCTGCCTTGACCCGGAGGGCGTCGGCAGCATGCTGCGGACGAAAATCAATGTGAATTTGGGCGTTTCGCGGGACTGCGCAGATTACGACATGGAAATGCAAAAGGTGATGCGCGCGGTGGAGCTTGGCGCGGAGGCGATCATGGACCTTTCGAGTCATGGGGACACCCAGCCGTTTCGTCAGAAGCTGGTACGGGAATGTCCGGCCATGATCGGGACCGTGCCGGTGTATGACAGCGTGATCCACTGCCAAAAAGACTTGGCGGAACTTACGGCGCAGGATTTTCTGGAGGTGATTCGGCTGCATGCGGAGGACGGCGTGGATTTCGTAACGCTTCACTGCGGCGTCGGCAGGGACACGCTCCGCAGGATTCGGGAGCACGGGCGTAAGATGAACATCGTGAGCCGGGGCGGCAGCCTCGTTTTCGCATGGATGAGCATGACGGGGGAGGAGAATCCCTTTTACGAGCATTTTGACGAAATCCTCGACATTTGCGAGGAATACGACGTGACGGTTTCCCTCGGCGACGCGTGCCGCCCCGGCTGCTTGGCGGACGCCACGGACGCCTGCCAGATTGACGAGCTGATCCGCCTCGGGGAATTGACGAAGCGGGCTTGGGCGCATAACGTGCAGGTCATGGTGGAAGGCCCAGGTCATGTGCCGCTGCATCAGGTCGCGGCGAACATGGAGCTGCAAAAGACGCTGTGCATGGGGGCGCCGTTTTACGTGCTGGGGCCGTTGGTGACGGATATTGCGCCGGGATACGACCATATCACGTCGGCCATCGGCGGCGCGGCAGCCGCCATGCACGGGGCGGCCTTCCTCTGTTATGTGACGCCGGCGGAGCATCTGGCTTTGCCGAACGTGGACGATGTGCGGCAGGGAATTATCGCCGCGAAGATCGCGGCACACGCCGCCGACATCGCGAAGGGGATTCCCGGCGCGCGCGACGCGGACGACCGTATGGCGGAGGCGCGGCGTAACCTGGATTGGGAGGCGCAGTATGCGTGCGCTCTCGACCCGAAGACGGCGAAAGCGATTCGGGAAAGCCGGCTGCCGGAGGAGGACCACAGCGATACCTGCAGCATGTGCGGAAAATTCTGCGCCGTGCGCAGCATGAACAAGGCGCTGAACAACGAATACATCGATATCCTGTAATCTTTTTAAGGCGTTTGCGCTATGAAAAAAGCACGGGGCTTCCGCCGGTTCGGACGGCAAAAGCCCCGTGCTCATTCTTTTTCTGTGGTCAGGAGCTTCAGCAGTTCCTGACCGGCGGATTCCTTTGGAAGGTCGTGGAAAGTTAGGTAAAATTCGTGCATCTTTGCGAAGGGGATTTTTTCCAAAAGCGCTTCGCCGCGGATCGAAAGCGCAAGGCTCAAATATTTGTAAAAAAATCCGACCCAATACGCTTCTCCGTTGGAATATTTCCCGTCCGTCGGTTCTTCGGCCTGCAGCTCCTCGTCTTCGATGAGGTCGAGGGAATAGGACGGCGAGGCAATCTGGTAGTAGGCGTAGTCGTCGTCCCTGCCGCTGGTTGCCAGCTCCGAGGTCATATAGCGCGCGGCGTAGCCTTCAAGATCGCAGCCGAGACGGTTTGCGATGGCGAAGATTTTTCCCTGCTTGTTGCAGCGCTCAAAGGGGATGGAAAGTTCCACAGGTTTCATGTCGATTCCTCCAAGATTTTTCGCACCTGTTCCATGCCGTCCGCTTTTGCCAGGACGCTGTAAGAAAAGCGGGCGTCCTCGGTGACTTCCCGCCCGAACCAGCCGGGCGGCGTAAACGACGCGGCGGCTTCGGCGGAGGGAAATTCCACTTCGACGTAGGCAAAATCCGATAAATGACCGTCGTGGATGTGAAGTTCCGCGATGTGTCCGTCCGAAAGCGGGATGCGGTAGCGGCGCTTCGCGATCAACCGCGTCCCCGGTTCCAGCCGCGTTGAGAGAGTTTCGAATTCCCGTTGGGAGATGGCGGTCTCCCATTCCTCCCGGACAAGCCCGGCGCCGCGTTTTACGGTCAAGACGTATTGTTCGGTGCCGATTTGCCGGATGCGGATTTCCGGCGCGAGCGCCACATAGCCCTGGCGGATCGTTTCACACTCTGCGGGCAGCGGGGGAAGGTCGTTTACCAAGAATTGCCGTTCGATTTCCATGAAAAACTCCTTTCCGGATTAGGCGGGGGACGATGGCCGGCCCGTGATGCGGCCGCGAAAGGCGAAGGCAGCGCCCTGCCCCTCGACGTTGTCCGCCTCCAGTACGACGTCGTGGCGGCGGGCGATTTCCTGCGCGATGGCGAGGCCGAGGCCGGTGCCTCCTTCCCGGTTCGTGCGGAACCGGTCGAAAATGTGCGGCAGGAGGTCGGCGGCGACGCCGGGGCCGTGATCTTTTATTGCTATACGCCAGCGGCCGTCCGAAAGCTCGGCGCCGATTTCGACCGCTGCGCCTTCCGGCGAGAACTTTACGGCGTTGTCCAAAACGGCGAGGAACATTTGCCGCAGCCGGCCGTAGTCGCCGCGCATGGAAATCGGCGGGACGTCCGCCAAACGAATATCTACCGATTTCGGCGCGGCAAGGCGGCGGGCCGACCGCACGGCGTCGCGGAGCGCGTCGGAAAGATCGACGTCGGTTTTCTCAATGGAAAAATCGGGATTCTCCAGCCGCGCAAGATCGAAAATATCGCTGACGAGGCGGGTGAGGTGTACGGCGCTGGTTTCCATTTGCGCGAGATATTCCCGCCGTTTTTCCTCGTCCGTCACAAGACCCGACGAGAGCGCGTCGAGCGAGCCTCGAAGAACGGTCAGAGGCGTGCGGAGCTCGTGCGAAATGCTCGCGAAGAAATCGCGCCGCATGGCGTCAAGCTTCGAGCGCTCCGCAGCAGCATCTTCGAGCCGCTGGGCGAGAACGTCAAGACTTTGGGCAAGAGAGCCGATTTCGTCGTCCTGCCGGACGCCGCTGCGAGTTTCATAATTGCCGTCGGCGAGAGCTGCCGCCGTTTTCTCCATCAGGGAAAGCGGCCGGATGAAACGGCGCGCCAGCAAATAGGACAGGACGGCCGACAACAGGAACGCGAGAGCGAGGGAGACTGTGAGAATTTGGAATCCCGCCGCTTCACTGGCGCGAATGTCCGACAGGCGGCGGTGCATCAGGACGGCGCCCGTTATCCTGCCGTCGGCGTCTGTCACGGGCGCTCCGGCCGTCACGGAGGGCACGTCAAGCAGCGTACTGAAATCTTCGCCGGAGACGCTTTTCCCGGAAAATACCGTTTCCAATAAAGCGTCGGCGGATTCCGGCAGTTCCGTGTAATCCGTTTCCGTTTCCGTTCCGCTGAGCGTGATCGTGCGGGAAGCGCGGTCCACGAGCCAGACGTCGCTTCCCGTGAAGGCGTTAAGCTGGCCGAGCAGCGAGGCAAGGCCCCGGTCGTCGTCGTTTCCCGTCGAGGGGGCGGGGCGGTTGGTGACGCGGCGGCGGCAATAGGTATGCGCGCCCATTGCGGCAGGAGCCTTCGTTTCGTCATGCGCCTGTGCGGACGGGGATTCCATTCCCATACGGCGCATCGTCATACCGCGGCGCCCTTCGTGATGGCCGCGGGGCATGGCGTCGGACGGCGCGCCCGCAGCGCCGGTTTTTTCCTTTTCCGACAGGGACGCGGCAACGGCCTCCGCGTGGGTTCTCAGGTCGCTGGTATGCAGTTCCAGGGTGTAACGGCGAAACAAAAAGCCGAATACGCCGCCGATGACGAGCGCGAATGTCAGCAGTGCCAAGGAAAAATACAGCACGAGACGGCGCGTCAGTCCGTGATTCATGATGTCGCCTCCAATGCGTAACCGACGCCCCATACGGTCTTGATATCCCAGTCGTCATGCGGGAATTTTGCGAGCTTCGCGCGGAGCCGCTTGATGTGGGTGTCCACCGTCCGGGTGTCGCCTTCATAATCCCAGCCCCAAAGACGGTCCAGGAGATGGTCGCGGGAAAACGCGCGTCCTTTGTTTTCCGCGAACAGGCACAAAAGATCGAATTCTTTTCGCGTCAGGGGCACCGTCTCGCCGTTGACCGCCGCGCGGATCTCGTCGGGGTACAGTGTCAGGCTGCCGCAGGACAGCGCGTGCTGCGCGGATTCCGCCGTCCGTTCCAGACGGCGCATCACGGCACGGACGCGGGCCATTACCTCGGCGCCGGAAAACGGCTTGACGATATAATCGTCGGCGCCGATATCGAGCCCCATGATGCGGTCGTAGTCTTCACCTCGGGCCGTGATCATCAGGATCGGGACGTTGGATTCGGCGCGGATGGCGCGGCATAGAGCGAAGCCGTCCATTTTCGGCATCATCACGTCGAGCAGGATCACTTCGAAGCGCTGCGCATGGAACAGCCGGAGCGCTTCTTCGCCGTCCCGCGCCGCCGTCACCGAAAATCCGGCGGGCGTCGCGAAAGTCGTCAGAATATCGACGATTGCCGTGTTGTCGTCGGCAATCAGCATCGGGATCATTAGGTTCGCCTCCTCGTTTTTCTCCATGATAACCGAAAAATGTGACGAAAAAGTGTCGGTTTTTTTATATTATAACCTCACTTGCCGGAAACTTTCCATATAATAATGCGCGGTTTCCGATTTTGCCGCAGGCAAATTTTCCACGACTGCATTTCAACGCGGGAACCGACTTCTCTGACATCCGGCTTGCAAGTTGCTCCTAAAAATTTTTTGAAAAAATCCTTGACAAAGAGACGTTCCCGAGGTATCATAAACAAGCTGACCGACGGGGGGAATGCCCCGGAGGGAGGCGGGCGCACCCTGAAAACTGAACAATGCAGAATGGATCATCCAAAGATGAATTCAAGCCAGATGTGCGGTTTGTGTTTAACACATGAACCTAACAATTTCTTTTACAGAACAGATTTCGGAGCCAATTAAAGGCTTCATGAATACACTTCATGGAGAGTTTGATCCTGGCTCAGGACGAACGCTGGCGGCGTGCTTAACACATGCAAGTCGAA